>VYLJ01000297.1_pt1 | contig 12014 bp, 10 predicted proteins | sample 5114331 | NCBI WGS metagenome assembly VYLJ01 (sample SAMN12291791, study PRJNA351875) | freshwater metagenome | isolation source: freshwater lake | place: USA: Michigan, MSU2 Lake | collected 2011-08-16
ACCTCGACATCGACCGGCGCTGCCGGCGCAGTCGCCGGCGCCGCGGCACCGGCCGGCGGCGTGGCCATGATCCAGACAGCCCGGCCGAGCTGGATCGCGAGCGCCAGCCCCAGCACCCCCGCGAGGAACAGGGGCGCGCGCACCCTCGGCGACAGGGCGACAAGACGCGGGATCGTCGGCATCCGGACCATCTACGGGCTTTAGAACCGGCCTGAGACAGACGTATGACGTCCCCGCCTCGCCCCTTGAAGCCGCAGGCTGATCCGGGGCAAGACCGGTGCATGAGCGATCCGACCACCGACATCAGCTACGCCCGCTATCTCGGGCTCGAGGACCTTCTGGCGGCCCAGCATCCGCTCAGCGACGAGCACGACGAGATGCTGTTTATCGTTATCCACCAGACCAAGGAGCTGTGGCTCAAGCAGATCCTGCACGAGCTCGTCCTCGCCAAGCGCATGGTGCGCGACGGGGATCTGGTGCCGGCGTACAAGAGCCTAGCCCGCATCAGCCGCATCCAGGCGGTGATGACCCAGAGCTGGGATGTGCTGGCCACCATGACCCCGGCTGACTATCTGCGCTTCCGGTCGGTGCTGGGCCCATCGTCCGGCTTCCAGAGCGACCAGTTCCGGCGGCTGGAGGCCATGCTCGGCCTCAAGGATCCTCGCCACCTCGCCGTCCACGCCGACCGCCCGGCGGCGCAGGCGGCGCTGCAGGCGGCGATCGACGCCCCCAGCCTCTATGACGACGCCCTGCACCAGCTGGCCCTCGCCGGTCTGGCCTTGCCACAGGAGGTGCTGGCCCGCGACGTGCGCCAGCCCTACGCGCCGTCGCCGGGGGTCGAGGCGGCCTGGCTGGAGGTCTATCGCGACACCGGGCGCTGGTGGGCCCTGTACCAGCTGGCGGAGAAGCTGGTGGATCTCGACGACGCCCTGCTGACCTGGCGGCACAAACATGTGGTCACGGTCGAGCGCATCATCGGCGGAAAGCGCGGTACCGGCGGCACCGACGGCGTCGCCTACCTGTCGGGCACCCTGCACCGCCGCTGCTTCCCCGAGCTGTGGAGCGTGCGGACGGCGCTCTAGACTCCGTACTCAATCGGCTGGGAAGGGCTGACGGATGCTGATTCCGGGAATCCGGGAGGTGCTCTCGGATGTCGAGGCGCAAGTCGATCTATTGGTTGTGGTCCTCACCCCGGAAACTGGATCACGGGACGTGAGAGTTTTCTGCTGAGATTTCCCCGGCTGGGGGAGGGAGCGGAAGACCATGAAGGCATCGGCATTTTCGGACGCCCGGAAGGCGTTCATTCTGAAGCAGGGCGCAGACGGCGTGCCGGTGGCGGAGATCTGCCGGCGGGCCGGGATCAGTCAGGCGACGTACTTCAACTGCAAGGAACAGTCCGGCGGTCTGATGCCGTCAGAGATGAAGCGGCCGAACCAGCCGCGGGAGGAGAATGGCCAATCCGGGAAGGCGGCCGCGCATTGGTCTCTCTGGTCCCTCATTCAGACCAGCCCGCTCATGAACTCCCGCTGTGCCAGCATCATCTCTGTCACCAGGGCTCTCTCGGGCTCGCTCAAGAAAGGGTTCCACACGTCGAAGATCAGGATGACTCGCATCTGGTCGGCGTCGTTCCAGGCCTCGTGCTCGATGGTGTCGTCGAACACCCAGGCCTCGCCCATCTTCCAGTCGCGCGTCGTGTTCCCTACGCGGAAGCGCGCAGAACCCGGGAGGATCAGCGGCAGATGGCACAGCAGGCGCACGTTCGTTGAACCTGTGTGGGGCGGGATGTGGGTGTGTGGCTGGAGCGCCGAGAAGACGGCGGTCGGCGCGAACGCTGACTGTCGGGCCATCGGCAGCCGCTCAAGCAGAGCAGCAGTCTCCGGGCAGCGGGCGCAGACAGCCTCCTGCTTCTCCCCGTTTTTCCACAGCCAGAGTGAGGTCCACTTGCGAGAGTGGTTCAGCTCACCCCATTGATTGACAGGGGCACCCTTCGGGAAGGCGATATACGGCGCGAACGCATCAAAGCTGTCGGTCAGAAGCGCTTCAAGCTCGGCTCTGATGGTCGAGGTGGCTGCTTCGAGTTCTTCCAGCCATGGGAACATCCTGCGATCATGGAATGGAATGGCGGGCAATCGCGGATAGTTCAGCAGCAGCGGCTCCTGCTTGGGCGGCGACTTCAGGCCCGCGTAAATCTCCAGCCCCTCGTCGAATCGCTCGAGGATTTCGCTGTCGAGTCCCGACCTGAGGGCGGCAACCCGCGCTTGCATGTGGTTGCGCAAGCCTTCGGCGTGACGATGAACCAGGGCGCTCGCATGGTCCAGCTGGGCGAGAAGGGCCGGAGAACATCGGTCGCGCGGCGGAGAGATTTTCAGGGCGTTTCGATAGAGGTCGGCAGCCGCGCCCGCTTGCCCCAGCCTTTCAAGCATGGCTGCCTTGGCCAGCAGGGCGACGAAGTCATAGGGTTGAAAAGCTAGCGCTTCGTCGAGGGCCACGACCGCTTCGGGAAACCGTCCGAGCAGACGGAGCGCGAGCGCGCGGTTCATGGCCCCGTTGTGGGTGGCCCCGAGGGCATCCGCCTGGTCGATCAGCGCCAGGGCGTCCGTCGGGCGCATCTGCGCCAGCGCCTGTGACGCCTGCTGTAGCAGGCTTGCCTGCTCTGGGGTTTCCTGGGAGCTCAAGGATCGCACGGCCCTCTGAATTGACGGCAGTCTTCGATCGCCTGCCCAAAACGTCAAGCTGGCGAGGACGCACGGAGCCCTTTTCGAGGGGAAGTCGGCTGAGAGGGATGACGGGCACCGGGCTCCGTTCGGAGCTCCCCCCTTCCAGGGAAGCAATGAAGTCCTTGTGATCTGGCCAGAGTCTAGGGAGGTGGTCCTGCGGCACCAGCAGGATCCGGGCCGGAGGCGCGCCCGTCGTGTTGCTCCGAAATGTCGGGTATGCCCTTAACCCGCCTTGGCCGGACGATCCGAGCGGAATAGCTTCGTTGCCTGACGGCTCTCGGAAGGCGTGGATCATGGGACGACATGTGGTTCTGGGCGGATCGGGCACGATCGGCCGGGCGATGGTGCCGCATCTGGCGGCGGCGGGTCACGACGTCAGCATCGTTCAGCGCCGCCCCGTCGCGGTGACGGGGCGCGAGACGCTGGTCGCCGCCGATGCGCTGGACCTTGAGTCGGTCGCCCGGGCCGCAGAGGGTGCCGACGTCCTCTATTGCGTCGTCGGGCTGCCCTACGACTCCCGGATCTGGCGGCGCGACTTTCCCCGGGTCGTGGGCAATGCGATCGAGGCGGCGCGACGCACCGGCGCGCGGTTGGTCTACTTCGACAACGTCTATTGCTACGGCCCTGTCGACGGCTGGATGACAGAAGACAGCCCCGTTCGCCCCACCACCGAAAAAGGGCTGGCCCGCGCTGAATGCGCCTGGATCGTGATGGAGGCGGTCGAGCGCGAGGGGCTCCGCGCCTGCATCGCGCGCAGCGCCGATTTCTATGGCGACTATCCGCAGTTCGACATGATCGGCGACTGGGGCGTCCAGCTGAAGCGCGGCAAGCCCGCCCTGGTCCTGTACCGCGACGACCGTGCGCACAGCCTGACCTACATCCCCGACAACGGCCGGGCCCTGGCCTTCCTGGGTCAGACCCCCGAGGCCGACGGCGACATCTGGCACATGCCCACAGATCCGCAGCCGCGCACCGCCCGGCAGACCCTGCAGCTGGTCGCTGAAATCGTGGGGGCGCGGCCGCGCCACATCACCCTGCCAAAGCTGGCCGTTCAGGCTATCGCCCTCCTCAATCCACTGCTCAGGGAGGTCGATAGGATGTCCTACCAGCTGGAGCGGAACTACCGCTTCTCCAGCGAGAAGATCACGCGCCGCTTCGGCCTGACCGCAACGCCCTTTGCCCAGGGCGTACGTGAGCACCTTGCGGCCAAGGGCCTGATCGAGACCTGATCGCGCCACCGACCTACGCCGGGGAACGCACCTGCGCCCTGCGCGATGAGCGGAAACTGGCAGCGTGACCTGCACGAGGCAGCCTCCGGAGAAGCCGGGCCGGTTCAGTTTGTGAGGCGAAGCATGTTCCGAAGCCTTTCTGCCAAGGCGGCCGGTGGTGCGACGTGTTTCCGGGGTTCAAGCCCCGCCTCCTGCTGCTCCGGAAACTCGCGAGAGTTGTTGACGTGCCTCTTGACGTCCAGACGATCCATGCCCGGTGATCCATGACAGACGCGCGGACCTCGTCAGCCGGCAACGGATCGGCGCGACGTCATAGCGACCACAAGGCTTGTATACCGACGATTCGCGGTTCTCCTCGATTGGTCACGACGCCGAAGCCTTGATCGACCGCATAAGTCAGATATCGCTCGTTCAGGAGATTGCGCGCGAAAATGCGGAATTCGAAGTCTGACGTGATCTTCCCCCGAATTAGCGGACGGGGTTAAGCCGCTCTGCGTTCGGCCTCGGCTGGGCTGATGTATCCTAGGGCCGAGTGCAGACGGCGGGGATTGTAGAAGCCCTCGATGTATTGGAACAGATCACGCCGGGCTTGGTCGCGGGTGACGTAGACGCGGTGATGGACCCGCTCGGTCTTGAGGGTGTGGAAGAAGCTCTCCATCGGGGCGTTGTCCCAGCAGTCGCCCTTGCGGCTCATGGAGGGCGTGATCCCTTGCCGGGCCAGGGCTGAGCGATAGGCCTCGGCGGCATACTGGATGCCACGGTCGGAGTGATGGATCAGCCCCGGCACCGGCCGCTGGCGCTGGACGGCCATGTTAAAGGCGTCGAGGGCGATCTCGGTGTGCAGGGTCGGGCGCATGGACCAGCCGACGATCTTGCGGGTGTGCATGTCCAGGATCGCGGCAAGGTAAAACCAGCCTTCGCCCGTGGGAATGTAGGTCAGGTCGGCGAGCCAGACCTGGTTCGGAGCCTGAGCCGTGAAGTTCCGGCCGAGCCTGTTGGGCGCGATCGGATAGCCGTGGCGGCTGTCGGTCGTACGGGTCCGGCGCGGCAGGGCCGCCAGGCCACGGAGGCCCGCCAGGCGTAGTAGCCGCTGGCCGACAACCCCAGGGTCTTGCACATCACCCGAACCGGCCAGGCCTTGCGATGCTCATCGACGAACCCGACCTTCACCGGGAGGCCGCTCCGAAGATGAGCGCGGCTTTTTTAGGATGTCGCGCTCCATCCGAAGCTGATCGTTCTCGCGCTTGAGCCGGGCGTTCTCGGCGGCCAGATCAGACGGCGACGGGGCCACCGCCTGCGTACTGGGGCACCGCGGCGTCCCCGTCGCCTGCGTCCCGAACTGCATCATCCATCGTCGAAGAACCGTCTCGTGCAGACCCAGCTCGGCCGCCACCTTGCCCGCCGACAGGCCGCTGGAGACCACCCGGTCAACCGCCTCGCGCTTGAACGGCTCCGGAAACACACGGCGCTTCACGCTCATCAGACACTCCTCTCCAGCTCCGAAAAGCTAGCATGGGTGTCCACTGAAACGAGGGAGGATCAGCCTCTCGACGGCCCTCATAGTTCTCTTTGCAAGGGGGGCATCAAATCCTGTCGCCTGGAGCGTGATTGCTGCCGTGGGCTTCTTCGGCGGCGGCATGGCTGTGTTCTTTCCGCTCCTCCTTGCCGATGTCAGGCTTGGAAGCCTGAACGGTGCTCCCAGTGTGGGGCACGCGACAGCCGCCTCCTATCTGGGAGGCGCAGTTCTCCCCTTCGCCTTGGCGGGCCTGAGCGCAACCCGTCCCGATGGTGCGATAGCCTTGTTTGGCCTTTCGATCGCCGCTGCCGGGTTGTTATTGCCCCGACCGGCCAGCGCCGCTGCGGCAACAAGCGGTACGCTGGCAAAATCGAGCAGTTGCAAGCGAGATCATGTCGCTTGACTTTCACCAAAGCCGGTACGCAATCGAGGCTGCGGTCCACGGTCGCTTCCTTCGAGCCGCGCGGATCCTTGATGTCGCGCAGTCAACGCCGGGTCGGCCTATCCTGAAGCTGGAGCGCTGGATCGGGCTGTGTGAGGCCAAATGGATCGCCGGGTTAGTGACCTGGCCCCCCCCTGGCCTCTCGCTTGTCCCGAGAACCCCCGGGAATGATGGCTGACCTCCACCGCCGCCATCGCCGGGCGGATATGCGACCTGGAGGCTTGGCGACCTGCCGCTGCATCCTCGCTTCGGTACCAGGCGTGATCGACCTAGCCTGCATGATCTGATGGCCAGTCAAGGCGCAGGGGCGGCAAACCGGGAAGGTCGGGTTCCCCCGCCCCGCGGCTTGTGCGCCTTCCCTTCCGGGCCCACCGGCGGCAAGGTGAGCGGGCATGTTCAGTGACGACGAGGTGGAGCGCTACGCCCGGCATCTGGTGCTGCGAGAGCTCGGCGGGCCGGGCCAGCAGCGGCTGAAGGCGGCGCGCGTCGCCCTTGTCGGGGCCGGCGGCATAGGTGCCCCGGCCGCCCTGTATCTGGCCGCGGCGGGCGTCGGGACCCTGCGCCTGATCGATGATGACACCGTCGCCCTGTCCAACCTGCAGCGTCAGATCCTGTTCGCCACCGCCGATGTCGGCCGACCCAAGGTCGAGGTCGCCGCCGCGCGCCTGGCCGCCCTGAATCCCCACGTCGTGGTCGAGGCGCGCCCCGTGAGGCTCGACGCCGACACGCTCGGCGATCTGCTGGCCGAGGTCGATCTGGTGTTGGACGGCAGCGACAGCTTCACCACGCGGGCGCTTGTCGGCGACGCCTGCATCGCGCGCGGTCTGCCGCTGGTGGCGGCGGCGCTGGGCCGTTGGGAGGGCCAGATCGTACTGCTGCGCGGCCGGCCCTGCTGGCGCTGCTATGTGCCGGAGCCGCCGCCCGACGCGGAGACCTGCGCCCGCATGGGCGTGGTCGGGGCCCTCGCCGGGGTGATCGGCTCGGCCGCCGCCCTGCTGGCCCTGCGGGTCCTCGCGGAGGTCGGCGAGGCTCCCGCCGGCGAGCTGATGCTGTTCGACGGCCTCGGCTGGCGCGCCCGCACCAGCCGTATCGCGGCCGATCCGCACTGTCCGGCCTGCAGCGGCGCAGGGATCAGCCTCGGCTGAGCATCAGCCCGGCGTCCCGGTGGAGGGTGCCGACCAGCGCATTGGCTCCCGCTGACGCCCCCGGCCGATCGTCGACGGCCCGCACAGCGCCGCGCCCGAGCCGGACATATGATTGTAACGCTGACCCAGCGGCGATATTCGGATAAGCTCATCATGGAACGCCACGAGCAATCTTGGGAGACGTTTGGTGACCGTGCGTAGATGGACGGCCCTCGTGCCGGAGGTGACTTGCACCGATCTGCAGGCAAGTCTCATCTTCTATCGTGATGCGCTCGGCTTTGAAGTTCTCTATCAGCGTCCAGAAGACGGGTTTGCCTATCTGGAGCTGGGCGATGCCCAGCTGATGCTCGAACAGGGCTTTGCCGGCTGGCTCACGGGACCACTGGAGCGACCGTTCGGTCGCGGGATCAATCTTCAAATCGAAGTTCTGGACGCTCGCAAGTTGGAAGCCCGGCTGAAGGCCTCGGGTTGCCCATTGTTCCGAACCTGCCAGGACGCCTGGTATCGGGACGGCGACGTGGAACATGGGCAGATCGAGTTTTTGGTCCAGGATCCGGACGGCTATCTGCTTCGCTTTGTCGAGCCGCTGGGTGAGAGACCAATAGGTCAAACCGGTTGACGTCATCGCTTACACTCCGAGATGGCCGGGGATGCCCAGATGCCGGTCTACACGGGCACGGCCTCTCCGGAGATGACCGGACGTCCTCACGCCGGCGAGGCGACGGGCTGAAGCCGCGCCTCCGCGCACCCCGCTGCGGCGTCGTCCCCGCAGCCTCGAAGGCCGCGACGAGTCGAGGCTTGCTTTTGTGAGCCATTCTCATTAGCACATCGCGACTGCGAATAATTCGCCATCACCAAGGCCGTTCATGTCCCGTCTCGTCGCCTTCGCCGCCGCCATGCTCACCACCCTCGCCGCCGGCGGGGTCGCCCTCGCCCAGACGCCCGCGATGGCACCCGCGATGGTGCCGGCGTCGACCGAGACGGGGCCGCGCGTGGCCGAGATCGCGGTGATCGGCGAGCGCGGCAATCTGCTGACCATTCCCGGCTCCGGCGCGACCATAGAGACGGCGGACCTCGAACGGTCCCGCCCGTTCACCGTCAACGACGCCCTGCGGCAGGTGCCGGGGGTGTTCGCGCGGGACGAGGAAGGCTTCGGGCTCCGCCCCAACATCGGCATCCGCGGCCTCAACCCGACCCGCTCGACCAAGCTGCTTCTGCTGGAAGACGGCCTGCCGCTGGCCTTCGCCCCCTATGGCGACAACGCCAGCTACTTCCACCCGTCGCTGGGCCGCTACGCCCGCGTCGAGGTGCTGAAGGGAGCCTCGCAGGTGCGCTTCGGCCCCCAGACCATCGGCGGCGTCATCAACTACATCACCCCCGAGGCCCCGGAGAGCTTCGGCGGTAGCCTGCGTCTGGCCGGCGGCTCGCAGGGCTATCGCGAGGTCGACGGCCTCGTCGGCGGTCCGGCCCTTGGCGGGCGGGGTCTGCTGCACGTGCAGAACCGTCGCACGGACAGCAGCCGCGACAACCAGGACCTGCAGTATACGGACATCTTCGCCAAGGCGACCTGGGACCTCGCCGCCGATCAGGTGCTGACCGCCCGCGTCAGCCGCCACGAGGAGGACTCGCAGGTCACCTACTCCGGCCTGACCCTGGCCGAGTTCAACGCCAACCCCTACGGCAACGTCTTCGCCAACGACTCCTTCCAGACCGAGCGCTGGGGCGCCGCCGTCAGCCACGCCTGGTTCCTCGACGGGGCAACGACCCTGCGCACCAGCGTTTACGGCTCGATCTTCAACCGCGACTGGTGGCGCCAGTCGTCGAACTCGGGCCAGCGCCCCAACGACGCCTCCGACCCGGCCTGTGGCGGCCTCGCCAACCTCAACACCACCTGCGGCAATGAAGGCCGCCTGCGCGACTACTGGACGGCAGGCGTCGAGACGCGCCTGAGCCACGACACCGCCGCCTTCGGCGCCGACATCCGGCTCGAGGCCGGCCTGCGCTACCACACCGAGGACCAGCAGCGCCGGCAGTGGAACGGGGACACGCCCCGCGCCCGCACCCCGGGCACGGGCCGCAACGCCGGCGTGGTCGAGGACAACGAGCGACTGGTCGACGCGTACAGCGCCTTCGCCAGCGCCCGCATCGAGTCCGGTCCGTGGATCGTCGAACCCGGCGTGCGGCTGGAGCTGATTGAATACGAGCGCCTGAACCGCCTCAACGGCGCGCGCGGCACGACCGATCTCGACGTCGTCGTGCCCGGCCTCGGCACCATGTATCGCCTTGGCGACCGCTCGGTCATCTACGCCGGCGTGCACAAGGGCTTCGCCCCGCCGCGGGTCGAGGACATCATCAGCAACACCACCGGCGGCTCGGTCGATCTCGACGCCGAGGAAAGCGTCAACTGGGAGCTGGGCCTGCGCGGCGACATCGCCCCCGGGCTCTATCTCGACGCCGGCCTGTTCCGGATGAGCTTCGACAACCAGATCATCCCGCAGAGCGTGGCGGGCGGCGTCGGCGCTACCCTGACCTCGGCCGGCGAGACCCTGCACCAGGGCTTCGAGCTGCTGGCGCGCGGCTCTGCCCGCGAGGCCGGCTGGCTGCAGAACGGCGATGACCTCTATGCGCGCCTCAGCCTGACCCACGTCGCCGACGCGAAGTTCGAGGGCCGTCGCTTCTCGACCGTCGCCGGCTCCACCACCGTCAGCGTCACCGGCAACCGCCTGCCCTATGCGCCGGAATGGCTGTGGGCCGCCGCCATCGGCTACGAGTACCGCGGCTGGCTGCAGGGCGAGATCGAGGCCCAGTACACCGACGCCATGTTCACCGACGACCTGAACACGGTGGCGGTCACCGCCAACGGCCAGCGCGGCCGCATCGACGACGTGCTGCTGTGGAACGCCACGGTCAACGCCGACCTGCCGGGCACGCTCCTGACCCTCTTCGTCACCGGCCGCAACCTGACCGACGAGCTCTACATCGTCGACCGCTCGCGCGGCATCCTCCCGGGCGCCCGCCGTAGCGTCCAGGCCGGGATCAGCTTCGCCTTCTGAGGCTCCGGGGACCGGCGCCGCTCTTGGTCAGGAGCTCGGCGCCGCCTCAACCGGGTCCATGGCCAGCACCCAGCGCGGCCGGGCCCGGCTGGCCTTGGGTGAGCGGTGCAGCAGGGGGCGGGTGGGGACCGGCCACCGGCTCCCCTTCATCAGCACAACCGCGCCCACCCCAGCCTGGCCGATCGGCCCCTCCCCCGAAGCACAGACCCACTCGACGCCGGGGCCACGATACGTCGTCAGGAGCCGAACGCGCACAGCGTCCTGGTGAAAGCGCGGACAGGTGCGCTCGGTCGCCGTCTCCATTCGGACCCTGACGCGGTCGCACCCGGCCACCCCGGCCAGCAGCCCTGCCAGGCGACGCACATCGTCCTCAAGCCACCCCGGCAGCCCGCACCATTCATCGCGATCCGGCTCGGCGTAGGCTGGGTACCCCCCGTCCCCGCAGGGATTCGGGCGGGTCCAGACGGCCGCGGCGACATCGCTGCGTCGCAGGGCGTCGAGGACGGAGGGGTCGTCGCCGCTGACGACGAGGGAAGGCGTGAGAGCCGGAGCGGTTGTCTGCAACATTATAACATTGCATAACCTTTGCCGTTGCCCTTGTCACGGAGTCCGGGATGCTGCCCACCACCGTCCTGTCCGGCTTTCTCGGCGCCGGAAAGACCACCCTGCTGAACCATGTGCTGGCCAACCGCGACGGCCTGCGCGTGGCGGTCATCGTCAACGACATGAGCGAGGTGAACATCGACGCGGCCCTCGTCCGCGAGGGCGGCGGGGCCGGCCTGTCGCGCACCGAGGAGCAGCTGGTCGAGATGTCCAACGGCTGCATCTGCTGCACCCTGCGCGAGGACCTGCTCAGGGAGGTCTCGCGCCTCGCCCGCGAGGGCCGCTTCGACTACCTGCTGATCGAGTCGACCGGCATCTCCGAGCCCATGCCGGTGGCCGCCACCTTCGACTTCCGCGACGAGGACGGTTTCAGCCTCGCCGACCTGGCGCGCCTCGACACCATGGTCACCGTGGTCGACGCCTTCAACTTCTTCCGCGACTACCCCTCGACCGACCGGCTCAAGACCCGCGGCGAGCACCTCGGCGAGGACGACGAGCGCACGGTGGCCAACCTGCTGGTCGACCAGATCGAGTTCGCCGACGTCATCGTCCTGAACAAGATCGACCTGCTGCCGGCCCGCGACCTCGGCCTGCTCGAGGCCATGATGCGCCAGCTCAACCCCCGGGCCCGGATCGTCCGCAGCGAGCGCGGCCGCGTGCCGCTGAAGGAGATCATCGGCACGGGCCTGTTCGACATGGACCTCGCCGAGCAGGCCGCCGGCTGGAGCCAGGCCCTGCGCGGCGAGGTCACGCCGGAGACCGAGGAGTACGGCGTCTCCAGCTTCGTCTACCGGGCGCGTCGCCCCTTCCATCCCCAACGCCTGTACGACCTGTTCCAGGAGGAATGGCCCGGCGTCTGGCGCTCCAAGGGCTTCTTCTGGCTGGCCACGCGCATGGCCTATGTCGGGTCGTGGAGTCAGGCCGGCGCCGTGACGGAGCATGAGTGGGGCGGCCTGTGGTGGGCCTCGGCTCCGCGCGACCGCTGGCCCGACGACAACGCCGAATGGCTGGCCGCCATCGAGGCGGTCTGGCGCGCGCCCTGGGGCGACCGCCGGCAGGAGATCGTGCTGATCGGCGCCGGCATGGACTGCGAGGCCCTGACCGCCCGCTTTGACAAGGCGCTGCTGACCCGCTTCGAGATGGAGCGCGGCCCCGAAGGGTGGAAGAAGTTCCCTGATCCCTTCCCGCACTGGGGTCCCGCCGCCGCAGCGGCCTGAGTCCCGTTCCGGAGACCGACATGAAACGCTCGATGCTCAGCCTCGCCGCCGCCCTGGCGCTGCTCGCCGGCCCGGCCCTGGCCCAGGCGGCG
>VYLJ01000351.1_pt1 | contig 11972 bp, 10 predicted proteins | sample 5114331 | NCBI WGS metagenome assembly VYLJ01 (sample SAMN12291791, study PRJNA351875) | freshwater metagenome | isolation source: freshwater lake | place: USA: Michigan, MSU2 Lake | collected 2011-08-16
TTGCTGACAATTTACCACCTTGTTCCTAGAGATTCACACTTTTTGTTATCTCTGATCAAGGGTTGCGCTTGCTTTGGTTTAACCTGAGCGACTTAGTTTTTGCTGCGCTTTTTTTCTGGCTTGAGATTTTAGGTTCGACAGCAACTCCTTGATTGTTTTTTGAGTTACCCCTTGACAATCAAGACAGTCGCTACTGCTAAGTTTATTAGCCTTAATTTGGACCAGTCGAGATGATTGGTATTTTGGGGTAGATATGGCTGTCTATTATAATCCAGAGGAATCAGCTTTTGTACCCGATGGTTTCTTGTCCCTTGGAGTCAACCATGATACGGGAGAAAGAGGTCGGTTAAGCTATGTTTTGTGGCAAGAAAAGTATATCTTGCCGATTTTGTTTTTAGAGGTAATTTCCGAGAAGTATAATAGTGAGTAAGTACCTAAGCAAAATTAATTACACATCTAAGCCACTACTCCGTCAGACTTCTGGTGTGAGGAAACAGTGAACTGAAAACTCAAATCCGATCCCTAATAGCTGTCTCCCGTCCGTCTCGGAGTCTCGGAGTCTCGGAGTCTCGGAGTCTCGGAGTCTCGGAGTCTCGGAGTCTCGGAGTCTCGACTAGGAAATTAATTTTGCACGACTACTTATCCATAAAGGGTGTCTTTTTCCTTTATCTTTCCGAAAGTCCTTGACTTGTTTTAGTTTTTCTATTAAGCTCAACATATATTTAAAAAGTTGGCGGTCACTTATCATTTTACCTGACAGTGATCGCTTTTACTTTTGATATTCTGATGGGAGAATGAAACAGCCCTAGGGGTTTGGGGGGTAGAACCCCCCAAAAGCTTGGATTGAGTAATAAAATCGGAAGTAATGCCCAATTTTAGCCGAGAGTTTCCAAGTAAAAATCCCAATTGGTAGATTGACAAAAATGAGATGCACCCTTACCTCCTGCCTTTTGCCTTTGTTAGCCTATTCTTTTTTGTCGCTACCCGGAAAAGCTCGACCTTGAATATTTTCTAAAGCTGAAACTGCCGCCCTGGAACCGGCGATAATATCTCGTTCTTCTCCCCCTAAATATAAGCGGCCAAAACTGCCCACGGAAGTAACGTGTAGGATATTAATTAAAGCGGCTTTTTCGGCCTGATTAGCGGCCAGGGAAGCGTAGGCGGCCGGCTGCACTTCTAGAACGTATAAAGTCTGTCCCGCCATTAACATCATACCCCGAGAACTACGGTTAATTAATTGGGCTTGGTAAGCGTCAATGTTGCGAATAATTTGGCTGGAGACAATTTGCGGTTTCAGACAATCGCGCTGACTAACGCCTAAATACTGCAAAATTGCCTGACCGGCCGCCCTGACCTCTCCCTGACTGCTAGAATGGAGTTCTAAGAGTCCATAGAGTCGTTCTACGAATAGAACCCCCGGACGAACCACGGCGGATTTGAGGGCAATATCGGTGATGCGATTAATCTCGATGCCGGGGGAAATTTCAATCCAGAGGGAAGCATCCCCGGGTAAGGGTAAAAATCCTTGGGCGACTGTACCGATGTAAGCGGCGTGTTGAAGCTGTAAATTGTCAAGATAAACGTAACTGCGAAGTTCTACACCCAAGCTAATTTCTCCCTCTTTCTGTCCTCTAGCCAATCCCCATGCAAACCCCGGAGCGACGATTAATCAATCCTTAATTAGGGCTTAGGCATTACCATGTTTCACTATAGTATAGAATTAGTGGCCTTTAAATTTACCTGGGGAGAAGCGGTAAAAAAACTATAATTATGGGGACAAACTGAGGGAAAAACCAGTATGACGATTCTTTTAGGGGGAGATATCGGGGGAACTAAAACAATCCTGCGTTTAGTGGATTGCCAAAACTCAGCCGATAGTCCCCAACCCCGGCTAACTACTCTCGATCAAGAAATTTATCCTAGTAAACAATACCCCGATCTGGTGCCGATCGTCCAGCAGTTTTTGGCCCGACAGGCCACTATTCCCCCGGTGGCAAAAGCTTGTTTCGGTATTGCCGGTCCAGTGGTTAACAATAGTTCCGAATTGACTAATTTAAGTTGGTCTCTAACTGGCGACCGCCTAAGCCACGAGCTGCAGATTGAGCGGGTAAAATTAATTAATGATTTTGCGGCGATCGGTTATGGGGTGTTAGGATTAGCCCCAGAGGAGCTGCACAATCTACAGTCGGCCCCGGCAGTACCGGAGGCCCCGATTGCGGTTATCGGTGCGGGGACGGGGTTAGGAGAGGGTTTTTTGATTCCTGTCTCGAAGGGTAAATATCGGGTGTTTGGTAGTGAGGGTTCCCACGCCGATTTTGCCCCTCGATCGAGTTTAGAATATCAACTATTAAATTATCTCTTGGATCTCTATAATATCGAGCGCATTTCGGTGGAGCGAGTGGTTTCTGGTCCTGGAATCACTTCTATCTATCGATTTCTCCACGATAGTAACTATAGTCAGTCATCACCAGCCATGGCGGAAATTTACCGCACTTGGTTAGAAGAAATGGGTAAACCGCAAAAAACCGTCGATTTAGCGGCTAAAATTGCCAGTTTTGCCCAAGATAACTCGGATTATCTCTGTTATCAAACCATGAAAATCTTTGTCGAGGCCTACGGTGCGGAAGCGGGCAATTTAGCCCTCAAGTTGCTTCCCTACGGAGGATTATACATCGCGGGAGGGATTGCGGCCAAAAATCTTTCCCTAATGACCGAGGGTAGCTTTATGAAGGCTTTTCGGGCTAAAGGTCGGATGAGGGAGCTATTAAGCAATATTCCCGTCCATATCGTCCTTAATGCCCAAGTGGGACTAATGGGGGCAGTTTCCTGCGCTAGTCAGCTATGAGGGAGGGTTGACTGGATTTTACCAACAGCAGCAGCGATTGAGGTAAGCGATCAAAAAAATGTTCTCCATGACGGTTTTCCTGCCCTTGGCTGTGCTTGGGCGGGCTTAGATGTTATTTTTGGGGTTTATCGACAAAAGCGGCTAGAAAGCCTAAAAAATGCCGATCAACAGCTAGAAAAAGCCCTACTGTCCTGTCAAGAAAAAATGTTAAATTGCGACCGGGCCAGTTTTGCCGACAAACTGCACTGGCGCGGTGATGGAAAACAGCCTAGGGCAGTTGCTCTGGCTGGGGGGTCAATGCTATGATTAGGGAGACTTTTGCGGGTATAGTTCAGTGGTAGAACGTCACCTTCCCAAGGTGAATGTCGCGCGTTCGAGTCGCGTTACCCGCTTCTGACGACAATTGATGTAATATATCAATTAGCTGGCAAGATGGGCATGAGCAAGTTAACCCCTTTGGCTGTTAACCGTCCCGTCAAGCTGCTCTAGGGTAAAGATAATCCTATCGCTACCATGAAACTAATTATCGGGGGACGTTACCAGGTTATTAAACCTCTAAGTCAAGGGGCTTTCGGTCAAACTTTTTTAGCCCAAGATAACTATCGCCCCGGCCGTCCTCAATGTGTGGTCAAACAGTTAATCCCCCAAGTGGTTAACGAAGTTACTATAGGATTATTTGAGAGTGAGGCCAGAGCTTTAGAAAAACTCGGCCATCATCCTCAAATACCGCAATTTTTCGCCAGTTTTCAGGAAAATAAGTCTTTTTATATCGTTCAAGAATTTATCGATGGTCACGATCTTAGTCAGGAAATCTCTAAGGGTAAGCGTTTAGAAGAGAGTCAGGTAATTCAGTTATTAAAAGATATCTTGGAAGTTCTCGCTTTTGTCCATCAAAATAACATTATTCACCGAGATATCAAACCCCATAATATTATCCGTCGCCAAGAGGGCCAGCTAGTTTTAATCGACTTTGGCGGAGTCAAACAAGTGGGGACTCAATGGCTAAAAGCAAAACAGACCAGTGTGTCTATTGGGATTGGCACCCCTGGTTATATGCCTAGTGAACAGGCGCAAAATAAACCGCGATTGTCTAGCGATGTCTATGCCGTGGGAATCATCGCTATTCAAGCCTTGACTGGTCTCAAACCGACGCAATTTCCCGAAGATGCCGAAACCGGAGAAATCGCTTGGCGCGATCAGGCCGATGTTAGAGATGATCTAGCAGTTATTATCGATAAAATGACCCGTTATGACTGGCGCCAACGCTTTCCCTCGGCAGCAGAAGTTTTAGATGCCATAAAAGAGTTACTGCAATTGCGTCAACAACAAGCTTTAGTGCAGGAAATTTCAGCCGAGGAGTTGTTTTATCGCGGTAACGCGCATCTCGATTTGGGGCAGCATTGCGAAGCAGTTCAATTGTATCAGCAGTCCCTGCGGAAAAAGCCCAATTTTGTCAATGCTTGGTATAACCGCGGTCTGGCCTTGCAACGATTAGGGCGTTTTCCTGAAGCTTTAGGGTCTTTTAATCAGGTAATTCAATTAGAGACTAATAATGCTCGGGCTTGGTTTTATCGCGGCATCGCTTTAGCTAATTTACGACAAATCAGTGATGCGATCGCATCTTGGGATAAGGCGATTCAACTGCAGCCAGATTATCTGGAAGCATGGCATTACAAGGGCATGATTTTATGTCGGATGCAACATTATGCGGAAGGTCTAGCGGCTTATAATCAGGCCCTGGCCATTAAATCCGATGCTAATGTCTGGTTTAGCAAAGGCGAAGCTTTACGGGAATTAGAACGACTCAGTGAAGCGGTCGCCGCTTATAATAAGGCTTTACAGTTACAATCCCAAAAGGCTGAGGCATGGTATCAACGGGGTTGTTGTCTCTACAAGTTAAAATGTTTCTCGGAAGCAGTGGTTTCCTTTAACCAAACCCTACAACTAGAGCCTAGCCATCAATTAGCTCTCCAACAACGGAATTTAGCCCTTAATCACCTGAAATTGTAGGCAGCAAGCCAGGATTTTGGTTCTCTTGGATTTGGTGGGTAAAATTTATTCTAAGATACATTCCTCCTAGCGAGGGGGTGGAAGGAACCCGACCGACACAGAGGACACAAAGATTGATCGCTTCTATAGTAAGTTAAACTGATCACACAAAGAATAAGAGAGCCGATTTTGACTCTCATTCAGATAAAATGGGCATACTAATATTATTGACAAGATGGGCGAAATTTGGATGTCTTCTCTTGAAACAATAGCAATCAACCAAAGATTTGAATATTTATTATCGGTTCTGTCAGCAGAGCGATTTCTCAAAAAACAGGGAATTGGCAATGAAGTTCCTTTTTTTATCTGTCCTTACCCACCTCAAGACACTGTTGAAATGGAACGTCTGCAAAAGCAACTGGTTAGTCAGTTGCATCAAAAAGGGATTCGCATATTAGAGATCAATCTTTATGAGCTCTGTCTTGACTTATTGAGGGAACGGCAGATATTTGAGCAAATTCTCGATATAGAATCCTCGATATCTAAAGGGGAACTGAAAGAGCTTTTACAAAATGTGTTAGATTCGGAGAGTCATTTAATTCCAGCCCTAGGCGAAAAAATTGCCGAAAATCCGTTTGATATCTTGTTTTTATGGGGCGTTGGTCAAATTTTTCCCTATATTCGTTCCCATAATGTTCTTAATAACCTCCAAACCACGAACAACAACCAACCGACGGTAATGTTTTTTCCAGGGGCCTACACCTATTCCCTAGAGTCGGGAGCCTCTCTCAATTTATTTGGACTCTTAGGAGATGACAAATATTATCGAGCTTTTAACATTTACGAGTACCAAGTTTAAGGGAGAACTAATTATGCAGTTAAGTAGAATTTTTGAGAAACAAGTTAGTCGTCCTATGGAAGGGGTAATCAAAGCGGATGCCAATGATGAGGCGAGTCTGCACGTTGAACTAGAAGAATATGTGCTTACCGGCGAGGTTGAAAAACGCCTAGAGGAGTTTTTGTCAGCTTATAACAATTATACAGGAGTTAATGGGGTTTGGATATCGGGCTTTTTTGGCTCTGGTAAGTCCCATTTATTAAAAATATTGGCCCTGTTGTTAGAGGATCGCAGGCTCGAAAATAGCCAAGCAATTGAAAAATTTTTACCCAAATGTCGGAACAATGAAATTCTTAAAAGAGACTTAAGGAAAGCCGTTGCTATTCCTGCTCAAAGTATTTTATTTAATATCGATCAAAAGGCGGATGTCACCAGTAAAACAGAATTTGATGCTTTATTATCAGTTTTTAGCAAGGTTTTCAATGAAGCGCGGGGTTATTATGGAAAACAGGGCTATATTGCTCAGTTTGAAAAAGAATTAGATGAGCGGGGGTTATATACTGCTTTTAAAACTGAGTATGAATCCGTTGCTGGTAAACCCTGGGAAAGGGGACGGGAACAAGTCATTTTAGAAAGGAAAAATATTGCGATCGCCTATGGAAAAGTGACCGGTGCATCGGTGGAAAATTCCACCAATATTCTCGGTTTATATCGTCAGGATTATAAACTTTCCATTGATGATTTTTCCCAAGAGGTAAAAGCATTTATTGAACAGAAACCCTCTAATTTTAGACTAAACTTTTTTGTGGATGAGGTGGGACAATACATTGCGGATAATGTTAAATTAATGACCAATTTACAAACCATTGCCGAGAGTTTAGCCACAAAATGTCAGGGACGTTCTTGGGTGATTGTCACCGCTCAGGAAGACATGGAAACGGTATTAGGAGAAATGGGAAATCATCGAACTAAGGATTTTTCTAAAATTCAAGATCGTTTTGCTAATCGCATGAAATTAACCAGCCGGGATGTGGCGGAAGTTATTCAGAAACGTCTGCTGACAAAAAATGAGGATGGTGTTAGAATACTCGGGCAGATTTATGAGCAACAACGGCATAATTTACCTACCTTATTTCGCTTTTCCGATGGCTCAAGGGATTTCCGTAATTTCCAAGATAGAAACCATTTTATCGATTGTTATCCTTTTATTCCCTATCAGTTTACCCTTTTCCAGTCTGCTATTAGAGGATTATCTATACATAGTGCTTTTGAAGGAAAACATAGTTCGGTAGGGGAACGCTCAATGTTGGCGGTTTTCCGTAAGGTGGTAATAGCAATTGAGGGGCAAGAAATTGGTCATCTAGCTACATTTGATTTAATGTTTCAAGGAATTCGATCAACGTTGAAATCTAATATTCAGAGTGGTATTACTTTAGCGGAAGATAATCTTAATAATCCTTTTGCCGTGCGTCTTCTCAAGGCATTATTTCTAGTTAAATATGTAGAGGGATTTAAGGCTAATTTACAGAATTTATCTATCCTGATGTTAGAGGAATTTGAACAGGATATTTCCCACCTACAAAATCGAGTTCAGGAAGGGTTAAACCTGCTTGAACATCAAACCTACATTCAGAGAACGGGGGACTTGTATGAGTATTTAACGGACAAGGAAAAAGACATTGAGCAGGAGATTAAAAATACAGAATTAGAAGATAATAGGATTTTAGATGCCTTAAATAATTTAATTTTTGAGGAGATTCTCAAAACCGCAAAAATTCGCAATCAAGAGGGGACACAAGATTATCAATTCTCCCGTAAGATTGATGGAATACTTTATAAACGAGAATACGAGTTAAGTATTCAAATCATCACTCCTTTTTTCTGGCAACATGAGCAAGAAAAAGCCCTACAGATGGAGAATATGGGACGGGATGAGTTATTAGTTATTATCCCTTCTAATCAGCCTTTAATGAAAGATTTAACCATGTATAAAAGAACAGAAAAGTATGTTCAACAGAATATATCTGTCACTCATCAGGAAGAAGTTAAAAGTATTTTGAATCAAAAAAATCAAAGCAATCAACAAAATTACGAAAAGATTAAAAACAGTCTGAAAAGTTTATTAGGACAGGCTAAGTTATTTGTATCGGGAAGGGAGTTAGAGATTGGCAGTAGTGATGCTCAAAGCAGAATTATTTTAGGGTTTCAGAAATTAATTGCCGAGGTGTATCATAACTTTCAAATGTTAGGGGGAGTGACTTATAAAGTCGAACAATTTAAGCACTTTTTAGAACCGTCTCAAGAGGGTTTATTTAGTAATGATCTCAAGGATTTAAGTGAACCAGAAAAAGAGGTTTTTAACTTTACTCAAAAGGATAAAGAAAAGGGGTTAAGGACATCTATGAAGTCTCTCACCGATAATTTTCAACGTAAACCCTATGGGTGGAGTGAGGGGGCGATTTTATGTATGGTTGCCAAACTGTGCGCCAAAGGTAAGCTAAAAGTGGAAAGAGAGGGCAATTTGTTGGAAGGAGGGGCATTAGTTGAGGCTATTTGTAAGTCCCGTAATTATAGTAATATTTTACTACAGCCACAACAGAAATTTACCTCTTCACAGGTACGAAAACTTAAGGATTTTTATGAGGAATTTTTTGCTCAACCCTGTGGAGATAATGAACCTAAAGCTATTTATCAGAAAACGCAAGCAGCATTTAAGGAACTCAGCCAATTGATTCGAGAAACACTCTCAGAAATGGATAAATATCCTTTTTTATCGGCTTTAGAACCGGCTCGACAAACCCTGAATGATGTATGTAATCAGCCTTATGATTGGTATCTTACCGATTTAACCGAACGAGAGGATGAGTTATTAGATCTTAAAGAGAATGTAATAGAGCCGATTCTGAGTTTTATGCAGGGGGAACAAAAACGGATTTATGATCGGGCTAAACTGTTATTAGAGACTCAAAAGCCCAATTTTAGTTATATCAACAGCGATAATCTATCTCAATTGAGAACAGTTCTCACGGATACCCAATGCTTTAAAGGAAGCCGGATGCAGCAGGTAAAGGGGTTAATAGAGTCGGTAGAGGCAGAAATTTCTAGCGAAGTTACCAGGGAAGTGGAACAAGCACAGGAAGAAATCGGGTTGTTACAAGAGCGAATGGGTAAAATGGCCGAGTTTTCCCAACTTTCTCCGGTGCAACAGCAGGAAATTCTGAAATCTTTTCAGGATTGTTGTGATTCTATTGCTCAAGAAGATTTGATTGCTATGATTCGCAGTACCCGTCAGAAGTTTGAAACGGATACCTATCCTCGGTTACTCTCAAAAATGACTAAGTTAACGGGGGTTGATGGGGTTTCTTCCCAGGCAACCCGTCGGGTTAAGGAGTCAGAAACTCAATATATACCCAGTCAGACAATTAAGATTAATTTTGGCAAGGCATGGCTGGCAGATGAGGCGGATGTGGAGGAGTATCTCTCGGCAATGCGTGAGGCTTTAATAGCAGAAATTAAGGAAGGTAAACGGATTCAAATTTGAGAAGTGGGGTGTGGGGTGTGGGAACTATTTACCACGATATAGAGATTACCGATTTCTTGATTGAGATGAAAAGATGATTACATCATTAGAACTGAGAAATTTTACAGCTTTTCGACGTTTAAAAATTGATTTTTCTCCGAAGATTAACGTCATTATTGGAGAAAATGGGACGGGAAAAACTCATTTGTTAAAAGTTGCTTATGCCCTTAGTTCTGGGTATAAACTGTTTAAACAGCCATCGGAGATGGAGGAGTCTGATTTAAGGGATTTTTTAACCGAGCGGTTAATTCGTCTTTTTCTTCCTTTAAATAATAAATTAGGAAAACTTTATCACACGGGAGCAGAAGAAAGGGCAGAATGTACTATTAACTTTTCCCTAGAGCAAACGCTGAAAATTAGTTTTTCTAAGAGTTCCCAATCTGTGCATATTATCGAGAATAAAAATTATGAGCAATACCAACAAACTCCAGTTTTTATTCCCGCTCAAGAATCTTTATCTTTTATGGAGGGAATGCTTAGTCTCTACGATAGGTATCAAATGACTTTTGATGAAACCTATCGAGATCTATGGTCACTGCTAGATTTACCTGTTATCCGGTCTGAAAATCTTCAGGAAAAATCTAAATGGGCGATGGAAGAAATTAAAAATATTTGTGGGGGAAAATTTATCTTTTACGGAGGAGGTAGGGTAAATTTTAAAGTCAAAAATATAGAATATTCTGTTAATGCAATCGCTGAAGGTTTTCGCAAGATGGGAGTATTATCTAGGTTATTAGAAACGGGTGCAATTCAACCGGGGATGAGTGGGACATTATTCTGGGATGAACCGGAAGGAAATATTAACCCTAAATTAATGAGGCTATTGGTAGAAATTTTACTAGAATTATCTCGTAATGGTCAACAAGTTATAGTGGCTACTCATGATTATGTTTTTTTAAAATGGTTTGATTTACTAATTGATGAAAAGAAAGATGATAAGATTACTTATCATAGTCTTTATCGGGAGCAGGAAAATAATCAATTAAGGGTTAATAGCACCCATGAATATCTAGAAATTTACCCGAACCGAATTTCAGATACTTATACGGATTTAACCAATGAACAACTTAAACAATATTTAAGGAGCTAAATTAAATGGGATTAACGTTAACAGAAGGTGATCTAAGTATAGAGTTTACAGACGCATTAAATGGTTTCGTGTTTGACCAAATGGATGCCAATCTACCCAATTATCATGGTATTGGTCAAATGGGTCGAGTGGATTTCATCGTTGAGATTGAGGAAGCATTAATTTTTATTGAGATAAAAGATCCCAGTAATCCTAATGCTCAAACAAAAGGAAAAGAAAAGTTTTTGAAACAGCTAGAAAAAGGGGAATTAGCCGATACATTTGCTCAAAAATTTATAGATTCTTTTATTTATCGTTGGGCTGAGAATGAAGTTAACAAACCAATTCGTTATATTTGCTTAGTCACTTTAGACCAAGCTCTACTAATTAATTTGACAGATAAAATTAAGGAAAAATTACCCCCAATGGGGAGAGAAACTCCTCGATGGAAGCGAAAGTTCTATGAAATTTGCTTAGTTCTTAATATTGAAAGTTGGAATCAACTATTTGCTCCATGGCCAGTTAAACGAATTAGTTCCGAACTATCCGATATATGAACTTATCTCCTGATGCTATACCTTTAATTGGGTCTTGTTTACGCCCTCGGTTTAAAAGTTCTTGATACCAAGGCAATTGTTCTAAAACAGATATTAATGGGGGTAAAAGGCAGTAGAGAGTTAAGAGATTGATTAAAAACCTATTTCACTGGCACTTACCAAAGATTGATAACATGATAATCTTGTTGAACTTGCAAACCTCGAAAATGAGACAGGTGTTCCCATAAATTAAGTTAGAACCGTTGTTAATATCTTTTTAGGATAAAATTGTCTTAAGTACCTAAGCAAAATTCATTACACATCTAAGCCACTACTCCGTCAGACTTCTGGTGTGAGGAAACAGTGAACTGAAAACTCAAATCCGATCCCTAATAGCTGTCTCCCGTCTCCCGTCTCCCGTCTCCCGTTAAAATTCAGGTACTTTTTCCCTGAAAATTAGGTAACTGACTACCTCAAAATCGGTAAAACCCTACACCCTACACCCTACACCCCACACCCTGCCCCCACCAACAAACTTTTTCAGCAGACCCTACTTATGGATACATCAAGACTTAAAAAATTCGCTCAGTATGCCCGTCGTTATCTCAGAGAACAGATGACGACTAAGTTAGAAGTGGTCTTAGCTGAAAATAGCGCCGCAAGACGAGAAAATCCCAAAGCTATCAGCAAGTTAGCCGAAAAAATCGAAGTTTTAGGCAAAGAACAGCTTATTGAACAGGTTGCCTATACTTGGTTTAACCGTTTTTGTGCCTTGCGGTTTATGGATAGCAACCGCTATCACTCCATTAGGGTTGTGTCCGCTGCTGAGGGGCAGTTTCAGCCAGAAATCTTGGCTGAGGCGAAAACGGGACATATTGACGAGGAAATGCTCAATAAACAGGTCAGAAAGCAGATTTTTGATTTATTAAGCGGAACTGCACCGAGTTATGATGCTCAAGGGGAAGCCTATCGTTTATTAATTGTAGGAGTGTGTAATTATTATCATCGAAAATTTGGGTCTGAAACCCCGTCGTTCTACGACGGCTTTACCGTTAAATATTAGCGCATTTACACGATATATGCTAGAATGCGAGATATGGAAAAAGCCTATTCTT
>VYLJ01000303.1_pt1 | contig 11922 bp, 10 predicted proteins | sample 5114331 | NCBI WGS metagenome assembly VYLJ01 (sample SAMN12291791, study PRJNA351875) | freshwater metagenome | isolation source: freshwater lake | place: USA: Michigan, MSU2 Lake | collected 2011-08-16
GGGATGCCGAGGCGGCGCGCGGCGCCTGCGACGAGGCGGTCACGCTCCGCCAGCCCCGCATCGGTCAGCGCGAGCCGACCGAGGGTGTCGTCCGCGTGCACGTCGACGCCTGCCTGATAGAGAACGAAGTCCGGGCGATGCCTGTCGATCATCGACGCGAGCGCGGGCCGGAGCGCGTCGAGATAGCCGGCGTCGCCCGTCCCGTCGGGAAGCGCGACGTCCTTTGTCGAGCGCGCTTTCCTGACCGGGAAGTTCTTGTCCGCATGGACCGACAGCGTCGCAATGTGTTCGCGTCCGGCGAGGATCACTGCCGTCCCGTCGCCCTGATGGACGTCGCAATCGACGATCAGGACGCGCCGCGCGTCACCTTCCCCGACAAGGCGCAGGGCCGCGATCGCCAGGTCGTTGAAGACGCAATAGCCCGCGCCGCTGCCGGGCAGCGCATGGTGCGATCCGCCCGCCGCGTTCGCGGCATAGCCGTGCTCGAGTGCGAGCTTCGCCGCGAGCCACGTGCCGCCGGGGCTCAGCACGGCGCGGCGGGCGACCTCAGGTGTAACGGCAAAGCCGATGCGGCGTTCAATCTCCGGCGCAACGCCCGCCGCCAAAACCGCGGCGACATAGGCCGGGTCGTGCGCAGCTTCGAGCCAGTCGACCGGCATCGGTTCGGGCCGATGCTCGACCACATCGCGCTCTGCCCGCAGCACGTCCATCACCGCCGCATATTTGCTGAACCGATGCGCCCCGCCGCGCGCGGTGACAACATAATCGGGGTGGTGGACGACGTGGAGCACATTGGCCCACTATCCTGTTCGCGGCGCTTGTCGAAGACCCGTCCTTTCCGTTAACGTCAACCGAAACCGGAGTCCCGCATGACCCACTATACCCGCCCAGACGTCGCGGCTTTCCTGCAGTTCCTCAACAACCTCCCTGGGCCAAAGATGCACGAGCTGCCGCCGCCAGCTGCGAGGATGACGATGGTTGCGATGCGCGCGGTCGCCGATGCCGAGGTCGGGCCGCTCGCGGTCATCCGCAATCTCGAGATCCCGACGCCTGCCGGCACGATCTTCGGACGACTCTACGATGCGCGGGAGAAGCGCGAACCGGGGCCGGTGATGGTCTTTTATCACGGCGGCGGGTTCGTCATCGGCAACCTCGACACGCACGAACCCTATTGCGCCGAAGTTGCGCGCGTTCTCGACATTCCCGTTGTCGCAATCGACTATCGCCTTGCGCCGGAACACCCCTGGCCTGCCGCGCCCGACGATTGCGAAGCGGCGACACGCTGGGTGGCGTCTGCTCCGCAATCGCTCGGCGTCGTGCCCACGTCGCTCGTCCTCTCGGGCGACAGCGCAGGCGGCAACCTCACGATCGTGACGGCAATGGCACTTCGCGACAGCCCCGCCGCCGTTCCCGTGATCGTCCAAGCGCCGATCTACCCGGCCGTCGACGGTGGCGAAGAGTGGCAGTCGTTCCTCGACTATCAGGAAGGGCGCCTCCTGACGCGCGAGGCGATGCAGTATTTCGTCGATGCCTATCAGGCCGAGATGGGCAACGCGCGCGCGCATCCGCTCGGCTACAGCCAGCGCGACATGCCGCCGACGTGCCTGATTACAGCGGGGCTCGACCCGCTGCGCGACCAGGGCCGCGCCTATGCGGCCAAACTGGTCGAGGCTGGCGTGCCCGTTACCTATCGGGAGGCGGTCGGCAACATCCACGGGTTCATTAACTTGCGTAAAGGCATTCCGTCGTCGAACGGCGACATCGCGGGCTTCCTTTCGGCGCTGAAGCCGATGATCGCCGAGGCAGAGGCCGACCGCGTGATGACGCAGGCGGCGCAGGCAGCGTGAGCAGCGACCTGCGCCCTGCCGCCGCCGTCATGCTGCTCAATGCGGAGGGGAAGGTCTTCGTCGCGCAGCGGCGCGATTCGAGCATGGACGCCTGGCAGATGCCCCAAGGCGGCCTCGACGACGGCGAGGATCCGGAAGCTGGCGCCCTGCGCGAGCTCGAAGAGGAGACAGGCATCGTGCGGGCAAAGGTCGAGATCGTGGCGCGTGCCAGCCGCGAGCTGATCTACGAATTACCCGAGGACTTGCGACGCCACGTCTGGAAGGGACGATGGCGCGGTCAGCGGCAATGGTGGTTCCTTGCGCGCTTCCTCGGGACGGAGGCCGACATCGACCTCGAGACCGCCGAGCCCGAATTCCGGACGTATCAGTGGGTCGACCCGCACGCGCTGCCGACACTGATCGTCGCGTTCAAGAAACGGCTCTACGAGGAAGTGCTTGAAGAGTTCGCGGCGCATCTGCCAGCGCGAACGGCATGATCTACGTCGTCCAGAACGCGCTGCCGATCCTGATCGCGGCCGCCTTCAGCATCGCGCTCGCAGTGATCTGGTACCGACGCGCGCTGCCGATCGGCGCAACGATCACGCTGTTTGTGGCGCAGGCGTGGCTGGCGGCAATCCTTGCGGGCGCACTGATTCTCGCCCCGCCCAAGGGGGGTGTCTGGACGATGACGATCGGCAGCGCTGTCGTCATATGGGCGGGCTTCGTGGCACCCGCCATCGTCGCTAGCTATCGCGTCCGCGCGATCGCGTGGCGTCGTGCAGGGCAGGATGCGGCCTATTGGCTGGTGGCGATGGTCGTCCAGGCGGTGGTGATGCGGCTCATTGGGCTGACCGCACCGCCAAGCTGAGCCGGGTCAGCCAACAATTTCTTCGGGCTTGAAGAAGTAGGCGATCTCGATTGCCGCATTCTCGTCGCTGTCCGAGCCGTGGACCGAATTTGCCTCGATGCTTTCGGCCAGTTCCCTGCGGATCGTGCCGGGTTCGGCGTTCGCGGGGTTGGTCGCGCCCATGATGTCGCGGTTGCGCTGCATCGCGTTCTCGCCCTCGAGCACCTGCACGACGACCGGGCCCGAGATCATGAATTCGACCAGGTCGTTGAAGAAGGGCCGCTCGCGGTGGACCGCGTAAAAGCCTTCGGCCTGTTCGCGTGTCATCTGGATCCGCTTCGACGCGATGACGCGAAGGCCGCCATCCTCGAGCATCTTGGTGACCGCGCCGGTCAGGTTGCGGCGGGTCGCGTCGGGCTTGATGATCGAGAAGGTGCGTGTCGCGGCCATGGCTGGTGCGGCTCCGTATGAGTTGCGGTGAAAGGATTGCGCGCGCCCCTAGCGGCAGGGCGCGCAATTCTCAACCCTCGTGATTGTCCGCGATAAAGCGGTCGAGCAGCCGCACGCCGTAACCGGTCGCGCCCTTGTCGTAACCCGGGCCCGCCTTTGATGCCCAGACCATTCCGGCGATGTCGAGGTGCGCCCATGCGACGCCCTCGTCGACGAAGCGCTTGATGAACTGCGCTGCAGTTATGCTTCCCGCCTCGCGTGGACCCACGTTCTTCATATCGGCGATCGGGCTGTCGATAAGCTTGTCATAGGCATCGCCCATCGGCTGACGCCATAGCGGATCGCCGACCGCCCCGCCCGCTGCGATCAGCTGCGCGGCAAGCGCATCGTCGTTCGAGAAGATGCCGCCATATTCGTGCCCAAGCGAAATGATCATCGCGCCCGTCAGCGTCGCGAGGTCGACGATGATTTCCGGCTGGACGTTCTTTTGTGCCCAGGTGATCGCGTCGCACAGCACCAGCCGCCCTTCGGCGTCGGTGTTGATAACCTCGATCGTCTGGCCCGACATGCTGGTGACGACGTCGCCCGGACGCTGAGCGTTGCCATCGGGCATGTTCTCGACGAGGCCGCAGATGCCGACAACGTGCGCCTTCGCCTTTCGTCCTGCGAGCGCCATCATGGCACCTGCAACTGCAGCGGCACCGCCCATGTCCCACTTCATGTCTTCCATGCCGGCCGCTGGCTTGATGGAGATGCCGCCGGTATCGAAGGTCACGCCCTTGCCGATCAGGCAGACCGGTGTCTTGGCCGCGCCACTTGTTCCGTCCCAGCGCATGACGAGCAGGCGCGGCGGCCGAACCGAGCCTTGCGCGACGCCGAGCAACGCCCCCATCCCCGCCGCACGCATCGCCGCCTCGTCGAGGACCTGGATGTCGACGCCGAGGTCGGCGAGCTTTTGGCACCGCTCCGCAAAGGTTTCGGGGTAGATGATGTTCGCAGGCTCGGTGACCAGTTCGCGCGCAAGGCCGACACCATCGATCACCCTCGCCGCGCGCTGCCATGTGGCCTCGGCTCCCGATGCCCCGACGACCGCGATTGTTGTAAGCGAGACCTTCTGCGTCTCGGGCAATTTGGTGCGATATCCGTCATGATGCCACGCGCGCAGTACCGCGCCTTCAAGCAGCGACACAACGGCGCCGTCGTCGAGCCCGCTGGCGTCCAGCACGACACGCGTCTCGCCCGACCTGAGCAGCTTTGCGGTAAGCCCGGACCCGGCCTTCACCAGATCGGCATGGCTTCCAGCCCCGGTTCCAAGCAGAACAAGGCGGCGCGACTCATCGACCGCTTCCACAGTTGCGCCCGCCTCCCCCTCGAAGCGTCCGAATCTCGCCGCCGCGGCAAGCGCCGCAGCCGCGGGTTCACGGGCGGTGCGACTTTCGACCCCACCCTTCGCGACAGGGATTGCAACGGTCGCCGCGTCGGCGGGCGGCGCGGCGAGAAATTCGATGTTCATGGGAAAAGCAGCCTGTGTTGCGCGGATTTACCGATTCGAATGGTCGGGCTGTTAGCGGGAGCGGATGACGCGCGCAAAAGCCCGATTGCCTTTTCGTGCCCGCCGGTGCGATAGGCGGCCCCACGGGGGTTGGCGCCAGCGCGTGGGAAAGTTTGTGGCAAGAACCGTCGGGCTGATCGCGAGCGCAGCCGCATTGTTTTCCCTTCCCTCGCTCGCGGTCGCGCAGGATGCGCCCGCAGCGCCAGGCGAAGCGCAGATCGAATTCGCGGCCGACCAGCTCGAATACCAGAACGATCTCGACGTCGTGACCGCGAGCGGCGACGTACGCCTCAGTCGCGAAGGCAACCGCGTCCGCGCCGACCGCGTGGTGTGGAACCGCAAGACGGGCGAAGTGATCGCAAACGGGAACGTGCAGCTCGTCAACCCGTCGGGCGACGTTGCCTATGGCGACAATGTCCAGCTCACCGATACGCTGAAGGACGGGATGGTGCAGAACCTGCTGCTCGTCCTCGCCGATGGCGGGCGGCTGGCTGCGCGCAAGGGCACGCAACGCGACAATGTGACGACACTCGAACAGGCGGCCTATTCGCCCTGCCCCGTCACCGACGAGGCGGGGTGCCCGCGCAAGCCGTCGTGGCAGATCAAGGCGGTGCGCGTCGTCTACGACGCCAATCGCAAACGCGTGCGCTTCAGCGGCGCGCAACTCGACATTTTCGGTATCACCCTGCCAATCATTCCCGTCGTTGCGCTGTCGACGGGCGATGACGGCGAGAACGGACTCCTGATCCCCTCGATCGAATACAACCAGACCAACGGCGTTGCGATCCGCCAGCCCTATTACTGGAGGCTCGCGCCGAATCGCGACCTGACAATCTCGCCGCGCCTCTACAGCGCGGCGCTGCCCGCGATCGATGCCGAATATCGCGCGCTCACCCGGCGCGGCGCGTATCGCGTCTGGGGTTTTGCCACTTACAGCCGCAGTATCGTCGCGGGGGCACAGACCGGGTCCAACCAGTTCCGCGGCTATATCGAGGCCAGCGGCAAGTTTCAGCTCGACCCGCAGTGGAGCATCACCGCGTCGCTGCGGCGTGCGACCGACCGCACATTGCTTCGCCGCTACGACATCTCGTTCGACGACCGGCTCCGCTCGACGGTCTCGGCCGAACGGGTCGACCGGAACAGCTATTTCTCGCTCACCGGATGGGCTGTCCAGACGCTGCGCGCCGGCGTCGACCAGGGGACGATCCCGATCGCGTTGCCGGAAATCGACTATCGCCGCCGCTTCACCGACCCAGTGCTCGGAGGGAGTGCCGAGGTCCAGCTCAACGCCCTGGCACTGGGGCGAACCAACGGTCAGGACACGCAACGCGCCTTCGCGGGGGTGCGTTGGGACCTGCGCCGCCTGACCGGTCTGGGGCAGGAAGTCATCTTCACCGCGTACGGCCGCGGCGACGTTTATCACAGCAAGGAGAACCAGCTGACGACGACCGCGCTTTACCGCGGTGCGTCAGGCTGGCAGGCGCGCGCGATCGGTGCGCTTGCGGCAGAGATTCGCTGGCCATTCGTCGGCGCCTTGCTGGGTGGCACGCAGCGGCTGACCCCACGCCTCCAGCTGGTCGCCTCGCCGACGACGCGCAACCTCGACATTCCAAACGAGGACTCGCGCGCCTTCGACCTTGAGGACAGCAATCTGTTCGCGCTCAACCGCTTCCCCGGCTACGATCGCTGGGAGGACGGGCCGCGCGTCACCTATGGACTTGACTGGAACCTCGACGTGCCCCGCTGGTCGGTCGCGGCGAACATCGGTCAGAGCTACCGCCTCGACGCGCGGCCGACGCTGTTCCCCGACGGCACGGGCCTGACCGATCGCTTTTCAGATATCGTCGGGCGCACGACGGTCAAATACCGCGACATCGTCGCGCTGACGCACCGCTACCGCATCGACAAGGACAATTTCGCGCTTCGCCGCAATGAGGTCGACGCGACGATCGGCAACGATCGCACCTATGCGCTAATCGGCTATCTGAAGCTCAACCGCCAGATCGGACCGCAACTCGAAGACCTGCGCGATCGCGAGGAAATCCGGCTCGGCGGACGCGTGCAGATCAGGCGCTACTGGTCGATCTTTGGGTCGACGACCGTCGACCTGACGGGCGCGAACGAAGACCCGCTGTCGACCGCCAACGGATATCAGCCGGTGCGACACCGGCTTGGCATTGCCTACACCGACGACTGCCTCGACATCGGCCTGACGTGGCGGCGCGACTACGACACGAGCGGCGACGCGCGGCGCGGAGACTCGTTCCTGCTGAGGCTGGTATTCAAGGGGCTCGGCCGCTAAGGCTGCATTCACCAAGACTTCGGCAGGGGGCCGCCGGAGCGACCAAATTACCAGGATTGGATTTCGCCAAGTGAAGTCATTGCTGAAGGGCGCGTCCGTTATCGCGCTGAGTGCCGCCACTTTCGCCGTCGGCACATCCGACGCGCAGACGGTGCCGCAATCGAACGAAGTGCCGTCGGGCGCTTCGCTCAACCTGCCGACTGAAATCACATTGTTTGGAAAGAACGATCCTAAAGTCCGCAAGGCGACCGCGATCGTCAACGGCGATATCATCACCGGCACCGACATCGACCAGCGCCTCGCGCTGATCGTGCTCGCCAACGGGGGGCGCGTCGAGGCGGAGGAGCGCGAGCGACTGCGCCTGCAGGTGCTTCGCAACCTTATCGACGAGTCGCTCCAGATCCAGGAAGCCGCCGCGCAGGACATCAAGATCTCGCGGGACGAGGTCGAGCAGAGCTACGCTCGTGTCTCGCGCAATTTCAAGCGCACACCTGCCGAGATGGACGCCTATCTGCGTGAGCAGGGGTCGTCGAACCGCTCGATCAAGCGTCAGATCGAGGGCGAGCTCGCATGGAGCCGCCTGCTCCGCCGCCGCGTCGAGCCCTTCGTCAATGTCAGCGATGACGAGGTGCAGGCCGTGATCGCACGGCTCGAAGCCGCCAAGGGGACGCAGGAGTTTCGCGTCGGCGAGATTTATCTGTCGGCGACGCCGGAAAATCAGAACGAGGTCGCAGCGAACGCACGGCGCATCGTCGAACAGATCAAGCAGGGCGGCTCGTTCGCAGCCTATGCGCGCCAGTTCTCCGAAGCTTCGACCGCATCGGTTGGCGGCGACTTGGGCTGGGTACGCGCGGCGCAGCTTCCCGACTCGCTGGCCGGTGCGGTTCAACAGCTCGCTGTCGGGCAGCTTGCGGGACCCATCCAGACGCCCGGCGGATTTTCGGTCCTGTACCTGGCCGACAGCCGTCAGGTGCTGACCGCCGACCCGCGCGACGCCACGCTGAACCTGCGCCAGCTCTCGCTGGCCTTCGCGCCCAACGTCACCGAAGCCGAGGCGACGGCCAAGGCCGAGGCGCTTGCTCGCGCCACACAGTCGATGGGCGGCTGCGGCAAGGCCGACGAAGTCGCAAAATCGATGGGCGCCGAAGTCGTTGACAACGACGCGGTCAAGGTCCGCGATCTGCCCGCGCCGCTCCAGGATATGCTCCTGCGACTGAGCATCGGCCAGGCAACGCAGCCTTTCGGATCGCAAAAGGAAGGTGTCCGCGTGCTCGTGCTGTGCGGGCGCGACGAGGCGCGCGCTGCCAGCGGCCCTTCTCCCGATCAGCTTCGCTCGCAAATCGAAGAGACGCGCGTCAACCAGCGCGCCCAGCGCTATCTGCGCGACCTGCGACGCGACGCGGTGGTCGATTATCGCTGAGGTGACGGCCCCGATTGCCGTTGCGCTCGGCGATCCTGCCGGGATCGGGCCGGAGATTGTCGCCAAGGCCTGGAGCGCACGCGAGGAGGAGCGGCTGCCGATCTTCTTCGCGGTCGGCGATGCCGGGTCGCTCTGCCACGGCTGGACGGGTCCGGTCGCGCGCATTTCGTCACCCGAAGAAGCCGCAGGGGTGTTCGAGGCCGCACTGCCGGTGCTGCATGTCGCCGATTCCGGGCGCATCAAGCCGGGCGAACCGACGCCCGAGGGTGCGCGCACGGCGCTCGCCTCGCTCGAGCTCGCGACCGGACTGACGCGTTCGGGCCCGGCAGGCGCACTTGTGACGGCGCCGGTATCGAAGGCCCAGCTTTACGAGATCGGTTTCACCTACCCCGGCCAGACAGAGTTCGTTGCCGAACGGTGCGGCGTGGCGCGCGACAATGCGGTGATGATGCTGGTCGGTCCGACGTTGCGCGTCGTGCCCGTCACGACCCACATACCCCTCGGCGAAGTTGCCGGCGCGTTATCGGTCGAGCTCATCGTCGCCAAGGCGCGGTCGGCAGCACGCGGACTGATGCGCGATTTCAACATTGCGAGCCCCCGCCTTGCCGTGACGGCATTCAACCCGCACGCCGGGGAAAGCGGGATGATCGGGCGTGAGGAGATCGAGATCATCGCACCTGCGATCGAGGCACTCCAGTGCGAAGGGTTCGACGTTATCGGACCGCTCGCGGCAGACGCGATGTTCCACCCGCGCGCGCGCGCGACCTATGACGCTGCGATCTGCATGTATCACGATCAGGCGCTGATCCCGCTGAAGGCGTTGCACTTTGACGAGGGGGTCAACGTCACGCTGGGCCTGCCGATCGTCCGCACCGCGCCCGACCACGGCACCGCCTTCGGCATCGCAGGGCGAGGCCTCGCCAACCCCGGCGCGATGGTCGCTGCAATCCGTGTCGCCGCGGAGGCGGCACGCAGCCGGGCGGCATGACCCGTGAACCGCTGCGCGACGTTATCGCGCGGCACGGGCTGAGCGCGTCGAAAGCGCTCGGGCAGAATTTCCTGCTCGATGCCCAGCTACTGGATCGCATCGCGAAGGTGCCAGGCGACCTGAGGGATGCTCGCGTGTTCGAGATAGGCCCGGGGCCTGGCGGACTCACCCGCGCGTTGATCGACGCAGGAGCCAGCATCACTGCAGTCGAACGCGACCGGCGCTGTCTTCCCGCGCTTGCCGAGCTTGCGGAAACGCATCCCGGCAGGCTGCGCGTTATCGAGGGCGATGCGCTGCAGGTCCCGCTCGAAGAGGCGCTGCCGCAAGGCGGCCATATCGTCGCGAACCTGCCGTACAATGTCGGGACCGCGTTGCTGGTCGACTGGCTCTCGGGCGAGATCTGGCCGCCGCGCTGGACGTCGCTGACGCTCATGTTCCAGGCCGAGGTCGCCGAGCGTATCGTCGCTGCACCGGGCAGCGCCGCCTACGGGCGGTTGAGTGTGCTTGCGCAATGGCGCTCGACCGCACGGATTGCGCTCCGCGTCCACCGTTCGGCTTTTACGCCGCCCCCCAAAGTCATGTCGGCGGTGGTACACATCGTCACTGAGGGCCAACCTGCCGCCGTTCGGTCATCGACGATGCAGGCGCTGACCGCCGCCGCGTTCGGGCAGCGCCGCAAGATGTTGCGGCAGTCGCTCAAGGGTCTGGTGGGGGGACTGAGCGCGCTCGAGGCCGTCGGGATCGATCCGACCCGCCGGGCAGAGACGCTGTCGGTTGACGACTTCGTCGCGATCGCGCGCGCGCTCTAGTTGCTGCCTTCGGGCTTGGCGGGAGCGACCGGTGCGGCCTGCGCCGACTGGACGGCGGGCGGCGGCCCCCTGTCGATCGCAGCGGTCAGCTGTGTCACTTCATCGCAACCGCGCACGCACAGCGCGCGGATTTTCACCAGGTTCTCGCGCGCCTTGGTAACGGCACCCTTCGCGACCATCGCCTCGCCTTGTCCCGCGAGCGCCGCGACGTCGTTCGGTTCAATTGCGAGCGATTCGCGGTAGAGGCGGATCGCCTTGCCTGGCAGGTTCTGCTTCACCGCGACCTGCGCGAGCATCTGGTACGCCGCGCGATTGCGCGAATCGAGTGCCAGCGCGCTCTCCAGATAATCTGTCGCGACGTCGAGCCTGCCGCCCGCGATCTGCGCGCGGGCCTGATCGGCAAGCAGGACAGAACGCGCGTCGAGATCGGTGTCGGGGCGCTGCGTGTGACCGACACTGGACACGGTCGCCAGCGTCAGCGCGATCGCGACCGCAGGGGGAGTGAGACGCATTAGAAGCTCCAAGACCATCCGCTCGACGCTACGCTAGCACGCCCGAATCAGCCGCGCGACAAAGAATCCGTCGGTTTCGTCGTGCAAGGGTGTCAAAATGCGACCCTGTCCGGCCGGGCGGCCGTGGTCGAACGGCGCGGCGGGTTCCCAGCCCGTATGGCGCGCAAGAAACGCATCGATCTGCCCCGTCCCTTCGCGGGCGATGAGCGAGCAGACCGCGTAGACCAGCGCCCCTTTCGGCTTCACCAGCGGTGCGGCGAGGTCGAGGACGTGGCGCTGGGTGTCAACCAGTTTGTCTAGTCGTGCGGGCTGAAGCCGCCAGCGTGCTTCCGGGTTCCGCCGCAGCGTGCCGGAGCCGGAACATGGCGCATCGACAAGGACGACGTCGGCCTTTCCGTCGAGCTCGGCCAGCGCCTCCGCCTCGCGCCCCCCGTCGAGGAGCTTCACGTCGATCACCGCCCCTGCCCGCTCAGCGCGTTGCGGCAACTGTCCCAGCCGCCTTTTGTCGGTATCCGCGGCGATCAGATGCCCTTTGCCACCCATGGCCGCGGCGAGCGCGAGCGTCTTGCCGCCCCCGCCTGCGCACAGATCGACGATTGTCATGCCCGGGGTCGCGCGACAGGCAGCGGCAACCAGCTGGCTCCCGGCGTCCTGCACTTCGACCAGTCCGTCGCGGTATTGCGGGGTCGCCTCGACGTTGAACGGCTCGGCAAAGCGCAAGCCATGCGGGAGGCCTTCGATCGCCCGGGCCTCGGGCCACGCGGCGAGCAGGGCATCGCGCGATATCTTCAGGTCGTTGGCCCGCAGATCGAGCGGCGCGCGGTCCAGGAGCGCCGCATGCTCGGCCTCCGGGATCATCCGGCCGAGCCATGCCGGCATCCGGACGGGTTCGTCGCGCACCTCGCCCGCCCCAAGCGGCGCCGGCCCATAGGGCGAGCCGTCGAACGCCGCCGCGAGCTCCGCATCGTCCTGCGCCAATCGTCCGTAGGCCGAGCGCGCCGAGACCGGCAGCTCGCCGAAGCTGCGAATGGCGCGGTACACCAGGTCGCGGATCGCGCGCCGGTCCTTCGACCCGGCGTAGCGCCGCGCCCGGAACCCGTCGGCAAGGATCGTATCCGCCGCCGCGCGCCCCTCGCGCGCTGCGTCGATCACCGCATCGAGAAGCTCGATTGCCGCTTGGAGGCGCGCCGGCGGTGTCACTGCGTGGGGTAATTCG
>VYLJ01000304.1_pt1 | contig 11906 bp, 12 predicted proteins | sample 5114331 | NCBI WGS metagenome assembly VYLJ01 (sample SAMN12291791, study PRJNA351875) | freshwater metagenome | isolation source: freshwater lake | place: USA: Michigan, MSU2 Lake | collected 2011-08-16
AAACGGGGCGGCGTCGCGGCCGCCCCGCCCCAAGAGCTAGGATTACCCGAATATGGCAATGAGTGTAGGAGCGGAAGACGAAGGCGAAGAGAAGCCGATGTCGGACATCAACACGACTCCGCTCGTCGACATCATGCTCGTCATGCTGATCATCTTCCTGATCACCGTGCCGGTCGTCGTCCAGTCGGTGCCGATGAAGCTTCCCGACGTGCGGTTCGAGCCGACCACGACCAAGCCCGAGAATGTGTCGCTGTCGGTCCGCGGCGCGCCGGGGAACAACAACCAGTGCCAGGTCTTCTGGAATCTGACCCCGGTCGACTCGAAGGAATTGCTGGACCGCGCGGTCGCCAAGCTGAAGATGGAGATCGACAAGCAGGGCGGACCGACCGCACCCGGCATCGAGCTTCCAGAGGCGCACGTGCGCGGCGACGTCAATACGCCGTGGATGTGCGTTGCAGGTGCGATCTACAATATGCAGCTCGCCGGCTTCCAGAAAGTCGGCTTCATTTCGGAACCGCCCGCGGGCGGCACCGTCCGGCTCTGACCGGACGGCTTTAGGAGAGTCACGCGCATGGCAATGAGCACCAGCCAGAGCGAAGGCGAACCGATCATGGAGATGAACACGACGCCGTTGATCGACGTCATGCTCGTCCTTTTGATCATGTTCATCATCACCATCCCGATCCAGACCCATGCGGTTAAGATCAACCTTCCGGTCAACAATCCCAACCCGCCGCCGGTTGTCATCAAGCCGACAGTCAATGTGGTGTCGGTCGACACATCGAACCGCGTGACGTGGAACGGGTCGCCGATCGATCTCGCGACGCTTGCAACCTATCTGGGGGAGACCAAGCGGATGACGCCGGAGCCTGAGCTGCACATCCAGCCCGACCCCTATGCCCGCTATGCGCTGGTCGACCAGATGCTCGCGGTGGTGAAGCGGTCGGAAGTGACCAAGGTCGGCTTCGTCGGCAACGAGCAGTACGCGAACTTCTCCAAATAGCCGGCAATGACGATCATCCAGAAGGGCGCGGCGGCAACGGCGTGCCCTTTGTCGCGCGCGACATGAGCCTGCTCGCCCCCGGCCGTAACGTCTGGCGTACTGCCTGTGCCGACAAGCTCTCGGTGATCGTCGATGCCGACGACTATTTCCGCCTGGCCCGCGACGCTTTGCTACGGGCCGAGCGCCGTATCATGCTCGTCGGCTGGGATTTCGACGCCCGGATTGAACTCACCTCAGGCGAGCGCCTGCCGGGCGAACCGCCGAGCGTCGGCGAGTTTCTCTACTGGCTCGTCGAGCGCAACCCCGCGCTCGACATATATCTCCTGCGCTGGGATGTCGGGGCGATCAAGACGCTTGGACGCGGATCGACGATCCTGACCGTGCTCAAATGGATGCGTCATCCGCGTATCCATACCAAGCTCGACGGGCGGCATCCGCCGGCTGCATCGCACCACCAGAAGCTCGTTGCCATCGACGAGGGGTTCGCCTTTTGCGGCGGCATCGACATGACCGGGGACCGATGGGATACCCGCGCGCACGCGGACGACGACCCGCGCCGCGTCCAGCCTGGTGGCCAGCCCTATATGCCGTGGCACGATGCAACGATGGCGTTGTCGGGCGAGGCCGCCAGTGCAGTTGCCGAACTGTGCCGCGACCGCTGGGCGCGCGCCACCGGCGAAAGGCTGGACCCGACCGAAGCCCGCGACGGCGCGTGGCCCGACGGGCTCGTCCCGATGATGCACAACGTCGAGGTCGGCATCGCGCGCAGCAGCGCTGCGCTCGACGAAGAGGATCGCGTGACCGAGATCGAGGCGCTCTACCTCGACCAGATCGCAGCCGCGCGTCGCCATGTCTATCTCGAAAGCCAGTACTTCGCCTCGCGACGCGTGGCGGAGGCCATCGCAAAGCGTCTCAGCCAACCGGACAGCCCCGAGTTCGTGGTCGTCAACCCAGTCAGTGCGCAGGGGTGGCTCGAGCCGATCGCGATGGACAGCGCGCGGGCGCGGCTGATTGAGGCGCTGCGGCGGCGCGACCGCCACGGGCGCTTCCGTCTCTACCATCCGGTGACCGAGCGCGGCCAGCCCATCTATTGCCACGCCAAGGTGGGCGTGTTCGATGATCGCCAGCTGAGAGTGGGCTCGGCCAATCTCAACAACCGGTCGATGCGGCTCGACACCGAGGCCGACGTCATCGTCGATGCGGAGGGCCAGGACCCCGCTGTCGCGCGCGCGATTGTGGCCCTGCGCGACGATCTCCTCGGCGAGCATCTTGGGGTGGCGGCCGACACCGTGGCCGCGAAACTCGCCGAAACTGGCTCGCTGATCGCCACGATCGAAGCGCTCCGGGGAAGTGGCCGCACACTCGAGCCTTATGTCGAAAAAGACCTGTCGACGGTCGAAGCCTTCCTTGCCGACAATGAGGTGCTCGACCCCGAAGGACCCGAGGAGATGTTCGAGGCGCTGAGCGCGCGCGGCCTGTTCCGGCGGCTAGACCCTGTTTCAACTAAGGTGAAACAGGGTCAAAGGAAGCCGCACTAGGCCGCAAGCCCCTCGAACTGGAGCTTCGCCAGCCGCGAATAGAGCCCGCCAGCGCGCGAGAGACGGTCGTGTGTGCCTTCTTCGACAATGCGGCCGTGGTCCATCACGACAATCCGGTCGGCGGCGCGCACGGTCGCAAGCCGGTGTGCAATGACGATCGTCGTGCGCGCGGCCATCAGCCGGTCGAGCGCATCCTGCACCAGCCGTTCGGACTCCGCATCGAGTGCCGACGTCGCTTCGTCGAGCAGCAGGATCGGTGCGTCGCGCAGGATGGCGCGCGCGATGGCGATCCGCTGACGCTGTCCGCCCGACAGCCGCGCGCCGCCCTCGCCCAGATAGGTGTCGAGACCTTCGGGAAGCCGCTTCAGAAACTCCGCCGCATTCGCCGCCTCGGCCGCCGCCCACAGATCGCCGTCCTCTGCCTCCCAGCGGCCGTAGCGCAGGTTGTCGCGCGCGGACGCGGCAAAAATCACCGTTTCCTGCGGCACCATTGCGATCCGCGCGCGCGCCCACGTCGGGTCGGTCGCGGGAAGCGGAACGCCGTCGATGGCGACGCTGCCGCCTTGCGGATCGTAGAAGCGCTGGATCAGCTGGAACAGCGTTGTCTTGCCCGCTCCCGACGGCCCGACGACTGCAACCGTCTCGCCGGGCGCGATGTCGAGCGAGAAGCCGTCGAGCGCGCTGACCTCCGGCCGGGTCGGATAACGGAAGGTTACGGCGTCGAATGTCACTCGCCCCTGCGGCGGATCGGGGAGCGGGACCGGGTCGGCAGGCGCCGCGATGCCGGGTTGTTCGGCGAGCAATTCGCGCAGCCGTCCCGCAGCACCCGCGCCGCGCAGCAAGTCGCCCCACACCTCGGTCAGCGTCCCGAACGCGCCCGCGACGATTGCACCCGTCAACACAAAGGCGGCAATGCTGCCGCCGGACATGCGACCCGCAATGACGTCGAGCGCGCCCTGATACATGACGAGCGTGATCGAGCCGAAGACGAGCGTAATGACGAGTCCGGTCATCAGCGCACGGATGCGCACGCGGCGCCGCGCGGTGGCGAAGCTGCGTTCTACCGCCCCCGCAAAGCGGTCGGCCTCGCGCCCTTCCTGCCCGAAGGCCTGCACGATCTTCATCGCGCCCAAAACTTCGTCGACCATCGCGCCGACATCGGCGACGCGGTCCTGGCTGTCGCGCGAGAGCGTGCGCACGCGCCGGCCGAACACAATGATCGGCAGCACGATCAGCGGGATCGCGACCAGCAGCATCGCGGTCAGCCGTGGCGCGAGCGTGAACAGATACGCCACGCCGCCGATGCCCATCAGCAGGTTGCGCAACGCCATCGAGATCGTGGAGCCGACGATCTGTTCGATGACCGAGGTATCCGCGGTCAACCGCGCGGCGATTTCAGCCGGACGGTTCTCCTCGAAATAACTGGGCGACAAGCGCAGCAGGTTGGTCTGCACCGCCGCGCGCAGGTCCGCGACCGTGCGCTCGCCGACCCAGGTCACGAAGTAGAACCGGGCCGCAGTCGAAGCGGCCAGAACGATGACGATGAGGAACAGATATTGGAACCAGCGCGCGATATCCGCGCCGCCCGAGGCGCCGAAACCCCGGTCGACGACGAGCCTGAGACCATTGGGAATCGCGATCGTCGCGGCTGCCGAGACAAGCAACGCCGCGAGCGCGGCCGCGATTTGCCACGGGTAGCGCCGTGCAAACCCCAGGACGACCTTCAGATTGCCGAGTTTGCGGCTGGGCGGTGCGGCCGCCGCGTGGTTCACTGCCATGCGCCGCGCCTAGCAGCGTTACACACACGTCTCAATCCGGCAGGCGGTCCGGACAAATTGTGCGTTGCACAATGCCCGCGTCCCGTCATAACGGTAGACGATGCTGTATCACACCTATGAAATGCAAAAGGCCTGGCTCGCGGGCGCGTCTGCCTGGGCCGGGATGTCCGCCGAACTGCTCCAGTCACCGAACCATCCGCTCGCCTGGACGGGCGCGCCGGTGGTCGGTTCGGCGCTCGAGGTGTTCGCGCACGCATCTGCCCTCCGGGGCAAGCCCGCGTTCGGGCTGACCTCGACGACGGTCGACGGCCGCGAGGTCGCGGTGACCGAACAGATCGTGCTGCAAAGGCCGTTCGGTCAGTTGAAGCGCTTTGTGAAGGCTGGCGTCGAGGATGCGCCGCGCCTGTTGATCGTGGCCCCCATGTCGGGCCATTTCGCGACGCTGTTGCGCGGGACGGTCGAACGCATGCTGCCGAAGCACGACGTCTACATCACCGACTGGCGCGACGCTCGGCAGGTGCCGCTCTCCGAAGGCAGTTTCGATCTCGACGACTATATCGACTATCTGCGCGCGTTCCTGACCCACATCGGTCCGGGTGCGCATATGCTTGCGGTCTGCCAGCCGTCGGTGCCCTGCTACGCGCTCGCGTGCCTGATGTCGGCCGAAAACGACCCGTGCCGCCCCAAGACCCTGACGATGATGGGGGGCCCCATCGACACGCGCGAGGCGCCGACGAGCGTCAACGACGTCGCGACCGAACGCCCGCACGCCTGGTTTCAGCAATATGCGATCCAGACGGTGCCCGCCTTCTACCCGGGCGCGGGCCGCAAGGTGTACCCGGGCTTCCTGCAGCTGACCGGTTTCCTGACGATGAACCTCGGCAGTCACATGCAGTCGCATTTCGCGATGTTCAAAGACCTGGTCGATGGCGACGAGGAAGGCGCGGACGCCACCAAGGCATTTTACGAGGAATACCGCAGCGTCTGCGACATGACCGCGGAGTTCTATCTGCAAACGATCGCCACCGTGTTCCAGACGCATGCGCTGCCGAAGGGCGACATGACGCACCGGGGGAAGCGGGTCGATCCACCTGCGATTACCGACATCGCACTTCTCGCGATCGAAGGCGAGCGTGACGATATCTCGGGGATCGGCCAGACGAAGGCCGCGCTCAAGATTTCGACCGGGCTGCCCGATACGATGAAGAAATACCATCTTGCCGAGGGGGCAGGGCATTACGGCATCTTCAACGGCAGCAAGTGGCGCACCAGGATTGCGCCGGTGGTCGAGGATTGGATCGCGACGCACGATTAAACGCGGCGGAAATTGCCGACGTGCCCGTAGAGCCGTTTTAGGGGGGGCTGCAGCGACTGTTCTATCGCCAAGCTAACCCGCAAAAGAACACAGAGGGAACGCGCGGTACGGGCTTTTGTGGGGCTCTGAAGGGCATGTCAGGCGACTGCCCGCGAGCGGTCAATTCTTAAGCCGGTATCCGGTGCGGAACATCCAGGCGATGACCGCGAGGCAGATCAGCGTGAAACCGAAGGTCGCGGCAAGGCTGATTCCGAACGCGACATCGCCTTGGCCGAAGAAGGTCCAGCGGAACCCGCTGATCAGGTAGATGACGGGGTTGAACAGCGTTACCGTCCGCCACGCCTCGGGCAGCATGTCGATCGAGTAGAAGGCGCCGCCGAGGAACGTCATTGGTGTGACGATCAGCAGCGGGATGATCTGCAACTGCTCGAAACTCTTTGCCCAGATACCGATGATGAAGCCGAACAGGCAGAAGGTGACCGCGATCAGCACCATGAAAGCAAACATGAGCAGCGGATGCGCGATGTCGATGCGGACAAACAACGTCGAGGTCAGCAGGATGACCAGTCCGAGCAGGACCGATTTCGTCGCGGCCGCGCCCGTATAGGCCAGCACGGTCTCGAACGAGGAGAGCGGCGCGGACAGCAGCTCGTAGATCGTCCCGGACCATTTGGGCATGTATATGCCGAAGCTCGCGTTGAAGATGCTGTCGGTGAACATCGCGAGCATGATCAGCCCGGGTACGATGAACGCGCCATAGGGGATACCGTTTATCTCGGTCATCCGCCCGCCGATCGCCGAGCCGAAGACCACGAAATAGAGCGAGGTCGTGATGACCGGGGTCAAAAGGCTCGTCATCAGCGTGCGCCGCCAGCGGTCGAGCTCGAAGCGGTAGATCGCCCAGACGCCGTGTGCGTTGAAGCCCTTCATGCTACCTTCCGCTCGTGCACCAGCTCGACGAAAATGTCCTCGAGCGAGCTCTGTTCGGTATTGAGGTCCTTGAAACCGATCCCCGCCGTATCGAGGGCGCGCAGCAGCGCAGGCACGTCGTTATGCTCGGCGCTCGCGTCGAAGTCATAGCGCAGCGCATGGCCGTGGTCGTGCAGGCTCAGCCGCCAGCCCGTGAGCGCCTCCGGAACGGCGCCGAGTGGCTCCCCGAGCGTGAGCGTCAACGTCTTGCGCCCGAGCTTCGCCATCAGCGCGCGTGTCTCGTCGACCAGCATCAGTTCGCCCTTGCTGATGATGCCGACGCGGTCGGCCATCTCCTCGGCCTCCTCGATGTAATGCGTCGTCAGCACGATCGTGACGCCAGTCTCGCGGAGCCGCCGCACCAGCGCCCACATGTCGCGGCGCAGCTCGACATCGACGCCGGCGGTTGGCTCGTCGAGGAACAGGATGTCGGGTTGGTGGGACAGCGCCTTGGCGATCATCACGCGACGTTTCATGCCGCCCGATAGTTCCTGGATCTTGGCGTCGCGCTTGTCCCACAACGACAGGTCGCGCAGAATTCGTTCGAGCAGCGCATCGTCGCGGGGCTTGCCGAACAGCCCGCGGCTGAAGCGTATTGTCGAGATCACGGGCTCGAAGGCATCGGTGTGCAGCTCTTGCGGCACGAGGCCGATCTTCGACCGCGCCATCCGGTAATCGCGGAGGATATCATGCCCGTCGACGCTGACGCTGCCGCCTGACGGGGTAACGATTCCGCAAATGATGCTGATCAGCGTCGTCTTGCCTGCGCCATTCGGGCCCAGCAGTGCAAAGATCTCGCCGCGCGCGATGTCGAGGTCGACCGGCTTCAACGCCTGGTGGCCCGAGGCGTAGGTCTTGGTCAGACCGGCGATGGAGATGGCGGGCGGCATCAGATGCGCCTAGCGCGCCGCGCCGCCCGCGCCAACCGGCTCAAAGCCGGACTTCGGCGACCTTGTCCTTATAATCTTCCTTCGGATCGATGCCGATCAGCATCTTGACGCCCGCAACGAACGACGACGCATCGATCCAGATCTGCGCGTCTTCCGGATCGAGCCGAATGAGCGCGATCTTCGGATCGTCCTTGCTCTCATACCAGGCCGCGACGAAGCGATTCCAGTATTTGTCGATGACTGCGCGGTCCTGCGTCGTCGACAGGTTGCCGTGCACGGTCGCCCAGACGTCGTGGCCCTTCGACACGAAATGCGCCATGGCACGGCTGCCGGACCCTCCGATGGCGGGACCCTGTCCGATCTGCTGGTAGAGCGTGTTGTCGGTCGAGGTGAAGAACCAGATCGCGCCCGTGTATGCGCCGTCGTCGTAAATCTCCTCATCAAGCTGCGCCGTCATCGGACGCGCGTGCCCGTCCTCGCCCTCGGCAAGTCCCAGGAACATCGTCATGTCGTCGTTCAGCGCTTTCCAGAACTTGCGCTTGATCTCCGCGTCGTCGGCCATCGTGGTGTCTCCAGTTGTGGGTCGGAGATGCAACGGTCGGCCGCCGCGAAGTTTCCCGCCGACGTGGCGCAAGAAAAAGGGCGGACCGGCGCCCCCGCCCGGCCCGCCCCTCGTCCTCCGGGTCGCGGGAGGACTTCAGACGAAGGAAACGCCAAGTCTCGGCCGTCGGCGCATCGCAAAGCCGATCGTGCCGAAACCCGCGAGCATCATCGCCCAAGTCGCGGGTTCGGGCACCGCATTTGGCGCGGACAGCACCGTTCGCGTGAAGGCGCATTGCGGATCCTGGTTCGGACAGGTCTGCGCGAGAGTGCCACCCGAATCCGTCATTGGATTGGCGGGATCGTCGAAGTTTACGATGCTGACGAAGAAGCCGACGTTGAACATATTGTAGAGGCCCGCAGGCGCGTTGCCGCCGACCGGGTTGTATGTGCCGAATAGCCATTCGACGGTGTCGCCCGGCTGCAGGTTCAGGTTCGTCGGACCAATGAAGTTCGGCTGGGCGAAGTTGAAGTCGAAGGTGTATTGCGGGCCGCCGCACGACAGATTGCCCGAGCATTCCAGAAATTCGTTGATGCGAACGAAGGTGTCGGGATCGTTGAGGTCGATCGGACCGGTGTAGCCGCTGGGGTCGAATCCCGACGTAATTTGGCCCGACGCGTCAGTCGTGAGCGCGTCCGAACCGGGATCGACCTTCAACCGGACGAACACGTCGATCGGCTGGTTGGACAGGACGGTCGCGTTCGGCGTGACGAATTCCAGCGTCGCAATGAACGCAGCCTGCGACGGTGTGGCTGCCAGCGCAGCCAAAGCGAGAGCAATTTGATGGAAGCGGCGCATCGGTAAACCCCTCAAAGCAACTTCGGCAGCGATATGCTGAACGGCCCATCAACCGTGGCAAACCGGCACCGGGGCGTCACCTCACGAATCCGACAGGTGCGTCAGCGCGGGGCGTTGCAACGCGGGACAGTCGGAACCGCTTGCCGACTCGATGCGCATGCGCATAGAGATCCCGTAGGAGAGGCGGTCGCACGTCAACAGGGGTGTTGTCGCGATGCTTTCTGCTGTGTTGGACATTGCCGAAAATGTGCTCGGCGCGACTTCCGCGTCAGGGGCCAGCTCTGCGCTGTTCGAAGCGACGCGGCGATACGGCGTGACCTATCTCCAGACGCGCCGTTATCGCCGTCCTGCCGGGCCGCTGACATCGGAGCGGCATTGGCGCGCGGGCGGCTTCATCGTCCGGCACGCAAAGCCGGGCTGGGTCGACAGCGCCGAATTCAATTACATCTGCTTTGAGTGCAACCCGCTGGTTGCCGCGATCGAGCAAGGGCGGACGAGGTATCGCTTTTCCAGCTTTGCGCCGCGCCGCGATGCGCAGTTCGCGAGATACTGGGAGGCGTTCGCGCGCGCCGACATCGGCGATGCGCTGTGTGCAACTGCCTACGGACCCGATCGTGGCGTCGCCTCGCTGCACCTTGGCGTAGGGGACGCGGACATCGAACCGGGTGTCGCTCTGCTCTTGCAAACGGCTGGGTCGATCCTGGTCGAAAAGATTCTCGCGGAAGTAGCCGAAGCTGCGCCGCGCGAACCCGATACGGCGCTGCTCAGCGTCCGCGAGCGTGATGCGCTGAGTTTCGTGGCAGAAGGCAAGACCGACTGGGAGATCGCACGCATTTTCGGCGTGTCCGAGACAACCGCGCGCTTCCATGTCGACAATGCCCGAAAAAAGCTCGGCGCGACGAACCGCGCGCACGCGGTCGCGAAGTTCGTCGCGCAGAACGGCCTTTAGAGAACCTCGAACAGCCCCGCCGCGCCCTGGCCGCCGCCGACGCACATCGTTACGACGACGTATCTCGCGCCGCGCCGCTTGCCTTCGATCAGCGCATGGCCGGTGCAGCGCGCGCCGGTCATGCCAAAGGGATGGCCGATCGAGATCGAGCCGCCGTTGACGTTCAAAAGGTCGTTGGGGATGCCGAGCCTGTCGCGGCAATACAGCACCTGCACCGCGAACGCCTCGTTCAGCTCCCACAGACCGATGTCGTCCATCTTGAGGTCGAAGGCCTTCAGGAGCTTCGGAATGGCGAAGACCGGGCCGATGCCCATCTCGTCGGGCTCGGTGCCCGCAACCGCCATGCCGACATAGCGGCCAAGCGGGGTCAGCCCGCGCTTCGCCGCGACGCCCGCTTCCATCACGACGCACGCCGACGACCCGTCGGAGAGCTGCGAGGCGTTGCCCGCGGTGATCGTGTAGCCTTCGCCCATTACCGGCTTCAGCGACGCGAGCCCCTCAAGCGTCGTGTCGGGGCGGTTGCAGTCGTCCCTCGTCGCGGTGACGTCCTGATAGGTGACCTCCTTGGTTTCCTTGTTCACGACCGCCATCGTCGCGTTGCACGGCACGATCTCGTCGTCGAACTTGCCCGCCGCCTGCGCCGCTGCGGTGCGCTGCTGCGACTGGAGCGAATACTCGTCCTGCCGCTCGCGGCTGATGCCATAGCGCTTGGCGACCACCTCTGCCGTGCCGATCATCGGCATGTAGGTGTCCTTGTGCATCTTGAGCAGCTCGGCGTCGGTCTCGATGAACAGCTTGCCCGACATCTGGACCTTCGACACCGACTCGACGCCGCCGGCGACGACGATGTCCTGACGGTCGACGATGACCTGCTTGGCGGCCGTCGCGATCGTCATCAGCCCGGACGAGCACTGCCGGTCGATCGACATGCCGGGAACCGTGACCGGCAGCCCTGCGCGCAGCGCGACCAGCCGCGCGACGTTCGGAAACGCCGATCCCTGCTGGAGCGCGGCACCCATGATGACGTCGTCGATCTCGCCGCCTTCGAGGCCCGCTCGCTCGACCGCGGCCCTCACCGAATAGGCGCCAAGCGTCGGCGCGGTAGTGTTGTTGAATGCCCCGCGCGCGGCCTTGACGAGCGGCGTGCGGGCGGTGGAAACGATGACGGCGTCGCGCATGATGTGATCCTTGTGATTAAACGAAAAACTGGCTGATCCACTCGGCGATGAGCGCAGGCTTGTCCTCGCCCTCGATCTCTAGCGTGTATTCCATCACCTGCTGCCACTGGCCGGGGCGCTTCTCCTCGACCTCGAGCAGCTTGAAATGCCCGCGCACTTGGCTTCCCGAACGCACGGGCGCGAGGAAGCGCGTTTTGTTGCCGCCGTAGTTGACGCCCATCTTGATCCCGTCAAGACGCGGCAGGTCCGCCGTCGCGCTCAGCGCGGGCATGAGCGACAGCGACAGGAAGCCATGCGCGATCGTGCCGCCAAAGGGCGTCATCTTGGCTTTCTCAGCATCGACATGGATGAACTGGTGGTCGCCCGTCGCCTCGGCGAACTTGTCGATCATCGTCTGGTCGACCGTCAGCCAGTCGGACACGCCGACCTCCTGTCCGACCAGCGCCCTCAATTGGTCCGCCGTGACGATGCCCATGCTCGCATTCCTCGCGCAAGATTATTACACGGGCCCGACTCCCGTCCGTGTCGCTTTACGTTAACGTCAACCGCAAAGTCAAAGCCATGATGACCGAACTCGCCCGCCTGCACCGCGCCTCCGAATCCGAGGCGTTGAGGGGCCTGCTCGAACGCGCGGCGACGCTCAACCGCAGCGCCATCGTCGCGCGCGCCTCGGGCCTGCTCGGCGACTTGCGCGCGGCGCAGTCGTCGGGCTGGGTCAACCAGTTCCTGCAGGAATACCGGCTCAACACCAGCGAGGGGGTCGCGCTGCTGAGTCTGGCCGAGGCGTTCCTGCGCGTGCCCGACCCCGCAACCGCCGACGCGCTGATCGCCGACAAGCTGGGCGATGCCGACTGGCGCGCGCATGTCGGCGCGTCCGCGTCAGGCCT
>VYLJ01000305.1_pt1 | contig 11893 bp, 10 predicted proteins | sample 5114331 | NCBI WGS metagenome assembly VYLJ01 (sample SAMN12291791, study PRJNA351875) | freshwater metagenome | isolation source: freshwater lake | place: USA: Michigan, MSU2 Lake | collected 2011-08-16
TGGAGGAAATCTTAGTCATACAGGTACGTTTCCTTCTTACGCGCAGTTTCCCAATAGAAGCCTTTTAAATGACAATGCCAACGTGACAAATATGTGGGCGCAGATCTATGTTGGTATTAATCGTGTGAATCAAATTATCGACAAAGTGCCAAAAATCACAGACCCTGCTTTAACACAAGCGGAAAAGGATCAAATCGCGGGAGAGGCATACTTCTTGAGAGCTCTTCATTATTCGAATCTTGTTAAGTATTGGGGTGGTGTTCCATTGAAACTTACACCTTCCGATGATGCAAGTCCGTCAAAGATCATTTTACCAAGAGCTACGAAGGATGCCGTTTATGCACAGATATTAGCTGACCTGGCTGAAGCAATAGTTAAATTGCCTGCGGCTCCATCTAATAAAGCAAGAGCTTCTCAGGCTGCTGCACACGCATTGAAAGCAAGAATACATTTGTACCTAGGTCAATATACCGAAGCCATCAATTCGGCAACGTCAGCAAGTACTGGTTATTCATTAGTTGGCAATTTCTTAGACCTGTGGGTAGTAAGGAATACTTCTGAGGCTATTTTTGAACTTCAATTCAACACTGTTGACACAAACTCTCTGAGCTTTTACTTGCTCACATCATCCACTGGTGGACGGAATGAAGTGAGGCCGTCTGGAAATTTAGTGAGTTCGTATTTGGGAACAGATGCCAGGAGAATTCTCTCGACTTCTGTGGATTCAAGATTGCGTTATTATCGCGCAGCAACGGATGATGATAACGTTCTTTTACTTAGACTTGGAGAGGTTATTCTAAACAGAGCGGAAGCATTGGTTGAAAGAAATACGGGATCAGACTTAACTGACGCGGTCACGTTTTTAAATCAAATTCGTAATAGAGCAGGTATCGGAGCTTATGCAGGTCCAGTAACTCAAACTGCTGTTAGGGATGATATTTTCTTGCAAAGAAGATTGGAACTAGCATTGGAAGGTCATTATTTCTTTGACTTAGTGAGAACAGGGCGTGCTGCGACCACGCTGTCATCACCGATTTGGAACAATGACCAGGCATTGCTTCCTATACCGTTAAGAGAGCTAAATGCTTCTGGTGGTATTTTGACTCAAAATCCAGGTTACTAGAAATATTGCCAAAATCTATTTTTGACTTTTGCTGCAGAATTAATTCTGCAGCAAAGGTTTTTTTATTTTAATACCTTTATCCAATGATGAGAAAAACAATAATTTTTGCAGTATTTCTGTTGATTGGAAAATCGGTTATTGCTCAAACTCCTCAAGGCTATGATATGCAGCAAAACCTTGCCAATGCTGGTCAGGGAGATGCGTTGGGCACCAATACAATCAGAGCAGTTAAACCGCGATATGAGGGAGTGGTAGGCACGCCCTACTTTTCAGAAAAACCCATAAGCGGTAATGTTGTCGTGGCTGATGGACGGAAATTCACCGGGTTTTTTAACTTTGACTGGATGGACAATACTCCTATGTATTACAAGAAGGAAGCGTCTTCTTATATGATTATTGACAACATGGTGGTTGTTCAGCTCAATCTAGACTATTCGTATGATAGCCTGATCTCTTTTGATAGATTGAAAAAGGCAGATGGGAGCTTTTTTTTCGGTGAGCGTTTGGGTCAGATCGACTCAGCCAGGATTTACCTAAGCATTGAAAAAACACTAAAGAAAGCAGACTTTTCTGGTGCCTACAGTGCAGGTAAAAAGTATGATGAAATACTTAATGAGTACAACTATTTTATTTGCCCGAATCGTACAGAAGGTTGTACACCATTTAAGCCAAACAAGAAAGGTTTTACTCAGCTTTTTCCATTGCGTTCAGAGCAAATAGCAAAGAATTCGTTCTTGCTCAAGCAAACCAGACCCGAACTAATTGGCCTCTTTTTACGGAATGTAAATCGTTAGCTAAACTTTTCGAAATTCTTGTTAGTACTACCATTTTGATTTTCTTCTCGCACAACAGAAATAGTTGTGGGATTAGAACATTGCTTGTTGACCTCAGCCCCTTAAAAATAGCAGCATGCCGTTAATTCGGTGGATTTTTACCTTGCCTTATTAAGGCAGCAGGTACAAAAACTCAAACATCCCCATTTTCAAAGGAACGGTTTAACCACTTCTCAGTCGCACAGATTGTGGTGATGTCACTACTCCACCGATCTAGACTAAACCGCAGTGGTAATACGGTGGCAACAAATCGACCGCCAACAATACAATTCCCGAATATGCTCAGTATTTGAAAGTATTGCATTTATATTTTAAATTATTACTTCTTCAAAATGTTGTTTTAGTTTCAATTGAAATATTAAAACTATATTTTTAAAAAAACCAGAATGGCGCTATAAAGTTCTGATAACAATACCGAAATTTGGTGCACTTAATTTATTAACCTAAACAAAAACCTATGAGGAAGTTTTTACTGTTGTATTTCTCACTTTGTCTTGTGCTCACTGCGGTGGCACAAGAGAGAGTGATATCCGGCAAGGTGACATCGAAAGAAGATGGCGCAGCGAGCCCGGGTGTAAATGTTGTTGTCAAGGGAACCACCCTCGGCACAGTAACCGATGCTGATGGCAATTATACGCTATCTGTTCCATCGGGTGCAAGAACGCTTACCTTCACTTTTATAGGCTACAAAACCGTAGACGTTGAAATCGGTTCACAGACTACTGTTAGCGTGGCGCTTGAAACTGACATTACTCAGTTAAGTGAAGTTGTTGTCAGTGGTTTGGGATGGCAGGCCGAGACTAGAACGCTGGGCTATTCTGTTGCTACCGTAAAATCAGAAATGTTGAACCAGGCGAAAGCATTGAACGTTTTCACCGGCTTATCAGGCAAGGTTGCAGGTCTTCAGATCAGAACAACAAGCAATGGTATTAACCCGTCCACTCGTGTCACCCTACGTGGAAATCGTTCATTGACGGGTAACAACCAAGCGCTGGTTGTATTAGACGGTATCATTGTTCCTAACAATACACTCAACTCAATTAACAACAATGACATCGAAAATGTAACCATTTTGAAGGGTGCAAGCGCAGCTGCGATTTATGGATCTGATGCGGCCAATGGAGTTCTTTTAATTACGCTGAAGAAAGGAACAGGCAAGACACCGGAGATTACATTTTCAAATACGACCCAAATTGAAACCGTTAGTTACTTACCCAAGTTTCAAAATGGATGGGGTGCTGGTACAAACGCCTATAGCAGAGGCTATATTCCATACGAGAATCAGTCTTATGGACCAGCTTTTGATGGGTCAATAGTTGATTTGGGTAAGCCTCGTGAAGACGGCTCTATTCAAAAAGGGGTATACTCAGCAAAGCCAGATGCAAAAAGAGATATTTGGGACGCAGGTGTAACCCAACAGAACTACTTGTCTTTCTCAGCTGGAGATGAGGACAGTCGTTTCGACATGTCCTTACAAAATGTAACACAATCGGGTGTGGTACCTGGTGACAAGTACGCTAGAACAGGTGGCCGTTTTGCCGGTTCGCAAAAGGTGGGCAAGTTTCAAGCGTCCTTTAGCGCTTTGTACAACGCTACTCAGACTGATCAGAATGCAAACTTCGGTATTAATAACAACGGTTCGACTTTCATAAATACGGGGGGAAATGGATTTTATTTTGACGTAGTGAATTCATCGGCAAACATTGACCTAGGGTCTTATCGTGACTGGAGGAATTTTAGAAATGCAGATGGGTCTCTCAACAATGCCAATCCTAACAACTACTTTAATGATTATTACGGCAACCCCTGGTTTGGTTTGGATACATACAGAGCAAAAAGCACCGGCAGTGAGTTCACGGGTAATGCTCAAATCAGTTTTAAAGCCACAGATTGGTTAAATCTAACGTATAGAGCTGGCTTGACGAGTAATTCTACTTTTGGAAAAGCAACAAGCGAAGTATTTAACTACCGCGACTATGCAGCAAAAACGATTTACATCGCGCGCGCGAATGTACCAGGTTACACAGCGGATAATACCTTTAATCAAAGACGTATTCAGTCTGATTTTTTCGCTTCCTTTAACAAGACCTTCAGTAAGCTGGATGTCCAGCTAATTTTGGGTACACAGGTAACTGATGATTTGACAAAAGGTGTCAATATCTCGTCAACGAATCTTGTTGTACCTGGCGTTTACAACGTAAGTAATAGAACAGGTGAACCGTTTGCCAATGAGGTAAACTTCAACACACGCAAGTTTGGTATCTTTACTGACTTTTCTGTTACGTACAACAATTTTGTAACGCTGCACTTTGCAGGAAGAAATGACCAAACATCTTTGTTGGCCAGGGGGAATAACACGTATTTCTATCCAGCGGTTGATATGGCGTTCGTGGTTACTGATGCTTTTCCAGCATTAGGAAAGGGGCGAATGCTAAACTATGCGAAGTTAACGGCCGGCTATGCACGCGTTGGGCAAGTGACAGTTCAACCCTATTCACTGGATCCTGTATTCAACCAGGGTGGTGGCTTTCCATATGGTGGCAGGGCAGGTTTCTCAATTGGCAACACACTTCCTGATGGCAATTTGAAACCTGAGTTTACAACCAATCTTGAATTCTCGGGTGATTTTAAGTTATGGGAAAATAAAATCGGGTTAGGTGTTACCTACTACAAACAGAATTCAACGAACCAAACTGTCAGCATTGCAACCTCTTCTGCAACGGGCTATACAGGGGCAACGATTAATGCCGGTGAGATTGAAAATTCAGGATTGGAAGTCGAGATTGATGCCAAGTTAATTAAAGCTGCCAATGGATTTGAATTGGGTGCAAATCTCAAATATGCAAATAGGAGTACCACTGTTGTGTCACTCTATCAAGGACTTGATGAGTTAAACTTAGGTAACAATATTTTTGCAGCCGTTGGTCAACAATATCCAATTGTTAAAGTGGATGCTTATAAAAAAGATAATCAGGGAAGGGTAATTGTAGATTCGAAGACTGGTTATCCGCTAAACAATACGACAGGTTTAGTAAATGGTGGACAAACAGAACCCAAGCATGTTTTTGGAATTTCACCTTACCTCAAGTACAAGGGATTGAGATTGGATATCACTGCGGAGTATAGAACTGGCAATGTGATTTGGAACAACAGCGGTGAAACAATGACTTTCACAGGAGTTTCGAAGATTAGTGATAGTTACGGACGCGAGAGATTCGTTTATCCGAACTCGGTGATTGAAACGGTAAACTCTGACGGCTCCTCTACCTATACACCCAATACCAGCGTTGCTGTAGAAGATGGTGGTTTAGGTTTTTGGGATAATCACTTCGATGATGTGTCGGAGAACTTTGTTACAAGCGCAGCCTTTTGGAAAGTACGCGAGGTTTCATTGTCGTATACGTTGCCAAAATCACTGTTAGAAAAAACAAAGGTTCTTAAGAGAGCTTCCGTGAGCCTTGTGGGCAGAAACTTACTTATGTTTTTACCAAGCTCTAATCTTTACACCGATCCTGAATTTAATTTAGGTACTGGTAATTCAGTAGGTGTTAATAGCATCTCTATCACTCCGCCCACTAGAACGTATGGTATCAATGTGGATTTAACTTTTTAACGTCAAAAGAAAGTAATTATGAAACTAAAAATATTTTTGATTAGCGTAATGACGCTTTCAGTGTTTAGTTGTGACGACTTCGTGGACATCAACAAAAACCCGAATCAAACCACCACATCCACGCCTGAACTCGTGCTTTCAGGTGCTTTAAATGCTACTGCAGGTCAGTTGTTCTTTAACCAAATGGGGGCTTTTTGGGCCGGCCAATGGTGTCCATCAGGTGATGTATCGGGGTTCATTGCAGAAAAAACGTATGATCTCAACAATAACTATGGTACGGGTATATGGACTGGAGTTTACGATAACCTCAATGACTACAAGTACATTATCACCGAGTCTGCAAAGACACCCGGCAAAACGGCTGTTGGCGCAATCGCCAGAATTATGACCGCGTTGCTATATCAGCGTCTGGTAGATACGTATGGTAATGTGCCTTACAAAGACGCATTGCAGGGAACCAGTGTGATTCGGCCCGCCTATGATGATGCAAAGACGGTATATGAAGCCAACATCGAAGAGATTGATGCCGCTGTTGCAATATTGAAAGCGGTTACTGATCCAGAGGACAGTCCAAAAGCGGCCGATATCATGTTTAATGGCGACTTGACTAAATGGATTCGGTTCGGCAATACACTGAAATTGAGAATGCTCATTCGCCAATCGGAGATGCCTGGCAGAAGTGCCTATATCACCAGTGAGATAGCGCAAATTAGCGGTGGATATCTAACCGAAGATGCAAATCTCTCACCTGGGTATTTGAAGACTGCCGGAAAATTGAATCCGTTCTGGACCAACTACTATAGAAATGAGACGGACAATCTAAATAACAATTTTAACTTTTATAGGTCTACCGCCTTTCTAGTCTCCAATATACCTGGCACGGATGCGAGAAGAAACTATATCGTAGCTCCGCAAGGGTCATCAGTTCATCCTGCATCATTTAAGACATTTGGCGTGGCTGGTGCATCACCTAACTTCACCTGGGCATTTCTAGGGACGCGAACAGGTGTGACTTATGGCGATGAAACACAAGCTGCGTATTCCAATGTGACTTCAGGAATTGGCTTTGGAATTTTGAAAAGCTTTGACATGCCAATGACATTGATGACAGCAGCCGAAAGTTATTTTCTTCAATGTGAGGCGGTGCAACGTTCTTACACGGCTGGAAACGCAGCAGCACTGTATGCTAGCGCGCTAACAGCCTCGTTTAAGACACTCAATGCGGAGACAGTTTCAGTTAACGCTATCAGCGGTTTCCCTACTATAACAAGCACGCCTGAGCAAAATGCTGCCGCCAGACTTGTGGATGTGCCGTATGACGGGACTATCCAGCGTATCATTACACAGAAGTGGGTTGCTAGCGTTGGATATGGTGGTTTTGAAGCTTGGTGTGATTATAGAAGAACAGGATTTCCAAACGTTCCATTGTCATTACGGGCGATCAAGCCAAACCCGCCCGTGCGTTTGTTTTATCCTAACCAAGAAATTCAAACCAATGCAGCAAACGTAGCTGCTCAGGGTGCGATTGATGCGATTACCACTAAAATATTCTGGGACGCCAACTAAATTCAATTAGATATGAAACATTTTAAAAATATATTTTCATTCACAAGTTTGATAGCTCTCTTTCTGTTGAGTTCCTGTTTGGACAATACAGGGAACTTGGATGTGTTCAACAGTGTAAATAATAAAGGCATTGTATCCATTGGTCAAGCAGAGCCAGGCGTTAATGTTAAAACGGTTGAGATTGTTGCTACACCAACAAAGATTTCGGTCGTTATCAATGCGGCACGTGTAAACAAAGCAGTTAACGTAACAGTGGAAGTAGATCCCACATTACTAACTGCCTACAACACCGAACAAACAGCGTTGGATGCTACTTATGTTCCCTACGAATTATTGCCGGCAAATTTGTACACAATTCCTTCGTTGACGGTGAATATCGCTGCTGGCAAATTGGATACGCCATTTGAATTTAATGTCTCAACAAGCGCCATTAATTTGTCAAAAAAGTACGCTCTCCCAATCGTCCTTAAAAGTGTAGATGATCCATCCGTGGTGATTGCGTCAAATCTCAATTCATCTATTGTTGCCATAGTAGTTAAAAATAAGTACGATGGGAACTATACGTTGAACATTGAGCACTCGGGATGGGCTGCGTTTTCAATATTTGATATGCCTACAAATACCCCCGAGAAATATCCTGATGGTGTGGACTTGGTCACTCTTGGGGCTAATGCCGTGGGTATTTTTAACCCTTATTGGGGTGCCAACCTATTCCCCGGATTTAGCAATAGCGCTGGTAAGCCTTCCCCAACTGCATTTGGTGCGGCATCGCCTGTTTTTACGTTCGATAGTAACGACAAAATTGTAAGTGTTGTTAATGCTATCCCTGACGATGGTCGTGGCCGGCAGTTCGTGTTGAACCCAGCGGCCCCGGCTTCAGATAACGTTTATGATCCCGCAACTAAGAAAGTCATCGCGAATTTTTTCTTTAAACAAACTGGGAGACCAGACATGAGCGTAAAGTGGACGATGGTTTTCGATAAGTCGAGATAAGGCAAGGTAATTTTTAAGTTGTCGTACTAAAACATAACAGTAATAAAATGAAAAAAATTTTCATAATGATAAGCTTGTTGGCAACCTGCCTAACCGCTTGTAAAGATGATGACGTGAAAGGTCCTTCCAAGGCAAGTTTTTTTGGTGGCGCTTTTTCAGCCAAAGAATCTGACGGGAAGATAACACTAGGTATCCAGCTCGATCAGCCAACTAAGTCGGATGTGGTAATTAATTTGACCACAGGTGGTACTGCAACTACAGGAGTAGACTACACGCTGTCCGAAGCAACTACCACTATTAAAGCTGGAGAGAGCAATGGCTCATTTAGCCTTACGATCATTTTAGATTGTTTAGCCGAAGGAGATGAGACAATCGAGGTTTCTATGTCTTCGGCCAGTGGCATTAGTGCTTCGGGTACTTATGTGGTGACCATTCTAGCTAGCAACGCGTATGTGCAGAAGAACTTTTTAGGAAGCTATTCTGCGAACGAACCAGGCTATGGCGACTATGATGTTAACTTTTCTGCCGATACTGATCCTAATTCAATTATTGTCAATAATTTTTGGGATTTTAGTGGCAAAGTAAAGTACACGTTTGACCCCTTAACAAACAAGGTAACTATACCCACGCAGGATGTTGTCATGGGAGGAACCACGTACGTTGTCTCTGCTGGAGCCACACAGGGTACTTATGTAGCTTGCACCGGCACCTTTACAGCTCCCTACGTGGTTAAACTCAAGTCGAGCGGGGCAGTTCAGGATGCGAATACACATACATTTACAAAGAAGTAAATCGTATTTTTTGAGAGTAGAGACTGCCAAGCTATTGAGCAGTCTCTACTTTTTTTCTTCAGTTCATAATCCAGTACTTTACATCTTTATTATTACTCGTCTATGAAATTTGTTTTTTTGTTTTTGTTTGTAGTCGTGTTAATCCACTCGGGTTTTTCTCAAGTGGAAGTAAATCGTTTGACGAATATAGTAAAGTCACTATCGGGTGGAAGCGCAGGATATGCCAGCGGCTTCAAGGGCACCTATAATGTTCGATCGACCGTGAAAGGTGATCCCTATTTGGATACAGCCTTTCGAGTAAGCAGCTTCAAGTTTTATAAGACCGAAGAACGTATAAAAACTCCTTCAAGGTATGATGTTCTCAATAACGAACTCGAAATCAAAACCACCGGAGATGTTATGATATTGCCTAGTAATTTGGTGGAGAAGTATTCATTTCAGGGAAAGCAACGGGATAGCGTATACTTTGTAAATTCGGCAGCATACAAATTTGAAGAACCATTTGATGGATTCTTGCAATTGCTATGTGATGGGGAAATTCAATTGCTGAAATTAACTCGGGCAGAAATTGTTAAACCTTCTTACAATCCGTCTTTGGAAGTGGGAGATAGAGACGCCTATATTGTTAAAAAGGAAACATTGTATTATTCATTTCCGGATAGGCGAATATCAAAAGTCAAGGGAAAGTCAGAGATGCTAGGCTTATTTGGTGAGCGCAAAGAGTTGATAAAATCGTTTATCTCATCCAATAGATTGGGATTCAAAAACGAAGAAGACCTTATCAAAATCTTCTCTTACTACAATAGCTCAAAAAAGTAACTTGCTCACCTACCCGTGGATAAGACTAATGTATTCCTTAACACCAGACTCCATATCAGTAAAATTTGAGGAATAACCAATCATTTTCAACTTCCCCATCTTCGCCTCGGTAAAATATTGATAGGTATCCCGGATATCGACCGGAGTGTCGATGTATTCAATTGCAGCAGGTTTATTCAACGCTGCAAAAACCGCTTTTACTAAATCATTGAACGTTCTCGCTTTACCTGAGCCCAGGTTATAGATTCCGGAATTTTTGCGATGATGCATGAGGAACACGCAAACATCCACCACATCTTTTACATACACAAAATCGCGCATCTGTTCTCCATCTTTGTAATTGGCTTTGTGCGAGCGGAACAATTTCATCTTACCTGTTTTCTGAATCTGGTTGTAGGCATGCCACACCACAGATGCCATTCTACCTTTGTGGTATTCGTTGGGGCCATACACATTAAAGAATTTCAAGCCTGCCCAAAAGAAAGGTTTTTCATCTTGTTGTAACGCCCATACGTCAAAAGCCTGCTTCGAATCTCCGTACGGATTTAATGGCTTAAGTTGGGGTATTAATTCTTCATTATCGTCATATCCAAATTCACCAAGACCATAGGTTGCCGCGGAGGAGGCATAGACTAGCGGAATCTGATACTGGCAGCATTTTTTCCAAACCGATTTTGTGTATTCGGTATTAAGTTTATTGAGTAGCTCTACATCCATCTCAGTGGTATCGGTCCGCGCGCCAATGTGGAAAATGAATTCAACTGTTTCGAAATTTTTGTCGAGCCATGCAATAAACTCATCGCGATCGACTTTTTCCTGAATTTTTAGGCCGACCAGATTTTTGTTTTTTTCAAGATCATTGAAATGATCAACAGCAATTATGGCATTGAAATTATCTTGGTTGAGTCGCTGAATAAGATTGCTTCCAATAAAGCCAGCCGCACCGGTAACAATGATCATAATTGGGTTTCGTTGGGGTCAATGATAACTAGGCCTTCAGCCTTACCACTTGTTTTTAACTTTACATCTGAAACAATAAAGTATTGAAGTTGATAAACGCTTAAGGCTGATGCGAGTTGCATCGCATTCAACGTTCTTAGTTGATATTTTTGGATCATATCAATTGCTACTTTTTCAAGGGAATCACTGAAGGGTACTACTTCAAACAGAAAAAAATCATCACCAACTTGATTTTGTAAATCTGCGGCCTCATCTGCAGTAATCTCAAGATTTTCAAGCATTCGATTGATCACTGAGAAGCACTCTATTTTAGTAGTGCTGCTAACTGCAATGGTGGTCGATTGAGTGAAATGATGTTTAACTAGTTCACTTCCTTTTTCTGTAATATATTTCTTGATTAAAGCCGAAGTATCAAAAAAACAAATCATCTCTCGTCCCTTTCTGCTCGAATATATTCTGAAGAGTCCGCACCGCTTCGTAAAGTCACTGTTTTAACCTCTCTTTTCCAACCCTGAATTGCTTTTTTTGATTGAATCGGTTCTTTAAATGGAATGACTTTGGCGATTGGTTTACCTCCCCTGATAATCACATAACTCTTTCCTTTTTCCACCTCTTCCAAGTATTCTTTAGTAGAACTGCTCAATTGAGAGAATTGAAGATAATCCATAAAAATGTTGGCTTTGCAGAATAAAGGTAATGGGTTTTACATCCTCCAACAAGTTATCTTTGCACTTTAGTTCACCCAAGAATGATCTACGTTAGCCGAAAAGAACATTTCAACGCAGCCCATAAGCTCTATAACCCCTCCTGGAGCAAAGAGAAAAATCAGGAAGTATTTGGCCCTTGCGCCAATGAAAACTGGCATGGCCACAACTACGATCTGATCGTTACAGTAGGAGGGACGCCTGATCCCGACACAGGCTTCGTAATCGATCTGAAAAAACTCAGCGATATGATAAGGCAAGAAGTGATCGAAAAAGTTGATCACAAAAACCTGAATTTAGATGTCGACTTTATGAGTGGAAAGATGGCCAGCACCGAAAATTTGGCCATCGAACTTTGGAATATTTTAATGCCAAAGATTTCCTCTATTAGTAGATACGGGAAATTGCATTCCATCCGGCTGTTTGAAACACCCCGCAATTATGTGGAATACTTTGGCGGTTAGATTTTCGTACTTCGTTAATCGTACCTT
>VYLJ01000307.1_pt1 | contig 11875 bp, 13 predicted proteins | sample 5114331 | NCBI WGS metagenome assembly VYLJ01 (sample SAMN12291791, study PRJNA351875) | freshwater metagenome | isolation source: freshwater lake | place: USA: Michigan, MSU2 Lake | collected 2011-08-16
CGCTGTCGAGCACCTCGCCCGCCGAGCGCCCGACCGGCCCTCGTCCCGGCGCAATCCTGATCATGCCGCCGACCATCGTGTTCATCATGTGGATACGCTCGAGCGGGTCGCTCGCGCCAAGCGATCGGCAAAAGGCGCGGATCGCGTCGCAAGGCGCGGTCGTCGGCGTATCGCGCGTAAAGAAAAGCGGCGGCAGCGGCTCGTGCGCGCCCTTGACAACGCCGGCCTGGTCCTCGGTCAGCACCTCGCCGCGCACGGTGATTTCGAGACTTTCGACCGGCCCGTCGACGTAAAGCATCGTCGTCGGGTTGCCATAGCCGTCGAGGCCGGTCCTCAAGCGCGCGTCGCGGTCGACATCGATCCGCCAGTCGAGAACGGTCTGCCCGGCAAAATCGCTTGGCGTCACGCGCAGCAATTGCACGACGCGCGCCTGCGGCTGCGAGAAGCGGTAGCGGGTGTGATGGTCGATGCTGAGGCGCATGTCAGAGGAACCTGAACTGCTTTGAGATCGCGCCGTCGAGCGCCGCATTCTCCTCGATGAACGCCTCGACGAATTCGTGCAGCCCGCCCTTCATGATGTCGTCGATCTTCGTTTCGCCCAGCCGCGCGTGCCGTAGCCGCGCCATGCGGTCGGCTTCGCCCTGAAAGCCGGTTTGCTTGCCGAGCGCGTTGAGGTGAAGCACCACTTCTTCGGCGCATGCCGCCAGGCTGCGCGGCAGTTCGCGCCGCAGGATCAGGAATTCGGAAACCGAACGCGCGTTCAACCCTTCGCGGTACAACCAGCGATAGGCGTTCACCGCTGCCAGCGTCTGGAGCAGCGTCGTCCACTGGTCGCGGTCGACCGTGCCGCCGACGCGCTCGCCGGCGGGAAGCAGGATATGGTATTTGACGTCGATCAGCCGCGCGGTGTTGTCTGCGCGCTCGATCGTCGCGCCCAGCCGTACGAACCACGACGCCGGATTGCGCAGCATCCGGCCGATCGCCCCTTCGAACCCACGCGTCTCGTGCTGCGCCTGCTCCATCAGGGTCAGCGTCGCCTGTGTATCGCCGGGAGAACTGCGGCCCTGGAACAGCAGCCATGCCCGGTTGATCGCCGCCCAGGCGTCGCGGCTGAGCGCGGTCCTGACGGCCTTGGCATTGCCGCGTGCGAAGTCGAGGCACGCGACCACCGAACCGGGATGCGCGGTCGACAACGACAGGAACCGCGCAACGTTGCGCGGCGTGAGCTTTTCACCGGTCGCGGCGAACGCGGGCTCGGCCTCGATCACTGCGAGCGCGGAGGCCCAGGCGGCTTCCCCTGCAGGCGTCGAGGACAGCGCGTCGAGCCGCACTGTGGCCTCGACCAGCCGCGCGGTAAACTCGGCGCGCTCGACGTAGCGGCCCATCCAGTAGAGCGAGGCGGCGACGCGCGAGAGCATCAGGCGTCCCCGTCGTCGGCGAGCACGAAGCTGTCCTTCGTGCCCCCGCCCTGGCTCGAGTTCACGACCAGCGAGCCTTCGCGCAGCGCCACGCGTGTCAGGCCGCCCGGCGTCACCTTCACGCCGTCGGCGCCCGACAGCGCGAAGGGGCGGAAGTCGACGTGGCGCGGCGCAACGCCTGTCTCGACCATCGTCGGCACGGTCGACAGCGCCAGCGTCGGTTGCGCGATGTAGCGGTGCGGCTCGGCCTTGAGCGCCGCGCGGAACGTCTCGAGCTCGGCCTTAGACGCCGTCGGACCAACGAGCATGCCGTATCCGCCCGACCCGTCGACGAGCTTAACGACGAGTTGCTCAAGGTGTTCGAGCACATATTTAAGCGCCTTGGGCTCGCGGCAGCGCCAGGTCTCGACGATCGGCAGCATCGGTTCGCCGCCCGCATAATAGCGCACGATCTCGGGCATGTAGCTGTAGATCGCCTTGTCGTCGGCGATGCCGGTGCCGGGCGCGTTGACAATCGCGACCTTTCCCGCGCGATACGACGCGATCAGGCCGGGAACGCCCAGCATCGAGTCCGGGCGAAAGACCAGCGGGTCGATGAAATCGTCGTCGATGCGGCGGTAGATGACATCGACCTTCACGCGCCCCGTGATCGTCCGCATCCACACGATGTCGTCGTCCACCTCGAGGTCCGCCGCCTCGACCAGCTCGATGCCGAGCGAGTCCGCGAGGAAGCTGTGCTCATAATAGGCTGAATTGAATCGCCCGGGGGTCAGGATGACGCAGCGCGGATCGCTGTCGGCGCCCGGCGGCGCGACCGACCGCAGGACGCTGAGCAGATTGTCGCCGTAGCTGTCGACGTGCTGGACATGATATTGCCGGAACAGCTCGGGGCACAGCCGGATCATCGCCTCGCGGTTCTCAAGCATGTAGCTCACGCCCGAGGGCGTCCGCGCATTGTCCTCGAGCACCCAGAAGTCGCCCGGGCCGGTGCGGACGAGGTCGATGCCGCAGATGTGGCTCCAGATGCCGTGCGGCGGCCGCGACCCGACGATCTCGCCGCGGAATTGCGGGTTGGTCAGGATCAGTTCCTCGGGGACAATCTTGTCGGCAAGGATCCGGCGCTCGCCGTAAATGTCGTCGAGAAAGGCGTTGATCGCGTCGACGCGCTGGACGATGCCCGCGCTCAGCTTGTCCCATTCGCTCTTCGTGAAGATGCGCGGCACGATGTCGAATGGGATGATCCGCTCGGCCGCCTCTTCCTCACCGTAAACCGCAAAGGTGATGCCGAGTTGCCGAAACGTCGCTTCTGCCGATTTCTGCCGCCGTTCGAGCTCGGCCCTCGGCGTCTCGTCAAGCCAGCGCGCGAGGCCGGCAAACTCGGGCCGCGCGGCCTCGCCCCCACTCGTCCCCCAGAGTTCGTCGAACGCTTTCGATGCCATTGTTCGCGAGACTGCAAGGCTTTGATGCGGTGCACAAGCGGAACCTGAACGGTCGCGTTTCGTTGCTCGCGCCATGCGCACGCCATTTACCGAACATCATCCCCTCATCGACAAGCTCCACGCCTTCATCGACAATCCGCAGTTTCCGTGCGTCGGCGCGAAATCTGCACGGTTGAAAGGGCAGATCAAGGCCGTGGTCGCACGGTCGATCACGAGTGCCTGGAACGACCTGCAGATCCATGCCGCGCTCATGCAGTTCGCAGGCGACTATCGGCGCAACCGCAAGCTCTTCCAGTCAGTCGCGGTGATCTTCGAGGGGCCGCGCGGTCTCGACGAAGCCCATTTCGAGCGCGCGTTGTGGAGCCGGGTCCAGTCGGTCTCCGACAAGGACGCCTGGCTCGGCCAGCGCTATGACAACCGCGTGTCGCCCGATCCGGCAAGTCCGCATTTTTCGCTCAGCTTCGGCGGTGAGGCCTTCTTCGTCGTCGGGCTCCACCCGCGCGCGAACCGTAAGGCACGGCGGTTCGTGGCACCCACGCTGATCTTCAACTTGCACGACCAGTTCGAACAGCTCAGGGCCGAGGGACGCTACGAGAAGCTGCGTGGGTCGATCCTCGATCGCGACGAACGTTTTTCGGGGTCGGTCAATCCGATGCTCGCGCGCCACGGCGAGGCGAGCGAGGCACGGCAGTATTCGGGACGCGCGGTCGAGCCGGACTGGCGTTGTCCCTTCAGCGACCGGCGGATCGACAGGGAGGAATGGCGCGATGCTGCTTGAACGCACGACGGCTCGCATAGCCGCGCGTACCGGGACCGCATTCACGATGCGGGCCGGGCAGGTTCTCACCGTCACAGATCCGATGGGCAAGCAGGTTGCCGATCTGCTCGCGTTCAACCTTCACGACGTGGGCGAGGTCATCTCGTCGGGGCGCACGCTCGACTACCAAAGTCGCCTGTACCTCACGACCGGCGATACCCTCTGGTCGAACCGCTCCAACCCCATGCTCGACATTGTCGACGACACGGTCGGCCGCCACGATTTCCTGCTGACACCGTGCAGCAAGGACACGTTCCGGATCATCTACGGGCACAAGGAGCCGCACCGAGGCTGCTTCGGCAATCTGGCCGCGGCCCTCGCGCCCTTTGGCGTCACCGAGGACATGATCCCGACCGCGTTCAATTGCTTCATGAACGTACCGATCCGCGCCGACGGCAGCTTCGATGTGCTGCCGCCGGTAAGCACGCCCGGCGACTATATCCGCTTCGAGGCGAAGATGGATCTGGTCATCGGCCTGACGGCGTGCTCCGCACTCCAGTCGAACGGCGGCAGTTTCAAGCCGATCGACTATAAGGTCGAATAGCCCGGTCAGGCGGCCACGACCCGACCGGTCCGGCGGCGCATCGCGCCGCCGATCAGGCCGAAGCCCGCGATCATCATCGCCCAGGTCGACGGCTCGGGGACCGCGCCAACCTGAGGAAGCAGCGTCGGGGTCAGCGAGAAGTCGTCGACGCCAAGACCGTCGTCGGCGCCCGATGCATTGAAATCGCTCCAGCGCAGCGCAAACGACTGGCCGTTTGCGATCGACAGCCCGGAAATCGTCGAATTCAGGGCAACACGGTTTGCCGCAAGGTTGCCGTTCCGCTGGCCGGTCGCGCCCGTCGTGCCGGGCGACGTGAAATCGAGAGCGTTGACGTCGGTAAAGCTGCCGACATTGATGAACTGCGTGTTCAAGGCATATTGGAAATCGAGGCGATCGACGCGGTTGACCGCGCCCAGCCGCCATTGCTCGCCGGTGTAGCCGATATCGAGCGCGGTGATGGTCCTGCCCGTGTTGTTGGTGAAGACGACGCCGAACAACGGGGTCAGCGCGCCGCTCTGCAAGCCGCCCAGGGCGCGTTCGCTCGAGTTGGTGGCACCGAACAGATACGTATCGCCGGCATTGTTGCTGCCGGTGCCGAAAGTGATCAGGGCGTTGGCGTTGGTGCCGGTTTCGCTCGACACCCAGCCGGTCGGCAGCAAGCTCGTAACGCCACCATCGGACCCGGACTGGCTATCGAACGCCTGTGTGTAGGTCGATCCGTTGGTCAGGACGACGGCCGCGGTCGCGGGCGAGATGGCGAGGGCGGCAAGAAGAAAAGCGGGAAAGAGGCGACGCATCGGGAAACTCCATGTCAAGCTGGACGCTCGCCGGGCGGCTAGATGCGGCTTGTGGAGATTCGGTGACGGTCGTGCGACACAAAAAAGTCCGCCGCGCGTGCGACGGACTTTTTGGTGAACGCGGCAGAAAGCGGCTTAGGCGACCGCGGCGATCGCGACTTCGTCGGCTTCGCGCAGCACATAGCCGCGGCCCCAGACTGTCTCGATATAGTTATCGCCACCGCACGCGAGCGCGAGTTTCTTGCGCAGCTTGCAGATGAACACGTCGATGATCTTGAGTTCGGGTTCGTCCATCCCGCCGTACAGGTGGTTGAGAAACATTTCCTTGGTCAGCGTCGTGCCCTTGCGCAGGCTCAGCAGCTCGAGCATCGCGTATTCCTTGCCCGTCAGGTGAACGCGGGCGCCGTCGACCTCGACGGTCTTGGCGTCGAGGTTCACCGCGAGCTTGCCGGTGCGGATAACCGACTGGCTATGGCCCTTGCTGCGACGGACGACGGCATGGATGCGCGCGACGAGCTCGTCGCGGTGGAACGGCTTGGTGACATAATCATCCGCACCGAAGCCGAAGGACCGCACTTTGGAGTCCATTTCGGAGACGCCCGAAAGGATCATGACCGGCGTCTGCACCTTGGCCACACGCAGCTTTTTGAGCACGTCATAGCCATGCATGTCCGGCAGGTTCAGGTCGAGCAGGACAATATCGTAATCGTAGAGCTTGCCGAGGTCCAAGCCCTCTTCGCCCAGGTCGGTCGTGTAGACGTTGAAGCCTTCCGACGTCAGCATCAGGTCGATGGCCTTGGCCGTCGTCGGTTCGTCCTCGATCAGCAACACGCGCATTGCGAAGCCCCTTTTTCGCTCGTCCCCGTCGGCACCCGTTTACGACAGCTGCCGCGAATTCATTAACCAAATGCCGAATGAAGGGAAAAGGTTAATTTGGGGTAAAATGCCGATGCGGACCGAAGCCGGTGTTTGCGAGATGGAAAATGTTGACCCGGCGCGATTCTGCGGCTATCGGCGCGCTCGCTTCGCGGGGGCCCGCCCTTGTGAACAGCTTGAACATTGCCGATGCGTGGTCGGGACCGTCGGGGGCTGTGCGCTCCCTCACGGTCCTTTTGCGTTATTGCCAAGTCCGGGCATCGGTAAAGTAACCACGTGAAAGGTGAAGGGCTTCATGCCGACGATCAACCAGCTGGTCCGTAAGGGCCGCGACCCGCAGAAGGCCAAGTCGAAGGTCCCTGCGATGGAAGCCAATCCGCAGAAGCGCGGTGTGTGCACCCGTGTGTACACGACGACCCCGAAGAAGCCGAACTCGGCGCTGCGCAAGGTGGCGAAGATCCGCCTGACCAACGCGCGCGAAGTCATCAGCTACATTCCGGGCGAGGGCCACAACCTGCAGGAGCACTCGGTCGTGCTGATCCGCGGGGGTCGCGTCCGCGATCTTCCCGGCGTGCGCTATCACGTCCTGCGCGGCGTGCTCGACACGCAGGGCGTCAAGGACCGCAAGCAGTCGCGTTCGAAGTACGGCGCGAAGCGTCCCAAGTAATCCAGCCACAGTAAGCGCCGGACAGGTTCCGGGAACGCTGAAGAACGAAGGAAATCGAAATGGCTCGTCGTCGTCGTCCCGAAAAGCGGGAAATCCTGCCCGATCCCCGGTTCGGGGATATCGTCCTGTCGAAGTTCATGAACAACATCATGCTCGACGGCAAGAAAGCGGTTGCCGAAGGCATCGTCTATACCGCGATGGAAACCATCGAGCAGCGTGCCAAGCGCGAGCCGGTCGGCGTGTTCCATGACGCGCTCAACAATGTGAAGCCCGGCATCGAGGTCCGCAGCCGCCGCGTCGGTGGTGCGACCTATCAGGTGCCGGTCGAAGTGCGTGCCGAACGGTCGCAGGCGCTGGCGATCCGCTGGCTGATCGCAGCAGCCCGCAATCGCAGCGAGACGACGATGGCCGCGCGCTTGTCGGGCGAGCTGATGGACGCCGCGAACAACCGCGGCAACGCCGTCAAGAAGCGCGAAGATACGCACCGCATGGCCGAGGCCAACCGCGCCTTCTCGCATTACCGCTGGTAGGTCGCTATATAGGCGCTGAAGGGCTTTGATGATGGCGACGCAGCTCGATCCGCACGAACTCAATCTGCAGGAGCAGCTTGTGCGGATTCGACGTCAGATCGAAGAGAGCGAGAAGTTCTCTGCGGAGACGCGTAAGCTCGTTGCGGAGTCGAGAACCATCAGAGCCTCCACGATATTCCAAGGTGGCATAGCGATCGCGGCCTTGCTGGGTGCTGGTGCCGCCATCGCAAAACTCTTCTTCCCCTGATCGCGGCTGCGACCAGGCTCACAACTAGACCGTAAGGATATGACCATGGCCCGCAGCCATCCGCTCGACCGTTACCGCAATATCGGCATCATGGCGCACATCGACGCCGGCAAGACGACGACGACCGAGCGCATCCTCTATTACACCGGCAAGTCCTACAAGATCGGCGAAGTGCACGAAGGCACCGCGACGATGGACTGGATGGAGCAGGAGCAGGAGCGCGGGATCACGATCACCTCGGCGGCGACCACCTGCAAATGGCGTGCCGAAGAGGGCAAGGGCGAAGAGCACCTGATCAACATCATCGACACCCCCGGCCACGTCGACTTCACCATCGAAGTCGAGCGGTCGCTGCGCGTGCTCGACGGTGCGGTCGCGTGCTTCGACGGTGTCGCAGGTGTGGAACCGCAGTCGGAGACGGTGTGGCGGCAGGCCGACAAATATGCCGTGCCGCGCATGTGCTTCATCAACAAGCTCGACCGGACCGGCGCGAACTTCGACTTCTGCGTGCAGTCGATCATCGATCGCCTGGGCGCGAAGCCTGCCGTCCTCTATCTGCCGATCGGTATCGAGGGCGGGTTCAAGGGTCTGGTCGACCTGGTCGAGAACCGCGCGATCATCTGGCTGGAGGAATCGCTCGGTGCGAAGTTCGAATATCAGGACATCCCCGACGACCTGAAGGACAAGGCTGCAGCCGCGCGCGAGAGGCTCATCGAACTCGCCGTCGAGCAGGACGACGAGGTGATGGAGGCCTATCTCGAAGGCAATCTCCCCGACACCGCGACGCTGAAGCGCATGATCCGCAAGGGCACGCTCAACATGGCGTTCGTGCCGGTCGTTTGTGGTTCGGCGTTCAAGAACAAGGGCGTGCAGCCGCTGCTCGACGCGGTCGTCGACTATCTGCCGAGCCCGCTCGACGTGCCCGCAATCAAGGGCGTGCTGCCCAATGGCGACGAGGACACGCGCCCGTCGGACGACAACGCGCCGTTCAGCGCGCTCGCGTTCAAGATCATGAACGACCCCTTCGTCGGCACGCTCACCTTCGCGCGCATCTATTCGGGCAAGCTCGAAACCGCGTCGCAGGTCCAGAACAGCGTCAAGGACAAGAAGGAAAAGGTCGGCCGCATGCTCCTCATGCACGCCAATGAGCGCGAGGACATCCAGGTCGCGTACGCGGGCGACATTGTCGCGCTGGCGGGCCTGAAGGACACGACGACCGGCGACACGTTGTGCGCGCAGAACGCGCCGATCATCCTCGAGCGGATGGAATTCCCCGAGCCGGTGATCGAGCTGTCGGTCGAACCCAAGACCAAGGCCGACCAGGAGAAGATGGGCGTCGCGCTCAACCGCCTTGCGCGCGAGGACCCGTCGTTCCGCGTCTCGAGCGATGCCGAAAGCGGCCAGACGATCATCAAGGGGATGGGCGAGCTCCACCTCGAGATCATCGTCGACCGCATGAAGCGCGAATTCAAGGTCGAGGCCAACGTCGGCGCGCCACAGGTCGCCTATCGCGAATACCTCGCGAAGAAGGTCGACATCGACTACACGCACAAGAAGCAGTCGGGCGGTTCGGGCCAGTTCGGTCGCATCAAGTTCACCGCGACGCCGGGCGAACGCGGGTCGGGCTTCGTCTTCAAGGACGAGGTCAAGGGCGGCAACATTCCGAAGGAATACATTCCGTCGGTCGAAAAGGGCCTGCGCGAGACCGCGGAGACCGGCAGCCTTATCGGCTTCCCGATCATCGACTTCGAGGTGACGCTGTACGACGGCGCGTATCACGACGTCGACTCCTCGGCGCTGGCGTTCGAAATCTGCGCGCGCTCGGCGATGCGCGAAGCGGCGCAGAAGTCGGGGATCAAGCTGCTCGAGCCGATCATGAAGGTCGAGGTCGTGACGCCCGAGGATTATCTGGGCGACGTGATCGGCGACATGAACTCGCGGCGCGGCCAGATCCAGGGCACCGACAGCCGCGGCAACGCGCAGACCGTCGAGGCGATGGTCCCGCTCGCCAACATGTTCGGCTACGTCAACACGCTGCGTTCATTCACGCAGGGTCGTGCGCAGTACTCGATGCAGTTCTCGCACTATGACGAAGTCCCGGCAAACGTTGCGGAAGAGGTCAAGGCGAAGCTCGCTTAACGTCGACCAACGCGGCGCGGTCGAGCAGAGCTTGGCCGCGCCGACCGACCGGTCGGCACATCGTTCCGCCGACCCGCCATCCGCGAAATTCAGGCTGAAATCGTCGCGACACCGCGCTATGCTTGTGCGCATGTCATCCAACCGACCCCTGCCGGAGATTGTCATCCGCTAACGGCGGACCAGCGTCCGCCATCGAATAGCCGACCGCGTGAGACTGCGCGTCGGCACGACGTCTCACGTCTTCGAAAGCGGATTTCCCGTGAACATTTCCAAGCACGAACAGCGCGTGCTGCACGCGCTCGCGCAGGGCGGGCGCATCGAATACCGCCGCGACCCGCACGGCCGCGTTGTCGAAGCCGACTGCCTCACGCGCGACGGCTGGCGGCTCGACGATTGCACGCTCGGCGTCTTTGCCCGGCTCAGGAAGCGCCGCCTGATCGCCAGTCGCGAGGGTCGACCCTACCGCATCACGCGCGACGGACTGGCGGCGGTACGCGCGCAACTCGATAACCGCAGCTGACGGGTCTGCGCGAGCCGCGGGCACACGGCCGTCCTGCCCGGTCGACCAGATGACAACCGTGGTTGACGTCAATTTGTGTATTATTGGATTGACAGTATTGCTCGAATCGTTAGCGTAACGAGTCTGGCGACCGGCTTACGGGAGGCCAGCAGGTGGGCGTCGCGGTCCGTCCTGTCCGACAAGAATCGGTGGGAAAGGAGCTGCAATGAGCGATCTGGACGACCCCGACCGGGTCTGGCCAACCGGCCTGACGATTCGCGAGAGCGAAGAGCTGCACAAACACGTAATCGACGGCGCGAGGGTGTTCTTTGTCATCTCGCTGTTCGCGCACGTGCTCGTGTACATCTACTCACCCTGGCTGAAGTAGGAGCGGCACCATGAACCAAGGACGTATCTGGTGCGTGGTCAATCCGTCGGTCGGACTGCCCGCCTTCCTCGGCTCGGTCGCGCTGATCTCGTTCACCGTGCATTTCGCGGTGATCGAAAATGCCGATTGGGCGAAGCGCTTCTTCCAAGGTGCCGACGCGCGCGCGCCAGCGGCGGCATCGGCCGCAACGCCGGTGCTGGCTGAAAGCAAGCCGCGATCCGGGTTGGAGGCTCCTCCGCCTAGGGGCGGCTAAGCCCGGTCAGGCGGGAGGGCCAATACCCTCCCGCCCCGCACCGTCACCGGGGACAGGACGATGAACCGGTTCAGCCACTCGCTGATGCGCCGCTGGGTGGGGCTCGGAACGCGTTTCCTGCCCTTTGCCGATGCGGCCACGCCCGATCTGCCGCTGTCGCGGCTGCTGCGCCTGTCGCTGTTTCAGGTCGCGGTCGGCATGGCGCTGACGCTGCTGATCGGCACGCTCAACCGCGTGATGATCGTCGAGCTCGACGTCCCGGCGTCGCTCGTCGGCGCGATGATCGCGCTGCCGCTCCTTTTCGCGCCGTTCCGTGCACTGATCGGCTACAAGTCGGACACGCATCTGTGCCAGCTCGGCTGGCGGCGCGTGCCCTTCCTCTATCGCGGCGCGATGCTGCAATTCGGCGGGCTCGCGATCCTGCCCTTCGCGCTGCTCGTGCTTTCGGGGCAGGGCGACGCCGCGCAGACCCCGGCGTGGATCGGCACCACCGCCGCCGCGCTCGCCTTCCTGCTCGTGGGCGCCGGGCTGCACACGGTCCAGACGGTCGGCCTCGCGCTCGCAACCGACCTCGCGGCGCCCGAAAGCCGTCCGAACGTTGTCGGCCTGATGTACGTCATGCTGCTCGTCGGGATGATCGTGAGCGCGCTGCTCTTCGGTGCGATGCTCGAGGACTTCACCCCCGGCCGGCTCGTCCAGGTGATTCAGGCCTGCGCAGTGCTGACGCTGATGCTCATCGGCGTCGCCGCCTGGAAACAGGAGGCGCGCGGGACGCAGCGCCGCTACGCGGCGGAAACCGCGCCCGGCTTCCGCACCGCCTGGGCCGCTTTCCTGACGGGCGACCGTGCGCTGGCCTACCTCATCGTCACTGGTCTCGGCACCATGGCCTTCACGATGGAGGACGTGCTCCTCGAACCCTATGGCGGCCAGATCCTCGGCCTCGCGGTCGGCGACACGACCAAGCTGACCGCGACGCTCGCGATCGGCGGCCTTGTCGGGTTCGGCATTGCGTCCCGTGTGCTCGCGCGCGGCCATGATCCGCTGCGCCTTGCGTGCCTGGGCGTCGCGATTGGCATTCCGGCCTTTGCCGCGGTGATCCTCGCGCATCCTGCGGGTAGCATCGCGCTCTTCGCGCTCGGCACCGCCGCGATCGGCATGGGTGCGGGGCTGTTCGGACATGGAACGCTGACCGCGACGATGAACCGCGCGCCGCCCGGCCAGGCCGGTCTCGCGCTCGGGGCCTGGGGCGCCGCGCAGGCGA
>VYLJ01000369.1_pt1 | contig 11840 bp, 8 predicted proteins | sample 5114331 | NCBI WGS metagenome assembly VYLJ01 (sample SAMN12291791, study PRJNA351875) | freshwater metagenome | isolation source: freshwater lake | place: USA: Michigan, MSU2 Lake | collected 2011-08-16
GAATCGATGATTTATGAGAGAGTAAAAAATTGTAGTATCGAAGAAATAAGTCGAGAAGAAGGGTTAGGATGGGAAGAAGTTGAGTTAATATTTAATCACTGTGCTAAAGAACTAAAAAAGGAAGAGTGGGAAGCACCAGAACGAATAAGCTTAGATGAATTTAGTAACTTAAAAGGACATAAAGATTTCATAACAACGGTCGTAGATCTGGACAAGAAAATTTTACTAGATGTGATTAAAGGACATAAGCAAGAAGAATTAATGGAAGCCTTAAAAGCACAACCAGAAGCAATTCGGGAGAAAGTGAAAGAAGTGAGCGTCGATATGTGGTCAGGATTTACAGCAGTGATCAAGGAATTATTTCCCAATGCTAAAATCATCTATGACCGTTTTCATGTAATGGATATCATCAATGACGAGCTTAATAAATTGAGAAAGTTAATGGGGGTGCATGAAAAAGGATTACCTCATTTATTATGGAAGAATAAAGAGGACTTAAAGGACGAGCAAAAACAACAACTAGAAGTTATCTTGAAAGAACATCCATGCTTGGGAATAGCCGACGAAATGAAAGAAGAAATTAGACAAATTTATCAAGGTTGTAGAACGTTCAAAGGTGCTGAGAGAAAATTGGAAAAATGGATAAGAATAGGCGGAATATTATATCAAAGTAGTGCCAGTATGATCCGGAAGCATTTGTCGGGTATCTGTAATTACTTTGAAAATCAGACAACCAACGGATTAATTGAGGGAATGAATACCAAAATAAAGCTTATTAAAAGAATAAGTTATGGATTTACCAATTTTGAACATCTTCGACTTAAGCTGTTTGCTTGCTTTAATGGTTATCAAAACCTCTTTATTTAAGCGGCACAAACTATCTCAATTATAAAAATTGAGAATAAATTCTCCTGACTAATTACAATTCTCCTTCACTGGATTAATGTTTGGCAACTTTTAAGAAGCTGCTATACCTATCCCTAACTCATAGTTATAAACAGCCGCCAAAAGGTTAACTCTTAAACTATATCTTCGACGACGATTCCGATATTTACAGGATAAGATTTTCAAGATTTTGAGTTTCCTATTTATAGGTTCAATGATAATCCTTTCTTTGGCTAAAGCCTTGTTATACTCCTTTTCTAACTCTGTTAATTTTCTATTTTTCGATTTCTTTTTCGGTGTATAACTATTACTAACGTTACTAAAACTTGTTCTTCTATAGATAGTTTAGGTTTCGGTCGCCTTTTAGATGCTGAATTAGAGTCGGCTTCAACACTTTTTACTGATTCTACCATCTTTCTATAGGAACATAGCCAAAGTATAGATGATTTCCTGACCTAAGATCACATTTTATTCTTTTTTCCACTTGCATCTAAAAATTGAGAAAAAAGCCAAAACCTCCCTTATACCATAAAAAAATTATGCAAGAGGTCTAGTATGCCGATATTTTCTAGGTGTAGATAGCCTTGAATAGAGGTTCCTTCTAGGTTCAAAAATTTGTCAAGTATCATAAGTAAAATACTCTCGTTTTTGGGTATTCTATCAAATCTTAACTCTATTGTCTATCTTTTGGTATTAACCCGTTTGTGCCTCAAGTTTCTCCCTCTATAGATTTCAGCCACTTTTAGTTGTATACGCTCTCAGCGAATTTTATTTTCAATTAATTATTCGCATAACAAATCTCAAAGAGCCTATATTGATAAGGAAACGATGCAATTTCATCACGATAAACACCATGCAGCCTACGTTAATAATCTCAACCTGACAGTGGCAAAATATCCAGAATTGCAGAAAAAAACAGTAGTAGAATTAATTAAAAATCTTGACTCTTTACCCGCCGATATTCCCACCTCTGTCCGCAATAATGGCGGCGGCGATCTTAATCATACGATGTTTTGGCAGATTATGTCCCCCGATGGCGGTGGCGAACCAAAAGGAGAAATAGGGGCGGCAATAATCGCTAAATTTGGCAGTTTCGAGGAATTTAAAAACGCTTTCAACCAAGCAGGTACTAAACTTTTTGGTAGTGGTTGGACATGGTTGGTTTTAAATAAGTCAGGACAACTAGAAATTACCAGCACTGCTAACCAAGATAGCCCACTAATGAAGGGATTACAGCCAATTATGGGCAATGATGTCCTGGAACACGCCTATTACTTAAAATACTGTAATCAACGGGCTGAGTATGTGAACTACTCTCAAGGTCGTTGAGAGCTTCCCGCTTCAATGGGATGCGCTTTCTACCTCGAAAGATAGCAAGTCTTACCTTCCCGACCCAGGCAGGAGTCCTAGTTCCTAAGACCCATACTTTTTCTGGCAACACGACCCGTCGAAGCTCGGTTATCGCTTAAGCAATAGTGGTCAAGATCCGTTTGTTATAGCATCGGTTTTTGAGAATTGTCTATATACAAAGTCAGCATTCATGACGGGAACCCTGGGGCGAATTACTTCGCCCCTTTAAAAGCCCCGTCCCATGGCACTAAGCGCAAGGGACTTCTGCTGACATTCAGTTAAAAGAGTGGTGGAATGTGGTTAACTGGGAGGAGGTAAATCGCCGCTATCTTCAGGCAAAAGCTTAACGATGACAACTTTTACGGTTACAGTTCCCGCTACCACTGCTAATATTGGGCCCGGCTTCGATTGTCTCGGAGCGGCCTTAACCCTATATAATCAGTTTACTTTTACCCTGCTGCCAGCAACAACAGCTAACCCTGTCAGCATTAGTGTCAAGGGAACTGAATCAGCTAAAGTTAGCCAAGGTGCTGATAATTTAATCTACACTTCTTTTTTGCAAGTTTATCAAAAAATAGGACAGAATCCGCCCCCTATCGCCATCGAGATCGGTTTAGGGGTTCCTCTGGCTAGAGGTTTAGGTAGTTCTGCCACTGCTATTATCGGCGGGTTAGTGGCCGCTAATCAATGCGCCGGAAATCCTTTATCTATGGGGGAAATCGCAGCATTAGCGATCGCATTGGAGGGACATCCAGATAATGTGGTGCCGGCTTTGCGGGGCAACTGTCAGCTATCGGCAGGTGATAGCACAAATTGGGCTATTTGTCAAGTATTTTGGCAAAAAAATCTCATTCCCGTCCTAGCGATTCCCGATTTTGAACTGGCTACGGAAAAAGCTAGGGCTGTTTTACCCGAAAAAATTAGCCGTCAGGAGGCAATTTTCAATATTTCCCGCTTGGGTTTATTATTGCGGGGATTGGAGACGGGTAACGGCGATTGGCTGAGAATTGCCCTAGAGGATAAACTGCATCAACCCTATCGCCAATCTTTGATCCCGGGTTACGAAAAGGTCAAAAAAGCCGCCATTAACGCGGGTGCTTACGGGATGGTAATTAGTGGCGCCGGTCCCACCCTATTAGCTTTAACTAACCCCGACAATGCCCAAAAAACAGCAACAGAGATGAAAAATGCTTGGCAGCAAGTGGGGATTAACTCTGAGGTGAAAATTTTAGCTTTAGATACCCTAGGGGCGCAAGTAAACTGTTAAGCATCCAATTTACTTGTTAAGAGTCCATGGCAGAGTGGTTGGGGTGTGGGGAAGCGGGGAGATGGGGAAGTGGGGGAATGGGGAAGTGGGGGAATTTTAACTAAAACCCTAAACCCCCAAAACCCTAAAACCCCAAAACCTTCCAACTCTCCAGAAACTTAACTCAGGCTGAGGAAGCCTCAACCAGTTGAAAGCCAAGGGATTGCGCCTTTTTCGAGAGATTGTTGATGACCCGTTGACGATACTGTTGTTCGTAATCATCTGCTCCCAGTTCTTGATAGGATTGTTTGGTCGTCCACAGATGATAAAAAATCCGCGCTATTTTATGTGCCGTAGCCGTAATCGCCTTGGCCGCACCAGCGCGGCGATAAAGACGACGATAAAAAGCCCCCAAAGCGCAACTAGAACGACTGACTGCTTGAGCGGCTAATCTAAAGGCCGTGGCGGCTCGATTGACAACTTTACGAGTTTGTGAGCTTTTGACTTTTCCGCTCCCGCCGCCTTGGCATTGATGATGTTTAACTTCTGGTCACTACTTTGGGTTTTTGAAGACTTGTTTCGGGATTTGGTCATGGCTTTCTTGGCTCCGAGTTATGATCGGGGAAGTACCCTTGTTCTAGGAAGGGTTTTTTATTTGATTCTCGACCACGGGTTCAAGAGTTAATCCTCGTCTCGCCAATTCTTTTTTCCTCTTTCCTAGGGACCTAGCTGATAATCGGGTCTCATGACACCATTGTTACTCCGGTTTGAGTTCAGGATACTTCCAGATTTAGAATATCAGGGCTTGTCCCTAGTTTCTCTTTTTCTTTTTAGGGCGCTTTGCGTCCTTCAGGAGCTGATCACTGATTCCCGTCTCCTGACTGCCAAAAACGTTACTATAAAAATAAATATAAATAATTGTTAAGAAAATGACGCAAATTACCGTTATTGGTGCAGGGATTGGCGGACTAACGGCGGCGGCATTATTGGCGCGTCGAGGTTATCAAGTCACAGTATATGATCAGGCGCTTGTCCCCGGAGGTTGTGCCTCGACTTTTTGCCGTCGGGGTTTTACTTTTGACGTGGGGGCAACTCAAGTGGCAGGATTAGAAGTAGGGGGCATTCATCAGCGCATTTTTGCCGAATTAGGGATAGATTTACCCGATTCTGTCCCTTGCGATCCCGCTTGTGCCGTTTTTCTGCCGGGGGAAACCACTGCGATTAACGTCTGGCGCGATCCGCAAAAGTGGCAAGAGGAAAGACAAAAACAATTTCCGGGCAGCGAACCTTTTTGGCAATTATTACAAAAACTCTTTCAAGCAAGTTGGCGTTTTCAAAGTCGCGATCCAGTTTTACCCCCGCGCAACTGGTGGGATTTAGGGCAATTAATCTCCGCTTTGCGTGTAGATACTGCCATTACCTTCCCTTTTACTTTGATGACTGTGGGTGATGCTCTGCGATTATACGGCTTAGAGACAGATAAACGCCTAAAAACCTTCCTTGATCTCCAGTTAAAGCTTTATTCCCAAGTTACTGCCGATGAAACCGCTTTACTTTATGCCGCCACCGCTTTAGCAGTTTCTCAGTCTCCCCAAGGTTTATCCCACCTTCAGGGTAGTATGCAGGTATTAAGCGATCGCCTAGTAACAGCTTTGGAAAAATACGGCGGTAAATTGCAAATGCGCCACACAGTGGAAAAAATACTGACAGAAAAGGGAAAAGCTACGGGAATTATCGTCAGAAATCAAAAAAATGGCGAAATATATCCAGAAATGGCCGATGAGATTGTCGCTAATATCCCGATCCAAAATTTACCACAATTAATCGATCGCGAAGCCATTCCCAGTCTTTATCACCGGAGAATCGAAAAACTTCCCCCCGCATCCGGTGCTTTTGTGGCCTACTTAGGAGTCGATCGCGCTGCGATTCCCCCCGATTGTCCTCCCCATTTGCAATTCCTCTACGATTACGATGGCATAATCGGCGAAAATAACTCTTTGTTTGTTTCCGTGAGTAAAGAAGGGGATGGCCGCGCTCCAGTAGGAAAAGCGACGATTATTGCTTCTTCCTTCACCGATACCAGTCTTTGGTGGCGAAAAGGAGAAGATAATTATCAGCAATTAAAAGCAGCATATACCCAAGAGGCGATCGATCGTCTCGGTAATTATTTCCATCTTAGCCCTGATCACATCGTTCACATCGAATCAGCTACACCTCGCACTTTTGAACGGTTTACGGGGCGAAATCAGGGCATTGTCGGCGGTATTGGCCAAAGACTGTCCACTTTTGGCCCTTTTGGCGTAGCGACGCGCACTCCCATCCCCCATCTTTGGTTAGTGGGAGATTCCACCCATCCGGGAGAAGGTACTGCCGGAGTCAGCTATTCGGCACTAACCGTAGTTAGACAGATTGAGAATAAATTATTAGCTTCTAGTTAGCCGTAATTATGAATTATGAATTATGAATTATGAATTGGGAAGAATAAATAAAAGCAATCTTCTGAATACTGAATACTGATAACTGTTAACTGTTAACTTACCCACTGATAACTGATAACTGATCACTGATAACTGTTATAAAGCGCCGGCTGCCGTGCGATCGAGTATTCCCGCTCCTAGATGAGAGGTAATATTAATTGCTTGCAGGACCGGTTGAGAGTCAACTCCTTTGGGATAATCGATAACACTAACCGCGCCATTTCCCTGTTTAATATTCCAGAAATTGGCGGGTTTTAAACCCAATAAATAACAAAGAATCACCTTATTAATGGCATCGTGGGCCACTACCATAATTGTCTTAGGACTATCGCTATTACTATAGATTTTAACGATTTGCCGCCAACAAGCGATCGCTCGATCCCAAACTTCCTGTAAATTCTCCCCTTCCGGCATTTGCACGGTTTCCGGGGCATTTTTCCAGTCTTCTAACATCCCGGGGAAACTCGCTTCAATTTCCTCCTCTAATTTACCTTCCCAAAGTCCGTGACAGATTTCCGTCAGATCTACTTGGGTATCTAAGGTGACATCGGGGTGATATTGCAGGATAATTTGGGCAGTTTCCTTGGGACGGGACAAAGGACTGGTGACAGCGTGATCGATCGCCGTTTCTCGCAGAAATTCGGCGGCTTTCTCAGCTTGAGCTTTGCCATTATCATTGAGAGGAATATCGCGCACACCTTGAAAACGTTTATCCCGATTCCATTGGGTTTCTCCGTGACGCACCAGCAGCAGCCTCGAACCTTGGAAAGGAGGACGCGGTGGGGGTAAAGCTATCCCTAGGTGTGCCGTTTGATTGAGGGATTCCACCTGGACAGGATCACCAAAATTACCCGTAAAATTGAGAACATTAACGCAACAGTTAGATTGTTGTAGGGAATGGTATAAGGAAACCGGAATACCGATAGCACTGAGGATTAAACAGCGATTAATGCCGTTATGGGCAACAATGAGGATAGTTTGGCCCTCGTGTTGGGGAATAATTTCTCGCCAAAAATCTTGGGCTTGTTGATAGAGAGAGAGAACGGGATAATGTTCTTGACCATCGGGCAGTATCATCTTAAATTCGTGAGGTTTTTGGTGCCAATCCCGATATTCTTGAGGGTATTGAGCTTTTACCTCCTCTTTGACCATATTTTCCCAGATAGGCAGATCGATTTCTAGTAACTGCGAAGTGGGTTGAATGACGGGAGAATTATTTAAACGAGACTGAATCACCTCAGCAGTAGATTTGGCTCTTTGGAGAGGACTACAGTAAAAAGCGGCGATATCGATTTGACTGAGGGCATTTCCTACTTTTTCCGCGTCCAGATGGCCTTTTTCCGTCAAAACCGAGCCATCACTGCGACCTTGTATTTTCTGCTCTGCGTTATAACTGCTTTGTCCATGACGAACAATAATCACACGGGTAGCCAAGCGGTTCAGTCTCCTTAACTAAAAGTCTCAATATCAGATTACAGGCGATCGGGATCGGAGTACAAATCAGTGATCAGTGATCAGTAATCAGTAATCAGTGATCAGTAATCAGTGGAGACTGTTAAGTAAACAGTGGGTAGCATCGATCATTTGTACTAAAATTCCCGTATGCAGTTTCAAGGCAGCACAGCATATCAAAACTTCCTGACATGAAAATCTCTTGGGGATCAAGGGTTTGGCAATTTTGTCAAGAAATCATGACAAGGTACTTGGTCAAAATCGGAATCTTACTGTTTAATAGGTATTTATAACAAGCGATTCCCTTGATCCCCATCGAGTGGATCTCTCGTTCACACAGCAATCGATGAGTAGTTAGAAGGATTACCCAGATCACTGCTTTTGCAAATGCTCAAAAACATTTGCCGTCGTAACTAATCGGAGAGTGTCAACTCATGGTCCCAGAATACCCACCCTTAGATGAGATGACCTTGCGGCAACTGCGACGAGTTGCCAGTCAATACAGCATCTCTCGTTACAGTCGGATGCGGAAAACGCAATTAATCGAGGCAATTACCCAAGCTATGGGAGTAAGCGGCAATTTTAAATCTACTATTAAAGAGGAAAAACCAGTGGAAGCAGCAAAATTTGAATTAGGTCAAGCTAACCCGATCGAAGATATCCTAGGTTCGGTGGATGATGGTTTAGGAGATCTGCCCGGTGGCTACGGTGAAAATCGCATTACCCTCCTACCTCGCGATCCTCAGTGGGCCTATGCTTACTGGGATATCCCCAACGAATCAAAAGAAGATCTACGTCGTCAAGGGGGACAACAGTTAGCCCTGCGTCTTTATGATGTCACCGATATAGATCTCAATAGCCAAGGCGCGCATAGCGTCCAGGAATATCTCTGTGATGAATTGGCCCGGGAATGGTATTTACCGATTCCAGTCAGCGATCGAGATTATGTTATCGATATCGGTTATCGTTGTGCTGATGGTCGTTGGTTAGTTTTGGCCCGTTCTCCTTTAGTGCGGATTCCTCCCGTCTATCCTTCCGACTGGATTGAAGATGTTTTTGTCACCGTTAACTGGGAAGAAGAACTGGTGGGCAAAACTGTTTACGAACTCGTCCCCCCCAGCAAACGCTACGGCAGCAGCGCCGGAACCACGGGAACTAGCCCCATCTACGACCAAATTTTCGAGAGTGTCGGCGATATCGAGGCCCTACGGGTGGCCGGTTCCTTGTTTGGTTCCATGCAGCACGTCGCCGGTTCCGTACCGATGTCGGAAGTGATCAGTTCTTATGTATTCCCCTCCGGGGTTGGTATGTGGGCAGTTCCCACGGTATCGGGACTAACCGCTTCCGGTATCGGCATAACTGCTTCCGGTATCGGTATGGGTGCTTCGGAAACCCTACAACGTCCGCGCAAATTCTGGTTAGTTGCCGATGCAGAATTAATCGTCTATGGTGCTACGGAACCCGATGCCACCGTAACTATCGGTGGTCGTCCGATTAAACTCAATCCCGATGGCACTTTCCGCTATCAGATGTCCTTCCAAGATGGTTTAATCGATTATCCGATTATGGCCGTGGCCGCCGATGGTGAACAAAATCGTTCTATCCACATGAAATTTACCCGGGAAACCCCCTCTCGCAATACCAACACTAAAGATGAGGCGGTTCTAGAATGGTTATTCTAGATCGGGTTTTCTAACGTTACCAAAGCCAACCTAATTACTTCCCCCTAACTGAGATTTAGTTAGGGGATTTTTTTCGAGAAGTTAACGGCAAGCTACCGAGGGGGTTGCTTGCCGCTATCAACTTCTATTCCCAAATCTGACAGCTTAGATCGCCCGATTTTTGGGAAAGACGCAGATTTTCACCGTAATCGACGGGAACATCGATCACCGTAGGCACCTCTTGCCGGAAAGCCTCCTCTAGTGTCGGGATCAAATCCTGAGTAGATTCCACCCGATAGCCTTTTAATCCCATACTTTCGGCAAATTTAACAAAATCGGGATTACCAAACTTAATAAAAGAAGATGTCCCAAAATAGTTTAACTGCTTCCATTCGATTAAACCGTAACCGCCATCATTAAAGATGAGAGTGACGAAGGGAGTTCCCACCCGCAAAGCTGTCTCCAATTCCTGACAATTCATCATAAAACCGCCGTCCCCCGTCACCGCCACAATGCGCTTATTGGGATAAACTAACTTAGCGGCGATCGCACCAGGGATAGCAATACCCATAGCGGCGAAACCGTTAGAAATAATGCAAGTATTGGGACAATCGGAGTGATACTGGCGCGCCATCCACATTTTATGAGCGCCCACGTCACAAATAGCGATATCTTCCGGTCCCATCACCTGACGCAGATCGTAGATCAATTTTTGTGGCTTGATCGGAAAACCCGTATCATTGGCATAGGTTTCGTAATCGGCCCGAATTTCCGTCTTTAATCCCGCGGTGACAGGAGTTGGTTTATTCTGGCGATCGGCCCGTTTGAGGATATCGATGAGAGAATCGGTGATATCACCCACCACTTCCACCACCGGGGCATAACTACTGTCAATTTCCGCCGGAGTCATGCCGATGTGAATAATCGGTAATTTCCCGTCTGGATTCCATTTTTTCGGGGAATACTCGATTAAATCGTAACCAACAGCGATAATTAAATCACTGCGATCAAAGGCACAACTAATCAAATCCCGTTGCTGTAATCCTACCGCCCAAAGAGCCAGAGGATGGGTATAGGGAATCACCCCCTTACCCATAAAAGTGTTAGCCACAGGGATATTCAAGGCCGTGGCGAATTCCGTTAAAGCCTCACTAGCATTAGCGCGAATTGCCCCATTTCCCGCCAAAATCAAGGGATTTTTCGCTTTAGAAATCACTGCCGCCGCCATGTTCAAAGTCCGATAGGAAGCGTAAACTTTTTCCTGACTATCGAGGGGCAAGGGATGACCATCGGCAGCCATAGCGGCGATATTTTCGGGAAGATCGATATGAACTGCCCCCGGTTTCTCACTTTGGGCGGTTTTAAAGGCTCTCCGTACCACTTCTGGGGTGATACCCGGCCGCACGATTTGTTTATTCCATTTCGTCACCGGGGCGAACATGGCCACCAGATCTAGGTATTGATGGGATTCAATGTGCATCCGATCGGTTCCCACCTGGCCGGTGATGGCCACTAAGGGCGCCCCATCGAGGTTAGCATCGGCTACCCCTGTCATCAGGTTAGTCGCCCCCGGTCCTAAAGTGGAGAGACAAACCCCCGCTTTTCCCGTCAAGCGTCCATAGACATCGGCCATAAAAGCCGCGCCCTGTTCGTGACGGGTGGTGATAAATTTGATCGAGGAGTTTTTCAGGGCTTCCAAAACATCGAGGTTTTCTTCCCCGGGTAGCCCAAAAATATACTCGACCCCTTCATTCTCTAGACATTTAACTAGAAGTTCGGCTGTGTTTAATTCCCCCATAGTTCCCTCCTGTAGAGCTTACTTCATCAGTAAAGTCTCTAGAGATAGTTCATCCCGGCGGATTGAGGTTGTTGCGCTCAACTCGTCGGGATGATATCAGTAGACTATATGTACCAATGTAGCTGACTAAAATTTTGTTTAAGTCTATCCATATATCATTGTGACTTAGATCTTGACCCTTGGCAGATTATTTATTAGTGAACTAGGAAGTTTTCGTTTTGGGGAGCCGGTCGTCAGGAGACTCCGAGACAGCTTTTATGTATTCTCCCCACACCCCACACCCTACACCCCACACCCCACACCCTGCCCCCAGTTTTATGCCGTTAATTCTTCCGCAGCGTGGGCTAGTTGGGCGGCGACTTTGGCTAGATAGGGACGACTTAACCACCAGATAAAGGGGGACAGCCAACCCCGCAGAGTGACAGAATAGGAAATATAACTACCACAGAGGGTTGATTCCACTTGGTAGGTCATTTTCTGTTCCATGCCCGGGATAGCGAGAACTCTGAGGCTGAGGAGTTCCCCGGGGCGGACATTTTCCACGAAAACCCGGATAGGAATGGGAGTCAGACGGGTGACAGCTTGATAGATTAACCCTGGTTTAGCGATTAAACCCAAGGGAACATCAGCCTTGGCGATCAAAGGATGCCAAGAGACATCGGCCACATTGATTAATTTTTGCCAGAGGACATCGACGGGGGCGGTACTGACCACCCGATAGGTTTTGTAGAGTGAAAACTTACAGAATAGTCTGCCTTTGGCCGCTACAATCCTTAAGGAAAAATTGAGAATCACCGATTGCCTCCCGCAAAAATAATCTAGGGAATCTTCTATTTTGACATACCCCACGTCCGTTTACGGACGTGGATTCTTCTCGCATCACTGCTGTGAATTTCTGGCTCAACGAGTCCACTTGAATTAGATTCCTGGCGAAATCCCACCCAGAGGTGGTTCTCTCCTCAGACTTTCGC
>VYLJ01000312.1_pt1 | contig 11751 bp, 9 predicted proteins | sample 5114331 | NCBI WGS metagenome assembly VYLJ01 (sample SAMN12291791, study PRJNA351875) | freshwater metagenome | isolation source: freshwater lake | place: USA: Michigan, MSU2 Lake | collected 2011-08-16
AAGAAATCCATTTAGAGGATTTTGGCCGAAGAGCGGTAACTACTGCGCGTCAAACACTTATGCAGAAAGTAAAGGATTTGGAAAAAGACATCATTTACCAAAAGTATAAAGATATTGTAGGAGAAGTTATTACTGGCGAGGTATACCAGGTACTCAGCCGCGAAGTGTTATTGATTGACGCTGACGGCAATGAGATATCAATTCCTCGAAACGAACAAATACCAAAAGATCGTTATCGCAAAGGCGAGAACGTAAAATCCATCGTCCACCGAGTAGACATGGTGAACGGCAGCCCGAAAATTATTCTTTCGCGCACATCCCCGGTGTTCCTTGAAAGACTATTTGAACAAGAAGTGCCAGAGGTTTTTGATGGCTTGATCACTATAAAAAAGGTGGTTCGCGAGCCCGGAGAGCGTGCAAAAGTAGCGGTGGAATCGTACGATGATCGAATCGATCCGGTAGGAGCTTGCGTAGGTATGAAGGGTTCACGTATACATGCAGTGGTAAGAGAGTTACAGAACGAGAACATCGATGTGATCAATTACACTGAAAACTTAGAGCTTTATATACAACGTGCTCTAAGCCCCGCAAAAGTGGTCTCCATCAAAATTGACAAAGAGAACAAACGAGTGGCGGTCTACTTAAAGCCTGATCAAGTTTCATTAGCAATTGGCAAAGGTGGCTTGAACATTAAGTTAGCTAGTCGCCTGGTAGAAATGGAGATTGACGTATTCCGTGAAAACGATACGCAAGTAGCGGAAGAGGATGTTGACTTGGATGAATTCAGCGATGAGATTGAAAGCTGGGTGATCGATGAATTGAAACGCATCGGCTTGGATACCGCCAAAAGCGTTTTGAATCTTAATAAAGAAGAAATCGTTCGCAGAACAGATTTAGAAGAAGAGACTGCTGAAGCAGTATTAAATGTATTGAAAAAGGAATTTGAATAGGTAGTTGCTCTTGAAATGGGCATTTACTACTTCGGTAGTGACCTTCGTAGTACGCAGTAATCAGTAAAAAAGCAGATATTTGAGCATGGCAGAAGAAAAATCAGTAAGGTTAGGACAGGCATCACGTAAGCTGAACGTGGGGCACAATACCATTTTGGAATTTCTTTCCAAAAAAGGTATTAGTGTGGAGAACAATCCTAACGCTAAGCTTACAGCTGAGCAATTTGCCATGCTTGCAAAAGAATACGCTTCTTCTGCATCAGAAAAGTTAGAAGCCTCAGGAATTACCATCGGTACAAAGCCCGTTGAGAATATTGCGCAAAAATCTGAGCCGGAGACACACCGCAAAAAAGCGGATGACGAAGAAAATGTGCTTATTAAAAATTTGGGTTCGAAAGACATAGTTAAGCACAAAGACGAACCTAAGCCTGAAAAAGTGGAGGCGGAAAAGCCAAAACTAGAGGGTATTAAGGTGCTAGGTAAGATTAATCTTGAGAAAGAGCCAAAGACAAAACCTCAAGAAATTGTTGTCCCCAAGGTAGAAGTTGAAGAAGCAAAAGCAGTTGCCATCCCTGAGGTAGAAGCAAAAATTGAGGCAGAAAAACCGGTTGAACAAGAGTTAATCAAAGCAAAGGCAGATAAACTTCAGGGATTAAAAGTCCTTTCTAAGATTGAGCTTCCTGCCGAAAAGAAAACTCAACCTGTTGCTTCGTCTGATCTGAACAAAGCCAACCAACAAAAAAGGCCTCGGAAACGATTGCCAACTCCCAATGAACAAAGGGGGCCGGGCACTAGCCCAAGACCTAATCAAGGGCAAGGTCAGAAACCTTTTGTTAGGACGCCAAAGGCTGAACCCACCGACAAAGAAATTCAAGACCAAGTACGCGCTACGTTGGCAAAACTAAGTGGTGGTCAAAAGAAATTCTCCGGTGCGAAGTATAGAAAAGAAAAGCGTCAGACCGTATCGGACGCTGAAGACGAAAGGTTACGCCAAGAACAAGAGTCATCAAAAACTTTAAAAGTTACTGAGTTTATCTCAGCCAACGATTTGGCATCATTGATGAACGTTTCTGTAAACGATGTGATCTCTACTTGTTTAGGGTTGGGTATGTTCGTTTCTATCAATCAACGGTTGGATGCAGAGGCGATAACAGTAATTGCCGATGAATTTGGATTTGAAGTTCAATTTGCCTCGACTGAAGAAGAGGAAGCGGCCAATGAAGAGCCGGAAGCAGAAGAAGATTTAAAACCACGCGCTCCCATCGTCACCATTATGGGTCACGTAGATCATGGTAAGACTTCGTTGCTAGATTTTATTAGAAATACGAAAGTTACAGCGTCTGAGGCGGGTGGCATCACTCAGCATATTGGAGCGTATGATGTAATGACCAAGAGCGGGAACAAAATTGCGTTCTTGGATACACCCGGTCACGAAGCGTTTACCGCGATGCGCGCACGTGGCGCGAAGTTGACAGACATTGCAGTTATCGTAGTGGCTGCCGATGATGACGTTATGCCACAGACTAAGGAAGCGATCAATCACGCACAGGTCGCTGGCGTTCCGTTAGTCTTTGCCATCAATAAAATTGATAAGCAAACGGCCAACCCCGAGAAAATCAAGGAATCACTTTCTAAGATAAATATCCTTGTTGAAGACTGGGGCGGAAAATACCAGAGTCAAGGGATTTCAGCGAAAACCGGCATTGGAATCGAAGATCTGCTGGAAAAAGTATTGCTGGAGGCAGAGTTGCTTAATCTTAAAGCAAATCCAGACAAACCAGCGGTGGGCTCGATCATTGAGGCTGAGCTTGACAAAGGACGCGGATATGTCACTACGCTGATGGTGCAATCTGGAACACTGCGCGTAGGCGATGTAATGGTGGCAGGTTCAAACTATGGCCGCGTTAAAGCCATGTTTGACGACACCGGCAAAAAAGTGCAAGAAGCGGGACCGTCAACGCCCGTACAAATATTAGGATTAGATGGTGCACCGCAAGCAGGAGAAAAGTTTCAGATCATGGAAACTGACCGCGAAGCACGTGAAGTTGCCAATAAGCGCAGTCAGATTTTGCGAGAACAGAGCATACGCACCAAGAAACATATTACGCTGGATGAAATCGGAAGACGACTCGCCATCGGTTCATTCAAGCAATTGAACGTGATCATTAAAGGTGACGTGGATGGATCGATAGAAGCTCTTTCTGATTCACTGTTGAAATTGTCTACACCGAAAGTGGAGGTAAGCATTATTCATAAGGCAGTTGGCCAGATTTCTGAATCGGATGTATTGCTGGCTTCAGCCTCTGATGCCATTATCCTTGGCTTCCAGGTTCGCCCTTCTGCCTCCGCAAAAAGACTTGCCGACAATGAAGAGATTGAGATTAGAATGTACTCCATCATTTACGATGCCATCAACGAAATCAAAGCTGCCATGGAAGGTATGCTGGAGAAAGAGTTTGAAGAGGTAATTGTAGGAAATGCGGAAGTGCGCGAAGTGTTCAAGATCACCAAAGTCGGTACAGTGGCCGGATGTATGGTTACAGATGGTTACATCAAGCGTAACAATCCAATCCGTTTGATCAGAGATGGTATAGTAGTTTACTCTGGTGAAATGACAGCTCTAAAACGATTCAAGGATGACGCTTCAGAAGTGAAGTCAGGCTTTGATTGTGGTATGAGCATTAAAAATCTAAATGACATCAACGTAGGAGATGTGATTGAAAGTTATGAAAAGCGAGAGGTGAAGAAAGCGAAAGCTTAGACTACACTTTTAGTCAATAAAAAAGCCTGACCGAAATTCGATCAGGCTTTTTTATTGAATGTAGCTTGACTATAACAATTAGAATTTTACTCTTGGAGTTTTTCTGCGGTTTCGGGATAACCTCCCTGCTTCAACTTCTGCCGCGCTATTATAGCCTATTTTCGTATCTTTGACTTACCTAAAAAAAGATGTCCATGCGTAAAAAACCCAACATTCCCGACTACTTTTTGTGGGAATATGATTTAGATACGTTCAATTATGACAAGTCTTATAAAATTGTCATTGAGCGCATTTTGGAGCGTGGGAATTTAGAGGAATGGCGTGAAATACTTTCCTATTACGGGGAGCAAAAAATAGTTGAAACCATAGAGTGGAGCGCACAGCTTGATAGGCGAGGAAAAGAGTTTTCCCGGTTTTTCCTAAAATCCGATTTTCTGAATGCTGCATAAAGACCCATTTATTGTTAAGCCTGCCACGCTAAAACTTATTCAGCAGCTGCAAGCACTACCTGAATTTAGAGAATTTTATTTGGTGGGCGGCACTGCCTTGGCATTACAATTGGGTCATCGGAATTCAATTGATATTGATTTGTTTACTAAAAATGATTTTACACCTGAATCGTTATTGAAATTCCTAGAGTCAGCTTTTTCCATACGGCCATCGTACGCAGCAAAAAATACATTGCTTTCCATCATTAACAGCATTAAAGTAGATTTCATCTGCCACGCTTACCCATTGGTACTTCCACCAATTACAGAAGAGGGAATAACTTTTCTCTCTTTGCAAGATATTGCCGCCATGAAACTGAATGCCATCAGCAATAGCGGCAAACGATTAAAAGATTTTATTGATGTTTACTTTTTGCTTGAGCATTTCTCGCTCAATGAGATGATCGAATTCTATACTATTAAATATCCACGTTTCAATCCACTTATCGCCCTAAAGGCCATTAGCTATTTTGATGATATTGATCCAGCCATTGACCCTCCAAAATTGAGGGTTAACCTTCCTCTTCCCGAAATCAAAAAACGCATACAAGATAGCGTGTTACATTCGCGCAAAAAGTTTGCCTGATTCTTTCATTTCGGTCATTAGGTCGGAGGATTAATTATGACACGGGAGATAACTTTTGTTCAGAAAATTCCAAAAACAGTTTCAAAACAAAAAAGCCTGATCGAGATTCGATCAGGCTTTCTTATAGTACCGTGTTAATTAGAACTTAACCTCCGGAGCTTTTTCAGCACCCTCGGCAGCTTTGAAGAAACCTTTCTCTACAAAGCCTCCCAACTTAGCCACTAAGTTTCCGGGGAACCCCACGATGGCAGTATTGAATCCTTGCACAGCTTCGTTGAAACGCTTACGAGAAACAGAAATTCTGTTTTCGGTGCCTTCCAACTGTGCCTGCAAATCCAAAAAGTTTTGGTTGGCTTTTAAATTCGGATAGTTTTCAGACACTACTAACAGTCTGCCCAATGCTGAACTGATTCCGCTCTGTGCTTGTTGAAACTCCTGCAATTTCTCAGGGGTCAAATTAGTCGGATCAATCTTTACTTGAGTAGCACTGGCTCGTGCCTGAATTACATCTGTCAATGTTTTCTGCTCAAAATCGGCATAACCTTTTACTGTATTGACCAAATTTGGAATAAGATCAGACCTTCTCTGATAATCTGATTCTACATCTCCCCACGTTCTCTTAACTTCTTGATCTTTGGCAGCAATGCCGTTGTATTTGCCAATCACCCAGAAAATAAGAATTGCTAAAAGACCGACCCACCAAAATTTCTTTAAAATCTCCATAAAATGTTTTAGTTAACTTTCTGCAAAGGTAAAGGCTATTTGGCGTTTCAGCAACTAACTCAGAAGAGCATGGTTTTTAGATCAATCTTGCCGTTTTTACTTCCTTTACTGCTCTCTGGCTGCAAAATCGACCGAGACAAAAAGGTGAATCGTGAAAAATTTCAATTTAAAATTGGAGCGGATGCAAATCTGTTTTTCAGAAACGTGCGCCAGGTTTATTATGACCGTGAAAGCCCAGATGGAAAATGGCAAGCCTATCGTTTCAGCGACCGAAAGACTAACAATGAACAGCCCAGTCTAAATGCAGTTATAGTGATCCACTGGATCAAGGATGAAGCCTACTTGCTGATCGAACCGAATCCAATACTTGCCGAGGAGGATCTGATTTCTGTAGTGATCAAAAACCAACCCGACACCATCCGGCTGAAGGAACGAGGCCGCGAGCGCATGCTCGAATTTGGCAGCAAAATCTATGAAGCCGTTCAGGCAAAAAAAGAAATGATCGTTCTTTCCAAAGGAAAATACGTGCCACTATTAAAAGAGGACAAAGAACGGGAGGCCTTTCGGATAACGATGGCTGATTACTATCGACTGACCGGAATATTCTGAAGTCTTCCTACAACTAACTTACCAAGCTTTTCTCCATCAAAAACTCTGCGATCTGTACCGCGTTGGTGGCTGCCCCCTTTCTAAGATTATCAGACACAATCCACATATTTAAGGTATTGGGTTGAGACTCATCTCTGCGCAAGCGACCCACAAATACTTCGTCCTTGCCATGTGAGTTAATCGGCATCGGGTATACATTGTTTTTCACATCATCTTGGACAACAACGCCCGCACTTTCTTCCAATATTTGGCGTACCTCACCTAAAACAAAATCAGAATAGAACTCAACGTTTACAGCCTCTGAATGGCCGCCAATCGTGGGGATGCGCACAGTCGTACTAGTTACTCCAATGGTCTGGTCATTCAAAATTTTTCGTGTTTCATTCACCATTTTCATTTCTTCTTTGGTGTACCCATTTTCCAAAAACGAATCGATGTGTGGCAACGCATTCATATCAATCTTGTGCGGATAAACTTTCATTCCACCCACAATCCCCTGGCGCTCCTCCATCATTTGCTGTACCGCATCTTTGCCAGTGCCAGTGACTGATTGATAGGTAGAGACCACAATACGTTTGATTTTATATTTCGCATGGAGCGGAGCCAACGCAACTACCATTTGAATGGTAGAGCAATTAGGGTTGGCGATAATTTTATCCTCCGCCATTAACTCGCTTCCGTTTATTTCCGGGACGATTAATTTCTTGGTGGAATCCATCCGCCAAGCCGAAGAGTTATCGATCACAATCGTTCCTTTTTCGGCAAATTTGGGCGCCCACTCTAATGACGTATTTCCACCGGCCGAAAAAATAGCGATGTCAGCCACCAGGTCAATGGCTTCTTGCATGCCAATGATAGCATATTCTTTTCCCTTAAACTTTATTTTTTGGCCAACCGATTTGGCAGAAGCCACCAAATACAACTCATCAAATTCCACACTGCGTTCTTCCAACACTTTCAAAATCTCCTGCCCGACCAATCCGGTTGCACCTACTACTACAATTTTCATTTCTGTCTGTTATTTAAGGTGGCAAAAATACTATTTTTGGTAAGAATCATGAGGTTCATCGTCACGATAATAACGTTGCTTTTTTCTGCACTCGTTTGTAGTGGTCAGTTTGCAGATGATTTTTCGGATGGAGACTACATCAACAACCCCACCTGGACTCCTGACAATGCAACTAACTGGACGGTTGCCGGCAACCAACTTCGTTCAGACTCGCCAACACCAAGTTCGACTTTCTACTTGAGTACGGCTTCCTCGCAATCGCTGAATGCGCAATGGGAGTTTTTTACAAATCTTTCTTTCAACACTTCAGGTGCAAATTTTGTAGATGTTTACTTGATATCCTCGAATGCCTCCATGGTCTCTGCCAACGGATATTTTGTGCGCATTGGGGGAACACCCGATGAGATCAGTTTGTATAAAAGTACTGCTGGCGTAGCTACCATTTTGATTAACGGCACAGATGGCATCACCAATACTTCTAACAATACGCTAAAAATCAAAGTGACCCGTGACGCCTCCAACCTTTGGAAATTGGAACGAGATATAGCAGGAACAGGCAACTCTTATATTTCAGAGGGAACAGCCGTTGACAATTCATTTACCACCAGTTCCTTTTTTGGCATTCGTATCACGCAATCTACCGCGAGTTTTTTTGACAAGCATTTCTTCGATGATTTTTATGTGGGACCCATTATTCTTGATAACATTCCCCCTGTACTCAATGCTATCAGCGTTGTCTCCGCCACCGAGTTGAATCTTTTATTTAGTGAAAATCTGGATCCGCCTTCGGCACAACTTGCATCCAACTACTCTGTTGATAATGGAATCGGAAACCCGGCCAGTGCCGTCTTACAGCCTGATCAAAAAACTGTAAAACTTTCTTTTAGCAAAGCGTTCGCTAATGGAATTCAAAACGTACTGACCTTCTCAGACGTTAAGGACATGGTAGGAAACGCAATGGCAACCAATGCGCGCACATTCCTGTTTTTTCAAGCTGTACCCACAACAGCAAAAGACTTGGTTATCTCCGAAATATTCGCTGATCCCAATCCTCAAATTGGTTTGCCCGATGCCGAATACATTGAAATTTATAACCGAAGCAAAAATCCTATTGATCTTTCCGGATGGAAATTATCTGATGCCAGTTCTACTGCCATTTTTCCCACTCAAATCATTTTGCCGAACGAGTACTGGATCGTCACTTCCTCAACTTCGGTTTCAAAGTTTTCATCGTTCGGAAAAACGATTGGGCTTGTCAATTTCCCAACTTTAAACAATGACACTGATGTTCTCACTTTAAAAACAGCCACAACAATTGACTCCATTAATTACAATCTCACTTGGTATAAAGACGAAGACAAACAAAGTGGAGGCTGGTCGCTAGAATTGATAGACCTGGAAAATAATTGTGGAGAAAGTAACAATTGGGTGGTGTCGAACGATCCAAAAGGTGGAACACCCGGAAAACAAAACTCTGTCTTCGCGAACAAGCCTGATCTTACTGGGCCGAAATTAATGGCAGTTGTTCCGTCTGAAAACGGGCTTATTCTTTCGTTTGATGAAAAGCTCGAAAAGCCGCTGGGCAGCGTCTCCTTTTTGATTGATCCATTAATTGGTGTTTCAAAATACAATTTCAATAACTCTTCTTTGACAGAAATCAAATTGGAGTTGAGTCAGTCGTTGGTGCTGCGACAATTTTACAGCATACAAGTTTCTAATCTGAGAGATTGCGCAGGGAATTTCATTCAAGTTGAGTTGAACAAACTCAATTTCGCGCTGCCTGAAGCAGCGGATAGTTTAGACATTCTAATCAATGAAATATTATTTAATCCACGCCCGGGTGGCGTTGATTTTGTAGAAGTATTTAACAAATCACCCAAGTTTATTAACCTAAAAGGCTTTTCGATTGCAAACTTTGAAAATGGGACAATCAAGAATCCAAAAACAATTTCATCTGATTTCATTATTGCTCCTAGTTCATTCATTGTTTTTACAAGTAGTAAAACCGATTTAAAAACTCAGTACTTGCAAGGCGTTGAAAAAAACTTCTTTGAGTTTAGCCTCCCGAGTTTCAATGATGACGAAGGCTCTGTCGTACTCGCAAATGAAAACGGAAAAATGGTGGACTACTTTCTCTACTCGGATCAATTTCATTCATCGCTTTTAAAGGATAAAGAAGGTGTTTCGCTCGAGCGAATATCTATCGATCAAAATTCTAACGAACCAAGCAATTGGAAATCCGCAAGCTCGACCACTGGCTTTGCAACTCCTGGCTACCTTAACTCTAATTCAAGACCGGAATCAGCTGTCGATGAAAATGCAATACAAATTGAGCCTGAAGTGTTTGCTCCTTCGCAACCAGGTCAAGACTTTTCGAAGATCAACTACCGCTTTAACCAAAGTGGTTTTGTTGCTAACGTGAAGATTTTGGATCAAGCTGGCCGGCTAATCAAAACGATAGCTAATAATGAAACGCTTGGCTTCGAAGGTTTTTATCGATGGGATGGCGATCAGGATAATGGCGGCAGGGCAAGGCTGGGATACTATATCGTTTGGTTTGAAGTTTTCGATCTAAATGGCAACGTCCGCACTTTCCGAAAGAGGGTGATTGTTGCAGGAAAAGATTAATTGTATTGGCAATTGAATTTTGTACGTCTAAAGCGTCCAAAACAACCAAATGCAAGCCCTTTTATCACTTATTAGGAATAACCGACCTCAATTCCTTTTCCATGCGAATACTATCTTGACTTTATTGGTTTCTATTCGTGCGCTTCGTGGCTAAACTTTGACCTCCTAGCAACATCTGCTAATTAATTCAAATACATTTTTTGTTTCAGGCCATACCCCGTATTTTAGCGCATCTTTTTTAAACCCTTGAATAGAGGACACTTATGGCTAAATCGAGCAAGAAAAAAGTGGCAACACCTGCCAAAAAAACCGTAGCGAAGGCAAAATCAGCGGCAAAAGCCAAAAAAGCACAATTGGCAAAAGTTAAAGTAGGAGCTAAAAAGGAAGCGCCAGCGAAGAAAACGGTTAAGAAAATAGCTGAGAAAGTAGTTGCAAAAGTAGCACCTGCCAAAAAAGAAGCTAAAAAGGAAGCCAAAATTGCACCCAAAAAAGCAGTTGAAAACAAAATCGAAAAAGTAGTCGTAGAGAAAGTAAAGCTTCCAAAGGCACCAAAAGAAGCGAAGAAAGAGAACGAAGAGCCCGTGCGGACAGATGGCAGAACTCAGGCTCATAAGCCTGCGGCTGGTCCGTTGAAGCTTTCTCCTTCTCAATTGAATATTTTTCCTATTATCAACCAACGGCCAATCGCGCATAAGCCTGCTCATCCTTCGGCTATGGCAGAGGATAAAACACGCTACACAGAAGACGAATTAAAAGAGTTCGCTATCTTGATAAACGGCAAACTGGATAAAGCTCGTGAAGAATTTAAGATACTGAAGGATACGCTTACTCGCAGCAATGATGCAGGCACCGACAGCACTTCAGGTGGCAACACAAAGGTGTTAGAGGACGGAGCCGAGACAGCCGAGAAAGAAAATCTAAGCCAGCTTGCTGCGCGTCAATTGAAATATATCACTAACCTGGAAAATGCACTCGTGCGCATTAAGAATGGAACGTACGGCATCTGTTCCGTTACCGGGAAATTGATTTCAAAAGAAAGATTGATTGCGGTGCCACACACAACGCAGTCGATCGAGGCGAAGATGATGAAACAAGACTAACAGAATTTACGATTGAGGATTTTTGATTTACGATTTATTTTTAGATCACAATTCAAGAATCATAAATCAATCATCAAAAATTGAAAATGGATTTCTTACAAAACCACATTGAAGCATTGATTTTTTGCTCACCGACAGCCACTAAAGTGGTTGACTTAAAGGCGTGCCTTTCGGAAATGTTTAATGCGGATGTACCCGAAGCAGACATAGAAGGTGCCATTCAACGTATCGAAGAAAAATTTGCGGATGATTCTTTCTCCTTTCAACTCAACAAGGCAGCCGGAGGGTATCAGTTTTTAACGAAACCTGCGTATCAAGCCAGCATCGGAATTATGCTAAAGCAGCAATCGAAAAAAAGATTGTCAACATCTGCGATGGAGACTCTTTCGATCATTGCTTACAAGCAACCTCTTTCAAAAACAGAAGTTGAAAATATTCGTGGCGTGAACTGCGACTACGCGATTCAAAAATTATTAGACAAAGGCTTGATTGAAATCTTGGGGAAAGCCGAAACAATTGGCAGACCCATTTTGTACGGAACAAGTGCAAAATTTATGGAGTATTTTGGCATCAACGACATAGCCGAATTGCCTACGCCCAAAGATTTTACCAATGAAGTAAATACCATTGGAGAAACACCTGAAAACCAATGAGGCCATCGATCAACTAGTCGATTAGCCAATTTCCTACAACTTCGTTAACTTGTAATTATTATCTTCTCCACTATTGGCTAATTTTCAAATTGGCTCACTGACACATTAAATCTATGGCACGCTCCGAAAGACCTTCAAAAAGACCCAGCTCATTTGGCAAACGCACTGATGCTGAAAAGAATTTTCTCAACAAGAAAAGGACAGAGAAGAAAGGTGACTTCGATCGGCCCAAAAGATCTTTCTC
>VYLJ01000317.1_pt1 | contig 11674 bp, 7 predicted proteins | sample 5114331 | NCBI WGS metagenome assembly VYLJ01 (sample SAMN12291791, study PRJNA351875) | freshwater metagenome | isolation source: freshwater lake | place: USA: Michigan, MSU2 Lake | collected 2011-08-16
GCGCAGCGTCCCCGAAACGGGAGACTCTGCGATGGACAAACAGGATTGGAGTAAAAAAAAGCAGAGACGGGTAAGTGAAGATGAAATAGTATCGAGCGCAGCGTCCCCGAAACGGGAGACTGCGAGGAACAAACGAAGGAAGAATCTTTAAAACCCTCTTCAAAATGCTTTGCAATAATTTGAGCTGAATTTCTAGTACTATCAAGAAAGGTAATTGCGTGCATTATTTCAGGGGAGAACGCAGTGACAAGTATTCATTTAAGTGAAGATGAAGTAGTATCAAGCGCAGCGTCCCCGAAACGGGAGACTGCGAGGAACAAAGAAATCATGCCGCGTTACTTTAGGCTTTAATTTAGCATGTTAGTTTGGTTAAAAATGTTGGTTCGTGGGGACACGAACCAAGGCAGGGAACCAAGGCGGGAGAAATCATGCCGCGTTACTTTAGGCTTTAATTTAGCATATTAGTTTGGTTAAAAATGTTGGTTCGTGGGGACACGAACCAAGGCGGGGGAATTGATCCGACTGTGCTTTTATAGAATAAAGAATCATCAGAAATCTTGTATGTACTATCCGGCTTTATTTCTGACTGCAGCAATAACGCCTGTTGGGGACTTAGTCTAAATGGAATATTTTGCTGACTGAATGTAGGTGCTTGCGCTAAGCCTATAATTAATACTGTCGGCAATATTATTTTTTCAATAGCTATCTTGACAAGAGCATTTTTCATATCAAATCAGGGGCAACCCCAACTCCTTCAAAAACTTGTTGTGCTTATCCCGTGCTTCTATTGCTTTTTTATCAATTTCCACCAACTGCTTGTTTACTTTATTCAAGTCGATAGTTTCTTCATCCTGCGTGATGCTCACGTAGCGTGAAATGTTCAAATTGAAATCGTTCTTCTCGATTTCTTGCATGGAAACTCTGCGGGCGTAACGTTCTATCTTTTCGGGTCGATATTGATAGGTCTCAAGTATTTTCTTGATGTCGTTCGGCTCTTCATCTTCTCCATCGCGCAGGCGGTTTTGGCGTTTGCCTTTCTCGTAGTGTTCGCTGGCGTTGATGAACAACACATCATCAAACTTTTTGCACTTCTTCAATACGAGAATGCAAACCGGAATGCCAGTAGAAAAAAACAAGTTGGCAGGTAAGCCAATCACCGTATCGATATGACCGTCTTTTAATAGTTTGGTGCGAATGCGTTCTTCTGGCCCTCCTCTAAACAATACACCATGTGGAAGGATGATAGCCATCGTTCCTTCTTTGCTTAAGAAATGAAAACCGTGAAGTAAGAATGCAAAGTCTGCCGCTGATCTAGGTGCAAGGCCATAACTTTTAAAACGAAAATCTTCAGACATCGCTTCGTTAGGCTCCCAGCGATAACTAAATGGCGGGTTGGCCACGATGGCATCGAACTCTACTTTCTTGGCCGGATTCATTTCATTGAGTGCCGGCCAATCGTTTTCTAGCGTATCTCCGTGATAGATTTCAAACTCGGTGTCTTTTACGCCATGCAACAACATGTTCATTCGGGCCAGGTTGTAGGTGGTGATGTTTTTTTCCTGACCGAAAATTTTGCCCACCCCATTGGTGTCCATTTGCTTGCGCACATTGAGCAGTAACGAACCCGAGCCACAGGCAAAGTCCAGCACCTTACTGAGTTTTTTCTTTATTCCTTTGCTTGGGTCTTGACTATCTAACACTACAATCCCCGAAAGAATGGATGAAATTTGCTGAGGTGTATAAAACTCTCCCGCCTTTTTGCCAGAGCCTGCCGCAAACTGCCCAATGAGGTATTCGTAAGCGTCACCCAAAATATCGCTATCCTTCGAAAATCGGGCTATGCCTTCCGATATTTTTTGAATGATCGTGCAAAGCCTGGCGTTTCGCTCGGTGTACGTTTTGCCCAGCTTTTCAGAATCGAGATTGATTTCTGAAAACAACCCTTGAAAGGTGCTATCAAATGAATGGTTTTCGATGTACTTGAATCCTTTTTGAAGGGTGCGAAGCAAATCATCGCTTTGTGTTCTGGCTAATTCCGTGATGTTGCTCCAAAGGTGTTTGGGTTCGATGACATAGTGTACTTTCTTGCGCATCTGCGCTTCGAAATCTTCTACATCACCTTTATTAGCTTTATACCAAACCGCCAGTGGTGTGCGTCTTACGGCATCATCCAATTGTGGATAATCTTTGCCCAGTTCTTTTTTAGCTGCCGCTTCGTAGTTATCTGATAAATAGCGAAGGAAAAGAAATGACAGCATGTAATCACGAAAGTCATCCGCGTTCATGGCGCCACGCAAATCATCGGCTATGGCCCAAAGTGTTTTACCTAATTGTGTTTGTTCGAGTGCTGTCATCGCAAGGATTTTCCAATGAATTAGATTTAAATTTAATGGATGTTAGGCAACTGCTAAGAGCCCCAATGTTCTTCCAAATTATTTTATTAGACGGTTTCAATTTCTTCTAATTGCACCGACTTAATATACTCTTAGTAAGATTTTCGAATTCTTCATAACTTCTTTGTACAGCATAAACATGAGCTCCAATAGCTCCATCAGCAGGCTTTAAAAGAAAAATTGGCTTGTGCGCCTCCATAGACATAGGTGCTAAACTTCGGTAATGCTTCAAAAGAGCAATACAATATTTATCCTGTTCAACAGATTCAATCTGCGTATTGCCTGAAAGAACATAGTTTGAGAAAAAAGCCGGTATTCTATTCGCCCAGCGCAGATATGATTTTACGGGCCTGCTTTCCTTTGCTGAATATTGCATAACAATATAACCTATCGGAACTGCATTTTGAGAAGGTATTTCGAAAGAAACAGATGGAGGTTGTTGTTCTTTTCTTTGCGCCCAGTCCTTTTTCCATTTTATTAATGTTTGCCCTAAATTCTTAATGCCTTGAAGAGAAAATAAATCGGAAGCTACAGGCATGATTATATAGTCAGAGGTTATTGTAACCGCTCGGTTGATTGCCCCAAGGTTAGGGCCAACGTCAATAAGTACGATTTCAGCATTCAATTGCCTAACGGCATCGTTAATAATGGTATTAAAAATACTTATCAGTCGAAACGAATAGCTATCGCCACCAAGAGATTTCAACCAAGCATCACTCAATTTATCTTCAAATATTGATAATGAAAGGTTGCCCAGTACCAATCCAAGGTTTTCGTTAATACTTTCGATATGGACAGCCTTATATGGATCTCCAGACACAACAGGATTAATTGAATCCAGTATGGTGATAGGTAAGTTGTTTTCGTAAATAGCCTCAAGTCGTTCCGGTGTTAAAAACATGGAAGTCAAATTTGACTGCGGGTCTAAATCAATTGCAATTGTTTTAATCCCTAATTCAGAGAGCATCCAAGCCACATGGTAAACAGTAGTAGTCTTACCTACACCTCCCTTGTTATTAAAGAAAATAATTGATTTCATTTTACCACTCTTTATTTATCGAGATAGACACTTTAAACTTCGTACCCAGTGTCAAATCAAAATCGGGCTTTCCATTTCCATTTTTAACCAACTCATCAATCGCTCTTTTCACGCCATAGTTGAATCGATTTACATAGCCGAGCGTCTTCATCGCTTCTGCAAGAACGACATTTCTATAATCACTTGCATTTGGGAAGTTCTGGGGGTTAGCATCTCCGAATAAGCCACCCGGATTTAGTATTTCTATCCGATTTGAAAATTCATAAATGTAAATTGGCGCATTCGTTTCATAGCTTCTGTGCATAATTGCGTTCATGATCAATTCCCTTAAAGCCCAATAGGAGTAGTTCCGGATGATATTTTCCTGAAAGGAGCCGTTTTTTACTGGTCTCTCCTTAATAATATTATTCTTTATGAAATCATCAATAGAATTCAATTCAGTAATCAATGCCCCAGAAAATTTTTTCTCAAACTCAACATCGCTGGTCATCTCTTCACCCCTGAATTTCACGTATTGAATATAAGCACCCGGTAAATAAAATTCAGGATTGATTCCAAAAATTAATATACCCACATTGGTCGGGCATTTTTCTCTTGAGTCATAAAAGCGAAGTGACGCGAGCTGTTCTTCTGTTGTTCTACCATTCTCTTTAATGGCATCTTTATCAATGGCTGCTGGCAAGTAACTCGATTTAAAGTAGTCAACAACAATATCGTCTAACGTAGAACCACTGGCAGGAACTAAATCATAGGTTTTGGCGTAGGAGGCTCTTCGTTCGGTCAGAATTCTTTCTTCATCAACTGTGGCTTTGTCTCTTCTTGGCCCCACGCGTATCCAACATCTTCCATCGTAACGTACAGGTGGATAAAGCGAAGGATTTACCTGAACCACTACCACTTCACCCTCTGGAAATTTGAAAACCTGACTTACCATCAATGAGGGTTGTGGCAAAACATTTCCATTGCTCTTTACGCCACCAATGGTTTGTAACTCAGCATCTGTCCAGGTCATACCTGCAATTTTTCCATCATCGTGCACGCCCAGTAAAATATATCCTGGCTTTCTGTGATTCGGAAAATCATTTGACAAAGCGCACACAGCCGGGCCTAATTTACTTTCTTTAATTGAAATGGTCCTTTCAATCAAATCACTCTCCATATCACTGAGTAGCTCTCTTACCTTTTCTTCTGTTATCATTTTTTTAGATCTTAGAATCTTCAATTCATATTTGGAAACAACTGCTGCATCAAACCTTTTTTGTGTGCTTTGAGATTCTCAACCTTCTGGCTTTGCTCTGTGATCAAGCTTACTAAAGAAGTCAAGCAATCCGAAATTTTTATTTGCTCATCAGGACCAGGGAACGGAATAGGAATTATATCAAGTTTGCCTCTGTTCAACTTTGGCTGCGCGATTCCAGTCAAATAATCCTCTAGATTAATCTCGTTCAAATAGTTTTCAACAATGATTTGGCTAAACTGATTTTCAAATCTCAAGACATGTGCATGATTATTCACCCATGTTTTTCCGGAAATCGGAAATGCTATTGGATAATTTCTTGCAATCAGGTTCGCTCCATCTTCCGAAATGCATAGTAAATCCTCATCAAAAATAAAATCCTTGACATAATCAATTATTCCCGAAGCACCATAGTATGGTACTGTGCCACTCGCTCGTTCATTTTCGGTTATGGGAATCCTTCTGGAATCCAAGTTTTCAGCGACTTCACCAAGCGGTTTTATGCCCCACTCCCCACTATCCCTAAACTCTTTAAACCTCAGCTTCGGCACCATTTCTCCTTCCGCTGGAAAAATCTGTTGCATCAATCCTTTTTTATGCTGCTGGAGGGCTTCGAGTTTTTGGTTTTCTGCGGTGATTAACTCATCCAACGAAGAAATGCAATCGGCAATTTTTTGTTGTTCTTTAGGTAAAGGTGACGGAAGCAACAATTCAGAAAACTGCGTATAGCTAACCATCTTTCCATCACGCAGGCCCTCAAGATTTTTAGTTAAATCTGCAATGAACCGCTGTGTTTTAAAGTAGTGTCTGAAAAAATCACCGATACTATCAGTTTTCCTCCGAAGAATAACATAAGCGGGGCTACAGATACCTTTATAATTCGAGTACTCAATACCACCTTGAAAAGATCTGAGACTAATAATGAAATCTCCAACTTCAACAACTTTATAACTTTCAAGGCTTCTATCAGTAACAGCTACATTGTAATCAATTTGATCTCTTGGGATCGCTCCATGTTCTTGTGTTATTGCAAGAATTGGCAAGTCGGAATTATGTTCCTTATTCGTAATCTGATCAAACAACACATCACCTTCCTCATAAGGCCATTCTCCAAAATTTTGAAATGCAGGAAAGCGCAGTTTAGGAATCAACTTGTTTTTCTGCCCCTTACTCATACGCATTCAATCCAGATATTTCGCGTCCTTGTGCTTGTTTTTTCAAGAGCGGCACAAGGTCGTCCATCAAAGTAAGCTCTTTTATTCTTCGCTCTTTCCAGCTTAGTTCTAATGGTGCCAGCAAGTCTGTGAGTTGTTCGCCATCAAAAATCATCCGGCTTGCAATGCCGTCTACAAAGTCTTTTAACACTGCCGTGCCCAGCCCGTGTTTGTGCGCTATGTCGGCCAGTTCTTTGGCTTGCTTCTCGGCTTTAAAGTTTTGGTAGCCTTCTTTTATTTCTTTTTCGTTCAGTGCCTTACCTGCTTGCAAGCTATTGATGTAGTCGGCCATGTCATCGCGCTCGTCCATCAGGTTGGCATGCGAGCTAAGCAAACTAATCAACTGTGGCCGTGTCATGGTTTGCTTAGAAGGTTTGTTTTGCGTGTATTTCGCGATCAACCCCATAATGTAGTCGTAGTCCACTACGGCCGAGGCGAACAACACAAATTCAAAATCCAATTGATTGATAGGCGAGTCGGCATTGCCTTCCTTCTGTTGTATTTCTTTTAGTTGCTTGGCCGTTTCCAGGTACGAGCTGCGGAACGAGCGCAACTGCTCCTCGGGCAACACCTCTTCAATTTTTTCTTTTTGCGTTTCACTTAAGTCGGTGTATTGCTCCAGTTGTGTGCGCAGTCGTTGTACTTCCTTAAAGCGGGTAATGAATTCAATTTTAGCCACATCACCTCTCAGGTTATATACTGCCTCTGGCTCGGCCACCAGATTGCTGGTTTCCATAAAAGCGGCCATCGCTTTTACTGCTTTTTCGTATTGTTGAATTACTTTGGGAGCGGGATCAACCAGCCAGATTTCTTTCGGAGTGCGACCCGTATCTTCGCCTGAGAACAAGGCAATGGCTTTATCCACCTCATCTTGTTGTTGGCGGAAATCGAGAATGTTTCCGTAAGGCTTGGTATCGTTGAGTATTCGGTTGGTGCGCGAAAAAGCCTGGATCAACCCGTGGTACTTCAGGTTCTTATCTACATACAGCGTGTTAAGGTATTTTGAGTCGAATCCGGTGAGCAGCATATCCACCACAATCACAATATCAATTTTGTGCTGATGCTTGTAGTCGATGTTCGGGTATTTTTGAAACTTTATCCGCAGTTGCACATCCTGATAGTATGCGTCAAACTCATTGATGCTATGATTGGCGCCGTATTGCTCATTGTAATCAGCAATAATATTCATCAGCGCTTTTTTCTTTTCTTCGGGCGCTACTTTGTTGTCTTCTTTTTCTTGCTGCAAATCTTCTTGCAGTTGCTGCACATCTTTGTTGCCTTCGGCCGGTGGCGAAAACACACACGCAATGTTCAACGGCCTAACATTTTCATTCGTGGCTTTACGCTCTGCCTGAGTAGCTTTGAATAGTTGATAGTACTCGATGGCATCGTTGATGGAAGCCGTGGCAAAAATGGCATTGAACCGACCGCTGTGTGTGGCGGCTTCGTGTTTGTTCAGAATGGCATTCACCGCGGCAACTTTGTGCTGGGTGCTGCCAACCGCTACATTTTTTTCAGGCTTAAAATAATCGATGTGAAAACGCAGTACATTTTTATCATCAATAGCATGCGTAATGGTGTAGGCATGTAGCTGCTTTTGAAAAATGTTTTCGGTAGTCACAAAAGAACCTACCGTGCCGTCTATCTGCTTGTACGTAGCATTGCTTTCAAATATGGGCGTGCCCGTAAAGCCAAAGAGCTGTGCGTTAGGAAAGAACTCTTTTATGGCTTTATGGTTCTCGCCAAACTGCGAACGGTGACACTCGTCAAAAATGAAAACAAAGCGCTTGTCTTGCAATGGTTCTAAGCGTTGCTTAAACGTGGCCACACCTTTGTCGGCTTTTTGTTTGTTGCGCTTACTGTCTTCATCAAGGATGATGCCCAGTTTCTGTATCGTGGTAACGATTACTTTATCGGCAAAGTCTTCCGACAGCATACGTCTCACCAGCGTTTCGGTGTTGGTGTTTTCTTCTACACAGCCTTCCTGGAATTTATTAAACTCTTCGCGCGTTTGGCGGTCGAGGTCTTTACGATCCACGACAAACAAACACTTTTCAATATCCTTATTGTCCTTCAGCAGCGTAGATGCCTTGAAAGACGTGAGTGTTTTACCACTACCTGTGGTATGCCAAATGTATCCGTTCCCTCGGTTTTGCTGTATGCAGTCAACAATGGCTTTCACCGCGTAAATCTGGTACGGGCGCATGACGAGCAACTTTTGTTCGCTGGCCACCAGCACCATGTATTTGCTGATGAGTTGGCTCAGTGTGCATTTGCTCAGGAACTTATCGGCAAAGTCATCGAGGTGTGTAATTTTCTTATTCTCTTCACTGGCCAATTGATACACGGGCAAATACTGTTCATCGGCATTGAAGCTAAAATGCTGGCTGTTGTTGTTGGTGAAGTAGTAGGTGTTCGCCCGGTTGCTTACAATAAATAATTGCATGAAGCACAGCAGCGAGTTGGTATAGCCGTTACCGGGGTCGCTTTTGTAATCTACTATTTGCTGCATGGCCCTACGAGGGCTTACGGCAAGCGTTTTAAGTTCAATCTGTACCACTGGAATGCCGTTCATCAACAAGATGACATCGTATCGATGGTGGCTATTCTCTGTATTGATGCGAAGCTGGTTGATAACCTCAAAATCATTTTTGCACCAGTCTTTGATGTTAACAAGGGTATAGTGCAAAGGTGTGCCGTCTTCGCGCTGGAAGTAGTTGGTTTCGCGCAGCTTTTTTGACGAAGAAAAAACATCGGGAGTTATAATTTCATCACGCAACCGAGCGAACTCCGAATTAGTAAGGTTAACCCGATTGAGTGTTTGGAATTTCTCACGGAAGTTCAACTCCAATGCCTCCCGATCGCGGATGTCATCGCGATAGGTGTACTTGAGGTCGGAGAGTTTTCCGATGAGGGCTTCTTCGATTTGGATTTCTTTGGTCATAGAACTTTCCAATTCGAAAGATAGATACAGATTTGAGCCTAGGCAAGGCTTAGTAATAAGTAAGTGGAACTATTTGGGTAAGTCTAGCAATGGATACTGCGTTCTTTTTCCGGATTATTAGTGATACAAGCGAGACGCTTGTGCTTGAGGAAGCCAGACCAAGCACTTTTCAAACATCAGTTTGGTTTTGGTTTAAGATGTTGGTTCGTGCGGACACGAATCTAGGCAGGGAGGGTGTTTTGTTTTGAAGGTTTCGCAATAGTGTCTGCTATTATTGCATAAAACTAATAATGAACCGTCTTATAAATTCTGTTTCTTTCCGAATTGAATAGTCGCTGAAATAGGTTCGGTCTAAATAAAATAAGAGCCTCAGTGCGTTCGCGTTCAAAATCCTTCTCCTGAACCTTAATCAGGCTGGCGATTATTTCATTTTTTAATAAACAATTCTCTACTTTATTATTTTCGAATTGTGCCTTAAGTGCGGCTGACAGGTTTTGATTGTATCTATTCCAGTTTGCCGAATGCCTCACCTCTTCTTGATGTAGCTCTTTTTGATATTTACCTATTTCTGTAAGAATCCTATTTGACTCATTTAGTATTTCACCAACAGTTATCAACATTTCGCTAATTCTTTTCTCTTCATTATTTATCGATTTATAATTGGAGTTGAAATCTATGCTTTTTTTTGCCTCAGGCGCATTCGGAAATTCTCCAGTTTGGTTTTTATCACATGTTGTCTTCGACATGATCAGCTCGGTTTTCAATTTGGATTCTTTTTGGTATTTATGAAGTTGGATTTCGCGCTTCTTGGAGTATCCTTTACCAAGTATGATCGTTTTGCGCTCCTCAATTTCTTTCATATTCTTATTAATTTCAGCCGATTTGCAACCCCATGCAAGAGCCAGTATAAAAACAAATGTATTTTTCATCAAAGTTTCTTTTTAATTGAGTCAGTATCCTTCTTAATTGTATCGATCGTTGTGATCGCGTCCTTGATCTGTCCCTCAATCCTTATTAAATTCTGTCTCATCATTTCGCTTTCGCCTGTGTGTGTGGAAAAATCATATTGCGAATAGTCGTTGTTATTAGTGATTTCCCCTATGGATTGGATATATCCGGGTAAGTACCAATTTGCGTAAGTGAACGGCCAAGCTACATCCTGTAAATTGATATGATTAGGATCAATCTGCTTGAGCATCTGAATACCCATAAGCAGATAAATAAATATAGCGGCCTTAAGAGATAGTAACTTATCTTTCAGAACACCAATCTTAGACAGGAGGCTCCAGGTAAATATTAGGATAATTAGATTTCCAATTAGGATAACGACCTCAATAATTTGTTGATAGTGAAGAAGAGAAATAGCAGCTTTCATTGCCACCGTTTGTTTATTTTGGTAACCCGTTTCAGCACTGAAGAGAAGGTATGACAAACTAGATCGACCAAATTCTATGTCTTTTAAGTAACCAGCATACTCCTCTTGCTTTAGCTCACTTTGTTTGGTCTTGCGATAAATATCGTCTAGTTGATTGTTGAGGAATTGTCCAAACCGGATAGACTGCTCCATTACTGGGGAGGTTTTGGATTTGTTATCCTTTTCAAGGACAATTTCGTCAAACTTGTCTGTTAAGATCGATCGTTTTCGTTTCACTAAACCAGTTGGCGAGACTATTGACGGTTGAGTTGTGTAAGAAATTGAATTCAACTGGATTAATTGAATTTTTTGCAACACAGCCGCGTTAATTTGTTTAATGGAATCGAGTGGCTTTTGATGATCCTGCAAAGCAGATTGTTCCCTAAAAGGTAGAGTGTACATATCACATAACTCAGTTCTATATTCCTCCTTTTTAAAAGAGTCGTCACCGCGAACGAAAGCATTAAAAACAATCGCGGCAATAATTATTGCCACTACTATTATACAACTTACGAAAAGATATTCTTTCTGGTATTCAGCGCGCCATTGAACTATTGAGATAATTAGCCCAACTGCTAACACTACAAACCCAACGCAATTGATTAATAACACAATTCGATTGGTACCCATGGTGCCATTGAGGTCAAATAAGGTTATGTAGGTGGTTATTAAAAGAAGCAATGCAGCTATACTTAGTATGATCATTGCAAAGAGTCCACTTTTTACATTTTGTGCTAAGCGAAAAATCTGTTGCGCTCTTGAGGTGTAGAGAAGATATCCAACCAAAAAAAGAATAGGCAGACTCAAATAGAAAGCTCTAAAAACAATGAAGGCAAGCTTCATCTGATTTGGATCTTTGAGAAAAGTTGCAAAAAATTTAAATGTAAGCGGACTAAAGAAATCGAGTGAAATAAAACCCAACAAGATAATTTTGAATAGGTTTTTTAATTCATCCCCTAGAACAGTAACTGTTTCCTTTTCCATATTTATTATTTTAAACAAGCCAGAGTATACATGGTAGCTTTTGCTTTTGCTGATTTTAACTTCCGCATCGTGATAGCAAAGTTTCAATAATCTGCTGCTGGGTTTTTGCCCGTGGATAGCTGTACTCAGTGCCCTTGCCTTCTTTCTCTTCTCATACATTTTTTTCAGGCAATCTTTGAGCTAATTCAATCGCAAGCCAGATGTCTTTTAATGTGCAAATGTCATTGCAGTATGATACACTTTTGCGCAAATTAAATGTAGCTGATGTTGGCAAAAAGCACAGGATCGGAGTAAAAAAAAGCAGAGGTCGGTAAGTGAAGATGAAGTAGTATCAAGCGCAGCGTCCCCGAAACGGGAGACTCTGCGATGGACAAACAGGATTGGAGTAAAAAAAAGCAGAGACGGGTAAGTGAAGATGAAATAGTATCGAGCGCAGCGTCCCCGAAACG
>VYLJ01000321.1_pt1 | contig 11600 bp, 11 predicted proteins | sample 5114331 | NCBI WGS metagenome assembly VYLJ01 (sample SAMN12291791, study PRJNA351875) | freshwater metagenome | isolation source: freshwater lake | place: USA: Michigan, MSU2 Lake | collected 2011-08-16
TACGCGGCCATCGCCTCGCGCGGCGCGAGCGGTGGCGTCGCGATGGCCTCGCTCGCCGAGCTGAACGACATCGTGGGAACCGCCGATATAGCCGCCCGCATCGCGCAATACGGAGCAGATTGATGATCGACCCCCGCGCCGCCGCTGCGCTCGAATGGCTCGGTCCCGCGCGGCCGATGGTTGGGGGCAGGTTCGTCGCGGGGTCGGGGAGCCTGACCAGTCTCAGTCCCTCGACGGGCGAGGTGCTGGCGAATGTCGCGATTGCGGGGGCGGGGGAAGTCGACGCGGCCGTTGCGGCAGGGCAGGCGGTGCTTGCAGGCGAATGGGGTGCGGCGCTTCCGGCGCAGCGCGCGAAGGCGTTGCTGAAGCTGGCCGACCTGATCGACGCGCATGTCGAACACATCGCTGCGCTCGAAGCCGCCGACGGCGTGCGGCCGTTCGTCGAGGCGCTCTACGGCGACGTGCCGGTGTCAGCCACGATCTTTCGCCACTTCGCAGGACTGGCGGGCGCGATCGAGGGGAGCGTGAAATATCCCTCGATCGGCTATGCACCGCCGGGGACCAGCGTTCGCGCCTTTGTAGATCTGCGCCCGGTCGGCGTGGTCGCCGCGATAGTGCCGTGGAACTTCCCGTTCATCATGGCGGCCGCGCGCCTGGCCCCCGCGCTCGCGGCCGGGTGCGCGGTTATTCTGAAGCCCGCCGAGGACACATCGCTGTCGGCGCTGGCGCTGGCGAAGCTCGTCGTCGAGGTGGGCTTTCCGGCAGGTACGGTGAGCGTGCTCACTGGCATTGGCGCAGAGACCGGCGCGGCGCTGGTGCGCCACCCGGGCGTCGACATGGTGAGCTTTACCGGATCGACCTCGGTCGGGCGCGAGATCGGCGAGGTGTGCGGACGGATGCTCAAGAAGCAGTCGCTCGAACTCGGCGGTAAATGCGCCGCGATCGTGATGGACGACGCCGATCTCGACTGGGCAGCGGCGGGGCTGGCGGGAGCGGCGTTCGGCAATGCCGGGCAGGTCTGTGTCGCGGCGGCCCGGATCCTTGCGCACAGTTCGGTCCATGACGCGCTTGTCGAAAAACTGACGGCAGCGGCGGGTGCGTTGAGGCCGGGCAGCACATTTGGCGAGGGGACGATGTCGCCGATCATCAACGCAAGGCAGCAGGCGCGTATCGGGGGGCTGCTCGACGAGGCGGTCGCGAGGGGCGCGTCGCTGAGCGCAGCGCACGCGAACGATGCAAAAGGGTTCTACCTCAATCCGGTCGTCGTGTCGGGCAGTTGCACCGGCGCGCGCATCGCGAGCGAGGAGACTTTCGGACCTGCCGTCGTCGTCGAACGCTTCGACGACCTCGACGAGGCTTTGGCGAAGGCGAACGACACGCCCTATGGCCTGGCCGGCAGCATCTGGACGCGGCGTTGGCGCGACGCCGACATTGCCTCGCGACGGATGGCGGCAGGCACGGTTTATGTGAACTGCCACGCCTGGGCCGACCCGGCCGTGCCGATGGGCGGCCTGAAAGCTTCGGGCGTCGGCGTGCAATCGGGGCGCGAGGGGATGGAGAGCTATCTCACGCACAAGACGACTTTGGCGTTGCTTTGAGGGGCGTGACACAAAGCCTCGTCAACCCGGCCTCCGAGCCGGGGTCCCGCTTCTGCTTTGTGCAGACCCTAGAAGCGGGATCTCGGATCAATTCCGGGGTGACGGCAAGGAGGAGAGACGAATAATGGCCACCCTTGCACCCCCCGCACCTCCCGCGCGCTTTGCCTTCCGCTCCGAGGGCTATGCCTGGTCCGTCGTCGCAATCCTCTGCTTCGGCGCGGTCGTGTCGATGCTCGAGCGGCAGGTCATCAACCTGCTCGTCGAACCGCTGAAGGCGGACCTCGATATCAGCGACACGCAGATCAGCATCCTCCAGGGGTTCGCGTTTGCGATCCTCTACGCGGCGGTCGCGCTTCCGATCGGGCGGGTGATCGATGCGAAGAGCCGGATCGCGGTGATCGTGTGGGGGACCCTGATCTTCTCCGCCGCAACCTTCTTTTGCGGGCTTGCGACCAGCTTCTTCCTGCTCGTCCTCTTTCGCATGCTCGTCGGTTTCGGCGAGGCGACATTGGTTCCCGCGGGCATGTCGTTGCTCGGCGACTATTTCCCGCCGGAAAAGCTCGGGCGTGCAGTTGGGCTTTTCATCGGGTCGACCTATGCGGGCTCAGGCCTCGCGCTGATCGCGATGGGAGCAGTGCTCGGCTGGCTCGACAACAGCCCCGACCTTGTCCTGCCGCTGATCGGCGTCGCGCGCGACTGGCAGGTCGCGTTCATGCTCGCGGCGCTTCCCGGCTTTGTCTTCGTCGCGATAATGTGGCTGGTGCGCGAGCCGCCACGTTCCTCGAACAGCGGCGAGGCCGTGGGCGATCCAGTGCCTGTGCGTGAGACCTTCGCCTATATCGGCGCGCATCTGGGAACGGTCATCCCGATCTTCCTCGGCATCCCGCTATTGGCGGCGGCAAATTTCGCCATGAATTCGTGGGTGCCCAGCTTCATGATCCGCACCTATGGGTGGGAGGCGAGCGCGATCGGGCCCATCTTCGGGCTGATGGTCATCCTGTGCGGCACCGGCGGCACGGTCGCCGGAGGCGTGGTCAACGACATGCTCGCCAAGCGCGGCGTACGGCAACCGGGGCTTCTCGTGCCGGTCGTGACAGCGCTGCTTGCCGCGCCGTTCGTGGCGATGTTCCCGCTGACGGGGAACGCGAACCTCTCGCTCGCGCTGTTGGTGCCAGCGATGTTCTTCGGCGCGATGCCGTTCGGCGCGGGAACGGCGGGGATCGTCAACTTTGCACCCAACCGGATGCGCGGGCAGATGATCGCGATCTACATGCTCATCGCGACGCTGATCGGGACGGGCGGGGGGCCGTGGGTGATCGCGGTCTGGACCGACACCGTGCTTGGCGATGCGACGCAGATCCGCTGGTCGATCGCGGTGGTGGCGACGGCGCTGTTCGTGGCGGGGGCGGCGATTATATCGACGGGGCTACGGCGGCGCGGATAAGGTCGCTTGCTTTCTCGCCGATCATCAGCACGCAGGCGTTGATGTTGCCGCTGACGTGGCGCGGCATGACGCTCGCGTCGGCGACGCGAAGCCCCTCGACGCCGATGACCCGCAGGTCGGCACCCACGACTTTCCCCATCGCACAGCCGCCCATCGGGTGGTTCGTCGGGTAGCTTGTCGCGCGGACATAGGCCTCCAACTCAGCGTCGCTCGCGACGTCCGGGCCCGGCAGCCGCTCGCCGATGACGTGCCTGGCGATCGCGGGCTGGCGATAGACGTCGCGCACTATGCGGATGCCGCGGACCAGCGCCGCGACATCGTCCGGGTGGTCGAGCAGGCGGTGTTCGATCTTCAGCGGTGCCGACGGGTCGTTCGCGCGGAGCGAGATGCGCCCCATGCTCTTGGGGTAGCTGAGCGCGACGACGCTGGTGACAGCGGGCTTGTGATAGCGAACGACGCCTTCGGGCGACATCGCGAAGGCGAAGGGGCCGAACATCAGCTGCAGGTCGGGCGCGTCAAGCGACGGGTGCGAGCGGAAGAAACCGACCGCGTGCGGATAGGGGCTTGTCACTGGACCACGACGGAAGAACAGCCAATTGGCGAGGTGCAGCGGCACGCGCGGGCCGTTGATCTCCATGTTATAGGTGCGGACGGTGACGTCATGGCTGATCGCGGCGTGCGGGTGTTCCTGCACGTTGCAGCCGACCTCGGGCGCGTCGTGCACCATGACGATGCCAAGCGCGCGCAAGTCGTCGGCGGGGCCGATGCCTGACAGCAATAGGAGCTTCGGCGATCCCATCGCGCCCGCACTCAAAATGGTCTCGCGGGCGGTGAGGCTACGCCCGTCGCGCAAGGCAACGCCGGTGCAGCGCTTGCCCTCGAAGGTCAGCCGTTCGACCTCGACCCCGGTCAGGACCGTCAGGTTGCGCCGTCCCTTCGCGGGTTTGAGATAGGCGCGCGCCGCGCTGAATCTTCGGCCGCGCCGTTGCGTAACCTGCGGGGGGCTGACCCCCTCCTGCACCCGGCCGTTATAGTCGGGGTTGGCGGGCCAGCCGGCCTCGACTGCCGCCGCCTCAAACGCCGCGCCGAGCGGATGCCGCGAGCGCAGCCCTTCGACCACCATCGGCCCCTCGCGTCCGCGCACCTGATCCTGGCCGAAGGCGGTGCGTTCCATGCGGCGGAAGAGGGGGGCGACGTCGGCGCTGCTCCAGCCGGGCTGCGCCCAGGCATCGTAATCGTGCGGCGCTCCCCGGACGTAGAGCATGCCGTTGATCGAGCTCGACCCGCCCAGCCCCTTGCCCGCCGACCACAAATCGACGCGCCCGCCGCGTGACGGATCGGGCTCGGTCAGGTGCATCCAGTCAAGGCGTGGATTGCCGATCGCCTTCACGATCGCAGCGGGGATGTGGATATAGGGACTGGTATCGCGCCCGCCGGCTTCGATGAGCAGGACGCGGTTGGTGGAGTCCGCACTCAGCCGGTTGGCGAGGACGCACCCTGCCGACCCCGCGCCGACGATGATGTGGTCGAAGTGACGGGATGAAGCGCCGCTCAAGCCGCGACCGGGACCACGCCGGGCTTCTCCGCGCTCGCCTTCATGAAATCGGCGTATGGGTTCACCTCGTCGTTGCGCGCCTTTTGCCAGCGGGTGGCAAAGCCGCGCGGGTAGCGGCTGTCGTCGTCCCTGCGCCCATCCTCGGACCACAGAAGCGGGAACAGGTCGCCGTCGGGCTTGTCGCCGGGAATGAGCTCGTCCCAGCTGACGCCGGCCAGATTCACGCAGTCGGGGCGCGGGGCCCAGCGGATGTCGTCGCCGAAGACGCGGACCGAGATCGCGATGCGCCAATCGTCGGTTGGGTTGCCGTGCGAATAATGCAAGCTCCACGGGTGGACGACGAGCATGTCGCCGGGCTGCATCTCCCATGTCCTGAACCGCCCCGCATAGGCCGGGTCGTTACGCAATGGCTCGCAGTCCGGGTGCCAAGGGCGATCGTCGGGCTTGATCATCTGCTTGGCATTTGGGCTGAACAGCCAGTGCTTGACGTCGTAGTCGTGCGTGCCTGCGATCACCTCGAGGCTGTTCGAATGGACGATGGGGACGAGCGGGATCCACAGCGACGGCACCATCGTTCCGGTGACGGGCCAGCCCATGCGGTCATTGTGCCAGATGGTCTTTTCGTCAGACTGCGGCTTCTTCGCGAAGATCTCGTCGAAGAAGAAGCGGACCTCCTTCGACTGCATGACGCGCGCGGCGGCCTCCGCGACCGGCGACTCGAACACGAAGCGGCGGAACGCGGGCATCGTGCGCGCCATGTACCGGCCCGGGTTCGAGGGGAGCAGGCCGAAATCGCGCTTGTCGATGAGAAGCTCGCGCGCAAGGCCTTCGAGTGATTTCAGCCAATCGGGATCGAAAACCTGGCGCAAACAGACGACGCCGTCGCGGGCGTAGGTTTCGATGTCGTCCTGGTCGATGGGACGCAGCGGTGTCGTGTTCAGTGCCATATCGCATCTCCGTCGCCCCGCACTCAGCGCAGGGCTTGGCTGCCTTGGGGTTGTCTCACAGAAGAAGAAGCCCAGCCCCTGATCAAGTCCGGGGCGACGACCGGTGTATCCGTACTGCGGTCAAAATCGGGGGCTTTGCCTTTGCGATCGCTCCGCGCAGACTAGACCGAAAGCAAAGGAGCGCGCCAAACGATGGACATGCCGGTAACCCCCAAAAAGCCACGGATCGGCGACGAAATCAACGGCCCCGGCAAGGCGTATTTCGACCATGTGGTGACCGACAACATCATGGATGCGCTGGTCGAACTTGCGGCCGAGGTCTGGACGACACGTGATCGGTTGCTGGTGTTGGAGGCTGTTCTTGCCGACAAGGGGATCGACGCCGCCGCGCTCGTCGAGGCGCACGTGCCGAGCGACGAACAAAAGGCCGCGCGCAAGTCGGCACGCGACGCCTTTATCGGACAAGTTTTTGCCAGCTTCTCACGGAGGACAGCATGACGACCGCAACCCTCAGCCCGCGTGGCAGCGTGGGCGTGCTCCCGCGCCCCGCGACGCTCGCGGACGAAAGCTATACCGACTTTGTCGAGGGTTTTCGCGACATGGCGCTCGTCAAGATGTTCCCGATCATGTGCGGGGCGGGGCACGAGGCGATGGCGAAGGCGGGGGTCGAGCCGACGCCGGACGTGCCGCTCGAAACGGTGCAGGAGCACTTCAATCGGGTCCCCGTCGTCCAGACCTGGCAGCGCTTCATGCGCAGCGCGCAGGAAATGATGTGGCGGCGTACGCGCCAGTCCTTCGCCTTCGATGAGGCAGGGCACGACGCGATGCTCAAGGACTGGGAGACCAAGGGGCCGGGAACGCTAACCTACGATCCCAATTTCGTCGTACCCGACTGGGCACGGCGTGAGATCCACCTCCAGCCGGGCGGCTACACCGACGATGTGCTGAGCGGCATCGTCTATCACTATGGGACCAAAATCTTCTATCAGGGGTGGAACGACCAGGACGCGCTTCATTCCGAAGTTGTCGATCTGACCGCGATTCCCGATGACGGACGCGTCGAGAACGTCCTCGAGATCGGTTGCGGCGTCGGACAGGCGACGGTGCAGTTCAAGCGGCGCTTCCCGAATGCTAGAGTGGTCGGGCTGGACGCGGGGCTGCCGGTCCTCCGCTACGCGCACATGCGCTCGGCGCAGCTCGGCGCGGTCGTCGATTATGTTCAGGCGATGGCCGAGGCGATGCCGTTCGCCGACCGCTCGCAGGACGTGGTGATGAGCTATATCTTCTTCCACGAAATGCCGGTCGAAGTGATGAAGGGCGTGCTGCGCGAGGTGCACCGCGTGCTGCGGCCGGGTGGCAAATTCTCGATCTTCGAATTCCCGAGCCACGGCGCGACGCCGCTGCCGCCGGCAATGCGGTTCATGATCGACTATGACAGCCGCGACAATTGCGAGCCTTATTCGGTCGGCTTTGTCTATTCCGATTTCCGCGGGATCATTGCCGAGGCCGGGTTCGAGGTGTCGGACGGCGGCAAGCCGATGAACGATTTCCTGCAATCGGTCGTCGCGACGAAGCGATGAGCGGCAGAAAAGTGTCAGGCATCTTTTGGCGGTCCACGATCGGTGAAAAAGTGCCTGGCACTTTTCTGCCCGTGTGGGCGTGACCATCGGCGGCCTGCACGTCGTCCGCGAGGGACAGGGCGCGCCGCTCATGTTCCTGACCGGGCTAGGTGGGCGGGCCGAGTTCTGGGCGCCGCAATTCGCCCAGTTCCGCGAGACACGCGACTGCATCGGCTTTGACCATCGCAAGACCGGCGATTCGATGCCGTCCGATGTGACGACGACGGTGCAGGTGCTCGCCGAGGATGCGCTACGCCTGATCGACGTGCTGGGGATCGAGCGCCTCGACATCATCGGTCATTCGCTCGGCGGGGCGATCGCGCAGCATCTTGCCGTGTTCCACCCCGAGCGTGTCAAGAAGCTGGTGCTGAGCGCGAGCTGGTGCGGGCCGACGCCCTATTTCCTCGAACTTTTCGCGCTAAGGAAGCGCGTGCTGCGCGACTGCGGGCCGCGCGACTATCTGCTGCAGGGCAATCTGCTCGGCAACCCGGCGTGGTGGAACTTCGAAAATCACCACAAGATGACGGCAGGGATCGAAGCTCGGCTCGCAAGCTTTGCCGGTGTCGAGGTCGAATGCGAGCGGATGGACGCGGTGACGTCGCACGACCTGCGCGGTCGCGTGGGCGAGATTGCCGCTGAAACGCTTGTCGTCTGCGCGTGGGACGACGCCATCACCCCCATCAATCTGTCCTGGGAACTTCGCGATCTCATCCCGGGCGCGAAGATCGAGGCGTTGAGCGGCGGCGGTCACTTTGCACCGGTGACGGTTCCCGACGAATGGGCGGCCGACGTGAAGGTCTTCCTGTCGTGACAGGCAACGCACCCGAATTCGGCCGCTTCCACAAGGTGATGCAGCCCGACGAGGGCCGGAGTTACTGGCAGCCTGAGCCGTCGCGCGGGTACGTCACCGTGGCGCTCGACCCGACGGTGATGCCGTACGACGGCTTCAGCGCGGGGCGGCAGGTGTTGCCGCCGGGATGCAGCGTGCGCGAGCATGGGCATCAGGCGAACCACGAGCTGCTGTTCATCGCAGAAGGGTCAGGCACCTGCACGATCGAGGACGACCGTTACGATATCGGGCCCGGTTCGACAGTGCTGTTCGGGCGATATGCGCGGCATTTCCTCGTCAACACCGGCGCGACCGACATGGTGATCTACTGGGTGTTCATGCCGCCCGCGCTCGAGCACTGGTTCCACGCGATCGGGCGACCGCGTGAACCCGGAGAACCGATGCCCGATGCGTTTGCAAGGCCCGACGATGTCGCGAATGTGCAGGCGGCGCTTCGCTTCGTGCCGCCGAAGGCGCGCGGTTAAGAAAGTGACAGGCACTGTTCCCTGCGAGAGCTTTCAACCAATGATATCTCATAATGGGAAAAGTGCCTGTCACTTTCCTGGCGGATGAAAATCCTCACCGCCTCCGAGGTCGAGCAGCTCTTGCCAATGCCGACCGCGATCGACCTGATGCGCGACGCGATGCGGCAGGTGTCGGCGGGCGCCACGCTGCTGCCGCTGCGGCATTTCCTCACGATCCCCGGTACCGAAGGCAAGATGGTGGTAATGCCGGGCTATGTGGCCGAACCGGCAAGCTTCGGGGTCAAGTTCGTATCGAAGTTTCCGCGCGCGGCAGGTGACCGGCACGGGACGCACGTCGGCGCGGTGCTGATCTGCGGCGCGGACGACGGCTTGCCGCTCGCGCTGATGGACGGCGCGATGCTGACGGCGATCCGCACGGCGGCCGCGAGTGCGATGGCGACCGACGTGCTCGCGCGGCGCGATGCGAAGACGCTGCTCGTGCTGGGTGCGGGCGAACAGGCGCGGCGGCATGTCGAGGCGTTGCGGCATGTGCGGACATTCGAGCGGGTCGAAATCTGGTCGCGGACGACCGAACACGCAGAACGGCTCGCCGAGGTCGTGGACGCGACGCCGGTTGCCGATTTCGACGCGGCTGTGAGTACAGCGGACGTGATTTGCACGACGACCTCGGCCACCAAGCCCATCCTGCGTGGCGCGGCGCTGTCAGCGGGCACGCACGTCAACCTCGTTGGCGCGCCGGTCGCGACGAGTGCGGAGGCCGACAGCGAGGTCGTGCGGCGCTCGCGGTTTTTCGTCGATTATCGCGCGGCTGCAGAGGCTGCGGCTGGCGAGTATCTCGATGCAGTCGCGGCCGGGATCGTCGACAAGGGGCATCTCGCGGGCGAGATCGGCGACGTCCTACTCGGGCGCCTGGCGGGTCGACGGTCGGACGAGGAGATCACCGTCTACAAGTCGCTTGGCGTGACCGCGCAGGACCTTGTCGCCGCGCACGCGGTCTGGCAGTCGGCGGTAGCGGATGGGTCGGGTCTGGACGTCGATCTGTCAGCCTGAAAGAATTTTCGCCAAACGCATTTTTACCTGACAGCGTCACGCTTGAATGGCCAAAAGGCATATCTTCGGAGAAGACCGATTCGCATCGCTCTGATCGCGGCTGCACTTGCGGGCGTCGCCGCTCCGGGAACCTCGGCAACCTTGCCTGAGCGCTTCGACTGCCTCCGCACGAACGGGCTGGGCGTCGCGTCGGCGCACCGGGGGAGCCGCGACCCCGACGGGACCGAGAACAGCATCGGGGCGTTTGCGCAGTCGCTTCGCGCAGGCATTGTGCTGATCGAGACCGATGTGCGGCGGACGCGAGACGGTGTGCTCGTGATGCTGCACGACGACGACATGGCACGTACGACGAGCGGGCAGGGGCGGGTCGCCGAGCTCGACGCGGCCTATGTGACGCGTCAGCGGGTGAAGGACGGGCGCGGGCGGCTGACGCGCGACCGGGTGCCGACGCTGCGTGCGGCGCTCGACTGGGCGGGGCGCAACCGGGCGATTCTCCAGCTCGACGTCAAGCGCGGCGTGCCGTTCGGCGAGGTGGTGGATGCGGTGCGCGCGGCGCGGGCCGAGGATCGAGCGGCAATCATCGTCTACAACGTGCGCGATGCGACGGAGGTCGCGCGGCTGGCGCCCGAGCTGATGATCAGCGTCGATACCGACCGCATGGGCGATGCGGCAGTGCTCGAGGCGCGCGGCGTGCGCGCCGACCGGATGCTCGGCTTCACCGGAATCGCGGCGCCCGACCGCGCGCTGTTCGCCGAGCTGCGCACCAAGGGAATCGAGCCGATATTCGGCACGCTCGGGTCGCGGGACCGGCGGCTCGACGAACGCTACATGGCGGATGGCAACGGGTCGGAATATGCCGACCTCGTGCGCGACGGCGCGGCGATCATCGCGACCGACCGGCCGGTCGACGCGCTCAGTGCGCTGAAGCAGGCGCGGCGCGACGGGACCCGGTGTCTGGTGGGGCGATAGCTCACCGCGTCATCACCAGTGCTTCGACGCGATCCACTTCGCCGCGAAAACGATCGGGCTGCGTCGTCGCCGCACTCCTCGCAACGAGGAAGCAGTTTACGGTCAGCCGTCCACGATCGCGGTGCCCGGGTGATGTTTGTCGAGCCAGCGCTTGACGATCCTGAGGTTGCGCGTGTTCGAGCGGAAGAAGAAATCGGGGATCGCGCCGACGAGCGGGATCGCGCCGAGCAGGGCGTCGACACCGATATTGCCGGCCATCCGGACGAACGCGTGCTTGGGCATCCCCAGGTTGCGCGCTTCCCACGCGATCCAGCTCCCCATTGCTGCCGCGATCACGCTGCCGCCGACGGGTAGAAGACCGAAAAGGACGTCCAGACCGACGCGCTGGTTGGTGCCGGGGATGACAAAAAGCCCTTCGAGCAGCCGCTCCATAGCGGCAATGCGACGGCGCACGGAGGCAGGGTCGTTACCGCCGAGTCCCATCTGCCGGGTTATCGCGTCGAAATCGGGTGCTTGGGCCATTCTGATCCTTTCGAGTGCGATATGGGGTGGCGAGCAGCGATTGTTTAGTCCCGGCGGATGCCGAGCGGACGCAGCTTGTGCAGCGGATGGGCACCCATGACATTCTCCTTCCAGCCCGTGAGGCGCGGATCGACGAGCGACCAGCGCAGCGGGGTGCCGAGCGGGATGAAGCTGGCGCGCGCGGTCGCAATCCGGTCGGCTTCGGCAATGAGCTGCGCCCGTCCGCTCAGCGTGTCGGCGGCGCGCGACGCATCCAGCACTGCATCGCCGCGCGCGTCGCAGGCCAGACCGGCCGCACACGAGACCGTCGTGAGGTACCAATTCGCGCTGACGTTCGGGGCGGTGGCATCGATCAGGCGGACATCCGCGTCACGGCTGCCCATCGGGACGGCGACCGCCGATACCCCGATCGCGCGCCAGTCGGCGGCGATCTGCGCAAACAGCAGGCGCATGCCGGGTCCCGGCGGCAGGGCAACGCGCAGACGCGGTGGTGCCCGCCCCCCGCGCCAACTGGCGATACGCAGACGTGCATCGGCGCGGCGTTGCGCGAAGGTATTTGCGCTCCAGTCGGGGAGGGCGGGC
>VYLJ01000324.1_pt1 | contig 11522 bp, 5 predicted proteins | sample 5114331 | NCBI WGS metagenome assembly VYLJ01 (sample SAMN12291791, study PRJNA351875) | freshwater metagenome | isolation source: freshwater lake | place: USA: Michigan, MSU2 Lake | collected 2011-08-16
GGAAGGTGCAAGGGTTTTAAGCGATTTTAGCAGATTTCCTTGCACCTGAGCGACTCTCAATTCAGCTAAAAGCCTTTTCCGATAAAGGTTACAGATTCTTTCAGCCAGCCCTACCTAATTTTCAGGGAAAAAGTCCCGGAATTTTCCCCCTGATCACTCCCATGCCAGGTACTTTTTGATTGACAAAAAGTCTAAAAGTCTTACCCAACAAGGTTTTTAGATTTATTCAGCCAACCCTACTTATGAGGACAGGCAAAAGGCACTCTTGCAATAGGCAAAAGGGGCAATAGATAATCAGTCTTTAATAACCGGATTTAGTATGAGTTAGCCAGAAAATTAGGGAGTTTGGGGAGAGAAGCAGGAGATTTTTGGGGGATAACAAGGGTTTTTCTCTAGAAAAATTGCCCTTGCCTCCCCGTGTCTCCCACTGCTCCTTGTAATATCTCCACAGACGATTATTCTTCTTCGTAATCCTCCTCGAAATCGTCCTCCTCCCCTTCCTCATCAGCTTCTGACCAGCGATCGCTGATGGGTTGGCGACTAAAGCGACTGCTGCCGCGGGAGGAGAGGAAAGCCATTTCATCATCCTCTAAATCGACCACATCACCCTCAGCGTAGGCGCGAGCGGTTTGATCGTCAAGAATCATATCGCTATCCTCACTACTATCGCCGAAACCGGGACGAGGAGGCAAGCCGAGGCCGCCGGGGGGAGCGTAATAGCTACGATTGTTGTAGTTATATTCCTCCTCTGGGGGGGTGTAATCACTGATCCCCGCCGTGTTTTCGTGGGAATTGAAGCCAGTACCCGCCGGAATCAGACGACCGATAATCACGTTTTCCTTGAGACCCCGTAACCAGTCGGACTTGCCTTCGATCGCCGCTTCGGTGAGGACGCGGGTGGTTTCTTGGAAGGAGGCGGCACTGATAAAGCTATCGGTATTCAAGGAAGCTTTGGTGATTCCCAGTAGTACAGGCGTATATTTAGCTGCCGCCCCACCGGTGATCGACATGGCTTCGTTTACCGTCTCCACCTGTCGCAGTTCCAACAATTCCCCAGGTAACATACTGGTATCGCCGCCGTCATCGATCCGCACCTTAGAGGTCATCTGACGCACGATCACTTCAATATGTTTATCGGCAATATCGATCCCTTGGGATTGGTAAACCGACTGTACCTGATCAACGAGGAACATCTGGGTTTTTTCCAAGGCTTTCAGGGCTGCCTCGTAACTGCCCAGGCTATCCACATAATAATTAAAGAACACCTCTAAAATCTCGTGGGGATTAGCCTGACCATCGGTTAACGCCTGACCCACATCAATACGCTGATTATCGCTCACCAGAGGGTTTTGACTGCCTAAAAGCGGATATTCACTGATCGTGCCGTCATCCTCGACCACCTTAATATCGACGATCTCAGAATCTTGGTACTCCACTTGACAAACTCCCGGCTTGCGTGCCAGGACACAGGCCTCTTTCGGTTTACGCGCTTCGAGCAGTTCTTCGATTCTCGGTAAACCTTGAATGATATCCCCGGTTTTCGAGCGCTCAAACACCAACAGCACCAAATTATCGCCCCGTTGGACCAGATCTCCCTCGTCGATGTGCAGAATGGCCCCCGCCGATACTCGGTAGGGTCGGGCCTTACGCAGACGGATTTCATAGCCAGTGGCGGTTTTGTCAACGGCCAGCACTTGACCGGAATTGGGGGCTAAAACTCCGGCAGCGATCTCAGCTTCGGCGATTACCAGATCCCTGGCCTTGACGGTGGGAGCAACAGCGAGCGGGAGAATAAACTCGTCACGGTCACTCACAATTAAAAGACGGCGCACCGCTTCGCTGCCCTTGCGAATCCCGCGAATTTCTCCAGCTTCCTTACACTGAATCTCAGTCCGGGCCACCACTGCCCCCGGTGGGATTTCATCGCCATCTTGGACGAGAACGCGAGTCTGAATATTACCGCCTAAAGGATCATTATCACTATCCCGACGCAGCACCAGAGATTCGAGAATAACTAACTGTAAACGCTGACAATCCCTGTCCTCAATCGGTTCTAACTCGATATCGGCCGTCAGATGGGAGACCGATTCTGGTTCTTCGCTGGAAATTTCGAGGACTAATTGGGTGCTGATCAGTTGACAACCCTCGACGGATTTAACTCTTTCACCGTCTTTAAAGAAGATGCGCTGCACCGATCGCAGTTCGATATGTCGTCCTCCTTCTTGGTTAGCGGAACCTTGGGTGGGAGAAGTGGATTGGTCTTGTACAGTGAACTCCTGTACCGGTCGCAGTAGTAAACCCAAACCCTCGTTAGTTTCCACCCATTCCGCTTGCCGTAACTCCTCGATCGTGACTTCGGGGGTTAACTGTGTCCCGGGGTAAATTAACTGTTCTTGGGCAATTCCGGAGGATTCCGGTTCGAGATCCATAAATAACAGCCCCGGTTTGACAATGATCTCCCGGAGGATGTCATTTTTCTGGATGACTTCCACCACACCGCTAGAGTTACAGAAGATGTCTTTAACCACTTCTTCCCCTGCTTCCACATACTGCCCATCTTCCACCTGTAAGAGGGAGATATCTTTATTAACTTCGTGGGTTTCTTCGGGAATCCAGAGGATCGTGCCGCCTTTGGTGATTTCATAACCCTGTTTGCGGCTGCCTTTGGCGACTTCGATATCGACGTATTTAATCATGCCGCCGGTGTGGGTTTGATAGCGATCGTCGATTAACTCGGCGACAATGGCATGATTCTGTACTTTTGTCCCCGGAGTGGTTTTCAGTAGGAAGCTTTGACCATCTCCCGTATGAATAATAAACTGTTCCCGACCGGCACTACTTTCTACTTTTACCTCGGCCTGATCCAAGGACACGGAAGCGGTGACGATATCGATTTCCCGGCTATTGGGGGCTAAACGCACCAAACCGCCGTTAGTGGATACTAACTTAGTTTCCGCTAGAACATCCCCCACTTGTACTTGATCGCCGTTACTGACCACGGGTTCGGCTCCTGGGGGCAAGTTATACACTTCTCCGGAGAGAATCCATAGTAATCCCCCCCGTTGGGCGATGCGGGTGGTATTGCCTTGGCGATCGGTTTTTTCTTCTGGCACTAATTGGGAGAATAGCACCTCACCAGCTAAGTCACTGGTTACGTCTTTTGTGGCTTTTTCCGTGGATTTTTGGACTTTATCGGAGGTAATTTCCGCTAGTAACTGTTCCTCGCTTACTGTTTCCCCATCGGTGACGAATAGCAGCGAACCAGGAGTCAAAGAGTAGGTGACAGTTTCTTTAGTTTTATCCTTGGGTGTTAATTTAATTTCCCCCGGTGCCTCCACCTGATCCCGTTCATCCCCGTGGCGAGTTCGCACGTTACGGATACTTAACCCCGGCAGAAAACGCACGGTTCCCTCGAAGGGACTCCGCACTTGCCGGGCCACTTCTCCGGTAAATACGCCCCCGGTGTGGAAGGTACGCATGGTTAACTGAGTCCCCGGTTCCCCGATCGATTGGGCGGCAATAATTCCCACTGCTTCCCCCATATCCACCGGATGACCGTGGGCCAGACTCCAACCGTAACAGGTTTGACAAACCGAGCGGGCTGCTTCACAGGTTAAGGGGCTGCGGACCTTGATTTTATCGACGAGTTTGCCTAGTTTTTCGGCGGTTTCGTCATCGATAATCTGGTTACGGGTGGCGATCACTTCTCCATTGACCACCACATCTTCGGCCAGGGAACGACCTAATAGGCGATCGCTTAAGGGAATTAACACGCGATCGCCATCGGTCATGGCGGTTAATTCGATGTAACGATTGGTGCCACAATCGGCCTCGCGGACGATGACATCTTGGGACACATCGACGAGACGACGAGTCAAATAACCGGAATCTGCCGTCCGTAGGGCTGTATCAACTAAACCTTTGCGCGCCCCGTAGGAGGAAATAACGTATTCGGTAACGGTCAATCCTTCCCGGAAGTTAGTCTTAATCGGGAGGTCGATAATTTCCCCCTGGGGATTAGCCATTAATCCCCGCATTCCCACTAACTGACGCACTTGGCTCATATTACCCCGCGCCCCGGAGAAAGCCATCATATAGACGGAGTTGAGGGGATCGGTGACTTGGAAGTTGCGAATTACTTCATCTTTAAGCGATTCAGATGTACTATTCCAAGTGTCAATTACTTTTTGGAAGCGTTCCACTTCGGTGATTTCCCCGCGCACATAACGCTGTTCGGTTTGCCGGATTTCCTGTTCGGCACTTTCGATCATCTGTCGTTTAGCCGGCGGTACGGTTAAATCATCCACACTAATGGAAACCCCTGCTTTGGTAGCGAAACGAAACCCGAGGTTTTTCAATTCATCGGCCATTTGTGAACAGCGCGCCGAACCGTAGTTTTGATAGGCCCAAGCGATCAGTTTTTTCAGTTTTCCTTTGTCAACAGTTTGGTTATAAAACATCTCGATCCGGGTAACAAGTAAACAGCTATTAGCTATCAGCCATCAGCATTCAGCTATCAGTTAGAAAAGGGAACAGGAAACAGGGAATAGAGAACGGGGAATAGGCAAATTTTTACTTTACTGTCCTTTTTTTGGCTTTTTCCTTGAAAATTCTCTCCTGTCTCCTGACTGGAAAGAGGGTGTAGGGTGTGGGGTGTAGGGAAAGAAACCTCTTTCATCTGTGGGGGTGAAAATTTTTTCATCGGGACTGACTCCTGACTTCTCACTGATAACTGATAACTGATAACTGATAACTGATAACTGATAACTGATAACTGATAACTGATAACTGATAACTGATAACTGAAATTACACTTCCGATTCTTCTTCTTCAAGGTCTTCCGTGGTTAAGGATTCGTAGGTGGGGCGAGAGGGGGCGCGACGACCGACATCGACCATCAGATCCACCTCCACATCGCGGGAAGTACCATCGGGGGCATTTTCCACCTTGTGAACGGCGATATCGAGGCCGAGGGATTGCAATTCTCGCATCAAAACCTTAAAGGATTCTGGCGTACCCGGGCGGGGAATCGGCTTGCCTTTTACGATCGCATTTAAAGCCTCATTCCGTCCTTGCATATCATCGGATTTTACCGTTAGCAATTCCTGCAAGGTATAGGCTGCCCCGTAGGCCTCTAGGGCCCAGACTTCCATTTCTCCGAAGCGCTGACCCCCCTGTTGAGCTTTACCGCCCAGGGGTTGCTGGGTAACCAAGGAGTAGGGACCGGTAGAACGGGCGTGAATTTTATCATCAACCAGGTGAACCAGTTTTAACATATAGGCCATACCGACGGTAACGGGACGGTCAAAGGGTTCGCCGGTGCGACCATCATAGACGGTGACTTTGCCGGCGTGTTCTTCCTTGAACACCCAATCGCGATTAGGTTTTTTCGAGGCACTTTCTAGCAATCCGTGGACGGTTAAACGGCTGGCTTCTTCCCCATACATTTCATCAAAGGGAGTAATCTTAAAGCGCACGCCCAGATTTTCGCCGGCCCAACCCAGTAAACATTCAAACACCTGACCGACGTTCATGCGACTGGGAACCCCCAGGGGATTGAGAACGATATCGACGGCACGACCATCGGGGAGGTAGGGCATATCTTCTAGGGGCAGAATGCGAGAAATAATCCCTTTATTGCCGTGACGACCCGCCATTTTATCGCCCACTTGGATTTTGCGTTTTTGGGCAACATAGACCCGCACCACCATATTGGCCCCGGGGGGTAATTCATCCCCCTGTTCGCGGGTAAATACCCGCACATCTACTACCCGGCCTTTTTCGCCGTTGGGGACGCGTAGGGAGTTATCCCGTACATCCCGGGCCTTTTCGCCGAAAATTGCCCGCAGTAGTTTTTCTTCGGGGGGTTGGTCTGATTCGCCTTTCGGGGTGACTTTCCCCACAAGGATATCGCTGGCTTCTACCCAAGCGCCGATGCGAATAATACCGCGTTCATCGAGGTTTCGCAGGGCATCTTCACCGACGTTGGGAATTTCCCTGGTGATTTCCTCTGGCCCAAGTTTAGTTTGACGGGCTTCGATTTCGTATTTTTCGATGTGGATACTGGTATAGACATCTTGTGCCACCAGTCGTTCACTGATTAAAATCGCGTCTTCGTAGTTATAGCCTTCCCAGGGCATATAGGCGACGAGGATATTCTGGCCGAGGGCGATTTCTCCTCCTTCGGTGGCGGAACCATCGGCGAGAATCTGCCCGGGGACAACCTGTTCACCTTGATAGACTAAAGGACGCTGATTTAGGCAGGTATCTTGGTTAGAGCGTTGATATTTCTGAATTTCGTACTCGATCTCGCTCTTGCCAAAAATCTCTTTGTCTTCATCCGCCACTTTGATGCGAATCCGGTTAGCATCGACGTAGGAAACAACCCCATTGGTACGCGAAACGATGACCATACCAGAGTCGCGAGCGGCCTGTGCTTCCAATCCAGTACCCACCAGGGGACGTTCGGGACGCAGCAGGGGAACCGCTTGTCGTTGCATATTAGAACCCATGAGGGCGCGGTTAGCGTCGTCGTGTTCGAGGAAGGGAATCAGGGAAGTGGCCACCGAGACAATTTGGACGGGGGAAACACAAACGTAGTCCACTTGTTCGGGGGAAGTGGTGGAGAATTCCTGCCGATAGCGCACTGGGATAGTTTCGCCGAGGATATAACCATTTTCATCGGTGGCCACGTCTCCCGGAGCCACCCGCAGATCGTCTTCTTCGTCGGCGGTTAGGTATTTAACGGGGAGATCATAGCGTACTCGGCCATTTTCCACCACATAACAGGGGGTTTCAATAAAACCGTAGTCGTTGACGCGAGCGTAGGTGGCCAGGGAACCGATTAAACCGGCGTTGGGACCTTCTGGGGTTTCCACCGGACAAATGCGACCGTGGTGGGAGGGGTGGATGTCGCGCACGGCAAAACCAGCCCGTTCCCGGGTGAGACCGCCGGGGCCGAGGGCGGAAATGCGGCGTTTATGGGTCAATTCCGCTAGGGGATTGGTTTGATCCATGAACTGGGAGAGTTGCGAGGAACCAAAGAATTCTTTAATCGCCGCTACTAGGGGTTTCGGGTTGACTAGGGAAGCGGGGGTGAGGTTTTGGGATTCGCTGACGGTCATCCGTTCCCGAATGATTCTTTCTAAGCGGTTTAAACCTACTCGCACTTGGTTTTGTAGCAGTTCACCCACGGAACGGACGCGACGGTTGCCGAGGTGGTCGATGTCGTCGGTGTTGCCGATGTCAAATTCGAGGTTAATTAGGTAGTCGATCGCCGCTAAGATGTCGGTGGTGGTCAGAACGCGCTGGTTATCGGGGACGTTGAGGCGTAGTTTTTTGTTGAGTTTATAACGACCAACGCGACCGAGATCGTAGCGTTTATTGTCAAAAAAGCGCGATTCGAGCAGTTGTTGCCCGCCGGTGACGGTGGGAGGTTCCCCGGGGCGTAGTTTGCGGTACAGGTCGAGGAGGGCCTCTTCTTCGCTGGGATTGCCTTCTTTGTCGAGGGTTTTTTGGTAGAATTCGGGGTGGCGTAGGGAGTCAAAGATTTCGTTATCGCTCAATCCGATCGCTTTCAGGAGAACTTGGGCGGATAATTTGCGGGTTTTGTCGATTCTGACCCAGACTAAGCCGTTTTTGTCGGTTTCAAATTTTAACCAAGCTCCTCGGTTGGGAATCAGGGAAGCGGAGTAGGTACGGCGACCGTTTTTGTCGATTTCGGCCTTGTAGTAAACACCGGGGGAACGGACGATCTGATTGACGATGACTCGTTCGGCCCCGTTAATGATAAAGGTTCCCCGTTCGGTCATCAGGGGTAAATCGCCGATAAAGACTTCCTGTTCGATGTTTTCTCCCGTTTCTTTGTTGATTAGACGGGTGGGAACGTACATCTGAACGGAATAGGTGCTATCGCGTCGTTTGGCTTCATCGACGTTGTATTTCGGTTCTTTGAGTCTGTAGTCCTGGCCGAGAAAATGTAGTTCTAATTTACCTGTATAGTCGCTGATGGGGGAAAAGCTATTCAGTTCCTCGATTAGTCCTTCTTCCAAAAACCACCGAAAACTGGAGTGTTGGATTTCGATGAGGTCGGGTAAGAGGTTAAAGGTAAGATTGTTCATTATGGTTACAAGGGCTGATGACACGATAGCGACGGTCGGGAATTGCTCTCGGAGATCGGGGTTTTTAGGGGTTGGGTGTTGGGGTTTTAGGGTGTTGGGGTTTTAGGGTGTTGGGGTTTTAGGGTTTTAGTTGAATTCCCCCATTTCCCCATTTCCCCATTTCCCCGTCCCCTGCTCTGTGCTAATAAACTATGTTTTTTAACTGGGGAGTTGAAATAAGTTGCGGGCGTTCTGGGTGGTTTGTTCGGCTAGGGTTTCGACCGGATAGCCGCGCAGACGGGCGACGGTTTCGGCCACGTGGAAGACGAAGGAGGGTTCACAAGGTTTACCGCGGTGGGGATTGGGGGAGAGAAAGGGGCAATCGGTTTCGATCAGTAGGCGATCGCTGGGGACAATTTGGGCGGCAGCTTGCACAGTTTTACTGTTTTTGAAGGTGACAATGCCGCTAAAGCTGATGTAAAAACCCAAATCTAAAAACCATTGAGTTTCTTCGGGGTTGCCAGTCCAGCAGTGCATCACGCCGCGAATTTTGCCCACTTGTTGCCGAAAGGCGCTGATTTCCTCCCGCATGACCGGGGCCGCATCTCGACAATGGATAATCACGGGTTTATCGAGACGATGGGCGATTTCTAATTGCGTCCAAAAGACCTGTTTTTGCTGCTCTTGATTATCCGCTTTATAGAAGTCTAAACCCATTTCCCCGATCGCCACGACGCGCCGATCAGATCGGGCTAGGGATTCGATCTGATCGGCACTATTATCTCGCCATTTTTGGGCATCTAGGGGATGTAAACCGACGGCGAAGGAAATTTCCTCAAATTGATCGGCAATGGCTTTAATCGCTGCAAACTCCTCCGGTTCGACACAGGAGTGAACCAGATGAACGACTCCCACACTTCGCCAACGTTCGGAGATAGCGGGCAAGTCGGCTTGCAAAACGTCAAAGTTCAAATGAACGTGCGTATCTATTAATTGCATCGACCCCCGATCGCTTGTTGCGTCTGTCCTGATTACAGCTTACTCGTTTCTTAGGAAGCTTGGCTAACTTTTTGCAAAGCTTTGGCTAAACCGGCTTTTTTTCTAGCGCCGTTGTTCCGGTGCAGGACGTTGCGCTTGACGGCTTTATCGATTTTACTGTAAGCTTCCGATAGAGCTTGTTGGGCGCTTTCTAGCCCTTCTGGGCTGGGGTTGGCTCCGTAGGCCGAGACAGCGACAAGACATTTTTTGATCAGGGTTCTTACGGCTGACTTGTACGCTTTGTTGCGGAGACGATTTCTTTCGGAGATTTGGACTCGTTTGAGTGCAGACTTTGTATTAGCCACAGTCGTTTCTTGTTCTCAATACTGGTATGGTTAATCGGGACACAGACAAACCATAATAACAGATTTGTGCTATTTGTTGCAAGAGTTTTCTGGACAAGATTGGGGCAACCCCAGAGATATTTTCAGGATTAGGTTCCCACAGATGGGGAAGTGTAGATGACAGTAAAACTGAGCCTCAAGGAGACTCAGTTGCTAGTTTTTTAAGGACGGGAAGTTAACGAATGTACTCTTTGAGGATACTATTACGGTTGGGGTGACGCAGTTTCCGCAGGGCCTTGGCTTCTATTTGACGAATGCGCTCGCGAGTGACGTTGAAAATCTGGCCGATTTCTTCGAGTGTTTTCATCCGGCCGTCATCTAAACCGTAGCGCAGACGCAGCACATCGCGTTCGCGAGGACTAAGGGTATCGAGGACGTTTTCTAAATCCTCGCGTAATAAATTTTTAGAAACTTCATCTTCTGGGGTTTCCCCATCCGCTTCGATAAAGTCTCCTAAACGGGAATCTTCTTCTTTACCGATGGGAGTCTCTAGAGAAATAGGTAATTGGGCAGATTTAGCAATAAAACGCAGTTTTTCAATGGTCATCTCCATCTTGGTGGCGATTTCTTCCTCGGTGGGTTTGCGACGCATTTCCTGAGAAAGAATCTTGGTGGTTTTTTTGATCCGGGAGATGGTTTCGTAGAGGTGGACGGGAAGTCTAATGGTGCGGGATTGATCGGCGATCGCCCGGGTGATGGCTTGACGAATCCACCAAGTGGCATAGGTGGAGAATTTATAACCCTTTTCGTGGTCGAATTTTTCGGCGGCGCGGATCAAACCGAGAGAACCTTCTTGAATTAAATCTTGGAAGGAAAGACCGCGGTTCATGTATTTCTTGGCGATGGAAACCACTAAACGCAGGTTCGATTGTACCATTTTTTCCTTAGCGCGACGACCATGGTACAATCGACGCTTAAAGGCCGATAAGTATTCCTTTGATTTCGCCAGCCATTCTTCCACCAGGGGAGCCATTAGCTCCGTCTTACCTAAATAAGCCTTAATATCCGATAATTTCGGTTCTTTTTCCGATTTTTCGGCGATAATTTTTTCGATGCGCTCGAACAAGAAAACCTGTTTTCCCCATTCAGCATCGCTATAGAGGCAAAAATCTTCGCGAATGCGTTCTAATTTCAGTAGATCGGCGATTTTTCTCGCTAATTCGATCTCCTCCTCCGCTCTCAATAACCGAATCCTGCCGATCTCTTGCAGATAAATCCGAATCGAATCTTCTGTATAGGGTTTTTTTCTAGCGGCGTCGCGACGACGAGCGCTGGCAAGGCGGCGGGTTTTTTTGCCATCGTTGCTATCGCTGACTTCTTCTAGCTCTAACTCGATATCCTCATCATCGAAGTCTTCGTCTAGGTCAATCAAATCTAAATCCAATGGCGGCTCGGTAAGGGTTAGTACATCGTGGGCCTGCATCATGCCGTTTTCCTCTTGCTCCTTCTGTGCAAAACTAGAAGATCGAATCTCAATCTAGGTGATACTGAACAAATTTGTGTCTCAAATCCGAGACGGGGAAAGACTTTTCCGATTGTAGCTTTAATTACAACAAATGGGAGAATATCTTTGCTTAAATTCTCTTGTGTCGATGCGATTTTAGCGACACGGAATACTGTTTTAGCTCGGTCAACTCATAATCTGGCTCCTGCAAAAATTGGGTAAATGGCTGGAGGACTGAAATCCGATCACCGGTTTGTCTGCGGTGTTGACCAGATAGCTAACAATCAAAGGAATTATTGAACGGGTCAACTGTTCCCATTGGCAAGGGGAACAGCATCCCTATTGGCCCTTGCTAATTCCTTTAGTCCTTAGCTATTGTATTTAATTTGATCGGATTCTTGCGGATAAATTTTATCCCTCATTGCTTTTAGGGGAATCTTGTTTTAGTACACTTGCACCATGATAATTAGGGTGCAAGCTCATACTATTAACTTAGCAACATTTTAGAAATTTGCGAGACAAATTTAAGATTTTCTCCAACAGCGACGTGGGGTGTGGGGAAGTGGGGAAGTGGGGTGTGGGGTGTGGGGTGTGGGG
>VYLJ01000326.1_pt1 | contig 11479 bp, 8 predicted proteins | sample 5114331 | NCBI WGS metagenome assembly VYLJ01 (sample SAMN12291791, study PRJNA351875) | freshwater metagenome | isolation source: freshwater lake | place: USA: Michigan, MSU2 Lake | collected 2011-08-16
GTTCCTGCCGGACCTCGCCGCTGCAGAAGCGGAACGGACCGGTGCCGCCGGTCACCGCACGCATCATCCGCTCGGCGTCGGGGTCGTTGCCATTCTCCATGCCGCTCACGACCAGCGACGGCGGCGTGAGCAGGTCGGGCGTTGGTATTCCGAGGTAGAAGGTCTGCGTCGACAACAGGTGCGGCGCGGTGCGCGTCTCCTCAACGATCGTGCCCCTGTCGTCCTTGTATGGCGCGCGGTTGCCGTTGATGAGGATCCACCCGCGCCCGGCGAGAAAACCGATCGGCTTTGCTCTGGTAAAATTCCACACAACCTCATTGTTGAGCTTTGCGGGTGCGTTCGGCATCGGTGACAGCTTGGCGGGTTTCTTCGGCACTGGGATCGTGCCCGCCGGGTACAGATGTCCTTCGAAGTAATAGCTGTCGCCGCGCGTATCGATGCCGAAATAGTTCTGTGTGTTCTTCGGCCCGATCCGCCCGCTGGTGTCGGCGGCGTCGGTGTGGCCGAGCACCGCCATGTCAAGCGCGAAGCTCGCGATGCCTCCGGACACTTTGACCTTGATCGGCAGGTCGGCAAGACGGTTCGACGGGATTCCCATCAGAATTTCATCCGCGCTTGGATCGTGAAGTTTCGCCGGGGGTCGGGCAGATGCACGCGGTCATTTGGTGCCACGCCGATCGGAAAGGTCTGGAAGATCAGACCCGAGGTGCGGATGTCGAACAGATTGCGGACGAGCAGCGCCACTTCCCAGCGGCGATCGGCATCCGCAAGGCCGACGCGGAGGTCGGTCTTGCTGAACGACGGCTGCTCCTCAAGCGGGCTGAGCGCGTCCTGGTAGTTGATCGTGCTCTGATAGCTGGTCGTCCAGTTGGCGAGCAGGCGCAGTCGTTCGGAAATCGGCTGGTCGACATCGATGCTGATGTTGCCGGTCCATTCGGGCGCATTCTGGACGCGGTCGCCGGTGCGGTTCTGCGTGCACCCGGCCACGAAGAACTGCGGATTGTCGAAGCGACACGGCCCGCTCGGGTAGCTGGTGTATTTAGCGTCGAGATAGGCGGCCGCGACCGAGATACGCACCGCGTCGACCGGCCGAATTCCCGCATCGAGTTCGAGTCCGCGGACGCGCGCGCCGGCCGCATTCGACACGATGAAGCTTGCGGTCTGGATGTCGAGCGACGACTTTTGCAGATCGCTGTAATCGGTCGTGAAGGCGGCGAGGTTGAGGTAGCCGCCGATGGCGGGGAACTGGAACTTCGTACCGACCTCCCAGCTCTTTGCCTTTTCCGGTCGCAGGATAAATTCACGCAGGGTGTTCGCGGTCTCGATCAGTGCGCCGCCCTTCGATCCTTGCGCGTACTTCGCGTAGATGTTGACGTCCCTGCTGGGCTGCCAAGCGACAGTCACGGTCGGCTCCACACTGCTTTCGCTAAGGCTGCCGGAGATCGGTAGCCGCGGCACGTCGGTAAAGCTGCCGGGGGGCGCGACTGCGAACGTCCGGAAAAACCCGTTTGAAGCCCCGCTCTTCTTGATATTCGTCCAGCGCAGCCCGGCCCCGATCTTGATCTGGTCGATCGGCGACCAGTTCGCGGAGGCGAAGGCGGCGATCACCGTGCTCCTTTGAAAGAAGTTGCGGCGGTTGTCGTTGTTCAGCCCCGGCGGCGCGGGCGTATCGATCAGCGAGATGCGGCGGATGTCCGATTCCGACTGCTCGGCATAGGCACCGACAATATAGTCGAAGCGCGGGTCGTTCGGGGAGGTCAGCCGCACTTCCTGCGACCATTGCTTGAAGTCTTCCGCGTTCACGACGACGAGCCGCGCCGGGCGGCGCGCCTGGATGTTGAACGCCTGATCATAGGAGTAGGCCGAATAGGCCCCGACCGTGGTCACGGTGTGATCGCCGATCGGATAGTTCAGCTCCAGCGTCGCGTTCATGCTGTTCGACCGGTCGCGCAGCGGCGCAAGTCCGTCATCGGCGTCGATCCGGTAATCGGGACGCGTCCCTGCGGGCACGAACTCGAACGGCGCGCCGGTGATGTCGACCCGTCCGTATTCGAGCTTGAAGAACAAGCTGCCGCCGTCGGTTGGCTCCCACAGCAGCGAGCCGCGCGCGAGAATATCCTCGCGGTCGGTTTCCTTGCGGTTGAGCACGGTGTTATCGATCCAGCCGTAGTTCTGGCCGTATTTGACCGCGAAGCGCGCCGCGAGCGTGTCGGTCACCGGACCCGATGCGGCGAGCTGCGTCGAATAGCTGCCCCGGACGGTTTCATATTCGACGGCGGCAGTGCCTTCGAACTCGCGCGTCGGACGCCGCGTCGTCACGCTGATTGCCCCGGCACTGGTGTTGCGCCCGAACAGCGCACCCTGCGGCCCGCGCAGCACCTCGATCCGCTCGACGTCGAAGAACGGCTGCATGAACTGGCGGTTGCGCCCGCCATAGACCTGGTCGACGAACAGCGAGACCGACTGTTCGAAGCTGAAGTTGTTGCCCGAGGTGCCGATGCCACGGATGAACAGGGACGCGTTGGCGGGCGTGTCGGTGATCGACAGATTGGGCACACGCGATTGCAACGCGATGAATTGGCCGATCCCCGATTGCTCGAGCTGATCGCCCGACTGCACGCTGATCGAAATGGGGACGTCCTGAAGCCGCTCCGTCCGCTTCTGCGCCGTGACCACGATTTCGTCGCCGGTCTCGGCAGCAGGTGCCGTCTGCGCTAACGCAGGCGGTGCCGCCAGCGCCAGCGCCGAAACGCCCGTCGCAGCCAAGAGTATGAGCCCATGCCGCATTGTCCGTCCCCTTTGTTCTGACCAGGACTTTGCGCGCTCGTTACGACCGCATGACGATGAAAAGAGCGGCGGCCGTCATGCCAAAATGTTGTGGGCCCTGACGCAAAGCGGTGCCGACGCTAGTCTCCGCCAGACAAGGAGACGCTCATGATTACCGCAATTGTCCGTTTCAAGCTCGCGCCCGGGGAAAGTCATGAGGCCGCGCTCGAAGAAATCCGCAAGACAGTGCCGCTTTACCAGAACGCGGGCCCCGCGCTTATCCGCAAGCAGATCTGCGTCGATGCCGAAAAAGGCGAGGGGCGGAGCATCTATCTGTGGTCCGACCGCGGGGCCGCCGAACGCTTTTTCGAGATGGCCAAGGCGCACATCAAGGCGAAAACCGGCAGCGAGCCTGACGTCGAGCTGCTCGAGACGCATGTCGTCGTCGACAACGCCACGGGCGAGGTGCTCTACGCCTAGCGGTCCTGCGCCTCGCGGATGTAGATTGCGCGCGCCTTGTTGAGCAGCCAGATCGCCGGAAGCCCCGTCACCGCAGCCGTGAGCGCGAGCGAATAGCCGAGCTTTGCCTCGTCGGCGAACAGATAGTCCGTGAAGAGCGCGGGAACCGTCGGGCCGAAGCCGATCCCGAGCAGGTTGATGACGAGCAGATAAAGCGCAGAGACCTGACCGCGCATCTCATTGGGCGTCACCGCGCCGATCGCCGAGGGCGCAGCCCCGCTTGCGAAGGCACCAAAGAAGAACACGGGGAAGAGCATCAGCCGGGCGAGTTCGGCGGTCGGCATCAGCGGAAAGGCAATGCCGGGAATCACCGCTCCGACTGCTGCGACGATTCCGGTGATGAGCACTGCGTCCCTGCGGCCGCGCCGATGCAGCCGGTCGGCGAACCATCCGCCCGCAAGCACCCCGATGGAGCCCGCAGGGATCATCGTGGCGGCGATGATGAGCCCAGCGTCCTTCACGTCCATGCCAAAGCGGCGGATGAAGAATTCCGGCGTCCAGGCCAGCGTCGCGAAATTGGCGAGCACGATGATGCCGAAGCCGATGAAAAACGGCCCGAATAGCGCGAAGCGGTCCCAGACGTAGCGTGTCGTTGCAGCGACAGACAGCGGCTCGTCTCCAGCGGCCAGGCCGCGCCGCTCGGGCTCGCGCAGCAAAAGCCAGAGCAGCGGTGACAGGACCAGCGAGGGCAGCGCAATCAAGAAGAACACTGCCTGCCACGACCGCACTTCGCCGACGATGGGCAGGACGGTCGTGGGCGTCGATGCGACTGCGCCCACCAGAAATGCACCGGCGCCGAACGCGACGCCAACGCCGATGTAGATGCCCAGACTGTAGACCGAGAACGCCCGCGCACGCTTGTCGGGCGGGAACAGGTCGGCGAGCATGGAGAAGGCCGACGGCCCGAGTGCCGCGTCCGCCGTCCCCGCCGCCGCGCGTGCGGTGAACAGCGTGGCAAAGCTGGTCGACAGCCCCGCGCCGATAGCAGCCACTCCCCCCGCCAGCGTACCGAGTGCTACGATCACGCGGCGCTGAAACCGGTCGGCGAGACGCCCGAATGGCAGTCCCATGAAGGTGAAGAAGAGTGCAAAGGCGAGACCTGCCAGCAGCGAGAAGCCGGTGTCGGTGAGGCCCAGATCGGCCTTCACCGGCCCGACGAGCAGCGCCAGAATCTGCCGGTCGGCGAACGACACGATATAGGCGAGCATGAGCACCAATACCGTGCCCCAGGCGCGCAGTGGTGACGGCCAGCTGCCGCCGGTCATGCAGCGTCGGCGGTCGCGCGGGCCCGAGCAAACGCGTCGCGAAATGCGGCAACGCTTGTCTGGCGGACGACCTGCTGCGACCCGTCGTCGCCCGTGATGATATAGTGCGGCATCGAAGTCACCCCATTGGCCCGCCAGTCTTCGGTTTCGTGAAACGGCGCGTCGAGGTCGGCGTCGGAGGCGAGATGTGTCCGCGCCGTCGCGCCGTCGAAACCATGGCGTTCGGCAAGAGCGACGAGGAAGTCGTTGTCGATGACCTTTGCCTCTTCGAAAAAGCTGCGGGCAATGTCCTCGATCAATGCGCCAGAAACTCCTGGACGCTGCGCCTCTGCCCAGCGCACAAGGCGGTGCCCGTCGATGGATGCCGGGCCGCGCGTCATCTTTTCGAAGGCGAAGTCGATTCCGATGGGCTTTGCTACCGCGCGGATCTGGTCCCACATCGGTACGCGAAGCGTCTCGCCGTACTTCTCGCGAAAGAAGCCGAGAAAGTCGTGCCCGCCCCGGTCAAAGTGCGGGTAGAGCATGAACTGATGCCATCGCACCTCGGGCGCGTCATGCCCTTCCGCGACATGGGCGGCGACCGCCAGGTCGAAGTGCCGCTTCCCGACATGGCACCACGGGCACAGAAAGTCGTAAACGATATCGACACGCATCACGGCACTCCCTCCCGGTACCAGATTGCGCGGGGTACAGGCGGGCAGGGCAGGCGAAATGAGGCATGCGCCATAACTTGCAGGGCATCGCGTTGGGTTAGGGGCGGGCGACCGCTTGCTATGTCGCATCGTGCGGGCGGGGCGCCATATGGACCGCATGATCGTCGTCACCGGACCCAATGGCAATGTCGGCACCGAGCTTGTCCGGGCGTTGATCCGCGCGGGCGACCTGCCGTTCCGTATCGCGGCGAACACGCCTGCCAAGATCGAAGCGCTCTACGGACCCGACGTGCCGCGGACCAAGTTCTCGTTTGCCGATCGTGCGACGTGGGGCTCGACGCTTGAGGGTGTCAGGACGCTTTTCCTGCTGTTTCCGCTCCCTCACCCGCGCACCGCAAAGACGTGGATGGTGCCGTTTGTCGAGGCCGCGGCAAAGGCCGGCGCGAAGCACATCATCTATGTCTCGGTGCCGGGTGCTGACACGACCAAGATGGTGCCACACTATACCGTCGAACGCGCCATCGAAGCGTCGGGCGTACCCTATACCTTCCTGAGGGCCGCATATTTCGCACAGAATCTGTGCCGCGACATCACGACCCACGCGGTCGACATCGCACGCGACGACGAAATCCTGATTCCGGCGGGGAAGGGCAAGACGAGCTTTGTCGACAGCCGTGATGTGGCCGAAGTGGCGGTCAAGGTGATGCGCGACCCCGTCGCGCACGCGGGCCAGGGCTATGTGCTGACCGGGCCTGAGGCGATTGACTTTTTTGAAGTCGCGGCGCGTTTCACGACGGTGCTCGGTCGGACGATCCGCTATCGCGCACCGTCGTTTCTCCGCTTCTGGCGTACGGTCGGGCCGCGTGTCACCTGGGACACGCTGTTCTTCATGAGTGGCGTCTACTTCCTCACGCGCATCGGAAAGAACGCGCCGATGACCGACACGCTGCCAAGCCTGCTCGGGCGGCCTGCAACGCCGATCGAGACGTTCATCGCCGATCACCGCGACCGCTTCACCGGCGAGGCCGCGCGTCGGGCGGTTAAGGCCGCGACACCGGGCCTGTTCAAATCGACATAACGCGGCTGCATGTCGGCGGGCGCATTTCGACGCTGGCGCAACGACCCGGCCACCGCAATGTTTTGAGCCTAAAACATCTATTTTGGGGAGTGCCGCCATGCGTTCCACAGCTTCCGCCCTCGTTGCCGCTTTGTTGGGAAGCACCTGCGCTGTCGCCCAGACTTCGGCCCCGCCAGCCGACGGCCTCGACGAGATCGTGGTGACGGCCGAGCGGCGCGAGGCGAACCTGCAGGACGTGCCGATCTCGATCACGGCTTTCAATGCCGAAGCGCTTGAACGCACGGGCGTGACCGCCGTCGGCGACGTGTTCGACCAGGCGCCCAACGTCGGCCGCACGGCGGGCCCGGCAGGCGGCGACGATGGCGGCTTCTTTATCCGCGGTATCGGTCAGCTCGACAATTCGGTCGCGGTCGACCCCGGCGTCGGCGTCTACATCGACGAGGTCTACATCGCGCGGCTGCAGGCGAGCTCGTTCGACCTGCTCGACGTCGAGCGGATCGAGGTGCTGCGCGGGCCGCAGGGTACGCTGTTCGGACGCAACACCATCGGCGGCGCGATCAGCGTCACGACGGCCGATCCGTCGGACGATTTCCGCGCGCAGGTCCGCCTGACCGGTGGGTCGCGCGACCGCTTCGACACCGCCGCATCGGTTTCGGTCCCGCTGGCGGAAGGAACAGGCATTCGCGCGTCCGTGTTCTCGCGCAAGCAGGACGGGCTGGGACGCAGTGTCTATTATCCGGGACAGACCTATGGCGCGATCCGCGACATCGGCGGGCGGCTCAAGTTCGTGACGCGCCCAACTGAGGGGCTGAAGGTCACGCTGGCGGTCGACTATGCGCGCGGGCGCGGATCGCAGGGGCACAACATCCTGCTCGGCTTTAACCCCGGTGCCGGCGTCACCGTCCCGCGCCCGCCGCAGTTCGGCGGGCCGTTCTTCCTGCCTGGTGTGGGCCCGACCGGTGTCGCATTTCCGGCAGGCGTCGCGAACGACCGCTCCACAAACCGCTACCTCAACTATTCTTCGGCGCTGCCGCTGCAGGACAACGACAATTACGGGATTTCGGCGAAGGTCGTCGGCGACATCACCCCCGATGCCCAGGTCCGGTTGATCAGCGCTTATCGCGGCTATGACGAGGTTCAGAACAACGACTTCGACGGGACCGGCTTCACGCTCTACGACAACACTAATCGCCTGCGACAGCGCCAGTTCAGCAACGAATTGCAGCTGTCGGGGACCGGCTTCGACGACCGGCTGACCTATCTCTTTGGTCTGTATCATTTCAGCGAGCAGGTGTTCAACGAGATCGTCCTGTGCACCGGCAGCAACCGTGCGCGGCTCGTGCCCGGATGTCTCAGATCGGCCAACACGATCGACCTCGACATCGAAAGCGTCGCCTCGTTCGCCAATTTGGGCTTCAGGCTGACCGACACGCTCGAGATCACCGGCGGCATCCGCACGACGCGAGAGACGAAAGTCCAGTCGAACACGTCAGTGCTCGACAACCGCGATGGCCTGCCGACACCGCTCGCCCCGATCGCGATGCCGCTGCCGGGCACGCAGCGCGTCGTGATTCCGTTTACGACCGTCCAGCAGACCTTTGTCGCGACGACACCGAAGGTGGGGATCAACTGGAAGCCAGCCGACCGCGTGCTCGTCTACGGCAGCTACGCGCAGGGGTTCAAATCGGGCGGTTTCACCGGGCGCCCGTCAAACGCACAGATCCGGCGCTACAATCCCGAGACGGTTGATACGTTCGAGCTGGGCGTGAAAACCGAGCTATTGGACAGGCGGCTGCGGCTGAACGCAGCGGCGTTCAAGTCGGATTACAAGGATATTCAGCTGCTCGTCTTCACGCCCACCGTCGGGCTGTTCGAAACCGCGAACGCGGGCGACGCGCGTATTCAGGGCTTCGAGGTCGAGGCCGATGCGCGGTTCGGTAACCTCAACCTGCGCGCGACGCTTGGCCATATCGATGCGAAATACACCCGCATCGCGCCCGACGCGGCGAACGTGACGCTGAACACGCGGCTGCCATTGACGTCCGAATGGTCGTACACGCTGGGCGCGCAGTACAACATTCCGCTCGGTGAGGCGGCGGGCAAACTCTCGCTACGCGCCGACTGGAACTGGCGCTCGACCTTCTCGTACCAGATCGAGGGCGACCCGCTCGAGGTGCAGCCGGGATACGGCCTGCTCAACCTGCGCGCGACCTATGCCTTCCCCGACGACAAGATGCGCTTGTCGCTGTTCGTGACGAATGCGACGGATAAGGCGTATCTGACCAATGCGCAGGATTCGCGCACTGGCAACGGTGTCGCCTTCGGTGGCCCGGGCGCGCCGCGCGAATGGGGGGCGGAGCTGTCGTTCCGCTTCTGATATGAGGAGGAACCGATGAAGACCGTCACGCGCTACCATCCGCTGCTCGTCGCGCTGCACTGGGTGCTCGGGATCCTGATCGTGCTCAACCTGATCGGCGGCATGTTCTTCGTCGACAAGCTGGCGGATGCCGACCCTGAAAAGGCGAACGCGCTGCGCGGGCACATGACCTTCGGCATCGTCATCGGCGTGCTGATCGTCGTCCGCCTGCTCACCCGCGTGACGACGAAAAAGCCTGGGCCCGCGCACGGTGGCCGCGCGGCGCACATCGTCGCGCGGATTACGCACTGGTCGTTCTACGCGGTCGTCATCGGCATGGTCGTCAGCGGCCTTGGCACCGCACAGCTGGCGGGCCTGTTCCCGCTGTTGCAGGGCCAGCCGGTCGACCTGACACGGATCAACCAAGTGCCGCCGATCCAGGGGCACCGGCTTCTCGCGAACGTCCTCATCGGCCTGATCGTGCTGCATCTAGCGGGTACGCTCTACCACTACATCGCGCAGCGCGAGAACCTGCTGCGCCGGATGTGGTTCGGGAAGCGGGTGGCGGAATAGCCTCTAGCCCCGCAACGCGAATCGCTGGAGCTTGCCCGTCGCGGTCTTCGGAAGCGCCGCCACGAATTCGATCTCGCGCGGATACTTATACGGGGCGATCCTCGCCTTGACATGGTCCTGCAGCGCCTTCGCCTCGACCGAGGCGCCGGGGGCGAGTACGACGAACGCTTTCACGATCATCCCACGGGTCTCGCAAGCTTGCCCGACGACGGCACATTCCTGCACCGCAGCATGCGCATAGAGCGCGTTTTCGACCTCGGGCGCGGCGATATTGTAGCCAGAGGAGACGATCATGTCGTCGCTGCGCGCGACGTACCAGAAATAGCCGTCGGCGTCGCGCCGATAGGTGTCGCCGGTGACGTTCCAGCCGTTCTGCACATAGACCGCCTGCCGGTCGTCGGCGAGGTAGCGGCACCCCGTCGGCCCCTTGATCGCGAGGCGTCCGATCCCTTCGACCAGCGGGTTGCCATCGTCGTCGAGGACGGCCGCCTCGTACCCCGGCACAGCGCGGCCGGTGGAGCCCGGACGAACGTCTTCGTCGGCCGCCGAGACGAAGATGTGCATCATTTCGGTCGCGCCGATGCCGTCGATGATCTTGAGGCCGGTCGCCTCGTACCACGCGTCCCAAGTGGCCTTGGGCAGGTGTTCGCCCGCCGAGATGCAGGTGTGAAGCGACGTATCGCGTCTGTCGAGGAGCGGGAGCATCGCCTTGTATGCGGTGGGCGCAGTGAAGAGTGTCGTCACCTTGTGCTTCAGCTTGGCCTCGAGCAGCAACGGCGGTGCGCCCGCCTCGACCGTGACCGAGGTTGCGCCGAAGCGCCACGGGAAGATGACGAGCGCGCCAAGGCCGAAGGTAAAGGCGATGGGCGCCGATGAGCACAGCCGGTCCCCCGGCGCTGGCTTGACGATATGCCGTGCGAAACTGTCGGCGACCGCGAGGATGTCGCGGTGGAAGTGGATGCAGCCCTTGGGCTTGCCGGTCGTACCGCTCGTGAACGCAATCAGCGCGGGTTCGTCGCGGCCTGTATCGACGGCGGCAAAGTCGGCGGGCAGGTGGGCGATCAGCGCTTCGATCTCGCCGCCACCGAGATCGCCGTGATAGGTCAGGATAGAACGCAGAGTTGCGCTCGCCGCACGCGCGGGCTCGAAATCCTCGAGGCAACGGTCGTCGACAATCGCGTGACTGACTTGTGCCAGTTCAAGGATCGTCGATATCTCTCCGCTGCGCAGGATCGGCATCGTCGTCACGACCACGCCACCCGCCTTGAGCACGCCGAGCCAGGCCGCAAACAGCATCGCGCCATTGGGTCCGCGCAGCAGCACGCGATTGCCCGGAATCAGCTTTTCTCGTTCGACCAGCAGCCGCGCGATGCGGTTCGACAGCACGGACATCTCGCCATAGGTCCATTCGCCGTGGTCGTTGACGAGTGCGAGCGCAGCGGGGTTGCCGCCGTCGATCAGCCCGACCGCCGCGTTGAGCCGCTCGGGATAGTGAAGCTCGGGCAAGTCGAAACGGAATTCGGGCCAGCTTTCGCGCGGCGGCAGACGGTCGGTGACGAAGGTGTCGCGCATGACGGCACGATGCCTTCTTGCCGCACCCGCCTGAACTGAATTAGCGGGCTAGCGGCATAACATCGGCACTCAGCTGAACGCCTGAATCCCCGTTTGCGCGCGGCCGAGGATCAGCGCGTGGACGTCGTGCGTCCCCTCGTAGGTGTTGACCGCCTCGAGGTTGTTCATGTGGCGCATGACACCGTATTCGTCGCTGACACCGTTGCCGCCGTGCATGTCGCGCGCGGCCCGCGCGATGTCCAACGCCTTGCCGCAATTGTTGCGCTTGATCAGGCTGATCGCCTCGGGCGCCAGCTTGTGCGCGTCCATCAGCCGGCCTGCCTGAAGGGCCGCGGTCAACCCGAGCGTGATCTCGGTCTGCATGTCCGCGAGCTTCTTCTGGACGAGCTGCGTAGCAGCCAGCGGCCGTCCGAACTGCTTGCGGTCGAGGGTATACTGTCGCGCCGCGTGCCAGCAGAACTCCGCCGCACCCATCGCGCCCCACGAGATGCCGTAGCGCGCGTTGTTGAGGCAGCCGAACGGCCCCTTGAGCCCTTCCACGCCAGGTAGCAGCCGGTCGGCGGGGATGGCGACATCCTCCATGACAATCTCGCCCGTCACCCAGGCGCGCAGGCTCAGCTTGCCCTCGATCTTCGGCGTCTTGAGCCCCTCGTCACCACGCTCGAGGATAAAGCCGCGGATAGAACCGTCATCGCAC
>VYLJ01000329.1_pt1 | contig 11436 bp, 9 predicted proteins | sample 5114331 | NCBI WGS metagenome assembly VYLJ01 (sample SAMN12291791, study PRJNA351875) | freshwater metagenome | isolation source: freshwater lake | place: USA: Michigan, MSU2 Lake | collected 2011-08-16
GTCGAGGCGCTCGCCGTCGAGCCCGAGACGCATCGCGCGCTCAGGCGGGCAGGGCTGCGGACATTGGGCGAGATCGCCCAACGCCCGCGCGCGAATCTTGCGACACGCTTCGGCAAGGGGCTGACCGACAGCCTCGACCGCGTGCTCGAGCGGATCGACGCCAAGATCACCCCGCACCGCGTGATCGAGGACGTCGCGGTCGAGGCGCGCTTTGCCGAGCCGGTCGCACGGACCGAGGATGCGCTCGCCACCATCGCGCGGCTGATCGGCGAGGCGGCGATCGAACTCGGCGCGCGCGGGGTCGGCGGGCGGCGTTTCGACGTCGCGCTGTTCAGAAGCGACGGCCATGTCGCGCGACTGTCGGTCGAGACCGCCGCCCCGACGCGCGATCCCGCGCCGGTCGAACGGCTGCTGCGCGAACGGATCGATGCGCTGTCGGACCCGCTCGATCCGGGTTTTGGCTACGACCTCATCCGCCTCGTCGTGCCGGTCGCCGAACCGCTGTCGCCCGCGCAGCTCCGGCTCGAAGGCGGGTCGCTTGCGGGCGCGGAGATGTCGGCACTGATCGACCGCCTCGTCGCGCGCTTCGGACGCAATCGTGTCCGCCGCTTCGCGAGCGCCGATACGCATATCCCCGAGCAGGCGAGCTTTACGCTCCCCGTCGGCGACCAGCCCGCTGCGCCGATGACAGCGTCCGAACCTGGCGAACCACCGCAGCGCCCCTTGCACCTGTTCGACCCGCCGCAGCGCATCCAGGTGACAGCAGAAGTGCCTGACGGCCCGCCCCTCCAGTTCGGCTGGCGGCGCGGGCAACACCGCATCGCCCGCTACGAGGGACCCGAACGCATCGCTGCCGAATGGTGGCGCAGGGCAGGGGGGCACGATCCGGGGCAGGGCGGCCTGACGCGCGACTATTACCGGGTCGAAGACACGCGCGGGCGGCGCTACTGGGTCTTCCGCCACGGCCTCTACGGCGAGCGGCACGACCCCGCATGGTACGTCCACGGGATATTCGCGTGAGCAGCTACGCCGAGCTTGCCGCCGCGACGAACTTCTCGTTCCTGCGCGGTGCGTCGCAGCCGTCGGACATGGTCGCGGAGGCGCTCCGCCTCGGCATGACCGGACTCGGCATTGCCGATGTGAACAGCGTCACGGGCGTCGTGCGCGCGTGGCAGGCACTGAAGGAGGCGCGGCAGAAGGCACGCGACGACGGCGTCGACTTTCCCCCCTTCAAGCTCGTCACCGGCGCGCGCCTCGTCTTCGCGGACGGGACGCCGGACATCGTCGCCTATCCCACGACGCGGCGGGGCTGGGGGCGGCTCTGCCGGCTACTTACCACGGGCAATCTGCGCGCGAAGAAAGGCGAATGTTGGCTGACCTTTGCCGACCTTTGCGAATGGGCGGGTGACATGGTCTTCGTGGTGTTTGCGCGGACAAAGCTGAAACGACCGGCCAAGTCGAATGTGATTCAGCTTTGCGCGTCTTCCGGGGATGGCGAGATGGAGAAGCTTCTCAACCTTAAAACCCTCGGCCCCACCTGGATCGGCGCCGCGATGTTGCGCCGGGGTTCCGACAAGCGACAGCTCGCTGAGCTGAAGGCGCTGTCGGCGGAGACCGGCATCCCGCTCGTCGCGACCAACGACGCGCTCTGTGCGTGCCGCGACGACCGACCGCTGCACGACGTGATGACCTGCATCCGCGAAGGATATACGCTCGACACCGCAGGCAAGCGGCTCGAAGCGAACGCCGAGCGCCACCTGAAGTCTCCCGCCGAAATGACGCGCCTCTTCGCCGATGCGCCCGACGCCATCGCCGCGACGCAGGACGTTTTGAACCGTGTCGACTTCGACCTGTCGCAGCTCGCCTACCACTATCCCAACGAGCCCGTACCCGAGGGCTGGGAAGCGCACGACTGGCTCGAAGAACTGACGCGAACCAAGGCGCGCGAGAAATACCCTGACGGCGTGTCTGCCCGGATGCAGGAGCTGCTCGCCGAGGAGTTCGCGCTGATCCGCAAGCTCCGCTACGCGCACTATTTCCTGACCGTTCACGACATCGTGAACTTTGCGAAAAGCTTCGACCCGCCGATCCTGTGCCAGGGGCGCGGCAGTGCGGCCAATTCGGCGGTGTGTTTCATCCTCGGCATCACCGCGGTCGATCCCGCGCGCTACAACCTCCTCTTCTCGCGCTTCCTGTCGGAGGAACGTTCCGAGCCGCCCGACATCGACGTCGATTTTGAGCACGAGCGGCGCGAGGAGGTGATGCAGTATATCTACCGCCGCTACGGCCGCCACCGTGCGGGAATCGTCGCGACCGTCATCCACTACCGCCCGCGCTCGGCGGTGCGCGAGATCGGCAAGGTGCTCGGCCTCACCGAAGACGTCACCAACCGCCTGACCTCGACGATTTGGGGCAGCTATGCCTCGTCGATGGATGCGGAGCGGTTCCACGAGACCGGCTTCGACATCGACAATCCTGAGATCGCCCGGCTGAACGCGCTCGTCCAGCGCCTGCTCCATTTCCCGCGCCACCTGTCGCAGCATGTCGGCGGCTTCGTGCTGACCGACGATCGTCTCGACGAGACGGTGCCGGTGCTGTGGGCCGCGATGGAGGACCGCAGTTTCATCGAATGGGACAAGGACGACATCGACTCGCTGGGGCTGATGAAGGTCGATGTGCTCGCGCTCGGCATGCTGACCTGCATCAAGAAGGCGTTCGACCTTCTGGAAACGCATCTCGGCAAGCAATATGCGCTCGACCACGTCCCCGAAGATCAGCCCGACGTCTATGACATGCTGTGCACGGGCGATTCGGTGGGCGTCTTCCAGGTCGAAAGCCGCGCGCAGATGAATATGCTGCCGCGCCTCAAGCCCCGCGAGCTCTACGACCTCGTCATCCAGGTCGCGATCGTCCGCCCGGGTCCGATCCAGGGCGACATGGTCCATCCATATCTCAGGCGGCGGCAGGGCAGGGAGAAAGTCGAGTATCCCTCGCCGCATCCCGACCACGGCCCGGCGGACGAACTTTACCGCGTGCTCGGCAAGACCCTTGGCGTGCCGCTGTTCCAGGAACAGGCGATGCAACTGTGCATTACCGCCGCCAAGTTCACCTCCGGCGAGGCGAACCAGCTCCGCCGGTCGATGGCGACGTTCCGCAACGTCGGCAAGATGGACCGCTTCTACGACAAGATGGTCGGCGGCATGGTCGCGCGCGGCTATGAACGCGACTTCGCCGAGCGCTGCTACCAGCAGATCCAGGGATTCGGGTCGTACGGTTTTCCCGAAAGCCACGCGCTTGCGTTCGCGCGGCTTGTCTATGTCTCGAGCTACCTCAAATGCCGCTACCCTGCGGTCTTTGCCTGCGCTTTGCTCAACTCGCAGCCGATGGGCTTCTACGCCCCCGCCCAGATCGTCCGCGACGCGCGCGAACACGGGGTCGAGGTGCGTGCCATCGATGTGAACGCGAGCGGGTGGGACAATGGAGTGGAGGTGAGGGAGAGAGATACCAATTCAGCTTGTCAGCCCGTGCTTGACACGGGCCTGGGCTCTTCTTCCTCACTGCAGCAGCGCGAAGGCAGCCAAGCCCCGTGTGAAGCACGGGGCGACGAGGATTGGAGCATCGCCCTCCGCCTTGGCCTTCGCCAGATCGATGGCTTCCGGGAGGACTGGGCCGCCAGCATTGCCGCGCACCGCCCCTATACCAGCATGGAAGAGCTTGCCCGGAAAGCATCGCTCCCGCCGCGCGCGCTCAAGCTGCTCGCCGATGCCGATGCGCTGCGTTCGCTGGGCATCGACCGGCGCGAGGCGCTGTGGGAAGCGCACCGAACCCCACGCGACGAACTCCCGCTGTTCGCTGCCGCCAGCGCCCGCGAGCTGGGCGTCGAAGCAGATGCGAACCTTCCCGCGATGCCGCTGAGCGAGCATGTCGCCGCCGATTACCAGACGATCCGCCTGTCGCTCAAAGGTCATCCGATGGCGTTCCTGCGCGACCTGTTCCGCGCAGAGGGCGTTTCAACCTGCGCCGAGATCGGACAGGCGAGGAACGGCGCGCGCATAAAGGCGGCGGGCGTCGTCCTGATCCGCCAGCGGCCGGGCAACGGCAATGCCATCTTTGTGACCATCGAGGACGAGACCGGCATCGGCAACCTCGTTATCTGGGCACGCACCTTCGAAGCGCAGCGGCGGCAAGTCATGGCGGCGCGGCTGATGGTCGTCGAGGGCGAGGTGCAGCGCTCGCCCGAGGGCGTCATCCACCTGATGACCTCACGTGTCCACGACCGCACGGCGGACCTGTCGCGCCTGTCCGAAACCCATAATTGCGAACAGGACCTGAGCCGATCGGACGAATTCACGCGTCCGATGCACGTCAAGGTGCCGCCGCCCGAAATCCCCTGGCGCTGCGCCGACGGCCCCGACGGCACGCTCCCTGCCGGTGGTCGTCACCCACGCGACGTCCGGATCCTGCCCAAATCGCGCGATTTCCATTGAGATTGCGGCCGTCATCCTTCCGAACCTCGACGAGCCGAACTGGTTTCGGGCGGAACCGACCGCGCGGAAGGGAACCGCGAGGCCCGCTGCGCTGTTCTGATGCGGACGATGTATTCAGGAGAAGGTCGATGCGGAACATGAAACTTGCGCTCGCGACGTTGGGCGGAGCAGCGCTGCTCGGCGGCTGCGCAACGATGAGCGAGACCGAGCGCGATGGCGCGCGCGGTGCCGGGATTGGCGCGGCGGCGGGTGCCGTAATCGGTGCGATTGCGGGGGACCCGCTCGCGGGTGCCGCCATCGGTGCTGTCGGCGGCGGTGCCGTCGGCGTTGCGACCAGCGACGGCAACAACCGTTGCGAACGTGACCGCGACGGGCGGCGCATCTGCTACGACCGCGACGGCCGCGCCTATTATCCGCGCCCACGCTGACTTGTCAGGCCGCGATGCGGCGTTAGGCTGATCCCGAACAAGGGGATGCCATGCGCCACATCGCGGTCGTCGGGTCGGGTCCAGCGGGCTATTATACGGCAGAAGCGGCGGCGAAGCGCTGGAGCGAGGCGGGCGTTCGCATCGATATCATCGACCGACTGCCGGTTCCGTTCGGCCTGATCCGCAGCGGCGTCGCGCCTGACCATCAATCGATCAAGGCAGTGTCGCGGCGGTACGAAGCGACCAACCTCACCGACAATGTCCGCTTCGTCGGGGGCGTGACGGTCGGCAGCGACGTCACGATCGACGAACTTTCCGCGGTGTACGACGCCATCGTCCTTGCAACAGGCGCACCCGCCGACCGCCCGATCGGCATACCCGGCGATGAGCTACCGCATGTCATCGGCTCGGCAGCGTTTGTCGGCTGGTACAACGGCCATCCCGACTTCGCCGACCTCGACCCGCCGCTCTCCGGCACAAACGCCGTGGTGGTCGGCAACGGAAATGTCGCGCTTGATGTCGCGCGTATCCTTGCCAAGACGCGCGCCGAGTTCGACGGTTCCGACATCGCGGGTCATGCACTCGACGCGCTCGAAGCGTCCGCAGTCCGTTGCATCTCCATCCTCGGGCGGCGCGGCCCGCACCAGATCGCGATGACGCCAAAGGAACTGGGGGAACTCGGCCACCTCGCCCGCGCACAGCCACGGGTCGATGCCGCTGACCTTCCGCCGCCGGCCGACGACGCTGCGCTCGATCCGGGTCAGCGCAAGTCGGTACACCACCTTCGCGACTTCGCCGCCGCACCGCCGGGCGAAAAGCCCGTCACCCTCGATTTCGACTTCCTCGCGAGCCCCGTCGCGATCCATCCCGACCGCGTGACTGTCGAGCGCACACGCCTCGACGGCGATCGCGCCGTCGGTACCGGCGAGACCTACGATGTGCCCGCAAGCCTTGTCGTCGCGTGCATCGGATACCGCACTCCGTCGATACCGGGCGTGCCGTACGACGAGCGCGCGGGCCGTTTTGCCAACACAGAAGGGCGGATTGCGCCAGGCCTTTATTGCGTCGGCTGGGCACGGCGCGGGCCAAGCGGCACGATCGGCACCAATCGCCCCGATGGCTATGCCGTCGTCGAGCTGATTGCGGACGACATCGGCGATGGCGAAGGCAAGCCCGGCCGCCCTGCGCTCGACGCCCTGCTTGCCGCACGCGGTGTCGAGCCGGTCACCTTCCGCGACTGGCAAAGGATCGATGCGGCCGAGATCGCACGCGCGCGCCCTGATTCGCCGCGCGAAAAGTTCGTACGGATCGAAGACATGGTCGCGGCTGCGCGCGGCGCGTGACGCATTGACGCGCGCGCCGCCCCGCGCGCATCATCGCGACTCGGCACGGGGGGCGGCTATGCTCGAGATTTCTCCGCAGGTCGCGGCGGCCTTCGAGGCCAAGGGACTGGCGGAGCTGCGCGCGCGTATCCTCGCCGGCTGGCACGACAAACTGAAGCGCGCGGGGGACGCGGTCGGGGAACCCGGGCGTAACGAGGTGCTCGATGCGATCGAGGCGATGGCACGCGACGATCCGTCGCTGACGATGGCCGACCTGCAGATGCTCGCCGACCTGATGCTCGTCGACCGCGCCAATGTCGCGCGGCCGCAGGGGCGGACGCACTGATGGCGTCCGGTCCGCCCGGCGGCATCCTGCCCGACGGCTGGACATGGAGCGACGTCGGCCACGGCGCGCTCGACGTGCTGGGCTTGGTGCCAGTCATCGGCGAGGGGGCCGACCTCGCCAACGCCGCATGGCTCGCGGCGGAAGGCGACTATCTGGGTGCGGGACTGTCGATCATCGCGATGGTGCCGATCGTCGGCGACGCGATCGGCAAGGGCGGAAAGCTGCTGAGGGCGGGCGCGGGCAGGCTCGCGGGACCTGCACTCGACGCGCTCAGGAAAATGGATTTCAACAAGATGCTGGCGCCGCTCGCCAAGCATCCGAAGATCGGCCCGCATGTCGAGAAGATTGCCGAGGCGCTCGAGAAGTGGCGTGCGGACATTGTAGGCGGCGGGCCGGGCTGCACACCAGGGGGCGTGCAGGGGTGTCCGTTGCGCAGCGGCGCGAGAGCGGGCGCTGGCGATGCAGCCGCGAAGATTGCGAAGACCGGAGACTTTACGACACCGCCCGACAAGTCGGTTTTCTATTCCGGACCTGGCAATCGCGACAAGGCGTTGCACGCAGCGAAGAACGGCGGCGTTCCAATCGACGCGACGCCCGGCGGCAAGGCATTGAACGGCGAAAATCTGTACGGCGAATTCAGTCCCGTCGACAACAAGACTGCCGATGCCATCTGGTCACAGGCATCGGAAAACTTTGCCAACAATGCCAAGGGAGAGGTCACGGCGTTTGTTCGTGGAGCGTCTCCGGACCGTGTGTTCGGATCGACCGAATTGCCATTGCTGCTAAAAAACCCGAACGTGACGGGCATCAACGGAATTCCGATGGACGCCTTGAGAGCGATGGAAGCCGCTAATCCGGGGGCCGCTTTCAAGGCAGTGGTCGCGAAATCACCACTATGACGGGAACTGAGCAGTGACGGTCTGGCAATACGCGAACAACGGCGCAGTATCTGGCGATGGCCAAGCGCAGCTCTCCGGCATCGACCAAGCGCGCTACCTGGTCAGGTTTGGCGCTGAGTTCGTCCTCGTCAATGCCGAAAACTTTACGGCGGGCGGCGTGTCGAAGGCTGCTCTCTCGATCTCCCAGCCAATGAACTGGATCACCGAGACGGGACCACGGGCGGTTACGGACGAAGATCGTGAGCGGCTGCGTACGTTTCTGGGCGCGGCAATGCCGGTCATCGGGCGAACGCCGATCTTTGAGTAAATGGCAGGGGGAGAAGGCTTACCCGTCCTCCCCCATCCGCAGCGCCGCGATGAAGGCCTCCTGCGGGATGCTCACGCTCCCGTACTCGCGCATCCGCGCCTTGCCCTTCTTCTGCTTGTCGAGCAGCTTCCTCTTGCGGCTGGCGTCGCCGCCGTAGCATTTGGCGGTCACGTCTTTTCTCAGCGCCGCGATCGTCTCGCGCGCGATCACCTTGCCGCCGATCGCCGCCTGGATCGGGATCTTGAACAGGTGGCGTGGGATCAGGTCCTTCAGGCGCTCGCACATGCCGCGCCCGCGCGCCTCGGCGGTGCCGCGGTGAACAATCATGCTCAGCGCGTCGACCGGCTCGTTGTTGACGAGGATGCTCATCTTGACGAGGTCGCCCTCGCGGTGGCCGGTCTGGTGATAATCGAAGCTCGCATAGCCGCGGCTGATGCTTTTCAGCCGGTCGTAGAAGTCGAAGACGACTTCGTTGAGTGGCAGGTCATAGGTCACCTGCGCACGGCCGCCGACATAGGTCAGGTTCTTCTGCTCGCCGCGCCGGTCCTGGCAGAGCTTGAGGACCGAGCCGAGATATTCGTCGGGAACGTAGATCGTCGCCTCGATCCACGGTTCCTCGACGAACTCGATACGCGACGGGTCGGGATAGTCGGCGGGATTGTGCAACTCGATGACCGCCCCGTCGCGCTGGTGGATTCGATAGACGACGCTCGGCGCGGTGGTGATCAGGTCGAGGTCGTACTCGCGCGTCAGCCGTTCCTGGATGATCTCCAGATGCAATAGCCCCAGAAACCCGCAACGGAAGCCGAATCCGAGCGCGGCGCTCGATTCCATCTCGAAGCTGAACGACGCATCGTTGAGGCGCAGCTTTGAAATGCTTTCGCGCAGCTTCTCGAAGTCGTTGGCGTCGGTCGGGAACAGGCCGCAGAACACGACCGGCTGGACCGGCTTGAAGCCGGGGAGCGGTGCCGCAGCGGGCTTTTTCGCGTCGGTCAGCGTGTCGCCGACGCGCGCCTGCGCGACGTCCTTGATCTGCGCGGTGATGAAGCCGATCTCCCCGGGGCCGAGTTCCGGCAAGTCGATGCGCTTGGGCGTGAACGCGCCGACGCGATCGACGAGGTGCATCGTGCCGGCCTGCATGAACGCGACCTGCTGGCCCTTCTTCAGCACGCCGTCGATGATGCGCACGAGGATGACCACGCCGAGATACGGGTCGTACCAGCTGTCGACGAGCATCGCCTTGAGCGGCGCGGTCGCGTCGCCTTTCGGCGGCGGGATGCGGGCGATGACCGCGTCGAGGACGGCCTCGATCCCGATCCCTGATTTGGCGCTGGTGAGCACCGCGTCGCTCGCATCGAGGCCGATGATGTCCTCGATCTCCTTGCGGACCTTTTCCGGCTCGGCGGCGGGCAGGTCGATCTTGTTGATAACGGGAACGATCTCGTGGTCGTGCTCGATCGACTGGTAGACGTTGGCCAGCGTCTGCGCCTCGACGCCCTGTGCCGCATCGACGACGAGCAGCGCGCCCTCGCACGCGGCAAGGCTGCGGCTGACCTCGTATGCGAAGTCGACATGGCCCGGCGTGTCCATGAGGTTCAGGACATGCCCCTTCCAGTCGAGCCGCACCGTCTGCGCCTTGATGGTGATCCCGCGTTCCTGCTCGATCTCCATGTTGTCGAGCACCTGCGACGTCATTTCGCGCTCGGTCAGGCCGCCAGTTGCCTGGATCAGCCGGTCGGCGAGCGTCGATTTGCCGTGGTCGATGTGCGCGATGATCGAGAAATTTCGGATGCGGGACAGGTCGGTCATCGCAAAGCGCCTAGCGAAGCGCGCGCGCGACTGCTAGAGACGCCTGCGTAACAGGGTCGCGCCAATCGGGGCCGTAATCCGCAAACAGCGGACCGGCGCGTGTCAGGGGAGTATATCGATGCGTAAGTTGTTTGCTGCCACGGCTGCCGTTGCGCTGCTGTCGTCGCCATCGGTCGCACAGACCGACATGTCCTCGTCGGGTCGCACCTACAAGGACGGCACGACCAAGGGCGCGTCGTCGGGCCGCCGCGACCAGGAACGCGCCGAAGCGCGCATCCCCGTCTGCACCCGCAAGCTCGGCGCGTTGGCAATCGTCGAGCCCGACAATCAGTGGTGGCGCGAATTCAACCTCGGGTCGCCTGAGGCAATCATGCGCGTGTTTGTTCAGCAGTCGGGCTGCTTCACTCTCGTGAACCGCGGCCGCAGCATGCAGAGCCGCGCGATGGAGCGCGCGATGGCTGACAGTGGCGAATTGCAGCGCGGGTCGAACCTCGGTCGCGGGCAGGTCCGCGCGGCCGATTATTTCCTCGAGCCCAACATTGTGCAGGGCAACCGCAATTCGGGCGGCGGCGGCGTCGGTGCCGCGCTCGGCGGAATCGGCGGGCTGTTTGGCGGCGCGGGCCGGGTGCTCGGCGGCATCGCGGGCGGCATCAATGTCCGGAAGTCGGAAGCGACTGTCACGCTGTCGATCGTGAACGCGCGCACGACCGAGGAAGAGGCGCTGACACAGGGCTATGCCCGCAAGTCGGACGTCAGCTGGGGCGGTGGCGCCGGCGCCGGCACCTGGAGCCTCTTCGGTGCGGCTGGCGCGACAGGGTATCAGGACACGGCGATCGGCCAGGTCATCGTGATGGCCTATCTCGACGCCTATACCAAGCTGGTGTCCCAGCTCGGCGGCCTTCCGGCAAACGCGAGCGCGGCGGCCCCCAAGGCGCGCTGACCGGCTTGGCATCTGGCATGTCCCGCGCCTAAGGCCCGGGGCATGCCGGCCCGCCTCAAGATCGCCTCCTGGAACATCAACTCGGTCCGCTTCCGCCGCGACATCGTCGAGCGGTTCCTGCGCGACGAGTCGCCCGATGTGCTGTGCCTGCAGGAAACCAAGGCGCGCGACACCGACTTTCCGCACGCGCTGTTCGAACCGCTCGGCTACGCCCACCGCGCGATCTGCGGGCAGCCGATGCACCATGGGGTCGCGATCGTGTCGCGCGTGCCGTTCACCGAGGATCTGCGGCACGACTGGCAGGATAACGGCGAGGCGCGACACATCGGCGTGCGTCTACGAAACGGGCTGCGGCTCGAGAATGTGTATATCCCGGCCGGCGGCGACGTTCCGGACCGCGACCTCAATCCCAAGTTCGGGCAGAAGCTCGACTATATCGGACGGATGACGCGCTGGTCCGAAGGGGTGCGTGAACCAACGCTCGTTGTCGGCGATTTCAACGTCGCGCCCCTCGAATGCGACGTCTGGAACCACAGGGCACTGCTCGACGTCGTCAGTCACACGCCGGTCGAGGTTGAAGCGCTGGGCGGGCTGCAGGCGGCGGGCGGCTGGGTCGACCTGGGACGGCATTTCCACCCCGCGCCCGCACGGCTGCATACGTGGTGGAGCTACCGCGCGAAGGACTGGGCTGTATCGGATCGGGGACGGCGGCTCGACCATATGTGGGCGACACAGGACGTTGCTGCGCAGGCCGTGGCTCACACGGTTCATGAGCCCTGCCGCAGCTGGGAGCGGCCAAGCGACCACGTACCCCTTGTGACCGAGTTTGCCTTCTGAGCGCGCCCGACCCGAAGGCGGCGGCGCGCGCGATCGATGCCGTGCGGCGCGGCTGGCCGGT
>VYLJ01000330.1_pt1 | contig 11397 bp, 5 predicted proteins | sample 5114331 | NCBI WGS metagenome assembly VYLJ01 (sample SAMN12291791, study PRJNA351875) | freshwater metagenome | isolation source: freshwater lake | place: USA: Michigan, MSU2 Lake | collected 2011-08-16
TGAACGGTCGCGCCATTCAAAATATTGGAAGGGAACAAGTCCAAAGGTACCTGGCGGCGCAATGGCTCTGGGCTTGGCAGTGGAGAGCCGTTGAGAAGCGCGGACGAATAGCGGTCGCCCAAACCACGAACATACACGAACCGACCCGAAACCACCGATAGACCAGTCAGACGCGTCAATGCGGCCGCAGCATTATCGTCGCCCGTGCGGGCAAGATCAGCGGCTGACAGAAAGTTCGCGACTTCGGAAGTTACGCGTTGTGGCTCAGGGATAAAGCGGCCCCGGACAACGACGACTTCGACTTCTTTCTCAGGTTCATCACTTGCAGCAGGAGATTCAGCTGGCTGATTAGGGGCAGCTGGAGCAGCTTGCGCGCTGACAAGGCTGGGCACCAATGATGGCACCACGAAGATGCTGGTGAGCAACAGAAATCTGCGCAGACGGGCTGATATGGTCATGACGGACGGGCCTTTAGGAAGTCTGAGGAAGTGGCCAAGCGGGCCAATGTAAAAAACCAAACGGTGCGGCAAGGAAACCTCGCCGCACCGATCGCTTGTGTTTAGCAGGTCGAACCGGCTGCCAGACTGCAGGTCCAAGTGGACCACCACAAGTCTGCCGCATCACGAACTGCGCCAATGTAAGTGGTCGCCGTGAAGAAGCTATCGACCGTGCTTGCATTCACTGCGGTCCGGGCTGCTTCTGCCGTGCCGTTGACAAAGCGGCTGGTCAAAGTCGCCGTCGTGCCAGTGGTGTTGTTTGTACCGGCATTCAGGCGAGCCGTAGCAACCGCTCCATAGGAACCCGAACAGCTGGACAGGATCGAGTCGAGCTGAGGAGCTGGGCTCGTATTCGCAGTTTCGAAGTTCAAGCAGGTGGTTGAGCCAGTCACAACACCGTTAAGAAGGCGAGCAGAAGCTCCCGGCGTGCCGCCGGTATTGTTCAAGGAGATACCTTGCAGGTTTGCCGATGCATCGTTCTGAGGTACACCCACGAAGGTGAAGTTCGAGATGATCGGGTTGGTGTTCAGGGTGCCTGCTAAGCTGGCGACCGTGCGGTTGCTGGCTTCGATCATGCGGTCAGGACCACCGGTCGCCGTCAAGGCCTGAAGGATGATCCCGAACTGAGCCTTGCCGACCCAACCTTCATCAAAGTCCAGCGAGTCATCGAGAGCACCGGTAACAACCCAGTTGCGCAAGTTGACGGTACCGCCGAAGATTTCGATGCCATCGTCGCCCGAATTATGGACTTGGATGTTGCTGATTTGAGTTGCAGATCCGACGCCACCCAAGGTCAAGCCATTCAGGTCGTCGCCTGCTGCTGCCGAGGTCAAGAAGGCACCTGGATAGCGGATTTGCAGATAGGTGATCCGGCCACTGTCATCTGCAGAAGTTGCACCACCATACAGGGCCTGACGGCCGGTTGCAGCGGTAATGCCTTCGACAGCGTTTTGGCAATCAACACTGCCTTGCGCCACGGCTGTCGAGCAACCGCGAATTGGAGCAGCACCTAGGAGGATCAAACCAGCCCACTCGCGACTTGCGCGTGCTTTGTCGGCCTGGGTACCCGCAACGTCGTTACGCGAGGTCATGATCACCGGCGCTTGCGCTGTCCCGTTGATGAAGATTTTCGAACCACGATTGACGATCAAGACGTCGGCGGCGGTTGAGCCGTAGAGGCGCACACCTGGATCAATTGTGAGGCTGGCCGCAGTACCTGCGTTCAAGGCGGCACCACGGTCAAAGCCAACGTCCACCCGACCCGAGATCTGATAGATGTTACCTGCAGTCAAACGAAGGTTGGTTGGTGAAGTGCCGCTACCGACAACGCCGCTGATAACGCAATTGCGTTGACCAGCAATGGTTCCTTGCTCAACTGTACCCGCTGGGCAGGCTGCTGCTGGGAGAAGCTGGATGGTCCAACCTGAAGCCCAGTTTGAGGTTGCCGTTGCGGTGGCCGAGAAGGCCCCGACATAGTTAGCTGCTTCAAAGAACGCGTTGACACCAGTTGGGTTCAATGCGGTCCGGGCCAATTCATTTGGACCGGGAAGCAACGAAGCACTCAAAGTCGTTGTGACGTTCGAGACGTTGTTGCTACCAGCGGAGAAGGCAGCTGCAGCGACTGTGTCCAGTGCGCCCGGGCAGTCGAACATCATCGAGTCAAAACGTACGGCTGGGGATGTATTTGCCGTGCTGGCAACTGCACAGGTGTTTGTGCCGGTGACGATACCATTGAGGAAGCGACCTGAACTGCCCGGCGTGCCACCCGTGTTGTTCAACACAATACCTTGCAAGTTTGCGCCTGCACTGTTGGTGCGAATGCCAACGGTCGTAAAGTTTGCGATGGTCGGGTTGGTGTTCAAAGTACCTGCCAAGCTGGCAACCGTACGGTTGCTGCCTTCAAACAGGCGGTCAGGACCACCAGAGTTCGGCGTCTGCTTAATGACCAAGAATTGGACAGCACCAGTCCAGCCTTCATCGAAGTCAAGGCTGTCATCCAAAGCGCCAGTTATGACGAGGTTCTTCATGTTCGCCGTACCGCCGAACACTTCGATGCCATCGTCACCAGAGTTATGGACCTGGAGGAAGCTGATGTCGGTGGCCGAGCCAACGCCACCAAGGGTCAAGCCGTTCAGGTCGTCACCAGCAGCTGCCGAAGACAAGAACTCGCCTGGGTAACGGATTTGGACATAACGTAGGGTGCCGCTGGTATCAGCCGCAGTTGCCCCGCCATAAAGTGCTTGACGGCCAGTTGCTGCCGTAATGCCTTCGACTGCGTTCTGACACTCAAGAGCGCCTTGAGCGACAGCGGTGGAACAGCCACGGATGGGCGCGCGACCCAACAAAATGACACCACCCCAGAGGCGGTTAGTGGTCTCTGCATTTGCGGTTCCGGCAAGGTCTTCGCGACCTGTGAACACGATTGGCTGGCTCGGGGTGCCGACGGCATTGATACGGCTACCGCGGTTGATGATGAGAAGGTCCGAAGCCTCGTCGCCGAAGATGGTCACGCCTGGCTCAACGGTTAGGGTTGCTGCAACACCGGTCGCTGCGTTTCCAGCTGCACCCAAGTCGCGACCGACATCCACACGGCCAACCAAGCGATAAGCAACGCCTGTGATCCGGGGCAAAGTCAGATTGTTTAGAACTTCACCGGTGAGGTTACAGACCGTGGTGGTGCCAATTGCAGTGCCAATGGTTGTACCCAGCGGGCAAGTCGCGCCGCTACCGCTGCCACCTGAACCGCCACCAGTGCCACCGCCTGGAGGATCGCCAACAAAGGTAGCGCCTGGAGATTGGATACTGCCGCCTTGCGAACAAGCACCCATAAAGAGTGCTAATGCGGCAACTAGCGTCCCGCGACTTGCGATTAATTTCATCATATACCCCTCACTGCCCGATGCGCTGGTTCCCAAAATGATAGGAGCCGCCCAACGGAGCGTCTTTTGCTGGAAAACAGGCGCAATTACGCTCGTGCGGGGTTTCACTAGTCCTTGGATGTGACAGTCTCACAAAATCTATATGTCAAAAATATTATAATAACTTGACAGTTTTATTGCAGGCAGGCTGGAACAGGTGCTGCACGTTAACGGGTTGTGCCGAATGAATGCTAGTTGAGCCCCTTTTCTAGCATTCGACCTACAAGGCTTATTACGCGTCGCTCGCTGATCTAAGAACCGCAGCGGGGGCCTGCTCAACCATTGCCAAAGCCTCTTTGATTCCCCTGATCAGGACTTCCGGTGTGAAGGGCTTGGCTATATGGAAATCAGCGCCGGCGTCTAAAGCTTCAGCCTTATGATGGGTCATAGCATTGGCTGAAAGTGCGATGATAGGCATGCGGGAGCATTGCTTAGCTTTTTCTATCTCGCGGATAGCGCGGGTGGCTGTCAGCCCATCCATCACGGGCATTTGCAGGTCCATTAATACGACATCGAATTCCGCTTGTTCTAAGGCGTCCAAGGCCTGCTGACCATCTTCGCAGAAGGTTAAGTCAACACCCATCGGCTCCAAAATCAATTGCAAGACCCGACGATTGGTTGGGTGATCATCAGCCGCTAGAATTCGCAACCGGTCGGAAGGAGCATCGGCCGCAATATGGCGCGAGGCGTCACCCGTTGCGGGTGCCATAGCACTCGGGACAGTCGCGACAGGCAAAGTCAATTCAAGACGGAATGTGGACCCGATTCCAACGACCGACTCCGCACTAACAGTTCCACCCATCAACTCTGCCAAGGAATGGCAAATCGCGAGACCTAAACCAGATCCGCCATGTGCCCGCGTGATGGACGCATCAATCTGTTCAAACCGATTGAACAGGCGTGCCAAGTCCTGTGGTTCAATTCCCGGGCCAGTATCTGAAACGGCGATTGTTAAGCGCATAGCTTCGCTCGCGCTGTTATGGTCAGGCACCATGTCCACAGCGAGTTTGACAGAGCCATCGGCAGTGAACTTGATGGCGTTGGCAAGAAAATTCGCCAAGATTTGCCGGATACGAACAGCATCACCGATCAACCAAGTAGGATCAGATTCCAAACAGGGCTGGCTGAACTTCAAGCCTTTGTTGTCCGCCCGCACGGCGAACAGGGCTGACGTGCCAGAAATAAGATCTGAAAGGCGGAAAGGCGTGGCCTCGATTTCGAGCCGTCCGGACTCAACCCGCGCCAGGTCGAGAATATCGTTTAAGACGCGCTCAAGTGAAACGCCCGACTCTCGGACCAAATCCACCATTTCACGCTGCACGGGCGAAAGCTGACTTTGCGCCAAGGCCCCAGCGATTGCGACAATGCCGTTTAGCGGCGTCCGGATCTCGTGGCTCATATTGGCGAGGAAGGCACTCTTGGCGTTATTGGCCAATTCAGCATTGGCGCGGGCCTGATCCAACGCTTCGCGCCTAGCCACATCATCTGTGATATCGGTCACAAAAGACCGGATCGTGCCTGAGCCTGATGTTGGGCGGCCAAACACGGTCACAATTGAGCGGCCATGCCGGATGTTTACCCCATCGAGTGTGAAACGAAAATCAACAGTCTGAGGGCGCTTCTCGAGGTAGGCTTTTCGCGTAGCTTGGTTCACAAGCTCACGATCCTCTTTGATAACATTCTCGGTGAAACATGCCGCCAAGTCGCCGTTAACGTCCTGATCTGGACGCAGATAGTGCTCCACCGCACCAAATCCGATTATCTTGTGGCCCGGCTGCTCAAGGTCCCACACCATGGACGAGCCACTCAACAATGCGGTCTCAAGGCGGTGTTCCAGTTGCTCCGCGCGGCTTAGAAGCGTTCGAAGCTCTGTCTGGTCGTCGACCATTCCAAAAATTTGAACCAAGTCCCCTTTTTCATCCAAAATGGTATGGACAATAGAAGTAACTTGCCGGGTAACCCGGTCCATCCCAACGATCGGCAAGACAAACTTGTGAACGCCGGCATTCCGATTGAAACGAAGTATGGCCGCTTTAGCCTGATCACGGCAGTCGGCCGCGACTTGAAGCAGCTGTTCCTGCGTTGTTGGTACCTTTGTACCGGGCTGACGGCCATAGGCTCGGAACGTGCCAGGCGACCAGAATAGTGATCCTGACCGTGCATCAAAATCAAAGAACCCAATCGGCAGATCGCGTTCCAACAGATCGAACATATAGGCGTCACGTTCTCGGCGCTCTAAGGCGTTCGCCAATTGCTGAGCGTGGCTATCCTTCTCCACCAATAGCGCTTGTAGCTTTGCCTGGCCTTGGCTCAGATACCGGGCAAACCAAAGCATGCTGCAGCAATAAGCGGCCGTGACGGAGGCCAGAATCGCGCCCTCCGGCTGCATGGCCAACTGCAGTCCAAAGCCCACTAAACCTAACCAGATCGGCCAGGTACCTAGGACCATGATACGTAAACGAGAATTAGTCTGAGCAACGAAAACATTGGTACTGGCTGCCAACATGATTGCCGCAGCAGCATAGCTCATCCCCGAATGGCTGCCCGTAGAAATGACCACAATCGACGGAACCCAAGCGAGGGAGCATCGAGCAATAAGTGTCAAAATGAGCTGGTTTTCGGCCTGCTGCGCGGCCTTCAACAAGAGGGTCGGGTCCTTTAGGGCCCGCAGCTGATTCAACCATTTATTGGAAAAGCCTTTGATATGTACATCAAAAGCGATGCTTGCCAAGCAGATTAGAAACGCCCAAACAGGGGAACCGGAAAGAGCAATACCGGCGTTCAAAAGCACATGACACAGTAAACTGGCAGACCAATGTACACGAGCATTCTTGAGTGCCTGCCGGACTCCAATAATGCGAATGGCTGCTGGTGCGCTCACCGGATCCAGCGTGACGCGATCTAAGGCGAAATCGAAAAATCGGGAAAAGGCAACAAGCATATCCTAAGATTAGCACCATGCAGTAAATCTTGTTTTAACGTGGTGGTGATCGTCATGTTATATTTCTACGCGGACGAATTTGGATTTAAGCTGGTTTTAAGCTGTCCCTTTCATACCTACTCAACACCCTAAAAATTGGCCAGTTGTTAAGTATTGTAGCCTTAAGGGAGCAACACAAATAGTTAGTTGAGCCGACCACTATGCATGCCTACACCCTTCGCATGAACCATGATTACATGACGCTGGTTTATTGCCGGGACAAAGCTTGGGGCCAGCATGCCTTAACTCGAATTGGCTCCATATTCGTTGCCACCACAGCAGTTGGCATTTCCGTCCCGGGATATTGGTGGGTTTTATGTATCGCAGCCATGACGATAGGCTGGGCGCTCGAGGGAACATTTTACCGCTGGCTAAGCGACAAGATCGATAACCCTGAGCGGTTAGACCCCAAAGAATTGCCCCGGATCAAACAATTGACCATTCGAGCGATCATTTGTTTGGTGGCGATCTATGGCTCGCCCTTTTTGGCGCTCGCCTTTGCGCCTCATCCAGGCCCAAGCCTAGGCCTCATCTTTGGATGCGGCAGTTTGCTGGTTATTTGCGGTCAACATGTGCTGGACCGCAGGATGGTCTATTGGACTCTGCCAGTCATCACTTTGGCTCTAGTCCTTTGCGCCATTCGTCTCGCCGACGGTTGGGTCGGCTATTTGTTGGGCTTTCTAGCCTTTCTACTTGGCGTAAATACGGTGGCGCTGACAGGGGCTTCGGTGAAATCTTCCGAAGAGCTGATCGAAGCCCAAGCAAAAGCGCTTCGCTTGGCAGACGAGCTTGATGAACGCGTCGTCCAACGTACGCGCGAATTGGAAGAAGCCGTAAAGGTTGCTGAGGAGGCCAATCGTGCCAAGTCACGCTTCTTAGCCACCATGAGCCACGAATTGCGAACCCCACTTACTGCTGTAATCGGCTATGCTGAAATGGTCGGCGAAGATGTGCGTTCTGGGGACCTGGGCTCAACCGAGGCAGACCTTGAGAAAATCCGCAATGCGGCCCATCACCTCTTGGGGCTAATCAATGAAGTACTCGATATCTCAAAAATGGAAGCCAATGAACAGGTTTGCCGTCCAACACATTTTGATGCGCGCGCCGTTGCGCAGGAAGCGCTCGACGCGATCATCCCATTGGCTGCGGCCCGCCAAACACAATGCGAATTAGAAATCGACGAAAGTCTGGAGACTTTGGTCTATAATGACGAGGGTAAGCTTCGGCAGTGTTTGCTGAACCTCTTGTCAAACGCCGCGAAGTTCACGACTGACGGCACCATTAAGCTGACCTGCCGCTTAAGCGGCCCACAACGAGAGTGGATTGCTTTTGATGTTGCCGATTCCGGAGTGGGTATTGCGGAAGAAGACCTACCACGCATCTTCTTACCCTTCTTTCAAAGCGACACCAGTTTAACGCGCTCGGTCGAAGGAACAGGGCTGGGCCTCGCCATCAGCCAGAAGCTATCTGTTCTCATGGGAGGCGACCTTTTGGTAACGAGCCGTGTCGGCGTCGGCTCAACTTTTACCATGATGATCGCGCGTCAATTCGTGGAAAACGGCGAGCAAGCAAAGGTGCCGCTCGCCGTTCCAACAGCAAACTAAATTAGAAATCGCTGACGCGCTCAATGATGATGGCCGGGGCCATACCCCCGGCAGCACACATGGTCACCAAGCCATAGCGCCCGCCTGAGCGCTCAAGCTCATCAAGCGCCATGCCGATCAGGATGGAACCTGTCGCACCAATTGGATGACCAAGTGCCATCGCACCGCCATTGATATTGACCTTGCTACGGTCCAGTTTGAGGTCACGAATGAATTTTTCAGCCACGACGGCAAAGGCTTCATTGATCTCCCACACGTCAATATCAGTGACCGATAACCCGGCTTTCGCAAGCGCCTTCTTGGCCGCAGGCACAGGGGCATTCAGCATCAAGGTGGGGCAGTCGCCGACATTGGCTGTTGCGACGATACGGCCACGGGGTTTCATGCCATGGGCCTTCGCATAGGCTTCTGACGTCAGCAGCAGCGCCGCAGCACCATCAACAACGCCGGAGGAATTGCCAGCGTGATGGACGTGGTTCATCGCGCCCTTTAGCTCAGGGTATTTGCTGGTGATAAGGTCGCCATAGGTGCGTCCGCTCTCATCGACCTTCATGTCTGCCCACATGCTAAAGACGGTCTTGAGACCCGTGAGACTTTCCAACGTTGTCTGCGGCCGGGGGAATTCATCGTGATCAAGCGCGATCGTTCCATCAAGATTTTGAACAGGCACGAGGGACCCGCTGAAGCGGCCTTCTGAAATTGCTTGAGCGGCGCGCTGTTGACTAACCAAAGCCAGATTGTCGACTGCCTCACGATCAATGCCTTCTAGCGTCGCAATTGCATCGGCACAGACCCCTTGTTGCGACTGGGGATGTTTCTCGCGCAGACTTTTGTTGCCAGCATCCAGCATCGGCGGAGCAGTCAAATCAGCTGTAGCGGCGGTATAGCTCATCATCTCTGTGCCACCGGCGATTACGCAGTCTTCCATGCCCGACATAATCTGAGCCGCAGCTAGATTGACGGTCGTGATACCGGAGCCACAGAAGCGGTCGAGGGTAACGCCAGACGCTTTGATATCATAGCCTGCATCCAAGGCCGCCATTCGCCCGAGGTCACAGCTTTGTGCCCCACGTTGAGAGCTGGTGCCCCAAATGATGTCGTCGACCGTGGCGGTATCAAGGCCATTGCGATCTGCGATGGCTTTCAAGACGGTAGCGGCCAGATGTTGTGGGTGGAGATGGGCGAGCGCGCCCTTGCCAACTTTTCCGATTCCACGAGGGGTCCGGCAGGCGTCGATAATGTAAGCGTTTGTCATGGTCACTCCCTAAATCCATTGCCCAGATCTAATCGTCTGTGTTCATGTTGGACTGTAGCGCCAGCCCTCACCGAGGGCAAACAAAAAGGGGTGCCCGAAACCAGCACCCCTTTCAGTCAGATATTTGCTTCCGTTTAGGCGGCGCGGACGCGTGTCATAGCGGCCTCAAAAGCCTGCGTGATCTCAGAACCCGCGTATTTGCCATATTCGCACTTGGCCATCACATCGGCAGGTGGGAAAATAGTTGGGTTATTTTTGTAAGTGTCGTCCATCAGCGCTTTCGCGGCCGCGTTCGGCGTTGGGTACAAAATGGTTTTGGTGATGTTGGCACCATTCTGACCGTCGAGCAGGAAGTTGATGAAGGCATGGGCGTTATTTGGGTTTGGTGCCCCGGTTGGGATACACATGCAGTCAGAGTTCAACAATGACCCTTCTTTTGGTACCACAAAGGCCAGATCAGGATCTTCGGTCTCCTTCTGAGCAATATCGCCATTATACTCCAGAACAATATCGATTTCTTTCGACATCAAGAGGTCTTGGCCATTATCGTCATGGAAGTTTTTGATGTTGGCTTTCTGCTTGATCAACATGTCTTCAACTTGCTTGATCAATTCGGGCGTCGCGTCATTCACGCTTTTGCCCAGATATTTGAAGCCCAAACGGAACACATCAGCGCTTTCTGACAAAAGCGACATGCGGCCTTTGTATTCGGCGCTGTCATAGAGATATTTCCAACTGTCGGGGATGACCCCGCCCTTCATAGCAGATTTGCGATAACCAATGCCGAGGACCAGCCACGTGTAGGGCATGGAATATTTCCGACCTGGATCAAAGTCTGCATCCTGGAATTCTGGTAAGAGATTTTTCTTGTTCGGGATTTTGGCATGATCCAAGGGGGCCAACATTTTGGCTTCAATCATGCGGGCTACATATTCATTGGATGGCATGATAACGTCGAAGCCAGGGTTTCCAGCGCGGAATTTAGCAAACAACTCATCATTATTGGCAAACAAGGTCATATTGACCTCAACGCCACTTGCGGCCTTGAAGTCTGCCAAGGTGTTCTCACCAATATAGGTATCCCAATTATAGAAGGCGAGTTTATTGCCCTCCGAGCCTTCAATAACCAGCTTGCCTTCCGATGTCGCTTCAGACTCGGCAGGCTTACAGCCGGAAAGTGTTAGCGCCGCCGCCGTTGCACCGAAAGCGGCCATGAAGGCCCGGCGCGAATGGGGTCTAAGCCGCAGGAACAGATCAACTTCTTCACGTGACAGTGGTCGTTCAGTCATTCACGTATCTCCCTCTCAAGTTACATCCGTGGTTTAGGCGTTTCGGAAACACCAGTCGTAATCTGCAAGCGGAATATGTGCAAAGTAGCGGTCCTGCTCAGTGCGCTTAACAATAGTATACATGGCTTGAAAACGAGCACCCAGATAGTCTTTGAGGACTTCAGATGATGCAAAAGTGTCCACGGCCGCGAACCAATTCTTGGGCAAATCCACGGGGGCTTTATCCGCCTGAGCGTAGCCATCGCCCATGATTGGGGGGCCGGGGTCGAGCTTGTTCGTCAGCCCGTAATGAACACCCGCCAGCATGGCTGCTAGCGCCAGATATGGATTGGCGTCAGCTCCCGAAACACGATGTTCAACGTGACGGCTCGCTGGCGGCCCTGCGGTAACGCGCAAGCCCACCGTTCGGTTATTCACGCCCCAAGTCGCTGCCACTGGGGCATAGGAATTACCAACAAAGCGACGGTAGGAATTCTGGTTCGGTGCGAAAATCGCTATGCCTGCGGGAAGTAGCTGTTGCATCCCTGCGATTGCGTGGCGCAGTTCTGGTGTGCCTTGGGGATCGTCGCTAGCGAAAATATTGTGGCCATCCTGATCAAGGACAGAGACGTGTAAATGCTGACCATTGCCGGCGCGCCCTTCAAAGGGCTTAGCCATAAATGTCGCTTCAAGGCCATGGCTAACAGCACAGCCTTTCACGAGGCGCTTAAACATCATGGCTTCATCAGCGACCCTTAAGGCATCTGCGCGATGTTCCAGCCCGATTTCTAACTGCCCTGGAGCGAACTCACTGATGGCGGCTTCAATCGGCGACCCCTGAGCTTCTGCTGCGTCATAGAGGTCCCGCAAATAGG
>VYLJ01000331.1_pt1 | contig 11394 bp, 7 predicted proteins | sample 5114331 | NCBI WGS metagenome assembly VYLJ01 (sample SAMN12291791, study PRJNA351875) | freshwater metagenome | isolation source: freshwater lake | place: USA: Michigan, MSU2 Lake | collected 2011-08-16
GGCGTTCCAGCTCTCCTCCCACACGGCTCTTGGGCGAGAAATTTCCAATAAGCCGCCGGGCTGCATTTCACGCATGACGCGTAGCGCGAGCTTGTCTGAATCGAGGCACTCATCGCATTCGATCAAGAGACCTGATCGTCCGCTCAAAACGATCTCGGGGGTCCCGCCGACCGCAGTGGCTATGACATTTATGTCGGCATTGATTGCCTCCATAATGCTCACGGGAACGCCCTCGGCGAGACTCATGTTTAAAAAGAAAGAGATGTTATTCTCACGAAAAAACTCTTGGATCTTATCATTTGGCACTTCGCCGTGCATAACTACGGAAAGACCGTTGGCGGGCGTGTTGATCGCCTGATGCGCATTTTGATCGTTTCCCGAGCCGAAATGATGCCATACGACATCGGTGTGTTTAGCGATCGCTTGCGCAAATGCAGCGATGAGGTGAACGCGCTTTATAGGCGTAATGCTGCTGACGCTGACGATAATCATGCGTGAGGCGTCTTGCGTCTTTCGCAGGCGCGGTGGGCCGAAGTCGGGACAGCCTAACCGATGGACCTCCGCGCGCTTCGGTTCGGGCGTGTAAGGCAAGCTGCGAAAATAGGAGAGCCCGTGATCCGATACGAACAGCTGCAGGTCTACTTTGCCGCGTATTTCCGCTCTCCAAGGAAGCACATGTCCGGAATCTGGCAAAAGGTCTTCATATAGATCGCCTGAATGATATCTGACACACGTCGCTATACCGTGTTCGTGCGCCTCCAACGCTGCCAGCGCGGGGAAGTGCGCCCAATACCCGTACACGAGGCGCCCATTCGGCTCACCGACGAACTGCTTGAAGCATTCGTGCGAAGCGATGCCGGCGCGGTAGCATGCGAATTTGATGATATTTGGGAGCGCTTTCAAAGAAAGCCTTCCCTGGGAACGCACGTCAGTGATTGCGTCCATCAGCAAGCGCCATGTTTGAAACTTGAAAAGCTGTTTGAGGAAAAACGGCCAGCGATTGATACCAATCAAGGGCGGCAGCAGCTCTACCTCGTCCGGCACTGAACGACGGTTTGGCAGTTCTTTTAAGGGAAGTACGACGACTTTTTCACATAACCCAGTTAAAGCCTCCAACTCAGCCCGAAAAAACGCTTCGTGCCAAATTCCGTATGGGTAGTGCGTGGTCACCACAAATAGCTGCATTACCTATACCTTTTATATTATCCTAAGTTATTGAAGCAGTTCGGGCAGACGCGTTACAAGGCGACTTGAAGCATTGGCTGAAAAATAGATGACACCCGATGTGGCCGGTCGGCCGTTGCCCGCTGCTCAAGCGCGAGGGCGACAGGCCGGGCGGGCTCTAAGCGTCGTGGGTTGCAGGGCCTGAGGCGTTTCGCCTGCGATCCGCGTAATTTTGAATAAAGCCACCACACGACTTCTCGACGGCGGCCTTCCAAGGTCAATCACTTCGTCGCAATCGATTTGAGGCTGGAGCCTCAAGTGCCATCGGCGCCCTTGCCGAATACCGCGATATAGGCAAGCGGAAACTTAACAGCGGACTTTGCGTTCAATTTTGCCACGCGCGGCAAGCGCCGCAGTGCGAGCCACATAGCATATGGCAGTCGTCCCAGCGGCTGCCATACTAATTCACAAAGCTTACAAGTGAGGTCACCCCAAACATCGAGCGCCCCGCCAATTTCCTCTAGCTCGATGACCAGAAGATTATTTTTTCTTGCGAATTGCTCGAGTTTGTAGCGTGTATAGCGATGATAGTCGTGCGGCTTTTCGTGAACGGAGTAGAGGAACGGCACGCCGATAACGATTTTGGCGCCAGGCGCGGCAATCCGCGCTAGCTCTCTCACTAGAGTATCCGGCTCCGCGATATGTTCAAGAACATCAGACAAAAGGATTGTGTCGAATTCTGCGTCTGAGAACGGCAGCAGACCGTTAAGGTCCACTTCGTAATCGAGTTGGAAAATCTGACGATCGGCGGACTCTGACCAATCCGCCCAGGTGATATCTTTAGAGAGCGGCAGGTAGATGCCAGCTAACGGCGCATTGCCACAGCCAATGTCGATAAGCCTGCCTTTGCAATATTGTTGGATGACCCGCTCATAGGCTTCAATTTGCAGATCCTCGACGATGCGCGAGCCAACAGTAAGGTGGCGCTTTCCTCGCCATTTTCCGCGATACTTCTCGTACTTTGTAGGGCGCCATTGTTCTTTCGTCAGTTTCACGTTCAGCACCACTTTGAGCCCGCCCTGTCGTCAACCCATGCCGCGTAGGCGGCAGTCCGAATCCCCTCAGCATAACACAGTGTCAAGGAAACGATCCGGCTTCAGGCCGGGCGTCCATTCCCGGCGAGCTTCGTGGGGGCGCCGGCTGAACGATTGTCCATAACCAAATTACGAAAGTCAGCATTACGATCGACATAGCAGTTGCAGAGATGGCGATTGCCCAAAACAGGTCTGCGCCGAAGGCGTGAGCTAGGAATAGGGATCCAAGGCCGACGGAGTTTTGCACCATCGACCATGCGAAGGCTTCACGTTGTCGGTTCAGGAAATTAGGGACGAACGAAAGCGTTGACGTTATCGGTTCCATTATGATCCGGCCAACAGACGCCGCTGCAATCATGCCGGCGGCAGCCCACTTTTCACCGACAATGAAACTGAACAAAGCCTCACCGAAAACAAACGAAACAAAAGCTATGGGCACGGACACCGCAAGCATCGCTATTACTATAAACTTAAACACGTCTTTCAGCCGATCCGGCTCCTTGCTCGCTGCTTCAGCAATTCCTTGCTGCAACAGGGCGCCGCCGACCAAATCCAGAGCGGCAAAAACCATCCGCATCATCATATAAAACTGTCCCACTGCGACACTTCCATAGAGCGTGCCCAACAAGACGCCATAGAATGCCGAGAGTGCGCCATGAATAAACGTGTGCGGCATATTGACTGAAGGAAAATGCCGAAAATGTCTCATAATCGGCAATGCCCGTCGCGGCAATGCGCGCCAAGCCTTTGAGTCGCCCAGCCATGATTGAACGTCTAGGCGGCTCGCTAGTATCCAGGTCACTATGATCGTCGCCAATGCTTGCCCAAGCAGCAAAGCGCTCGCGTGCCAACCCAGGAGAAAAGACAACCCAAGCTGCGCGCCCACAAGCATGATGGCCCGAACGACCCGGAGCACCGCCAGCGTTCCCATTGCGGCTCTCCGCAATGCCAGCGTTTGATTGAGCTTCTCCGCCGAAAGCGCCACCGCAAGAAAAGTAGTGGCAAGGGCTAACGCATGAAATGCGTGAGGCAGTGTTTCATTGAACGGGAGTGCGTTCAAAATTAAAACACAGACTAAAGCGACTAAAAAAAAGGTTCCGATAAGTGAAAGGCAAAGAAGGTAAATTTTCTCTGCAGTCGCCTCTGTATTTGCGACCGGGATCGCCTGCTCCATGCGTAGCGTGAACACAGGGTGCGCTGCGATAGCAAAGCCAGCGGCGACTGCGTAGAGCCCAAACTCAGATGGGGCGATCAGTTGGCCCAGAAGCCATACACCGAACAATAAAACAACATTAGCGAGCAAAGCAGACGAAAACAGCATGCTGACGCTAACAAGACGTTCGACCTTGATGTTCTGAATTAGCTGCGTAAGCTTGAAAGCCATTATATAAGAGCTATCCCGGAAGTACGTGACGGCATGAAAGGGTGAAACAGCGTATCGTGGTGGTGTCGGAACCTCCACTTTCCATCGAAGTAAGAAAAGCCAAATTCAAAGATAATGTGATTAGGCTATCCCAGCCAGGGACCTTTACCGTTCCACGGGAAGCCCACACATTTCGCAGGTACAGATAGTACAGGCCAAAGCCCCGGCGCCGGGTCCTATCCGAGGCCGCGAGCCTGACCAGTCAGTCCGCGACCTCGGCATTCTCATCCGACAGCTTCGCCTCATACCGGTAGCAGGTCTCGCTGATGCCAAAGGTGCGGCAGGCCGGCGCCACCGGCACCCCCTTCTTCTGGGCAGCATCTTTGGCCATCTCTCGTCTTTGAGACGGCTGAGTTACTTTTTTCCGAGGGCATCCTTCCGCAGCTCATTCTGTATCGACAGTTCGGCGTACATCTTCTTGAGCTGGCGGTTCTCATCCGCCATCGCCTTCATTTCGGACATCAGTGATGCGTCCATCCCGCCATACTTGCTGCGCCAGTTGCAATAGGTCGCGTAGCTGATCCCATGCTCGCGGCAAAGGTCAGACATAGGCACGCCGCTCTCGCCCTACTTCAGGATCGCCAGGATCTGCGGTTCGGTAAATCTCGATTTATTGGCTGCGCCCGCCTTCGGCTCATTCTCGTCTCCGTCGATAATCAACGCCGGAGAAGTCCAGTTTTCAAGCCGATTAATTTCAGGGAGGATTACCGATAGAAGGCGGGGATGTCGGGCGATTTCGGGGGCTACTACTTCAGCGCTATAGCCTTCGGGCGCTAAATCTCATTCTAGTCCCGCCTAGCATTCCGTCGCGACGGGGTGCGGGGGCTATCTGTTGAATTTGATGACTTAGGATGAAGCCGATAAGCATCCATACAGCGGGATCATAAAACCACGCCTTCCACGTCCAAAATAGAAGGAGCGGCGGAAGGAATGCAAATCCCCAACGTGTGACAATGCGCCAGGCCAACACCACAGATAGCATCACTGTTACAATCAATCCCCAATAGTAAACCACGTTGGGTCCGAGGCCAACATCGTTTGGTGCGATGCATTCTGGGCAGAGCCCGGGCGCAATCGGTTGGCCAATCAAGATGACACTGTTCAACTTATCAAGCAAAACCGATAGGGCGTAAGATTTATCGTTTGCGCTATCACCCTCTGCTTTGAGTTGAAAAAACTCCAAGATGTGAAGAGTATTGGATTCAGGAATGATGCTAGAAGCGATCAAAACAGCAAAGACAAGAATTATTCCAGATCCGAAGGACTTTGCTAGGTTTGAAATCTTGGATGACTTGAGAATAGCTTCAACACAAATCGCAGAAATGTATGCAAAAGTCGCCAAAACGCCCCAGAGCGAAAGTGTCGCTGTGATTGATGCCAATACTATCAAGCTAAAGACATTCAGAAGTTTGCCTGTTATTAAACTTCGAAGAAACAACATCATGGTCATCCATTGCGCGTAGGTGCCAGGCTCGTTGTGAAAGCTACTCATCCGACCGAAGAGGCCATAGCTTTCGCTACGCGAATCAACGGGGAATATTAGCCCGTGCAATTCTAGAACTGAGCCGGAAGCGATGAGCCAAGCTACCTGCGAAACCAATCCGACCACATTAATTGTTAAGTACACGGTGAGGATGTTCTTGAGTTGCTCAACCCAAGCGGTGCTCCGAATCTGAGCGAGTAGGGTCGTGGCGACAATTAGCGCGATTGCTTGTAGAAATCGATCGGAAGGTGAGGCAATATTTGCCGCGATGAACGCTGCGAGAACCAAGTAGACAATCGAGTGGGTTTTTGTGGCGTCAAACCTACCGAGGGCAATTTGCTGGGCCAGCAACAACAAGACACATGAAAAACGGATGAGGTAACTCAATCCCGACGCGGAATACTCGAACGGGGTGGCGGCGACAAAGAAGAGTGCGCAGTTGAGCCAAAAGAGTGGCGTCCCGACGAAAGTCACAAATGACTTGGGCGGCTTGCTTTGGCTCATTGCTCGTGTCGGTTTGGTCATTACACTCGTTTGATGTGCTATTTGAAACTAGGCACCGTCGTCCGGTATTCTATGTAGACCGCATCAGCGCGCTGCAATGTTCGGCCGCGTGAACGAATTCGGGGAGAGTCCGTCGCATTGCGCTGCATGAAGTAACGATTTCTTCGAGCGCACGTCTCGTACTAGGTCGAGGCGCGAGCTTCTTCGGAACCACTGAAACAGTGTTTCGCAAGCGGGACAGTCGAGCCGAACCGGCGAACAGTGCTTAATAGAACGAAAGTTGGGCTTTCTTCTACACCGTCAAAAACAGCGACCCCGTATTGAACTTGGCTCTGTTGAAACGATCTGTTCGACCTGAATTTGGTGGGCAGTTAGATGACAGTTTCTTGGATTTTGTTTATGGGGAGCGCCATACACCTCGAACATCAACAATCTTACCTGCCGGCGGAAGACTGGACCTAAAATGCGAGTGATCCACAAGCATGACGTGGACATCTGCAATGCGGGCGTCAACAAGTGTTGTAAGCCGCGCATGCTCTAAGCCTTTCGGCAGATTTTCAACAAACGGCTCAATTATCAAAAATGGTCCGGGATGTTCAACAGCGATTCTACGCACCACATTCAAAGCGGGGCTCTCTCGGAGGTCGTCGATATCTGGTTTGAATGCCAATCCGTAGCAGGCGACAGTCGTAGATTCGGCCGTTTGTTGGGGGTTCGACATTAGATGCGAATTTATAGCCGAACGCACTTTTTCTAGAACCCAACTAGGCTTACTGTCGTTCACTTCCCGAGCCGTCCGTATCAGCCGAGCCTCCTCCGGCGCAGAGGACACAATGAACCAGGGGTCCACCGCAATACAGTGCCCACCAACACCGGGCCCAGGTTGAAGAATATTGACACGGGGGTGCCGGTTCGCGAGACGGATAAGTTCCCAAACGTCCATGCCGAGCTTGTCGCAAATTATCGACAGCTCATTGGCGAAGGCTATGTTGACATCCCGAAAGCTGTTTTCAGTGAGCTTTGAGAGTTCAGCCACACGCGGACCACTCGCGAGCACGCAGTCACCCGTGAGAAAAGTCTTGTAGAGGAGAGCGGCCTCCATCGAGCATCGCCGAGTGATGCCGCCAATGACCCGGTCATTGGTAATCAGTTCGTGCATCACCCTGCCAGGCAGAACGCGCTCCGGGCAATGAGCAACCCGGATGTCGGATGCCTCGCCGGCATTCTGAGGGAAGCTCAGGTCCGGGCGCACTTCTGCGAGCCAGCCTGCCATAGCCTCTGTGGCGCCGACCGGCGATGTACTCTCCAAAATCACCAGGTTGCCCTTGGCAAGAACCGGCGCGATGGATTTTGAAGCAGCCTCTATGTAACTGAGGTCTGGTTCGTGATTGTCGCCCTTGAACGGTGTCGGTACTGCGATCAGAAAGGCTTCAGCAGGTTCCGGCTTAAGCGTGGCCCTTAGAAAGCCCTGATTCACAACCGAGCTGACGACAATGTCGAGATCCGGCTCGACAATATGAACTTCGCCTCGGTTGATCGTATCTACAGTGGTCGGATTGATGTCGACCCCGATCACTTCAATCTTGCGGGACGCAAACATGGCCGCGGTGGGAAGGCCGATATAGCCAAGCCCCATTACACATATGCGCCGAAAAGGAAGATCACTCATTCGATGGGTTCCTGCAACTAGAGCTCGGACGCATATTCCAACAGCGCGGCGAGGATCCGATCCGAAGCCCTGCCATCCCCATAAGGATTGTGGGCGCGCGACATTGCTTCGTAGGCTCGCCGATCATCAAGCAGACGAACTGCTTCTCTGACGATGAGTTCATCATCTGTCCCAACCAGCTTTACCGTACCGGCGTCCACAGCCTCGGGCCTTTCTGTCGTGTCCCGCATCACTAGCACAGGCTTGCCAAGAGATGGAGCCTCCTCCTGCACACCGCCGGAATCTGTAAGAATGACTTCGGCCCGGCTCATGAGCCAGACGAAAGGAAGATAATCCTGTGGCGGGACAAGCTTGACATTGGGCAGATTGCCCAGAAGCTCGTTAACAGGCCCTTGGACATTCGGATTCAGGTGAACGGGATAGACGATCTGGACATCCTCGCGCGCTGCAAGTTGGCCAAGCGCTTTGCAGATGCGTTCAAAGCCTTCCCCAAAGCTTTCCCGCCGGTGGCCGGTGACCAGGATCATTCGGCGACTTGGGTCGATGCCTAGAGTTGCTTCGTACTGCGCAACCCGCTGCGTATCTGTTTTAAGCATCTTTACGACATCGAGCAGAGCATCCACAACAGTGTTACCGGTTATGTGTATACGCTTTCGGTCCACGCCTTCAGAGATAAGGTTGGCGCAGGAGCGCTGTGTGGGTGCAAAATGGAGCGTTGTGACGGCCCCAGCCACTTTCCGGTTTATTTCCTCCGGCCACGGAGAATAAATGTTTCCGGTCCTGAGGCCCGCTTCGACGTGACCGACGGCAATCCTCTGATAATAGGCTGCAAGTGACGCTGCCATGGTTGTGGTGGTGTCACCATGTACTAGCACTATGTCCGGCTGAAAGTGCTCAAGGATAGGCTTGAGCCCGGCAAGCACGCCCGTCGTGATTTCAGTCAGGCCCTGCCCGGGCTTCATGAGGTCGAGATCATAATCCGGATTTATATCAAATAGGCGAACGACCTGGTCGAGCATTTCGCGGTGCTGGGCTGTCACGGCAACACGTGCCTCTATGCCCGGCGCCTTCGCAAGACACCGGACCACCGGCGCCATCTTGATGGCCTCCGGGCGCGTACCAAAAACACTCAGGACTTTCATTCGTGAATTCTGCATGGAAGAATCCCATTCCAGCATTTAAACGGTTCGTCGGGCGTTGTCATAACAAGATTCATCATTTTCCCTTTGCTGTCTGGTTTCCGAAAGCCGATTTCTCGAACAGGCGAAACCCCAGCAGCCACCGACAATTATAACAGTCGCAAAGTCCATCTAGACAGCCACAAGAATGCGTCGCCGAGGCGCCAACCACTGTTCTTTGAACTTAAATAAACCTACACGGACCGGTCAGGCAGTTTTCCCTGCCAACATCTTCCACCGCCAATCATGCATCGCGCGGGTCGAGGTGTTCTCAATATTGCGTAGCACACTTGCAGGGTCTTCCAGACGCCGGTCTGCATGACAGCGATGTTGTCAAAGTCCACCACCATCATGTTCGGTGAGTGTTTCATTCAGATGGTACCCAAAACGATTATCCACTCCCCAAACACAAAATTAATGGTAGTTATCCAGGTAAAATAAATACCTATGATAAAAAGCTTGAAACTCAGAGCAATTCGGGAAGGCATGCTTTAGACATGCTACCGCACTCAGGGTGAAAGCCCTGAGTAGTTCCAAGCAATATTTTCATCCCAACGCGCACTATCGTCACAAGGGGTCAGCTAGCATGCTGACATTACAATCCTTCGTTCCAGCAGTACCGGAACCTTACCACCCAACATGTCTAACAAGATTCGAACGCGACCATCTGGTGTCATGGATTCAAACGTGCCGACCAAATCTCGGAAAGGCCCCTCAAAAATACGTACACCAACACCAACTTCAATCGGGTCGTATTGATTTGATGCACTTTCATGAGCACCTGCAAGATGGCTGCCAAGCTGTTCAACAAATAACGGTGGCAGAACTGCAGGTCTGCTACCAGTCATAACCAAATGGCGGACACCGATTGTGCCATTAATGGGCGTCCAGCGGTCTTTTTGATGGTCAAGTTGCACAAAAATATAACTCGGGAACAACGAGACCTTCCGGTCAAAAACCTTTCGGGCATGCTTTACGCGCTTGGAGATCGCGGGAAAAAAGACCCTATAGCCTTGTCTCTCAAGATGGGAGGCGGCAAGCGTTTCCTTATTTGGCTGGGTATTAACCGCTGACCAGCATAATACTTCACGCATCGCAACCTCCTTTCTTCAAATTTCAATAAACAATTAAATTTACAGACTTACAGGCCTATGATTAGATCGTAAATCATAACTAATTGTTTATTTGGTGTAGTACTTTTTGTAGTACTGATAATAGGATGCAGCATCACCGCGCGTATATCGAGACTGAATCTCGAGATCGACCCCGTTTAGAACCACGCCGCGAGGTTGAATGCGGGACGCTTCGAGTTCACGTACAGCAAGACGCACAGCATCGCCGCTGGTTGCACCCCATCGAACGATGAGGATCACTGCGTCAGCCGCGCGAGCCATCACTTGAGTTTCAGCAACCGCTAGAACGGGTGCGGTATCAATGACGATGAATTGATACTGCTGCCGCAACTGGTCTAGTAGTCGTGGCAAACGTTCAAGTGCACTGTCTACACCTGCACGGTCATCAACCGATTTGCTCGGGAGAACATGAAGGTCAGTGAGCTCGTCTTTAAGGACGCCCTTGGCGAATAGCTCTGGATTGTCGATGACATCTATCAGGGACTGCTTCGCAACTAGACCCGATACCCCCGAAATCGATGGGCGGCGGATATCGGCTTCCAACAATAAGGTCTTAGCACCCGACATTGCCAAAGTTCGGGCAAAGGCAAAAGCTGTGGTCGATTTCCCTTCCCCAGCTACTGCCGAGGACAACAGGACCACTTGCGGCGCTTTTCCATCAGATGGGGCAAGAATGAGATCAGCCCGCATTTGCCGCAATGCTTCAGAGTACATCGAAAGCGGCTTCACGGCCACATAGTCAGCCGGTCCTCTGCCTTGCTTTGCGATCAGCTCTTTCAGGTTCTTAGCCGATAGCTTCGGAACAGAAACCAAACAGGGCGCACCACTCCAGTCTTCAACAGACTGGGGTGTGCGAAGACCACGTTGTAAACCTTCCAGCGTGGACGCGACCAGGAACGCGCCAAATAGACCTCCTAGTAGACCCATCGCAAGATCAAGAGCTGGACGGGGGGTATCCGGCCGCAAAGGAATTGTTGCCTTCGCCAGGATCCGCGCGTCTGGGCGCTGGAGTTTTTCTAGGTCTGTGACTTGCTGCAAGCGTTGCACATAGCTTTCATAGGTCCGCTGGGTTGCCTCGGCTTGACCTTCCAATTGCTGCAGCTTGGAAGCGCGCCGTGTTTCATTTGTGAGCTTGGCGGTCCAGCTATTCAGATCGCCTTGAATTGATGCAACACGCCGACGGGCAACATCAAGCTCGCTTGAATTGCCTCGCACAATGCGGCTGGTCTCTTCACGGATCTGACGTTCGATATCGGATTTCTCCTGTCGGGCCATTTGCATCTGGGGATGCTGGGGACCAAACCGAATGGAGAGCTCACTGATCTTACGATTGGCTTCACTTTCACGTTGGCGAAGTCCTTGGATAACCGGCGAAGCAAGAACTTCGCCAGCCGAAGACGCGCCGCCACCAAGGCCTGCGCTCGACCCAAAGCGGGCTTCACGGGCTGCAAGCTCTGCGCGCGCTTCTGAAAGTTGTGCCGTAAGGGCACGAACCTGCTGATCGGCAATACTGCCACCACCGCCGATTAAACCACTTGCTGCGCGTTCAGATTGAACCGCAGATGATTGCTCCTGCAGCTGGCCCTTCAAAGAGCCTACCTGTTGGTTGAGCCACTGGCCCGCTTGTCGGGTCGCTAAAAGCTTTGCATCAAGCTGAGCCTGGAGATAGGCAACAGCCATAGCATCTGCAATGCGGGCGGCCTTAGCTGGGTCCTCTGATCGCATCGTGATTGTAATCACGAAACT
>VYLJ01000336.1_pt1 | contig 11220 bp, 11 predicted proteins | sample 5114331 | NCBI WGS metagenome assembly VYLJ01 (sample SAMN12291791, study PRJNA351875) | freshwater metagenome | isolation source: freshwater lake | place: USA: Michigan, MSU2 Lake | collected 2011-08-16
GCCAGCGCTGACGGTCGCGCAGGGCGTTGCCCGGCTAGGGCGGTCGGCAGCGACCGACGCGACAGTCTGGCTTGTCGAATACGATCCGCGTGCGATCGCGGTGCCGATCGGTTCTGGCGAGAACAGCGGCCGGACGCTTGTCCATCGCAATATCGTCACCGGCCTGACGTCGCTCGGCCGGTTCACGGGCGCGCCGGTTGCGCTTCCGCTCGGCGCGGCGAAACCGGGGCTTGCCCGCGTAGTGCTTGTGCAGCAGGATGGTGGTGCAATCATCGCTGCGGAGAGGGCCTGACATGGACGCCGGGGCAGAGACGGTCCGGGGCGGTGAGCTGGTCAAGCGGCACCGGTTGTCGACGCGGCTGTGGCACTGGGTCAACGCGGTCGCGGTGATCGTTCTGCTGATGTCGGGCCTGATGATCTCGAACGCGCATCCGCGGCTTTACTGGGGGCACTATGGCGCGAACCTGGATCCCGCGTGGCTCGACCTCAATGACTGGCTGCCGGGAGGACGCTTTCCCGGCTGGGCGACCATCCCGTCGAGCTACAGCCTGGCCGACGGACGGCATTGGCACCTCGCGTTCGCCTGGGTGCTTGCGTTCGGGCTGCTCGGCTATCTGGTCGTCAGCCTCATCAACCGCCACATCCAGCGCGACCTGCGGCTCCAAAAGGGAGAGCTTGCGCCTGCACATCTGTGGGAAGACGTGAAGCACCACGCGCAGCTCAAATTCCCGACCGGTGCGGCGGCGCTCAAGTACAACACACTGCAAAAGCTCACCTATATTGCGGTCATCTTTGTGCTCTTGCCGCTGATGATCGTCACCGGCCTGTGCCTGATGCCCGGTATGGCGCCCGTGATGGACTGGGCGATCGACCTGTTCGGGGGGCGGCAGTCGGCACGGTCGATCCATTTTATTGCGGCGGGTCTCATCGCGCTGTTCATCGTCGTCCACCTGACGCTTGTGGTGCTTGCGGGGCCGTACAACGAGATCCGCTCGATGATCACGGGCCGGTTCCGCGTGCCGCCCGGGCGCGCACAGGCAATGGCGGAGGAGGTGGCATGATTACGCGACGCGCGCTCGTCGGCAGCACGGTGGCGGGGGGCGGGCTGATGCTTTCAGGCTGCGACGCGCTCAACGCCAATGCCGGTTTCAAGCAGGCGCTGCGCCTGGGCGAACAGGCCAATCTCGCGCTCCACCGCCTGCTCGTCGACCGCATGGCGCTGGCGAAGGAGTTCGCGCCCAACCAGCGCTCGCCGATCTTCCGCGCGAACGGCACGCGCATGCCGATCGGGGAGCGGTACGCGCGTCACCTCGCGACCGAGTTTCGCGACTGGACGCTGGTCGTCGACGGCCTCGTCGCGCGCCCGGAAGCGATCCCGCTCGGCGCGCTGAAAGCCTTGCCGCAGCGCACGCAGATCACGCGGCACGACTGCGTCGAGGGGTGGAGCGCGATCGCCAAATGGACTGGCGTGCCGCTGACGCTGCTGCTCGACCGGGCGGGGTTGCGGCCGGAGGCGCGCTACATCGTCTTCCACTGCGCCGACGCAAACGACGGCACGCCCTATTACGAATCGGTCGACCTGGTCGACGCGCGCCACCCGCAGACGATCGTCGCCTGGGCGCTCAACGACGCGCCAGTGCCGGTCCAGAACGGCGCTCCGATCCGGATGCGGATCGAGCGCCAACTCGGCTACAAGCACGCCAAATATGTCGAGCGCATCCAGGCGGTGGCGTCGCTCGACGGCATCTACGGCGGCAAGGGCGGTTTCTGGGAGGATGCGGCCGGCTACGAATGGTACGCGGGCGCCTGACCTACGGCACCAATACCGTATCCCGCGCGTCGGCCAGCATTTCAGGATAGTCGGTCGTGTAGTGAAGTCCGCGGCTTTCGTGTCGTGACAGCGCCGACCGCACGATCAGGTCGGCGACCTCGAGCAGGTTTCTGAGTTCGATCAGGTCGGGCGTCACGCGGAAATGTCCGTAATAGTCGTCGACCTCGCGCCGGAGCAGGTCGATGCGGTGTTTGGCGCGCTCGAGCCGCTTGGTCGTGCGCACGATGCCGACGAAATTCCACATGAACTGGCGGATCTCGCGCCAGCTCTGCTGGATGACGACTTCCTCGTCGCTGTCGGTCACGCGGCTTTCGTCCCACGCACGCACGACCGGCGGTTCGGGAAATCCATCCCAATTTGCCGCGATGTGCCGCGCCGCCGCCTCGCCATAGACGAGGCATTCGAGAAGCGAGTTGGACGCGAGCCGGTTCGCGCCGTGAAGCCCCGATTGCGTGACCTCGCCGGCGGCATAGAGCCCTTTGGCGTCAGTGCGCCCGTGCCGGTCCACGAGCACGCCGCCACAGGTGTAGTGCTGCGCGGGGACGACCGGGATCGGCTCTCTGGTGATGTCGATGCCGAGCCCGATCAGCTTGTCGTAGATATTGGGGAAGTGATCGCGCACGAACTCGGCGGGCTTGTGGCTGATGTCGAGATGGACATAGTCGAGCCCGTCCCGCTTGATCTCGGCGTCGTTGGCGCGCGCGACGATGTCTCGCGGGGCGAGTTCGGCGCGCGCGTCGTAGTCGGGCATGTAGCGGTGCCCGGTTTTCGGGTTAAGCAGCAGCCCGCCCTCGCCGCGCACCGCCTCGGTAATCAGGAAGTTCTTGACCTGGAGATTGTAGAGGCAGGTCGGGTGGAACTGCATGAACTCCATGTTGGAGACGCGGCACCCCGCGCGCCAGGCCATCGCGATGCCGTCCCCCGTCGCGCCGCGCGGTGCGGTCGAATAGAGATAGGTCCGCCCCGCGCCGCCCGAGGCGAGGATCGTGGCGCGCGCGCACAGCGTATCGACTTTCCCCGTCGCGCGGTTGAAGGCGTAGAGCCCGTGGACGCGCCCGCTCGTCGAGAAGCGTTCCTGGTGACGGCCGGTGATGAGGTCGATCGCGACCATGTCGGGAATGAGCGTGATGTTCGGGTTCGCCCGCGCCGCCGCCTCCAGCGCGCGTTGTACCGCCGCGCCAGTCGCGTCGGCGACGTGCACGATACGGCGGTGCGAATGCCCGCCCTCGCGCGTCAGGTGCAGCTCGTCGCCCTGCGTGTTGAATGGCACGCCGAGCTCGACGAGCCGCGCAATCGCGGCCGGCGCGGCTTCGACGACGAACTCGACAGTCGCGCGATCGTTCAGCCCCGCGCCCGCGACCATCGTGTCTTCGACATGGTTCTCGAACGTGTCGCCCGGCTCGAGCACTGCCGCGATCCCGCCCTGCGCCCAGCCGGTCGCGCCGTCGCTGACCGAACCCTTGGCGAGCACGCCGACACGGTAGCGGTCGGCCAGATTCAATGCCGCCGTCAGCCCTGCCGCGCCCGACCCGACGATGAGGACGTCGAAGGTCAACAGGCGCTCAAGCTGCCTTCAACGTAGCAAGCGGTAGCGCCGTGGCTTCGAGTGTCGACAGATCCAAGACCTTCGAGGCCTGATCAATGTCTATCCCGACGACGCGCCCCTCCCGGTCGAAATCGGCATTGACGCCGCTCGCAATCTCACGGACTTCGCTACCAGCACCACCGCGTAGCTCGATGTAGAGGCTATCGGTCTCAGGGTAATAGTGCAGCCGCATCACGTCTCCTGCACGAAGTCACGATCGAAGAACGCGTTGTGCACCGTCACGCCATCAGCCAGCGTCACAACCCTGAGATAGCGCTTGCCATAGTCATTTTGCAAGTCGATCAATCCCCAGTGGCGGATGCGTCCGTCGTCCTGCGCTTCGACCCGTATTGGTGCACGAATCACTTTCTCACACATCGCTAACGTCAGATAGGGGCGCTTTCGTAGGACCTGCTCATTGAAGTAAGGGGTCGAAGCTGGCGCGTCGCTCATGCAACCTCCCGCGTCAGCGCGAGGAACACGTGCTCGAGGTCCGCCTCGCGTGTCGAGACGTCGACGATGCCCAGCCCCGCGCCGTTCACCGCGGTGATCACGTCGCCCGCGTTGGCCTTGGCCTTCGAATAGGTGATGGTCAGCACGCGGTCGGCTTTCAGCGAGATCGTCTCGAACACCGGCGACTGCGGCGGCGCGGCCAGGTCGCGGTCGACGGTCACCTCCACAACCTTTTCCTGAGCCATGCCGACCAGCTCGCGCGTCGGTTTGTCGGCGATGAGGCGACCGTGATTGATGATCGCGATGCGGTCGCAAAGCTCCTCGGCCTCCTCGAGGTAGTGAGTCGTCAGCACGATCGTCACGCCCTGCCGGTTGAGCTCGCGGACGTACGACCACAGCTGCTGGCGTAGCTCGATGTCGACGCCCGCGGTCGGTTCGTCGAGCACGAGCACTGGCGGCGCATGGACCATCGCCTTGGCAACCAGCAGCCGCCGCTTCATGCCGCCCGACAGCGTGCGCGAATAGGCGTTGGCTTTGTCCTCCAGATGCACCGCGCGCAGCAGCTCCATCGAACGGCGGTGCTGTTTCGGGACGCCGTAAAGTCCCGCGACGAGTTCGAGCGTCTCGAGCGGCGTGAAGAACGGGTCGAACAGGAGTTCCTGCGGCACGACGCCGATCGACGCCTTGGCATTGCGCGGATGCTCGTCGATGTCGAAGCCCCAGATGCGCGCGCTGCCGCCCGACTTTACGACCATGCCTGACAGGATGTTGATCGTCGTCGACTTGCCCGCGCCATTGGGGCCGAGCAGTCCGAAAATCGACCCGCGCGGCACGTCGAGCGTCACGCCGTCCAGCGCACGCTTGCCGCCCTTGTAGGTCTTCGACAGGTCGCGGAGCTCGATGGCGGCAGTCATTCGTGGCGCTTAGGCTGCGGTTCGCCCTGCCGCAATCGTTCGCGGCAGTCTGGCTTCGTTAATGACATGCGTGTAAGCAGCCGCACATGTCGCGTACGCTTTCCCACCCCATCTCGATTCTCCCTGCCGACATCGACTTCATGGGGCACGTCAACAACGCCCGTTACCTTGGCTGGGTGCAGGACGCGGTTATCGCACACTGGCAGAAGATCGCCCCTCCGGCTGCCGTCGCGCAGCACCTGTGGGTCGCGCTCAAGCACGAGATCACCTACCGCAAGCCCGCGTTCCTGAACGACGAGGTGATCGCGACCGTCGTGCTCGACCGGGTCGAGGGCGTGCGCGCTTTCTACACCACGCTCATCCAGCGAGGTGACGAGGTGCTGGCCGAGGTCAAGTCGAGCTGGTGCTCGCTCGATTCCGCAACGCTGCGTCCGGCCCGGATCGCAAAGGACGTGGCGGCGAAGTTCTTCGGTTAGCTCGCGCGGCGTTCGAGGAACGCGAAGTTATGGTCGTAGTCGCGCACCCAGATGCGCGGCGGCAGTCCACCGAAGCAGCGGAAGTCGAACCAGCGGATCGCCGCTTCCTCAAGCAGTGACGCATCGACACGCCGGTCGTTCCAGCCGAGGACGAGCGTGCCGCCGGGCGCGAGCGCCGCGTGGCACGCCTCGAGCGCTGCCAATTGATGCCCGAAGCGGTTGACGCCGAAGCCGAGCACGCCCGTCATCACGATGGTCGTGAAGCGAGCGCGTCCGAACCGTTCGGCGACCGTGGTCACGCAGCCGGTTTCATGCCGCCCCGGCGCGCCAAAGGGTTCGACTGCGGCGTCCCAGTCGATCGTCGAACACGTGCCGCCGTCTGCTTCGAGCAGCGCGGGGTAGGGCGCAGTGTAATCGCGCACGCCGACGAACAGGATCTCGCCGCCGCGCCGGGCAACTTCGGGAAAGATGTCGTCGCGCAGGACTGTCCGGTCGGGCGCGCGCGCGATGTCCGCCGCCCGCTCTGCCGACGACATCGGCAGGCGGCGAAAAAGCTTTTGTACCGCGCCCTTGCGCGGCGCGACCAGCCCGCTCTCGAGCAGTGCACTGCGTGGCCGTTCGGCGTGCCACCCCGGCACGTCCGTGACGCTGCTTGCCATGTCCGGGCCCCCGCCCCCTCGTCCTCCCGACGCGTGATAGCGCCGGATGGCAAAAGCCTATCACAGCTGCGATCGATTGCGAGTCGCCTTATTTGAACAACCCGCCGAGGATTCCGCGGACCAGCTGCCCCGCAATCCCGCCACCGCGCGAGCGGCCGCCGCCGCCGAACACGGCCTTGGTCACTTCGTTTGCGACCGCGCGGCCGACACTGGACGAAGCCGAGCGGGTCGCGGACTTGAGCACGGTGTCGAGGACGCCGGGCTTGGCGGCCTCGCGCGCCTCGATCCGCGCCTGTTGTGCGGCGAGCTTCGCGGCGGCGGCATCGGCCTTAGCCTGTTCCTTCGCCTGGGCTGCGGCGAGTTTCTCGGCCTCTGCGGTGGCCTTCGCTTCGGCAGCGGCGGCACTTGCCTGCGCGCCTTTCGCGGCGAGGATTTCCTCCGCGGACTCGCGGTCGATCAGCGCGTCATATTGGTCGCCGATCGCGTCGGTCGCGATCATAACGCCGCGTTCCTTGGCGTCGAGTGGCCCGACGCGCGACGACGGCGCCTTGATCAGCGTGCGCTCGACCGGCGAGGGCGCGCCGTCGGGCTGGAGCAGCGAGACGAGCGCCTCGCCGATCTTGAGTTCGGTGATGACGGTCGCGACGTCGACGCCCGGATTAGCACGGAACGTCTCCGCCGCAGCGCGCACCGCCGCCTGGTCGCGCGGGGTGAAGGCGTTCAGCTTGTGCTGCACGCGGTTGTTGAGCTGCCCCGCGACTGTGTCGGGAATGTCGATAGGGTTCTGGGTGATGAAATAGACGCCGACGCCTTTCGACCGGATGAGGCGCACGACCTGCTCGATCTTCTCAACGAGCGCCTTGGGCGCGTCGTTGAACAGCAAATGCGCCTCGTCGAAGAAGAAGACCAGCTTGGGCTTGTCCGGATCGCCGATTTCGGGAAGCGTTTCGAACAGTTCGGACAAGAGCCACAGCAGGAAGGTCGAGTAGAGCTTCGGGCTTGCCATCAGCTTGTCGGCAGCGAGGATGTTGACGACGCCCCGCCCCGCATCGTCGGTCACGATCAGGTCGTCGATGTCGAGCGCGGGTTCGCCAAAGAAATTCTCGCCGCCCTGGCTGCGGAGTTGCAGCAACGACCGCTGGATCGTGCCGACCGACTGTTTGGATACATTGCCATAGGTGATCGTCAACTCGTCCGCGCGCTCGGCGACGCTCGTCAGCATCGCCTGCAGGTCGTCGAGGTCGAGCAGCAGCAGCCCGTCCTTGTCGGCAGCGTGGAAGGCGATGGTCAGCACGCCTTCCTGCACCTCGTTCAGGTCCATCAGCCGCGCGAGCAGCACCGGCCCCATTTCGCTGATGGTCGTGCGGATCGGGTGGCCTTGTTCGCCGAACAGATCCCAGAACTGCACGGGGCAGTCGCGATAGGCCCAGTCGCCTTGCCCGATCTCGGCAGCGCGCGCGGCGAAGACCTCGTGCATCTTGGCGGTGGCACTTCCGGCCATCGCGAGGCCGGAGAGGTCGCCCTTCACGTCCGCGACGAAGCACGGGACCCCGGCGGCCGAAAAACCTTCGACCATGCCCTGCAGCGTCACCGTCTTGCCGGTGCCGGTCGCGCCTGCAATCAGCCCGTGGCGGTTCGCGCGTTTGAGCGTGATCGCTTGAGGATTCGCACCCCCGCTCCCTGCGCCGATGAACATCGTGCCGTCACTCATGCAAAAACCCCCGCCGGATTACTCGGGCGGGGGCTTAGCTCAATCGGTTGCGGGCCGGAAGAGTTAGCGGCTGTTGAGCCGGACCGGCACGTTTTGTGACGGGCGATTGCCGCGCTGGACGGTCACGAGGACGTTCTGCCGGTTTGCCGCGCGCGCCGCGTTGACGGCGGCGGTCACCTCGGCCGCGGTCGTGACCGGACGCAAGTTCATCGCGGTCACGATGTCGCCACGCTGCAAACCCTTTTGCTGCGCGTCACTGCCCGGCGCGACGCCGGTGATGACGACGCCGCGTACGGGCGACGCGAGGCCGAGCTGGCGCGTAATTTCCGGCGTCATCGGCGTAACTGCGAAGCCCAGCGCACCCTGCGCAGCTTCGGACGAGGATTGCGGATCGGGCTCGCCGAGTCCCTGACCCTGCTGCCCGCGCTGTGCGAGCACCTCGTCGGAGGGACGCTCGCCGAGCGCAACTGACAGCGTCTGCCGCTGCCCGTTACGAATAACTTCGACCGGCACCCGCTGCCCCACGGGCAAGTTCGCGACGATGAACGAGACCGACGAATCGGGTGTCACGTCGCGATTGTTGATGCGGACGATAACGTCGCCCTGCCTGATGCCTGCGCGCTCCGCAGGACCGCCGGATTCGATGCCCGCGACCAGCTCGCCCTGATTCTTTGGCAGGCCAAGCGATTCGAACACCTCAGGCGACATCGGGTTGAGCGTGATCCCCATATACCCGCGCCGGATGCGTTCGCCCGAGCGCAGCGATTCGACGATCGGCCGCGCCTGTTCGGCAGGAATCGCAAAGCCGATACCCACGTTGCCGCCGGTCGGTGTGAAGATCTGCGAATTGATGCCGATGACGTTGCCGTTCATGTCGAACATCGGCCCGCCCGAATTGCCGCTGTTGATCGCGGCGTCGGTCTGAATGAAGCGGTCGTAGGCACCGCCCTGTCCGGTCACGCGGTGGAGCGCCGAGATGATGCCTGCGGTCACCGTTGAGCCCAGCCCATAAGGCTGGCCGATCGCGATGACCCAGTCACCCACGCGCGCCTTCGCCGAATCGCCGAAGCGGACGAAGGGCAGCCCGCGCGCATCGATCTTGAGCACGGCGAGGTCGGACGCCTGGTCGCGGCCCACGACGCGCGCCTTGTATTCCTTCTTGTCCGACGTCTGGACCGTGATCGTCTCGACGACCGCAGTGCGCGTTCCGGCCGAGATGACGTGGTTGTTGGTGACGATATAGCCATCGTCGGAAATCAGGAAGCCGGAGCCAAGCGACTGGCCCTGGCGCGTCGTGGGCCGGTCGCTGCCGCCGCCGCCGAACAGGTCGCCGAACGGGGTGCCCGCGAACGGGTTGCCCGGCACGGTCACGCGCTGCGTCGTCGAGATGTTGACGACGGCGGGCTGGAGCCGCGTTACCATGTCGGCAAAGCTCATCGGCGCGCCCGAGCGGGGCGCCGTCATCGCAGGGGCGATATTGTCGTTCTGCGCGGTCTGCGCGGCGGATGGCGACTGGATCGCCATCGTGGCGGCGGTGCCGCCGATCAGGAGTGCGGTGGTCAGAGCAAAAGCGTAGCGCACCTAGATTGTTCCTCTCGATTCCGGCCGTGCCGGGGTCGCCAGCGGCGATGACGCCGACTGGCTTAACGCGAATTGAATGGCAAAGTTGACAAAGTTCATTCGCGCCGCCTCAGCCCTCATCGCCGCCCTTGGAATTCGCGCAGATAGCCATTGTTCGGCGACAGGATGATCGACGCCGATCCGCCCGGGGTCGACCCGTCGGTCCCAAAGGTCCGCTCGTACGACTGCATCGCGCGGTAGAAGTCGTAGAACTCGGGATCCTTGCCGAACGCGCCGGCGTAGATGCCCGCCGCCTGCGCATCGGCATCGGCGCGGATGATCTGCGCCTGCTTCAGCCCTTCGGCCTCGATCGTGCGCGCTTCCTGAATGCGCGCGCTGCGCATCCGCTCGAACGCGGCTTCCAGCGGCGCGCCCTCGGGCGGGTCGGTGGCCTTGATGCGGACGTCGACGATCTGGACGCCGTACTGGCGCGCCTGCGCGTCGAGGGCGCGGCGCACGTTCGACATGATCTGGCTGCGCTCGGGGCTCAGCAGTTCGCGGTACTGGCGCTTGCCGAGCTCGGAGCGGACGACCGAGCCGAGGATCGGCGCGATCTGGTCGGCGACGCGGTCCTCGGTGCGTGCGGCGGTGTACATCTGCAGCGGATTGACGATGCGATAGCGCGCGAACGCGTCGACGTTCAGGCGGTACTGGTCGGTCGACAGCACCTGCTGCGGCTGCATGTCGACGTCGCGCACGCGCTTGTCGATCCAGATCACCGTGTCGAAGAACGGCACTACCGCGAGCAGTCCCGCGCCCGGCCCGCCAAACTGCTGCTGCGGCTGGTAGCGGTTGACGAGCGCGACGGGATTCCCGAGCCGGAGCACGACAGCCTGCTTGGTCTCGGGCACGACCTTGACCGTGTTGACGAGCAGGAAGAGCGCGGCGACCGCGATGATCGCAAGCAGCACCGGGTTCTTGAGCGTGCGGTCCATCAGCGCGGTCCTCCCGGTGCTTCGGGTGCAGGCGTTGCGCGCTGCAACTCGCGCAGTGGCAGATAGGGCGTCACGCCCGGCGCCTCGACGATCGTCTTGTCGGTCTTGGCAAGCACCCGCTCCATGGTTTCATAATACATGCGGCGGCGGGTCACTTCCGGCGCAGCCTTGTACTGCACGTAGACGCGGTCGAACGCGCCGGCATCGCCCGTCGCCTTCTGGACGATCTGCTGCGCGTAGGTGCGCGCCTGGTTGACGCTGGTCTGCGCGCGCTGCTGCGCGGCGGTGACTTCCTTGAAGGCATCGACGGTCGAGGCTGGCGGATCGGTTTGCTTGATTGCAATGCCCTGCATCCGCACGCCAAGCCGGTAGACGTCGAGCACCGCCTGCATGCGCTGCGACACCTCAGCCTCGAGCGCGTTGCGTCCCGACCCGATCGCATCGTTCAAGGTCATGTTGGCAACGGCAGCGCGCATCGTGCTTTCGGCAACGCCGCGGATGGTCGCTTCCGGATCGATCGCCTGGAAGAAGAAAAGCTCCGGATCGCGGATGGTCCAACGGACAGTATACTGTAGATTGATCAGGTTCTGGTCGCCGGTGAGCACCAACCGTTCGCCGCTGCCGCTCGGTATCTCGATCGTGCGGATATTCTGCACGTCGATGACGCGGACGGTATCGATCGGCGCGGGCAGCGTGAAGCTCACGCCGGGGTTGAGCGTATGCGAATACTTGCCCAGCCGCGTAACCACCCCGCGTTCGGCCGGGTTGATCTGGTGAAAGCTGGTCAGCACGAGCCAGAGGACCGCGAGTGCAGCGAGGCCGTAGCCGATCCACTTGGCATAATTCTGCTGACCGCCGCCGAAATTGCCGCCGCCGGCCTTGGCGCGCTTCAAAAGCTCATCGAGCGCAGACGGTCCTTTCGATCCGCGCGGACGGTCGCCCTCGGGGGGTTGGCTCCACGGGTTGCGCGGTCCCTTGCCGCCGCCGTCGCCGCCTCCGCCCGGTCCACCCGAGCCGCCGCCGCGTCCGCCCCAGG
>VYLJ01000337.1_pt1 | contig 11189 bp, 11 predicted proteins | sample 5114331 | NCBI WGS metagenome assembly VYLJ01 (sample SAMN12291791, study PRJNA351875) | freshwater metagenome | isolation source: freshwater lake | place: USA: Michigan, MSU2 Lake | collected 2011-08-16
GTCGCGACTGCGATATTTCGCCGGGTCGGACATCGAATGGCCCCGGTAGCGGTACGTCTTCATCTCGAGGATCAGCGGCCCCTTGCCCGCTCGGGTCCAGTCCAGCGCGACCTCTGCCGCGCCCCGGCACGCAAGCACGTCCATGCCGTCGACCTGGATGCCCGGGATCGTGAAGCTCTCGCCGCGGCGGTAGAGATGTGTCTCCGCCGACGAGCGCTGGACGCTGGTGCCCATCGCGTACTGATTGTTCTCGATGACGAACACGACGGGCAGGTCCCACAACGCTGCCATGTTGAACGCTTCGTAGACCTGCCCCTGGTTCGCGGCGCCGTCCCCGAAATAAGCGAGACAGACGCCACCGTCGCCGCGATACTTGTGCGCAAAGCCGAGACCGGCACCGAGGGAGACCTGCGCGCCGACGATACCATGGCCGCCGAAGAACCCCTTGGCGACATCGAACATGTGCATCGACCCGCCCTTCCCGCGCGAAATGCCAGCCGCGCGGCCCGTCAGCTCGGCCATGACGACCTTCGGCTCGATCCGGCACAGCAGCATATGGCCGTGGTCGCGGTAGCCGGTGATGACCGAATCCTTGCCGATCTCCAGCGCCGACTGCAGTCCGACCGCGACCGCTTCCTGACCGATGTAGAGGTGGCAGAAACCGCCGATCAGGCCGAGGCCGTAAAGCTGCCCGGCCTTCTCCTCGAACCGACGTATGAGCAGCATGTCGCGGTAGAACGACAGCATTTCGTCGGCCGTGGCCTTGTACCGCACCGGTTCGGGCGGGCGTTCCATGGTCGTCGGCTCGGACTTCGCGGCGGCTTTGGCCAAAGATCGCCCTTTCGCTGGCAGGTCAGTGGCGGCGCTATAAGGGCGCGCGGACGGGCCGCGCAAGTTGACGCTTCGGTAAAGCGATTACTGCAACCGGATGATGATCTCGTCCTTGCCGACGACGCCCATGTCGCGGCGAACGAGTTCATCGACCAGATCGGGGTTGGCGTGGCGCGGGTCGAGCAGCGCCACACGGTGTTCGAGCCGGGCCTTCTCGGCCTCGACACGGGCAAGGTCTGATTTCCGCTCATCGAGCCGCTTCGAATAATCGCCCCAGGCCAGCGCTCCGTTTGCGCCGAAAAGCGCGTAGCCACCGAAAAAAGCGATCACGATCAGCGCGGCAGCGGGTGCCACCGCTGCACGAAGGTTCGTCCAGATCCTTCGGGATTTCGTCACTCTCGCCACGAAGCCCTTGAATCACACGCGATTCGCCGAATCAACCCCGTTTCTGACGAAAAATCGCACGGCCGGCATATTCGGCCGCATCGCCGAGTTCTTCCTCGATACGGATCAGCTGGTTATACTTCGCCAGCCGGTCCGACCGCGCGAGGCTGCCGGTCTTGATCTGCCCGCAATTCGTGGCGACTGCGAGGTCGGCGATGGTCGCGTCCTCAGTTTCCCCAGAGCGGTGCGACATGACGGCGGTATAGCTGTTGCGCTGCGCGAGCGAGACGGCGGCGAGCGTTTCGGTGAGCGTTCCGATCTGGTTGACCTTGATGAGGATCGAATTGGCCAACCCCCTGTCGAGCCCCATCTGCAGGCGGTCGACGTTGGTGACAAACAGGTCATCGCCGACCAGCTGGACCTTGCCGCCGATCAGGTCGGTGAGCGCCTTCCAACCGTCGAAGTCGTCCTCCGCCATCCCGTCTTCGATCGATGCGATCGGATAACGCGCGCAAAGGTCGGCAAGATAAGCTGCGTTCTCCGTGGGCGACCGGGTCACGCCCTCGCCCTCGAACCGATATGCACCGCCCTTGAAATACTCGGTCGCCGCACAATCGAGCGCGAGGACGACGTCGTCGCCGGGGGTGTAGCCTGCCGCCTCGACGCTTGCCATGATGAAGTCGAGCGCCTCGGGCGCGCTGGCGAGGTTTGGTGCAAAGCCACCCTCGTCGCCGACCGCGGTTGCCAGCCCCTTGTCGTGCAGCTTCTTCTTCAAGGTGTGGAAGATTTCCGACCCCATTCGGACCGAATCGAACAGCGTCTCCGCGCCGACGGGCATCACCATGAATTCCTGAAAGTCGATCGGGTTGTCGGCATGCGCGCCGCCGTTGACGATGTTCATCATTGGCACCGGCAGGACGTGCCCGCCGACTCCCCCGACGTAGCGGTAAAGCGGCAGCCCGCGCGCGTCGGCCGCGGCTTTTGAGGTCGCGAGGCTCACGCCCAGGATCGCGTTCGCGCCCAGCCGGGACTTGTTGTCGGTCCCGTCGAGCGTGATCATCGCCGCGTCAACCTCGCGCTGGTCCTCTGCATCGAGGCCGAGCAGCAGGTCCGCAATTTCGCCGTTCACCGCGTCGACTGCCTTGCCAACGCCCTTGCCAAGCCACGCCGACCCGCCATCGCGCAGCTCGACGGCCTCATACGCCCCAGTCGATGCGCCCGACGGAACCGCGGCACGACCGAAGCTGCCGTCCTCGAGGCTGACGTCGACCTCGACCGTCGGATTGCCGCGGCTGTCGACGATCTGGCGGGCGCGGACGTCGATGATGGCGGTCATGGGGTGAAGCTCCGGTTTGCGGGAAAAACGAGCCGCGCCCCTAGTATATGGCACTGCGGATATGCAAATAACGGGTGCGTAACGAGGGAACCGGTGCGTGCCGTCGCCGTTCACGCGCCGAACCCAGTCCGGCCCCGCATCGGGTTGGCAAGAAAAAGGACAGCACGAGATGGCCGAAACCACCGCCACCAAATCAGCGGCAAAGCCCGTTACGACCCGCAAAGCTGCGGCGAAGCGCGAAACTGCCGCTCCGGCGCAGGGCGTCGTCGCCAAGGCGAAGGACGCAACGTCGAAGCTGGCAAAGGAAGCGACCACGGCCGCGCGCAACGCCGCGAACGAGGGCAAGGACCGCGCGAGCGAAGCGCTGGCGAACGTCTCGAAGGCGGTCGAAGGTGCCGCGAACCTCGTCGAGGAGAAGGTCGGCGCGAACTACGGGCAATACGCCCGCAAGGCAGCCGACAAGGTGTCGGGCGTCGCGCAGTCGATCCAGGACAAGGACATCGACGACCTGATCGACGACACGCGCCAGTTCGTCCGCAAACAGCCGATGATTGCGCTTGGTGCGGCCGTTGCTGTCGGTTTTGTCCTCACGCGCCTGTTCAAGATCGGCGCAAGCGCGTCCGACGACAACAGCCGCGCCTGATTCAGGTCGTGGACGAGGTGCGGGAGACTGTGGCGACCGTCGGCGAACGCCCGACGATTGCCGAGCTTTTCGAGCGCCTCGCACACGACCTTCAGGCGCTCGTCCGCGCTGAATTCGCGCTCTACCGGGCAGAGGCAGCGCGCCGTGCGCTGTCGGCTGGCTGGGCGGTCGGGCTGATCATCGCCGCGGTGACACTGGCACAGGGCGCACTGATTGCGCTGCTGGTGGGCCTCATTCTGTTGCTTGCCCCAATGGTCGGTGCCGGATGGGCGATCGTTTCAGTGACCACAGGCGCGCTTGGTCTCGCGGGTGTGCTGATATGGTTTGGATGGCGCAACGCCAACCGCATGATTGATCCGGACCAGCCGTGAAGCGCGCAATCGACCGGCGTGTCGCCTTCGCCCGGACCGAGGCCGAGGCCGCACGCGAAACCGCGATCCGAACGGTGGCCGAGCTGCGCTATCGCCTCGACCCGCGCATCATCGCTTCCGATGCGACCGAGCAGGCTTGGGAGCATCTTGGCGATGTCATCGGGACGGTGACCGAAAAAGCCAAGGCCCGCCCGTGGCTGCTGGCTGCGGCCGCAACGGTCGCTGGGCTCGTCATTACCCGGCGCGCAACCGCCGGTCCCGACGAAACGCAAGCAACTAACCCCTAGCCTCGCGTGTTGAGCGCGACGACAAGGAGACTGACATGGCCGAGACTAACCCTGCCCTCGATAACCGCGCCGCGCCCCGCCGGGGTGAGCGAACGACCGAGCGTGTCAAGGACACCGCCCGCCGCGCGACGCAGACCGCAAAGGCGCGCGCGAGCGACGCCGGTGCTGCCGTGCAGGAAACGCTCGACACCAGTCCACTGACTGTCCTCGCCGGCGCCATTGCGACCGGCGCTGTCGCTGCGGCGCTGATTCCCACGACCCGGCAGGAACTCCAGGCGCTCGGGCCCTGGGCCGAGTCGATGCGCGAGGCGCTGGAGGACGCGTTCGAGGCCGCGAAAAAGGCGGGAGTCGCCGAGCTGACCGCAGGGGGGCTCACATTTGCAGCCGCCTCCAATGGCGCAGGTGGCCTTGTCGGCAAAGTCGTCAAGGCAGCCACTGCGGCATCGGGCGCCGCCGCAACCAGCGTCAAGTCGCGCCGCGCGCAGGAAAACACGACCGTCGACCAGCAGATGTCGCCGGCACCGATGGACGTCTGACACGCGTGAGGTTAGGAGCTTGCGCATGAGCAAGCTCCACCTCGTGTTCGGCGGGCGGGTCAGCGACCCACAAACCGTCGATTTCGTCGATCCCGCCAAGCTCGACGTTGTCGGCATCTATCCCGACTTCGCAAGCGCCGAAAAGGCATGGCGGAGCGCCGCGCAGCGCACCGTAGACGACGCCGAGATGAAATATGTCGTTGTCCACCTGCACCGGTTGCAGGAGCTTACGCTGCCGCCTCAGCCGTAGCGGTACCGCCACTCGATCAACGGGACGGTCATCACCAGCCCGGTCACAAAGCCGCCGACGTGCGCCGCCGTAGCGACGCTGAAGGGTCCGGCAGCACTCGCAAACGAGATGCCCCACTGAATGACGGTCCACGCGGCCGCTAGCCACAGTCCGCGCACGACCAGCCCGGGGATCGGCCCGATCGAGCGCACCTTCTGCCGACCGAACAGCATCGCATATGTTCCGACGACGGCGGAAATCGCGCCGCTCGCGCCGATCATTGGCGTCGATGAGACCGGATCGACAAAATACTGCGCCGCCGCCGCGCCATAAGCACCGATTGCGTAGAGCAGCAGGAGCTTGCCGCCGCCGACCGCCTGCTCGACCGCCCGCCCGCAAACCACAAGCATCAGCAGGTTCATGCCGAGGTGGAGCAGGCCGCCGTGCAGGAGCGTCGCCGAAAGCGGGGTCAGGCTGAACGGCACATTTTCGAAGGGGAACGGTTCGGTTGCCCTGACCGGCACGAACCCGCCCTGCAGGACGACATGCGGACCTGCGACAGTTATCTGCGCCAGCCACGCAAGCGCCGTGGCCACAGCGATCGCGACCGTCACGCGCGAGGCGCGCGACACATCCATGTCAGACGAACTCGATCTTCGACACTTCGTACCAGCGGTCACCCGCGGGCACCGTCACCTCGACTTCGTCGCCCGCCTTCTTGCCGATGAGCGCACGGCCAATCGGCGAGTTGTAACTGATCCGGCCCGCCTTCGCATCCGCCTCGGTTTCGCCGACGATCTGGTAGCGGACTGGCTTGTCCTCGTCATCGAGGAGGGTGACCGTCGCGCCGAACACGACCTTGTCGCCCGACAGCTCGCGCGGGTCGATGATCGTTGCACGGCTGAGCTTGCTCTCGATATCGAGGATCATCGCCTCGATCTGGCCCTGGCGCTCCTTCGCCGCGTGATACTCGGCATTCTCGGACAGGTCGCCGTGCGCGCGCGCTTCCTCGATCGCATCGATCACTTCGGGCCGCTCTGCCTTCAGAGCCGCCAGCTGTTCGGTCAGCATCCGCTGTCCCTCGACCAGCATCGGCATCTTGTCGACGGTTGCCATAATTACGGGCCCCTTAGTCAAAACCTCTTCACGGCCCGGAACGCTCCGGACCTGCTTAGCGTCGCATCTGTTCGGAAAATCAGCTTGCGAGCCGAAGATGATAGGATTGCAGAGGCCGGACTTCAAGCTCTGCGCTCTGCAGCGCAGCAATTGCGCGGGTTGCTGCCAGGCCAGCCTGCGCAGTCGTGAACGACGGCACCTTGCTCGTCAGCGCGGCGCGGCGGATGCTCTCGCTGTCCTTCAGCGACTGCCAGCCTTCGGTAGTGTTGAACACCAGGGCGATGTCGCCATCGACGATGCGGTCGACGATGTGCGGACGCCCTTCGGCAACCTTGTTGACCTGCTCGACCGAGACCCCTTCGGCCTCGAGGAAGCGGGCAGTGCCGCCCGTTGCGATGACGCTGAAGCCCATATCCACGAGTTGACGGACGCCGGGGAGGATGACCGGCTTGTCGCTGTCTTTCACCGAGACGAAGACACGGCCTTCGGTTGGGAGCAGCGTGCCCGCACCGAGCTGCGCTTTCGCGAACGCGGTTGCGAAATCGCTATCGATACCCATGACTTCGCCTGTACTCTTCATTTCGGGCGAGAGCACGGGGTCGACACCCGGGAAGCGGGCAAAGGGGAACACCGCTTCCTTGACTGCGATGTGCGAGATGTCGAGGTCGATTGTCGGCAGGTTCGCGAGCTTTTCGCCGGCCATGACGCGCGCGGCGATCTTTGCGATCGGCGACCCGATTGCCTTTGCGACAAACGGCACTGTCCGCGATGCACGCGGGTTGACCTCGATGATGTAGACCTGCCCGTCCTTGACCGCGAACTGCACGTTCATCAGCCCGCGGACTTCGAGCGCTTTCGCCAGCACCTCGGCCTGCCGCGCGATCTCGGCGACGATTTCCGGCGCAAGGCTGTAGGGCGGGAGCGAGCAGGCGCTGTCGCCCGAATGGACGCCGGCTTCCTCGATGTGCTGCAAGATGCCCGCAACCACGACCTGCTCGCCGTCGGCGATCGCATCGACGTCGACCTCGACCGCGTCGCGCAGATACCGGTCGATCAGCACCGGCGCGTCGCCCGACACCTGCACCGCGGTCGCGATATAGTGGTCGAGCTGCGCCTCGGTATCGACGATCTCCATCGCGCGCCCACCAAGGACGAAGCTGGGGCGCATCAGCACGGGGTAGCCAATGCGCGCCGCCACTGCGACCGCCTCGTCGCGGCTGCGCGCAATCCCGTTGTCGGGCTGCCTGAGGCCAAGACGCGTGACAAGCGCCGCGAACTGCTCGCGGTCTTCCGCCAGGTCGATTGCCTTGGGACTGGTGCCGAGGATCGGAATTCCCGCCTCCTCGAGCGCCTTTGCGAGGTTGAGCGGTGTCTGCCCGCCGAACTGGACGATCACGCCCTTCAGCGTGCCGTTCTGCTGTTCGACATGGAGAATCTCTAGGACGTCCTCCGCCGTCAGCGGTTCGAAATAGAGCCGGTCGGACGTGTCGTAATCGGTCGAGACCGTCTCTGGATTGCAATTGACCATGATCGTCTCGAACCCGGCCTCATCGAGTGCGAAACAGGCGTGGCAACAGCAATAGTCGAACTCGATCCCCTGCCCGATCCGGTTCGGGCCGCCACCAAGGATGACGATCTTGTCGCGATCCGACGGTGCCGCTTCGCATTCGGGCGTGCCGAAGCTCGGCGCTTCGTAGGTCGAGTACATGTACGCGGTCGGCGCGGCGAACTCGGCGGCGCAGGTGTCGATCCGCTTGAACACCGGCCGCACGCCGAGACGGTGGCGCAGGTTACGGACGTCGGTTTCGGTCTGCGCGCCGGTCATCGCGACCACCGCGTCGCGTGTGATGCCGCCGCGCGCCATGCCGCGTTCGGGAATGTTCGCCGACTTGACCGCAAGATAGGCGAGGCGCTTGTCGCTGAACCCCATCGACTTCAGGCGCCTCAGCTCCTCGGCATCCTGCGGCATCCCGCCGCGACAAACGCCTTCCTCGGCCTCGACGATTTCGGCGAGGCGGTCGAGGAACCACGGGTCGAACTTCGACACGGCATGGATCTCATCGGCGCTCAGCCCCTCACGAAGCGCTTGTGCCGCGACCAGCAACCGGTCGGGCGTCGCACGGCTGAGCGCGGCAAGGATCTCGTCGCGCGGCGCACCGACCAGCGCATCGATGTGGTTGAAGCCTGAAAGCCCGGTTTCGAGGCCACGCAGCGCCTTTTGCATCGATTCGTGGATGTTGCGCCCGATCGCCATGACCTCGCCGACCGACTTCATCGCGGTCGAGAGCAGCGGCTCGGAACCCTTGAACTTCTCGAAGGCGAAGCGCGGGATCTTGGTGACGACATAATCGATCGTCGGCTCGAACGACGCGGGCGTGGCGCCCGTGATGTCGTTCATGATCTCGTCGAGCGTATAGCCGACCGCGAGAAGTGCGGCGACCTTGGCGATCGGGAAGCCCGTCGCCTTCGACGCGAGTGCCGACGACCGCGAGACACGCGGGTTCATCTCGATGACGATCAGGCGGCCGTCCTTCGGGTTGACTGCGAACTGGACGTTCGAACCCCCTGTTTCAACACCGATTTCGCGCAGGCAAGCAATGCTCGCGTTGCGCATGATCTGATATTCCTTGTCGGTCAGCGTCAGCGCTGGCGCGACGGTGATCGAATCGCCGGTGTGGACGCCCATCGGGTCGACATTCTCGATCGAGCAGATGATGATGGCGTTGTCGGCGCGGTCGCGCACGACCTCCATCTCATATTCTTTCCAGCCGAGCAGCGACTCCTCGATCAGCACCTCGGTGGTCGGCGAGGCGTCGAGTCCGCCGCGGACGATCTCCTCGAACTCGTGCCGGTTGTACGCGATGCCGCCGCCGGTACCGCCCAGCGTGAACGACGGGCGGATGATCGCGGGGAGACCCGTACGCTCCAGCACGGCCAGCGCGTCCTCGAGGCTGTGCGCGATCCCCGAACGCGCGCTTTCGAGACCGATCCTGGTCATCGCCTCGCGGAACTTCATCCGGTCCTCGGCCTTGTCGATCGCCTCGGCATCGGCACCGATCATCTCGACGCCGTATTTTTCGAGCGTCCCGTCGTTGAATAGCGCGAGCGCGGTGTTGAGCGCGGTCTGCCCGCCCATCGTCGGCAGCACCGCGTCGGGCCGTTCCTTGGCGATGATCTTCGCGACGATCTCCGGCGTGATCGGCTCGATATAGGTCGCGTCCGCCAGCTCGGGATCGGTCATGATCGTCGCGGGGTTCGAATTGACGAGGACGATCCGGTACCCCTCCCCCTTCAGCGCCTTGATCGCCTGCGTGCCCGAATAATCGAACTCGCACGCCTGCCCGATAACGATCGGCCCCGCGCCGATGACGAGGATGGAATTGATATCAGTCCGCTTAGGCATAAATTGATCCGTGAACCTCCCTCGCCCCCTTCAGGGGGAGAGGGACGGGCGCGAAGCGCCAGGGAGAGGGGGAAGTCCGTTGAAACGCAACATCGCCAACCGCACCCGCGCCAAAGCCCTGCGCCGCACGATGACGCCGCCCGAGGAAAAACTCTGGAACCATCTGCGCGCCGGTCGCCTGCAAGGCATCAAATTCGTCACCCAGATGGTCTTCGGCCCCGACTACGTCGCCGACTTCGCCGCGCGCAGCCAGCGATTGATCATCGAACTCGACGGCGACAGCCATAGCGATGAAGCGTACGACGCCAGGCGGGACGCGCACATGGCGACAATGGGCTGGACCGTCCTGCGCGTCGGCAACAACGACGTGATGACCAACGTCGAAGGCGTGTGCCGGGCGATCCTGAACGCATTGGGAAGAGATTTCGACTGACCTTCCCCTCGCCCCCTTCAGGGGGAGAGGGTGGCCGAGCGAAGCGAGGCCGGGAGAGGGGGCAGTCTCGAGGGGCGAAACGAATCCCCCAACACACCCCACTCCCCCCTCTCCCTGGCGCTGAAGCGCCTGTCCCTCTCCCCCTGAAGGGGGCGAGGGAAGCCCCGCGCCGATGACGAGGATGGAGGAGATGTCGGTGCGTTTAGGCATTGAAAGGCCGGGCCTTCCTAAGGTAGCTTTTCGTCCGGAGCGACCTAGGACGGCGACGATCGGCAAAACCACGCACCCGCCTGATCACTCGCGCTAATCTCCCTAGCTTCAATGACGGCTGGCGGTCGAGATGATCGGCCAGCCGACGGGCACGATCGTCCGAGAGAATGGGCGGGCAGACTAGATATGCTCGATCGCTAAAGCCCGTGGCTCGAAGGACCAATCCATAATGTTTGACCACCCGGGCGCGTTGACCTTGCTTGAGAAAGCGCAACCCCCAAGCCATTCCGCCAACGTAATCGGCACCATAGCCTCGCACGCTCATCCCATCGCCCCCACAAACCGCTCGAACAGATAGTGGCTGTCCTGTGGGCCGGGGCTGGCTTCGGGGTGGTATTGGACGCTGAACGCCGAGGTGTCGGTCAGTTCGAAGCCGCAGTTGCTGCCGTCGAACAGCGACACATGCGTTTCGCGCGCGTTGGCGGGGAGACTCTCGCGTTCGACCGCGAAGCCATGATTCATGCTGGTGATCTCGACGCGGCCGTCGCTCAGGCGCTTGACCGGATGGTTCGCGCCGCGGTGGCCCTGGTGCATCTTGGTGGTCTTCGCGCCCACTGCCAGCCCCAGCAGCTGGTGGCCCAGACAAATGCCGAACAGCGGCTTGCCCGTATCGAGCCATTTGCGGATCACCGGCACGGCGTACTCGCCCGTCGCGGCGGGGTCGCCGGGGCCGTTCGACAGGAACAGCCCGGCGGGGTCGTGCGCCATGATGTCGTCGAAGCTCGCGGTCGCGGGGACGACCGTCACGTCCGCACCCGCGTCGACAAGCGAGCGCAGGATGTTGCGCTTCAGGCCGTAGTCGATCGCGACGACCTTCGGCGCACCTGCGCGCACCGCGTCCGCCGCATAGCCGCTGCCGAGCGACCACAGCCCGTCCGCCCACTTATAAGTCTGCAACGTCGACACCGGCTTGGCGAGGTCGGTCCCTTCGAGCCCCGCCCAGTCGCGCGCGAGTGCCGCCAGCTCGTCGATATCGAACGCGCCGTCCTTGCGATGCGCGATCACCGCGTTCGGCGGGCCCTGTTCGCGGATGCGGCGGGTAAGCGCGCGGGTGTCGACGCCGGCCAAGCCGATACGCCCGTTGATCCGCATCCACGTCTCGAAGCCGCTTGTCGCGCGCCAGTTCGACGCGCACGTAATCTCTTCGCGCACCACGCACCCGACGGCCCAGGGGTTGGTCGCCTCCATATCCTCGGGGTTCGCGCCGACGTTGCCGATGTGGGGAAAGGTGAACGTCACGATTTGCGCCGCATAGGACGGGTCGGTCATCACTTCCTGATAGCCGGTCATCGCGGTGTTGAAGCACACCTCGCCGACCGCCGCGCCTTCCGCGCCGAAGCCGCGCCCGCG
>VYLJ01000338.1_pt1 | contig 11169 bp, 8 predicted proteins | sample 5114331 | NCBI WGS metagenome assembly VYLJ01 (sample SAMN12291791, study PRJNA351875) | freshwater metagenome | isolation source: freshwater lake | place: USA: Michigan, MSU2 Lake | collected 2011-08-16
CCGGTCCAGCCACCCGCCGCGAGCTGCCCGATCAGCATCTCGGTCGCGCCGAAGTCGTTGAGCTTGATCTGGTCGTCGATCAGGTCGGCGTACCAGGGTGCAAGCGCGGCGCGATACTCGGCCGCTCCCCGTGCTGCAGAAGTCGCGGAGGCAAGCGCTGCAGCCTGCTTGTCGAGGTCCGCCTGACGCTCGATGCTGGTCGGGTGAGTTGCGAACATGCCGCCCTCGCGCCGCTTCCTCGTGCCGCGCGCCGCGGCCGTCGCCTCGTCCTCGGCGCGAATCTGCGCCCAGACCTGCGACGCCGCCTTGGGGTCGTAGCCCGCTTTTGCCATCATCGGCAGTGCAGTCGCGTCCGCCTCGCGCTCCATCTCGCGCGAGTTGGCGAAGATCGTGCCGATCATGCCGAGCGAGGCCAGGCTGATCCCCGCCCCGACCCAGCCGCCGATGGGGATGACCGCCATCCATCCGGCGGCGTTGGTCTTCGCCTTGATATCGCGGAACAACCGCACCGTGTGGCGCTTCTGGTAATGCGCATATTCATGGCCGAGCACCGCCGCCAGCTGCGCCTCGTCGCGCGTGCGCAGGAGAAGCCCCGACCACACCTGCATCATGCCATTGGGAGCCATGCTCGCATTAAAATAGGCGGTGCGGACAACGTAGATGCGGACGTCCTTGCATTCCGCCTCGCCCACCGTCTTGCAGAAAACCTTACGGACATACGCGTTGAGCGCAGGGTCGCGGATGACGAAGTTCGACGTCCTGAACTGCCGCTCCATCTCGTCGACCTGCATCCACAGGCCGCGCTCGTCGGCGTCGGTCGGCTGATAACCTGCGCCAGAGATCGGCGGCGGCGCGGCACCCTGCAATAGCAACGCCGCGAGCGGCAGGAGCCGCTTCACTTCGCCGCGACCTGCTCGGGCTTGGGCGCTTCGCCGGGGCGCGTCGGCATCGACGCCATGATCGCATCGACCATGTTCTGCGCGCCGTCCTTCTCGCGCACATCGCCCTTCGACCCGCGCAGGACGTTGAACCACACGACGTTGCCGGTCGAGAGCTCGACCATCGAGGCATAGGCGACATGTTGTCCGCCAGTCACGATCATGCAGAAGCCGACGAGGCAGCCGAGCCCGCCCATCACCTGCATCGCCTTGCGGCTCGCGGTCGCAAAATTGTCGCGCGTGTAAAGAAACAGCGCGTAATTCCCGCCTGACAAATCGCCGAGCTTCGCGGCACCGGGACCCATCGTCCAGTCGAAGCGGTCTTTCTTGGTCGGCAGCTTCGCTCCATAATATTTGTGCTGGATGACCGAGTCCGCGACCGCCTTGTGCAGCGCGGTGTAGTCGGCGACCAGCTGCCCCGCCTCGCCCGACTGTTCGTCGATGACCTTGAGATCGAGTCCCTTGGCTTTCGCATTGGCCGCCAGAGCCGCGACCAGATGCTCGCGCGCCGCCTTGGTCCAGTCCGCATTGGGTTGCGGCAACCCCCCGCCCTGCAGCTCGCCGACGTCCGTGTCGGGGCGCATGAGGACGATGGTGACGGGCTTGTCTGCGGGCAGCGCATAACCCGACGCGGTCATGGTCTTGACTCCGGCGAGCGTCGGCGTGGCGACAAGCGAAACCGCGGCAAGCGCGGCGATAATCATGCGACCCATGTAATCCCCCGTCACAATCCGACTCTCAACGGCCGGTTGTGTCAGGTTATGCAGATTGAAGCGCAGTCCTCAAGACTTCGTTGACGACCTGCGGATTCGCCTTGCCGGCCATCGCTTTCATCGTCTGGCCGACAAAAAAGCCGAACAGCGCTTCCTTGCCGCCCTTGTACTGTGCAACCTTGTCGGCGTTGGCGGCGAGGACGTCGGCAACGACTGCCTCGATCGCGCCGGTGTCGCTCGTCTGCTTGAGCCCGTCACGCTCGACGATCTCGCCCGCGCTGTCGCCGGTTTCGAGCATCTTCTCGAACACCTGCTTGGCGAGGCTCCCCGACAACGTGCCATCGCCGACGAGCTTGAGCAGCTCCCCCGCCTGCGCCGGACTGACCGGCGAGTCGGTGAGGTCGCGGCCCATGCGGTTGAGCGCGCCGAACAGTTCCGACGTCGTCCAATTCGCCGCCGCCTTGGCATCGACACCCTCGGCGAGCAGCGTTTCGAACCAGTTCGCCGTATCGACGTCGGCGGTCAGCACTTCGGCGTTGTAGGGCGTGATGCCGAGCGTCTCGGTGAACCGCACGAGCTTGGCATCGGGCAGTTCGGGCAAGCTCGCACGACAATCCTCGACAAATGCCTCGGTGAGCTCCAGCGGCAGCAGGTCCGGATCGGGGAAATAGCGATAGTCGTGCGCGTCCTCCTTCGAGCGCATCGAGCGCGTCACGCCCTTGTCGGGATCGAACAGCCGCGTCTCCTGCACAACCATGCCGCCGTCCTCGATCAGCGCGACCTGGCGCTCCGCCTCGTGCTCGATCGTCGCCATCACGAAGCGGACCGAGTTGACATTCTTGGTCTCGGTGCGCGTGCCAAAGGGCTCGCCCGGGCGCCGCACGCTGACGTTGACGTCGGCGCGCATCGAGCCCTGTTCCATATTGCCGTCGCAGCTGCCGACGTAGCGCAGCAGCTGGCGGAGCTTACGGACATAGGCGCCCGCCTCTTCAGGGCTCCGCATATCGGGCTTCGACACGATCTCCATCAGCGCGACGCCCGAGCGGTTCAGATCGACATAGCTCATCGTCGGATGCTGGTCGTGCATCAGCTTGCCCGCGTCCTGTTCGACATGGATGCGCTCGACGCCGATCGTCTTGTCGCCCTCGGCGGTCGTCACCGTCAGCGAACCTTCGCCGACAAGCGGATGATAGAGCTGCGAAATCTGGTAGCCCTGCGGAAGGTCCGCATAGAAATAGTTCTTGCGGTCGAACCGGCTCCAGCGGTTGATCTGCGCATCGATCGCAAGGCCGGTGCGGACCGCCTGACGGATGCACTCGCGGTTGGGCACCGGCAGCATCCCCGGCATCGCCGCATCGACGAGGCTCACCTGCGTGTTGGGCTCCGCGCCGAACGCGGTCGACGCGCCCGAGAAGAGCTTGGCGTTCGAGGTCACCTGAGCGTGCACCTCAAGGCCGATCACGACCTCCCAATCGCCGGTTGCGCCCTTGATGCGATAGTCGCTCACCACCACACCTCCGGTCGCGCGCTGAACCCGGCACGTTCCTCGATCGCAAGGCATGCGTCCAGCACGCCCTGCTCGTCCAGTGCCTTGCCGATCACCTGCAACCCCAGCGGCAATCCCATCGCGTCGAGCCCGCCCGGCACCGACATCGCGGGAAGTCCCGCAAGCGAACTCGGCACGGTGAAAACGTCGTTCAGGTACATGGCAAGCGGGTCGGCGCTTTTCTCACCCAGCGCGAACGCGGCGCTCGGCGCAGTCGGGGTAAGGAGCAGGTCGCAGGTTTTCCATGCGTCGTCGAAGTCGCGCGCGATCAGCGCCCGGACCCTCGACGCCTGCGTGAAATAGGCGTCGTAGAAGCCCGCCGACAGCACATAGGTGCCGATCATGATGCGCCGCTTGACCTCGGGCCCGAAGCCCGCCGCGCGCGTCGCTGCATACATGTCCTGCAGCCCCGCCCCTTCGGGCAGCGTCCGCGCGCCGTAACGCACGCCATCGTAGCGCGCGAGGTTCGACGAAGCCTCGGCCGGCGCGATGATGTAATAGGCGGGGAGTGCGTATTTCGTGTGCGGCAGGCTCACCTCGACCACCTCGGCACCCGCGTCCCTAACCCAGGCAATGCCCTGCTCCCACAGCGCGTCGATCTCGGGCGGCATGTTGTCGACCCGGTATTCCTTGGGGATGCCGATCCGCTTGCCCTTGAGGTTCGCGTCCAGCCCGCCCTCCCAATCGGGCACGGGCAGGTCGAGCGAAGTCGCGTCCTTCGGATCGAACCCCGCCATGGCGCGGAGCATGATCGCGCAGTCGCGCACGTCGCGCGCCATCGCGCCGGCCTGATCGAGCGAGGACGCGAACGCGATCACGCCCCAGCGCGAGCAGCGGCCATAGGTCGGTTTGATACCGCTGATCCCCGTGAACGCAGCCGGCTGGCGGATCGAGCCGCCGGTGTCGGTGCCCGTCGCCCCCGGGCAGAGCCGCGCCGAAATCGCCGCCGACGATCCACCTGACGACCCGCCCGGTGCCAGCGGCGCGTTGCCGCCATCCTTGCGCCGCCACGGCGAGATGACGTTGCCATACGCGCTCGTCTCGTTCGACGAGCCCATCGCGAACTGGTCCATGTTGAGCTTGCCGAGCATCCCCGCACCCGCTGCCCACAGCTTGCCGCTGACGGTCGATTCATAGGTCGGCGTGAACCCGTCGAGGATCAGGCTGCACGCCGTCGCCGGGACGCCCGCGGTGCAGAACAGGTCCTTCATGCCGAGCGGCACGCCCGACAGCGGCTTCAGTTCGCCCGAGACCCGCGCCGTATCAGCCGCATCGGCGGCAGCCAGCGCATGATCGGGCGTCTCGACGAGAAACGCATTGAGCGCCTTCGCCCCCGCCACCTTGTCGACGAGCGCGGTCGCGACTTCACGCGCGGAGAAGCTTCCGTCGCGCACGCCGTCGCGGATCGCGGCGATGCCTAGGTCGGTCAGGTCAGCCACTATTCGATCACCTTCGGCACGCCAAAGAACCCGTGTTCGGGCGCTGGCGCGTTCGCCAATATCTGCTCGCGGACGCCGCCGTCGGTCACCACATCGTCCCGCAGCCGCAGCGTGTTTCCGATCACCGCGGTCATCGGCGCGACATCGGAGGTGTCCACCTCGCCCAGCTGCTCGACCCACCCGAGGATGTTGTTGAGTTCGGGCACCAGCGCCTCGACCTCGGCATCGCTGGTGGCGATGCGGGCGAGCGACGCGATCTTGCGGACGGTTGCGCTATCGACGGACATGGGGCGGGCTGCTAGCCGCGCACGCCATGGCCCGCAAGTTCCTCTACGTCGTCGCCGCCCTGATCGGCCTCTTCATTCTGGCTGGGCTCGTCTGGTCGATCTGGGGCGAACGGATTGCGCGCATTGCGTTCGTCCCGTCTGCAGGTTTCATCGAGCAGGCACCGATGGCCGCGAACGTCTATGCCGACAAGGCGATGTGGGTCGCGCGACCCGATATTCCCGGGAATCCCGCCGAATGGCGGCCGGCGGGATTCCGCGAAGCCGCGACGCCCCGCGCCGCGCGCGTCTTTTTCATCCACCCGACGAGCTACCTCAACCGCAGCGCATGGAACGCGCCGCTCGGCGACAAGGCCGCGCGCGAGCTCGCCGACACCTTCACGCGCGGGCAGGCGAGCGTCTTCAACGGCGTCGGCGAAATCTGGGCGCCACGCTACCGTCAGGCGACCTTCGGCGCATTCCTCACAACCAAAGCCGAGGCGCAGCGCGCACTCGATGCCGCTTATGCAGACGTCGCGCTTTCGTTCGACCAGTTCGTCTCCAGCGTCCCTGCCGACCGCCCGATCATCGTCGCGGGGCATAGTCAGGGCGCGCTGCACCTGATGCGCCTGCTGCGCGAGAAGATCGCGAACAAGCCGCTCGCGCGCCGCATCGTCGCGGCGTATGTGGTCGGCTGGCCGGTTTCGGTCGCGCACGACTTGCCGGCAATGGGGCTGCCCGCGTGCCAGCGCCCAGATCAGGCGGGGTGCGTGCTGTCGTGGCAGAGCTTCGCCGAACCTGCCGATTATGCGGCAATCCTCGAGGCGTACGACCGGACGACCGGCTTCGACGGCAGATCTCGCGCCGGGTCTGCAATATTGTGCACCAATCCGCTGACCGGTAGCGTCGGCGCCGCGGCGGCGGCCCAACGAAACGCCGGCACACTCTACCCGTCTGCAGACCTGAAGACGGGCAGGCTGGAGCCGGCCCGCATTCCCGCACGGTGCGACGCGCGCGGATTCCTCCTGATCGGACCGCCGCCCGACGATATCGACGCTTACGTCCTACCGGGAAACAACTATCACGTCTTCGACTACAGCCTGTTCTGGTCCAACCTTCGCGCAGACGCGGCGCGACGGCTCGCCGCGTTCAAACCTTGACCCCGCCCGTCCCACGCGGGTAGGGGCATCGCCTCGCTGGCAAGGCCCCTTCGTCTAGCGGTCAGGACGCGGCCCTCTCACGGCTGAAACACGGGTTCGATTCCCGTAGGGGTCACCAACAAGCTCGAGATCACGCAGGCGACGATCCAGAGGCCTTACCCGCTATTCCTCAGAGCCGTGGCAATCGCATTGATGGACAGCTGGATCCCTTCGGCGATCCGCACGTCGCTCTCCCCGGCGCGGTGGCGCTTGAGCAGCTCGATCTGCAACAGGTTCAGCGGCTCGACATAGGGCATCCGCAGCCGGATCGATGCGTCGAGCGAGGGATTGTCAGCGAGCAGCATCGCCTGGCCGGTCAGATCGAGCACCACGTGGCGCGTGGCGTGCCAGGCGTCGCGAATGCCCGAAAAAATCGTTTCCCCGCCCGCGTCGCGCGCCAGCTCTGCATAGCGCGCGGCAATCGTCATGTCGGACTTCGCGAGCACCATCTCCATGTTCGCGAGGGTAGCCGCGAAGAACGGCCACGCTTTCGCCATGTCGCGCAGCAGCAGGCGGTCGTCGAACTGCGCGACCGCGGCGTGGAGCCCGTACCACCCCGGAAGCATGACGCGCGCCTGCGCCCAGCTGAACACCCAGGGGATCGCCCGCAAATCTTCGATGGCGTCGCTCTTGGTCCGGCTGGCGGGACGCGACCCGATCTTGAGCGTCGCGATCTCCGCAATCGGCGTCATGGCGCGGAAGAACTGGCGGAAACCCGGCGTATCGTAGACAAGCGCGCGATAGGCCGAAAAGGCGTCGCGCGACAGCCGGTGCATCGCCGAAGTAAAGCGCGCCTCGTCCGCCACCGACAGCCGGACCGGCGCAAGCGTCGCCGCGACCGTCGCCGCCGCCATCGCCTCGAGGTTCGTGGCTGCACTCTCGCGCGATCCATATTTTGCCGCGATCACCTCGCCCTGTTCGGTGATCCGGATCCGCCCGCCGACGGTCGAGGGCGGCTGCGCACGGATCGCGGCGAATGCGGAGCCCCCGCCCCGCCCGACTGCGCCGCCGCGCCCGTGGAACAGCTGCATTCTGACGCCTGCGGCCTCGAACACCGGTTTGAGCGCAAGGCTCGCCTGGTGCAGCGACCAGACCGAGGTGAGATAGCCCCCGTCTTTGTTCGAGTCGGAATAGCCGACCATGACCTCCTGATAGCCCCGTGCGCGCGCCAGATCGCCAAGCTCGGGGATCGCAAAGAACGCTGTCATTATGGCGGGCGCGGCCTCGAGGTCGCCGATGGTCTCGAACAGCGGCACCGGCATCAGCGAGGCGTCGGCGTCGCCCGCACGGTAGAGCCCCGTTTCCTTGAGCAGCAACAGCAGCTCGAGCATGTCCGACACCGCGTCGGTCTTCGACACGATTGCAGTGCGGATGACGGCGCGGCCAAAGCGGTCGCGGGCGGCTTTGGCCGTTCGCAGGATGTCGAGTTCGCTTCGGGTCTCGTCGCTCTGCTCAAGCTCGGGCCCGGTCAACGGCCGCGGATTGGCGAGTTCGCGCCGGAGCAGCGCGAGGCGCGCGTCCTCGTCGAGCGCGAGGTAATCCGCGTCCACCCGGGCCTCGGCGAAAAGATCGGCGATGCACCGCGCGTGGACGTCGCTGTTCTGCCGCAGGTCGAGCCGGGCGAGATGGAAGCCGAAGACGTCGACCGCCCGGATCAGACGCGCGAGCGCGCCGGGGCTGGTGAGCCCGTTCGCCGCGAGCCCGCTCGCAATCGTGACGAGATCGCCGCGGAACGCCGCCGCATCGGCGTAAGCCTTGCCCGTGACACTCGCAGGTCGCGGCGGACTGCGTCCGGCAAGCGCCGCAAAGGTCGACGCCAGGCGCGCATAGATGCCGGTCATCGCGCGGCGGTAGGCCTCGTCGGCACGGCTTGGCGATGCGTCCCCGCTCGCCTCGGCCAACGCCAGCACAGCTTCGGGAATCGCTGCAAGCTCGCTCGAGATCGACAGCTCGCCGCCTAGTGCGTGGACCGCATCGAGGTAATGCCCCAGCACGACCTCTGCCCCGCGCGAGGTTGCAAGTTCGAGCGCATCGGCGTCGACATACGGATTGCCATCGCGGTCGCCGCCGATCCAGCTGCCGACCGTCAGGAACGGCGCGACACGGTGCCCGAGCAACCGGTCCCAGCGCTGGTAGAGCGCGGGCAGTTCGACGAGGAAGACGTCGCGCAGCCAGGCAAGGGCGTTTTCGACCTCGTCGGCGACGTACAGCCGCTCGCGCCGAAGCGGGCGCGTCTGCCACAGCAGCGCGATCTGCCGCGCGATCGCCGCCTCGATGTCGTCGCCATCGGGCGTCGTGGCGGCACCGGCATCGCGCAGCTTCATCAGCGCCGCGATCCGCGCCTTGTGGTCGATGATGCTCTTGCGTCGTACCTCGGTCGGGTGTGCGGTCAGCACTGGCATCACCTGCGCGGCGTCAAGCATCGTGGCGACATCGTCGCTCCGCAGTCCGCCGACGACCGCCGCCAATGTCGCGCCGTCTTCGTGCGCAATTCCCTGCCGGTCCTCGGCAAGATTCGCGAGCAGCGTGAACAGCATGAACCCGCGGACGAAGGACAGCGTGTCGTCGAGCGTCAGCGCGCCCAGCCCGGTGTCGACCGCATCCGCGCCCGCGACACCGCGATAGCGATCGACCGATGTCGAGCGGATGTATTCGGTGCGCCGGTAAAGCTCCTCGCCGCCGATCTCGCGGATCACATCGCCGAGCAGGCGCCCGAGGTAACGGATGTCGGGGTTCTGCGTGATCGGTTCGCTTCGCATAGCTATGATGCTGCGTTGCAGCGAAGGCCGCGTCAACTGGCTTGCGTTCGTTTCGATCTTCGCAAACAAGGCCGCATGATCGTTCCGCTCGTTCCGCACACGACCACGCCGCCCGGCCCTGTCCGCACGGTGCACGTCGCGGTCGCGCGTGCCGATGGCCGGCTGACGCTCGACTACCGGCTGACCGGCGGCCTTGCCGCCATTGCCGTGCCGCCCCCCGCGCCCCCGGTCCGCACCGACCTTTTGTGGCACCGCACCTGTTTCGAGGCGTTCCTTGGCCTCCCCGACGGCAGCTACCGCGAGTATAATTTCTCGCCGTCGGGGGCCTGGGCTTCGTACCATTTCGACGGGTTCCGCCTTGGTATGAAGGATATGGCGGGTCCCGACCTGTCGCTCGCGGTAGGACGCAGCGCGGACCTGCTGTCGCTCGACGTCACGGTGCCGCTCGATGACGAGCTGCCGATCCGCCTCGGCCTGTCGACGATCGTCGAGACGGTCGACGGCATGAAGTCGTTCTGGGCAGTGGCTCACCCGCCCGGCGCGCCCGAGTTCCACCACATCGACTGTCGCGCGGTCGCGCTGGAGCCACTCTTATGAAGTTCGGCATCGATCGCCTGCTCGCCGATCCCGCGCTCCGCGCGCCGCTCGAAGGCAAACGCGTCGCGCTGCTCGCGCATCCGGCCTCGGTCACGACCGACCTGACACACAGCCTTGACGCGCTCGCTGCGATTCCCGGCATCCGGCTGACCGCCGCCTTCGGGCCGCAACACGGGCTGCGCGGCGACAAGCAGGACAATATGGTGGAGAGCCCGGACTTCACCGACCCGGTGCACAATATCCCCGTCTTCAGCCTCTATGGCGAGGTGCGCCGTCCTTCGGGTCAGATGATGGGCACGTTCGACACGATCCTGATCGACCTGCAGGATGTCGGCTGCCGCATCTACACGTTCATCACCACGCTGCTCTACATCCTCGAAGCCGCGGCGGCGCACGGCAAGAGCGTCTGGGTGCTCGACCGGCCCAACCCCGCCGGTCGCCCGGTCGAGGGGCTGAACCTGCGCGCAGGGTGGGAAAGCTTCGTCGGCGCCGGGCCGATCCCGATGCGCCACGGGCTGACGCTCGGGGAACTCGGGCAGTGGTTCATCGACCACTACAAGCTCGACGTCGATTACCGCGTCATCGCGATGGAAGGCTATGCGCCAGACACCGAGCCCGGCTTCGGCTGGCCGGCCGAGCGCATCTGGATCAACCCTAGCCCGAACGCCGCGAGCCTCAACATGGCACGCGCCTATGCGGGTACGGTGATGCTCGAGGGGACCACGCTGAGCGAGGGTCGCGGCACCACCCGCCCGCTCGAACTCTTTGGCGCGCCCGATATCGACGCCCGCGCGGTGCTGTTCGGGATGCACGACCTCGCGCCGCACTGGCTGACCGGCTGCCGCTTGCGCGACGTCTGGTTCGAACCGACCTTTCACAAACACGTCGGGCAGTTGTGCAGCGGCGTGATGATCCATGCCGAGGGCCCGCGCTACGATCACGACGCATTCCGCCCATGGCGGCTGCAGGCGCTGGCTTTCAAGGCGATCCGGAAACTCTACCCGGACTATCCGCTGTGGCGCGATTTTCCGTATGAGTACGAGCTCGGCAAGCTCGCGATCGACGTCATCAATGGCGGCCCGGGGTTGCGCGAGTGGGTCGACGATGATGCCGCCGAGGCTGGCGACCTCGACGCGCTGACGGTGCCCGACGAGACCGCGTGGGTCGAGGAAAGGACGCGCTACCTGTTGTACTAGGTGACGACCTGCTCGATTACCCCGAAGATCGGGTGGCGACGCTCGTCGTCCATCCAGATCTTGACCGTGTCGCCCGATTTCAGGAACGGGGTCTCCGGCTTGCCGCGCAGGATCGTCTCGACCGTGCGCACTTCGGCGAGGCAGGAATAGCCGAGGCCGCCGTCGGCAATCGGCTTGCCCGGCCCGCCATCCGCATCGCGGTTCGACACCGTGCCCGACCCGACAATCGTGCCCGCGCCCAGGCTGCGCGTCTTTGCAAGATGTGCAATCAGCGTGCCGAAATCGAACGTCATGTCGACGCCGGCGTCCGCACGCCCGAACGGCTGGCCGTTGAGGTCGACCTTCAGGCACCCGTGCAGCTTGCCGTCACGCCAACTGTCGCCAAGCGCATCGGGCGTGACGAACACGGGCGAGAACGCGCTCGCGGGTTTCGACTGGTAGAAGCCGAAGCCCTTGGCGAGCTCGGCCGGGATGAGGTTGCGCAGCGAGACGTCGTTGGTGAGCCCGACAAGGCGGATC
>VYLJ01000343.1_pt1 | contig 11002 bp, 7 predicted proteins | sample 5114331 | NCBI WGS metagenome assembly VYLJ01 (sample SAMN12291791, study PRJNA351875) | freshwater metagenome | isolation source: freshwater lake | place: USA: Michigan, MSU2 Lake | collected 2011-08-16
CGCGACGAGGTGCTGCCAGCAGGGCCACTGCGCGTCTCGATCGAAGCCGGCTCGACGATGGGCTGGGAACGCTATGTGCAGGGCGGGCTACGCTTCGGTATCGACAGCTATGGCGCGTCGGCCCCCGCTCCCGATCTCTACCGCCATTTCGGGCTGACCGCCGACGCGATTGCCCCGCAAGTCCTCACCGAACTGCAAGGAAAGTAATATGGCCGTCAAAGTCGCGATCAACGGATTCGGGCGCATCGGGCGCCTCGTCGCGCGCGCGATCCTCGAACGCCCCGATTGCGGGCTCGACCTCGTCGCGATCAACGATCTCGCCGACGCGAAGTCGAACGCGATGCTGTTCAAGCGCGACAGCGTCCACGGGCCATATCCGGGCAGCGTGAGCGCTGAGGGCAACGACCTGATCATCGACGGCAAGCGCATCCACGTGACCGCCGAGCGGGATCCGGCCAATCTGCCGCACGCAGCCAACGGTGTCGACATCGCGCTCGAGTGCACCGGCTTCTTCACCGACCGCGAGAGCGCGCAGAAGCACCTCGATGCCGGCGCGAAGCGCGTGCTGATCTCTGCGCCCGCCAAGGGCGTCGACTTGACGGTCGTCTACGGCGTCAATCATGACAAGCTGACCGCCGACCACACGATCGTGTCGAACGCGAGCTGCACGACCAACTGCCTCGCGCCCGTCGCCAAGGTCCTGAACGACGCCATCGGCATCGAACGCGGGCTGATGACGACGATCCACGCCTATACCAACGACCAGAAGATCCTCGACCAGATCCACCCCGACATGCGCCGGGCGCGTGCCGCGGGCATGTCGATGATCCCGACGACGACTGGTGCCGCGCGCGCTGTGGGCGAGGTGCTGCCCGAACTCAAGGGCAAGCTCGACGGCTCGGCGGTGCGCGTGCCGACGCCGAACGTCAGCCTCGTCGACCTGACCTTCACGCCGAAGCGCGACACGTCGAAGGATGAGGTGAACGCGATCCTGAAGGCGGCGTCAGAGAGCGGGCCGCTCGCGGGCATCCTCGATTATACCGACGAGCCGCTCGTCTCGATCGACCTCAATCATGTCCCCGCGTCGTCGACCGTCGACAGCCTCGAAACCGCCGTCATCGACGGCAAGCTGGTCCGCGTCGTCAGCTGGTACGACAATGAATGGGGCTTCTCGAACCGCATGGTCGATACGGCGGGGGCAATCGGAAAGCTGATCTGATGGCGTTCCGCACGCTCGACGACATGGGCGATATCGCGGGCAAGCGCGTGCTCGTTCGCGAGGATTTGAATGTGCCGATGGCCGACGGCGCCGTCAGCGATGACATGCGTTTGCGCGCGACTGTTCAAACGTTGTGCGAGCTCGCCGACCGTGGCGCGAAAGTGCTCGTCCTGGCGCACTTCGGCCGGCCGAAGGGCAAGCCGGTCGAATCCGACTCGCTGCGCCAAGTCGTTCCTGCGCTGACGGCCGTGCTTGGACGTCCGGTCGGGTTCCTCGCGTCGCTCGACGCCCGGCTCGATGGTGGCGACGGCTCGATCACGGTCGTCGAGAACACCCGCTTCGACCCTGGCGAGGAGGCCAACGACTCCGCGTTCGTCGCACGACTGGCGGCGCTTGGAGATTTCTACGTCAACGACGCTTTCTCCGCCGCGCACCGCGCGCACGCGTCGACCGAGGGGCTTGCGCACGCCCTGCCCGCCTTCGCCGGCCGTGCCATGCAGGCAGAGCTCGAAGCGCTGGAAAAGGCCCTGGGCAACCCCGTGCACCCGGTTGCGGCGGTCGTCGGCGGGGCAAAGGTCTCGACAAAGCTCGCCGTGCTGGAGCATCTGGTGTCGCGCGTCGATCACCTCATCATCGGCGGCGGCATGGCGAACACCTTCCTCGCCGCGCGCGGCATCGACGTCGGCAAATCGCTCGCCGAACACGATCTGATCGACACCGCCATCCGGATTTTCGAGGCGGCGGACAAGGCCGGTTGCACCATCCACCTGCCCTATGACGTCGTGACGTCACGCGAGTTCCGCGCCAATCCGCCGACGCGCACGGTCAACGTGCATGAAGTCGCGGCGGACGAGATGATTCTGGACGTGGGGCCTGCCGCGATTGAGGCACTCGGCGACGTGCTGAAGACCTGTCGCACATTGGTGTGGAACGGGCCATTGGGTGCCTTCGAGACACCGCCGTTCGACACCGCGACCGTCGCGCTCGCGCGGATGGCGGCCGCGCTGACTGCCGATGGCAGCCTGGTCTCGGTCGCCGGCGGCGGCGACACGGTTGCGGCGCTCAACCATGCCGGTGTGGCCGACGACTTCACGTTCGTTTCGACCGCGGGCGGGGCGTTCCTCGAATGGATGGAGGGCCGCGCGCTTCCGGGGGTGGCGGCGCTGTCGAACTGACCTAAGGTGCGCGCATGACCGACACCGTTTTCCCTGTCCCCGATGAGTGGGCCGAAAACGCCCTGATCGATGCCGCAGCCTATGAGCGGCTCTATGCCGAGGCCCTGGCCGATCCGGAAAGCTTTTGGCGGCGCGAAGCACGGATCGTCGACTGGATGCGCCCGTTCGACCGGGTGTCCGACTGGTCGTATGACAAGGACGACTTCCGCATTCGCTGGTTCGAAGGCGGACAGTTGAACCTCAGCGCCAACGCGCTCGACCGGCACCTCGCGGCCCGTGCAGACAATCCGGCCATCATTTGGGAAGGCGACGACCCCGCCGAGACGCGCACCCTGACTTACGCCGAGCTGCATGCCGACGTCTGCCGCTTCGCCAATGTGCTCAAAGCAAACGGTGTGGCCAAGGGCGACCGCGTCACGCTCTACCTGCCGATGATCCCCGAAGCGGCAGTTGCGATGCTCGCCTGCGCGCGGATCGGCGCGATCCACTCGGTCGTCTTTGCAGGCTTTTCGCCCGAGGCCCTGGCAGGGCGCATCCGCGACTGCGGTTCACGGATTGTCGTGACCGCTGACGAGGGGCTGCGCGGCGGAAAGACGATCCCGCTGAAGGCCAATGTCGATGCTGCGGTGGCTGGCACCGGCGTCACCCGTACGATCGTCGTCCGCCGCACTGGCGGGGATGTCGCGTTGCACGGCGACCGAGATCGCTGGTGGCACACCGAGATGGCAAAGGTGAACGCCGACTGCCCGCCAGAGCCGATGGACGCCGAAGACCCGCTGTTCATCCTCTATACCAGCGGTTCGACCGGCAAGCCGAAGGGGGTGATGCACACGACGGGGGGCTATGCCGTCTGGGCCGCGTGGACGCACCGCCACGTGTTCGACTATCGTCCGGGCCAAATCTACTGGTGCGCGGCCGACGTCGGCTGGGTGACGGGGCACAGCTATGTCGTCTATGGTCCGCTGATGAACGGTGCCACGACGGTGATGTTCGAGGGCGTCCCCAACTGGCCGGACTTCAGCCGCTTCTGGCAAGTGGTCGACCGGCACAAGGTCGAAATCTTCTACGCAGCGCCGACGGCGCTCCGGGCGCTGATGCGCGAAGGTGACGATTGGGTTACAACAACATCGCGTAAATCTATCAGATTGCTAGGAACTGTCGGCGAACCGATCAATCCCGAAGCGTGGGATTGGTACCACCGTGTGGTCGGCGAGCGGCGCTGCCCCATCGTCGACACCTGGTGGCAGACCGAGACCGGCGCGGCGCTGATCACCCCGCTTCCCGGCGCCACGGCCCTCAAGCCCGGATCGGCGACCAAGCCGCTGCCCGGGGTCGTCCCGCAAATCGTCGACGCGGATGGGAACGTGCTCGAGGGGGCGTGCGAGGGCAATCTCGTGCTCACGCAGAGCTGGCCGGGCCAGATGCGCGGTGTCTGGGGCGACCCCGATCGCTTCTTCGCGACGTATTTCACTGCTTATCCGGGCAAGTACTTCACGGGCGATGGCTGTCGGCGCGACGCGGATGGCTATTACTGGATCACGGGCCGCGTTGACGACGTGATCAACGTGTCGGGACACCGCATGGGGACCGCCGAAGTCGAGAGCGCGCTGGTCGCCCATTCCCACGTCGCCGAAGCTGCCGTCGTCGGCTTTCCGCACGAGATCAAGGGTCAGGGCATCTACGCCTATGTGACGGTCAACGCCGACATCACGCCCGACGACGAACTGCGCCGCGTGCTCGTCCAGTGGGTGCGCACCGAAATCGGCCCGATCGCAACGCCCGATGCGATCCAGTTCGCGCCCGCGCTTCCCAAAACGCGCAGCGGCAAGATCATGCGGCGCATCTTGCGGAAAATTGCCGAGGGCGACACGTCAAACCTCGGCGACACATCGACGCTCGCCGACCCGTCGGTGGTGGACAGCCTTGTCGCGGCGCGTGTCGCTTGACCCTGCCGCAGGTCGAACAGGGGCGGGCCACCATCGGCGAGAACTGGCTGCAGGGCCGCACGGCCTATGGCGGCGCCTCCGCCGCCATCGCGCTGCAGGCAGCCAAAGCGGCCGCCCCCGACCTTCCCCCGCTCCGCTCTGCGCAGATTGCCTTTGTGGGGCCGCTCGCCGGCGATGTGACGGCCACATCCACGCTGCTGCGGCGGGGCAAGAACAGCGCCTTCGTCGGCGTCGATCTGATAGGGAGCGAAGGCGTCGGACTGCGCGCGCTCTTCCTGTTCATGGCATCGCGCGCTTCGGCAATCGCGCATCACGATCTCAAAGCACCCGATTTCGCGCTCGACACCGATGCCGTGGTGGATCCGGAGCGACTGCCGGATGGATTTTTGCGGAACCTTGAGGTCACGCCGATCCAGACCGATCATGCAACCATCCGCGGGTGGCGGCGACTCACAGACCGGTCCGGACTCGATCCCGAAGTCGAAGTCGTGGCCATCGCCGACGCGCTCGCCCCGGCAGCGATGTCGCTGATCGAGGGCTGGGGCCCAATCTCGACGACGACGTGGCAGCTGAACATGGTCGGCGCGCCGGAGACGCGCGATGGGTGGTGGCTGCTCGAAGCAAAAGCGCTTCAGGCTGCGGACGGACATTCAAGCCAGACGATGACGATCTGGAACCGCGACGGCGGGGCGGTTGCGACGGCGACGCAGAGCGTGGCCTTGTTTGTCTGACTTGTGGCGGCGCGCCGCGGCAAAGCCGCGCGTCAGTCCTTGCCCCAAGCAAGGCCGGCCGGTCCGGCGTCTGGCGCTGGCTGCAACTCCGTTGCAGCCGAACACGCCGGACTGGTGCGGGCGGTCGGGCTCGAACCGACACTCCTTGCGGAACCGGATTTTGAGTGGGCCGAGACAACCGTAAGTTATTGATAACAAAGAATTAATTTTGAAACAAGCAAAAACTGTGTAAGGTTTTGTGTAAGTTTTTGACCGCGTAAGCTCGCCTGACAAAATGTGGGGCGCGCCTACACAGGTCTTTACGAGAACCCGAAAGCATCATCAAGCACTCGTCTGCTCGACTTCTGAGCGCCGCCCGAACCCTTCCCAGCGTTGCCGCCTTCTCGTGCCTTATTACGGGTGAAGATGTTCGTCGTCCTCGCACGCTTCGTCCGCGCCTTCGGTTTGTATCGTGGAATGCTCGATCCCGAACCGGCTATCGAGCGTGGCGGCGACGGCCTTGCGAACCGTGTCGGGTTCGACCTGATCGCCAAGGGTGACGTGGGCGGTGCAGTTGATCTCGTCGTTCGTCATCGACCACACATGTAGGTCGTGGACGCCCGCAACGCCCGGCACTCCGGCGATGGCGGAGCGCAGCTCGCGGAGCTTGATGCCGCCCGGTACGCCCTCCAACAGCACGTTGGTGGTGTCGCGAAGCAAGATCCAAGTCCGTGGCAGCACCCATAGCCCGATCCCGATCGCCACCACCGGATCGACCCAGGTCCAGCCGGTGAACCGGATCGCCAGCGCGCCCGCGATCACGCCGACCGAACCTATCATGTCGGCCCATACCTCAAGATAGGCGCCCTTCACGTTCATGCTGGCGTCCTTGCCCGCCGTCAGCAGCCGCATGGATATGAGGTTTACGACCAAGCCGATCATCGCGACGATCAACATGCCGGTCGATTGCACTGCCTCGGGATCGCGGAACCGTTGGACGGCCTCCACCAGCACGTAGATCGCGACCGCGAACAGCAGCAGCGCGTTGAACGCCGCCGCCAATATTTCGAACCGCTTGTAGCCGAACGTCCGCTTGTCGTCGGCCGGGCGCTGGCCGATGCGGATCGCGAGTAGCGCGATGGCGAGCGCCGCCACGTCGGTCATCATGTGCGCCGCGTCGGACAACAGCGCCAGACTGTTGAACAAGAATGCGCCGACGACCTCGGCCACAAGGTAGATCGAGGTCAGCGCCAGCGCCCATCCCAATGCCTTGGCGTTCGCCCCGGCCGTATGGTCGTGGGCGTGTCCGCCCGCTCCATGATCGTGCATGGTTTTCTCCTAGTGAGCGATTGCCGCGTCGGGCGGGAGGATTGGCGCATCGCGGTCTCGCCGGGCCGGTCGCTCGTATCGCCCGAACCGGGCGTAGAGCGTCGGCAGCACGAACAGGGTGAGCAGCGTGGCCGATATCAGCCCGCCGATCACGACGGTCGCCAAGGGCTTCTGCACCTCCGCTCCGGCGCCGGTCGCCAGCGCCATTGGCACGAAGCCGAGCGAGGCGACGAGCGCCGTCATGATCACGGGCCTGAGCCGCGCCAGGGCGCCCTCGTGCGCCGCCCGGGCGCGTTCCATGCCGCGCTCCATCAAGTCGTGGATCGACGTCACCATGACGAGGCCGTTCAGGACCGCGATGCCGCTTAGCGCAATGAACCCGACTGCGGCGGATATCGAGAACGGCATTCCCCGAAGGAACAGCGCCAGCACCCCTCCGACGAGTGCCAGCGGCACGCCAGTGAACACGATCGCGGCATCGCGCACGCTGCGCAGTGCGCCGTAGAGCAATAGCAGGATCAGCGCGAAGCAAGCGGGCACGACCAGCGCCAGCCGGTCGCGCGCCGACGCCAGATTCTCGAACGCGCCGCCCCATTCGAGATAGACTCCAGCGGGCAAGCGAACCTGTTCGGCAATTGCGACACGCGCGTCGCCGACAACACCGGCGACGTCGCGCCCGCGTACGTTGGCCTGCACCACTACCCGGCGCTTGCCGTTCTCGCGGCTGATCTGGTTGGGGCCGTCCGTCACCTGAATATCGGCGACGCTCGCAAGCGGCACGAATGCGCCGCCGGGTATCGGCACCGGCACCTGCCCCAGCGTCTCGAAGTCGGCGCGCTGCGCGTCTCCGAGCCGGATCGTCACCGCGAAACGCCGGTCGCCCTCGAATATCATGCCCGCGTCGCGGCCGCCCACGGCCGCGGCAAGCGTGTCCTGCATCGCTCTTGCGGTGATACCGAGCCGCGCCATCGCGTCGCGCCTGGGCCTGATGTCGAGCATCGGCAGGCCCTCGCTTTGCTCCACCCGCACGTCGACTGCACCCTCGGTGCGGCGGAGAATGCCCGCGATGCGCTCGGCGGTCTGGTTCATGGTGGCGAAGTCGTCGCCGAACACCTTCACCGCCACGTCTGCGCGCACCCCCGCGATCAGCTCGTTGAACCGCATCTGGATCGGCTGCGTGATCTCATAGGCGTTGCCCGGCAGCGCGGTCAGCGCCCGCTCCACCTTCTCTACCAGCTCGGCCTTGGAAAGGGCGGGATCGGGCCACTCGTCGCGCGGCCGCATAATGATGAAGGTGTCCGAGATGTTCGGCGGCATGGGGTCCGACGCCAGCTCGGCCGTCCCGGTCTTGCTGAACACGAACCGCACCTCGGGGATCTTCGCCACCGCACGCTCCACTTGGAACTGCATTGCCTGCGCCTGGTCGACCGACGTGCCGGGAACGCGGATGGCTTGGGCGAGCACGTCGCCCTCGTCGAGCTGAGGCAAGAACTCCTGGCCTAGGCTGACGAACGCCGCGACCGCCAGCGCCAGCGCCCCGATCGCGACCCCGATCGTCGCGGTGGGGCGGCGCATGGCTCGGCCGAGCCCCGGTTCGTAGCGGGATTTCAGCCACGCCATGATCCGGCCCTCCTTCTCGTCGACCCGCTTGCTGAGCCAGATCGCGAGCATGGCGGGCACGAAGGTCAGCGACAGGATGAAGGCGAAGACGAGCGCGATGATGACGGTGAGCGCCATCGGGTCGAACGTCTTGCCCTCCACCCCGGTCAGGGTTAGCAGCGGCACATAGACGAGGATGATGATCGCCTGCCCGAACACGGACGGGCGGATCATCTCGCGCGCCGCGCCGGTGATGATGGACAGTCGCTCGTCAAGGTCGAGCACGCGACCCTGCGTGTGCTGACGCTCGGCGATGCGCCGTAACGCGTTCTCGACGATGATGACGGCCCCGTCGACGATCAGCCCGAAGTCGAGTGCTCCCAGGCTCATCAAGTTCGCCGACACCCCGCCCCGCAGCATTCCGAAGCTGGTGAGGAGCATAGTAATCGGAATCACCAAGGCCGCGATCAGCGCCGCGCGGAAGTTGCCGAGCAGCAGGAACAGCACGACAATCACGAGCAACGCGCCTTCGGACAAATTCTTGGCGACGGTCTTGATGGTCGCGTTGACCAGCCCGGTGCGGTCTAGCACGGGTTCAACGATTACGTCGGTCGGCAGCGAGGCGTTGATCTGCTCCAGCCGCTCGGCGACCGCGGACGCCACGTCCCGGCTGTTCTCGCCGATCCGCATGACGGCCGTGCCGACGACGACCTCGCGGCCGTTCTCGGACGCCGATCCCATGCGGATCGCCTGTCCCGTTTTCACGGTCGCGACCTGGTTCAAGAGGATCGGCACGCCCTCGCGGGTCGCGATCACGGTATTGGCGAGTTGGCCCGCGTCGGCGATGCGGGCGTCCGAGCGGACAGCCAGCCCTTCGCCGTTGCGGTCGACCACGCCCGCGCCGACACCCGTGTTGTTGTCCTCCAGTGCGGTCGCGAGGTCCGCGAGGCTGATGTTCAGCGCCGCCAGCCGCTGCACGTCGGGCACGACTTGGTATTGCTTCACATAGCCGCCGATCGCGTCGACCCCGGCAAGGCCATCGACGTTCTTCAAGAGCGGGCCGACAATCCAGTCCTGCGCGGTGCGCAGATAGGTCGCCTGGTCGGCCTGGCCGATGAGCCGCTCGCCTTCCGGGGTGATATAGCTGCCGTCCGGTTGTAGCCCCGGCTCGCCGGGGCGGTGCCGGTCCTGCGAGCGGTGCGCCAGGCGCACGGTCCACATATAGACCTCGCCCAAGCCCGTCGCGATCGGCCCCATTTCGGGAGTCACGCCTTCGGGCAGGCTCTCCTCGGCCGTGCGGAGCCGCTCGCCGACCTGCGCCCTCGCGAAGTAGATGTCGGTCGCGTCGGTGAACACGGCTGTCACCTGTGCGAAGCCGTTGCGGCTCAGCGACCGCGTGTACTCCAGCCCCGGCACGCCCGCGAGCGCGGTCTCGATCGGGAACGCGACCTGCTTTTCGACCAGTTCGGGCGACAAGGCGGGCGCGCGGACGTTGATCTGCACCTGATTGTTGGTGATGTCGGGCACGGCGTCGATCGGCAGACGCGCCAGCGCCCATGCGCCGACAATCGCGGCGATGGCGGTCAGGAGCACGACAAGCCAGCGCCGTGCGACCGAGAATGTGACGATGCGGTCGATCATGGCCTAGTCCTCATGCTCCGCCTCGCCCTTTCCGAGCTCGGCCTTGAGGGTGAAGCTGCCCGCGCCCGCGATCTGCTCGCGGCCCGTCAGTCCCGACGTGATGACGACATTGCCCCCGCTGGCCTGGCCTAGGGTCACGGGCATGGCGCGGAAGCCTTGCGGCGTGCGAACGAAGACCACGGGGCGGTTCTCGACGGTCTGGACCGCCGCGGCGGGGACGCTTACTGCAGCGCCGTTGCCGGGAAGCTGGATCGCGGCCGTCACCGGCTCGCCGACGCGCCACTGGCCGGCGCGGTTGTCGAGCATCGCGATCACCGGCACCTGCCGCGTCGTCTCATCCAGAATCGGCGATACGAAGCTGACGCGCGCGGTCGTGCGCCGACCCGGAGCGGTGATCTCGACGATGCTACCGGGCCGGACCCGGCCCGCATCGGCCGGAGACAGCGATACCGTAACGGCGACCTGAGAGAGGTTCGCCACCCGGAACAGCTCGGCGTCGGCTGCGACCGTCTGGCCCAGCACGACGCTGCGCGCGATCACCTGCCCGCCGATCGGCGACGCGATGCCGATGCGGTTGAGCGCCCCGCCGCCGCCGCCCGCCGCGGTCACTTGGCTCTGCGCGAGACGGAGCGCGATATTGGCTTCGGTCGCGGCGGTGCGCGCGGCGATCAAATCCTGCTCGGGAGAGACACGCTCGGCGAACAGCCGCTGCTCGCGGCGCAGGTTGGATTGCGCGAGCGCCGATCGCGCACGCGCGGCCTCCACCTCGGCCTTCAGGGATGCCGCCTCTCGGCTTTCGATTACAGCCAAGGTCTGCCCGCGACCGATCGACTGCCCAAGATTGCGGGTCAGCGACACGACGCGCCCGCCGATCGCGGCCGATACGACCTGGGTGCCCTGTGGGTCGCCTTCGATGGTGGCGGGAAGCGTCAACGCGCCGCCGCCACCGATACTCGGCCGCACGATCTCGATGCCGGCCGCCGCGATCTGCTGCGGGGTGAGCGTTACGACGCCCTCCGCCGCCTCGCCTTCGTGCCCCGACTCTTCGTGTCCGGCTTCGCCGCTTTCGTTGGTGACGGACTCGTTATTGGCGGTTCCGCCGCCGCACGCTGCGAGCGACAAGGCGATTGCCAAGGGAAGCGCCGCCCGCCTGATGGGGGTGGTCATGGGTCAGTTCCTCGTGTCGGGGGCGGGCGTCGTCAGGCGGTCCCGCCGCGCCTGCGCGTCGTGATAGGCGGCCAGCGCATCGATCGCAGCGGTTCGGGTTTCGGAAAGCGTGCGCTCGGCATCGAGCAGGTCGAGTTGGCCGAACTTCCCCTCGCGGTAGCCGATCCGCGCGATGCGGGCGGTCTCCTGCGCCGCCGCCAGCGCTGGACCGCTTGC
>VYLJ01000344.1_pt1 | contig 11001 bp, 12 predicted proteins | sample 5114331 | NCBI WGS metagenome assembly VYLJ01 (sample SAMN12291791, study PRJNA351875) | freshwater metagenome | isolation source: freshwater lake | place: USA: Michigan, MSU2 Lake | collected 2011-08-16
CCTGGGCGCGGTGCACGATCCCCTCGGCCGGGACCAGCGTCACGCCCAGCTCGCGCGCCGCCCAGTCGCGCCACGGAGCCCATTCGCGCGCCTGCCGCTCGACCAGGCTTGAGGGTCCCTCGGCGAGGTAGCAGAGGGCGTCGGAGCCGGCCCAGGCGGCGACCTCGTCCGCCGTCTCGGCCCGAACCGCCGGGATGCGATCGATGGCGGTGAAGGCCAGCCGGGTCGCCGGCATGGTGGCCGGCTCGACCAGTTCGCCCACCGCGGCCCATTCCTCCGCCGACAGGCGGGCCAGCGGCTCGGTCGGGAGGAAGAGATCGGACCCCGCCGGGGACTTCGGGACGCGGTCGTCCAGCGTCACGGCGAAACCTGCGTCGCGGGCGACCACGTCGACGGCGGTCCAGAAGCGGCGCGGGCGGTCGGGGGCGAACTCGGTGAAGCGGGACGGCGGGGCGCGATCGGTCATGGCGCGCCCTATAGATCAGCCACCGGGCGCGCGCAGCACCTCGCGGGCATCATGGGCCTCGCGCTGCCCGACAAATCCCGGCCCTCGAGCCACGCCTTCGGCCACACGGCGCGAGGCTGGCGCAGCTGGACAGTGCAGGGGAGGCGGTTACGGCGATCAGGGCGGGGCGCATGGCGAAGCCCCTTCCCTTGCCAGGCGTCAGGAGGCGGCGGCGGTTCCCGTCAGCCCCGCCGCGGCCAGCAGGCGGACGAAGTCGTCGGGTGGCGGTGCCTCGACGGTGCAGCGGCCGCCTTCGGGGTGCGGGAAGTCCAGCGCCGCGGCGTGCAGCATCAGCCGCGGCGCGGCCTGGCCGGCGAAGGTCAGGGCCCCGCCATAGCGCGCGTCGCCGACCAGCGGCCGGCCGATCGCCGCGAAGTGCACCCGCAGCTGGTGCATGCGGCCGGTCACGGGGCTGAGCTCGACCAGCGCGCCTTGGGGGTCGACCGAGAGCGTCGTGTAGAGGCTGGTCGCCGCCTGGGCCCCGGGCGCGTCAGCCGCCGCGACCCGCATGTAGCTCTCCCGGCCGATCTCCTCGCGCCGCAGCGACAGGTCGATGCGGCCGGCCTGCGGCTCTGGCGCTGCGGAGACCAGGGCCAGATAGGTCTTCTGCAGCTTGCGGGCCTGGATGGCCCTGCCCAGGAAGCCCGCAGCCGGCTTGGTCTTCGCCGCGAGGATCACGCCGGAGGTGTCGCGGTCCAGCCGGTGCACCAGCTCCGGCCGCTTGCCGTTGGAGCGCATGAAGGCCCACAGCAGGTCGTCGAGGGTGCGGGCACGGATGCGGCCGCCCTGGCTGGACAGGCCGGCGGGCTTGTTCAGCACCAGCACCTGGGCATCCTCATGCAGGACCCAGGACCGCACAGCGGCGGTGTCTTCGGGCGAGAGCTGAACGGGGGCTCGGGCGGTCACCCGGGGTGCATACCCGGCCCCGCCCGTCCCGTCAGCCCGTCAGCGCAGCACGCCCTTGCGGCGCATGGCGCGGCTGTACATGACGAAGCCCAGCCCCAGCAGGAAGATCACAGCACTGAAGATCAGACCGGTCGATCCCATCACCGCATTGCCGCCGGAGGTCTGGCCGTACACCACACTGATGGCGAAGGCGATCAGCGAGGCGAGGAAGGCGTGGAAGGCCAACTTCAGGCGCAGCAGCAGCAGAAGCGAGCCGGCCACCGCGCCCCAGACGCCGATCCCCCAGACCGCCTCCATCCAGACCGGATAGCTCTCGAAATAGGCGCGCTGCTCGGCTGTGAACTGCGCCAGATAAGCGGCGTTGCGCGTCTGGGTCATGATGTAGTCGAAGCCGCCGAAGGCGTTCCAGAGCATCGCGACGCCACCGACCAGCCAGAGGTGCCAGGGCGTCTTGCCCGCCGTGTCGCCGGTCACGATGGATGTGCTCATGTCGTCCCCTCCCAAGGATCAGGACGTCAGCATGCGCCTGTGCGATCCCCGGGACAATGAGCGCTGTTCAGTCTCGCCCTGCGGCGCGGCGCGCGCGCAGGGCGCTCCAGCGCTCCAGCCGCTCGCGGATCTTCGCCTCGTGCCCCTCCCCCTTCGGCGCGTAGAAGGTCCGGCGCTCCATCCCGTCGGGGAAGTAGTTGGCACCGGAGAAGCCCTCCGGCGTGTCCGGGTCGTACTGATAGCCCATGCCGTAGCCGAGGTCCCTCATCAGCTTCGTCGGCGCGTTACGGATGTGGGCCGGGGGTGCCAGCGACCCGGTCTCGGCCGCCGCCCGTTTCGCCGCCTTGAACGCCTCATAGACGCCAGCCGACTTGGGTGCCGTGGCCAGATGGACGACCGCCTGGGCCAGGGCCAGCTCGCCCTCGGGACTGCCGAGGAAGTCGTAGGTGTCCTTGGCCGCATTGGCCACGAGGATGGACAGCGGGTCGGCCTCGCCGATGTCCTCGACCGCCATGCGCACGATGCGGCGGGCCAGATACAGCGGGTCTTCGCCCCCCTGCAGCATGCGCGCCAGCCAGTAGAGCGCCGCGTCCGGATCCGAGCCGCGCACCGACTTATGCAGGGCCGAGATGAGATTGTAGTGCTCCTCGCGGCTCTTGTCGTAGGCGGGCGCGCGCTTCTGCAGCAGGGCCGCCAGCCTGGCCGGATCGAGCGTCTCCCCGGCCGGGCTCAGGTCGAACAGCGCCTCGGCGAGGGTCAGCAGATAGCGCCCGTCCCCGTCCGCCATGGCGATCAGCGTCTGGCGCGCCTCCGACGTCAGCGGCGCGGGCCGCTCGAGATGCGCCTCAGCTTTCGTCAACAGTTGATCAAGCGCCACCTCGTCAAGCCGGCGCAGCACGAACACCTGCGATCGCGACAGCAGCGCGCCGTTCAGCTCGAACGAGGGGTTCTCGGTCGTGGCCCCGACGAGGGTGATGGTCCCCTCCTCCACGAACGGCAGGAAGCCATCCTGCTGGGCGCGGTTGAAGCGGTGGATCTCGTCGACGAACAGCAGGGTGGCCTGGCCGGCGGCGCGGCGGGCGCGGGCCGTCTCGAAGGCCTTCTTCAGGTCGGCGACGCCGGAAAAGACCGCCGAGATCTGCTGGAACTGGTAGCCCGCGGCCTGGGCCAGCAGCCGCGCGATGGTAGTCTTGCCGGTGCCCGGCGGCCCCCACAGGATCATCGAGCCGAGCCGCCCAGCCTCGACCATGCGACGGATCGGGCCGCCCTCACCGAGCAGATGGTCCTGGCCGACCACCTCCCCCAGCGCGCGGGGCCGCAGCCGGTCGGCCAAGGGAGCCTTGGGCGGGACCACCCCCGCCGCCTCGAACAGATCGCTCATGCGCCCTGATAGGCGCTCCGACGCGGGCGCGCCAAGCTCAGCCGACGCGATCGAGCCCCCGCCGCGCCGCCTCCAGCTCGGCGGCCATCACCGCCTTGAGCCGCTCTGGAGACACAATCTCGACCTGCTCGCCCCAGGTGAACAGGTGCCAGGCCAGCTCGCGCAGACCTGAGGCGGTGAAGCGCACCGCGACGCGACCGTCCGGCAGCTCCTCCAGGGTCTGGGTCGGGTGCCAGCGCCAGGCCCGGGCCTCGGCCGCGCCGTCCGCAGAAATGCGCAGCACCACGTCCTCGACCTCGTCCTGGTAGATGCCGAACGAACGGTTGGCGAACGTGGACAGATCGAAATCCGGTGGCGGCGGCGCGCTCCCCTCCCCAGCCGCCACCGCGCTCATGCGATCCAGCCGGAAGGTCTGGATGCGGCCGCTCTCGCGATCGGCGGCGACCAGGTAGTTGGCGCGGCCGAACATCAGCCCGCAGGCGGCGACGCTGCGCCGACGCGGGTCGGCCCCGGGGCGGCTGTAGGTGAACTCCAACGGACGCCCCGCGAGGATGGCCCCACGGATGGCCGCCAGCACGGCCTCGTCGGCCGAAGGCCGAGGGCCGGCCTGGACGGCGATGGTCTCGGCCCGCACGAGGGCCTCAAGGTCCGGGGCGATGCGGTTGAGCGCCGTCGAGCGCGTCGCTGACTTGATCTTTCGCTCAAGACCCTCCAGCGCCTGGGCCCGCGCGCCCTCTCCGGCCGAGCGGAGCGCCTGTGCGGCCTTGGACAGCTCCAGCAGCTCCTCGGCGGTCGGGGCCTGCTCGAAAGCCGACAGTCCGCCCCGGATGCGCCAGCGCTTGGTCGGCGGATCGACCACCTCCTCGGCGGCCGGAAACAGGGCCAGTACCGCGTCGCGCATCCTCTCGGCCGTGCGCCGTCCCACGCCCATCTCGGAAGCCATCTCGTTGAGCGTCAGGCCCTCTGCGCTGGCGGCCATCCGCCGCGCCAGTTCGATGACCATGGCCGCCTTGTCGTGCCGCATTTCAGCTGCGTCCGTTTCTGACGCAATGCTGCATCATGTTGGGATCATCGACAAGACGCAGATCGATGGAGACCCGAATGTTCTCGCCCGCCGCGGCCGTCGCAGCCCGCCGCTACCTGATCGTCCCCTGTGAGGCCGAGGGCTGCCGCGATCTGTCGATCATCTGGGACCGGCTGGAGGAGCAGGTAGTCGACGTCATCTCGGCCGCGAGCCTGAACCGATACTCGGACGAGGACGCCCTGTGGGACGAGGCGCGCGGCCCGGTCGAAGACTTCCCAACGGCGATCCGGGCCCGGGCCGCCTGACGCTGATCAGGCCGCGAAGATTTCGCGGCCGCTCACGAAGGTGCGGCTGACACAGCCCTGCAGCGACCGGCCGTCGAAGGGCGAGTTGCGCGACTTGGAGCGCAGCCTGTCGGCGTCGACCCGGAGGGGCGCGCCCGGGTCGAACAGCACCAGATCCGCCGGCGCGCCGGGAGCCAGGACCCCCGCCTCCAGACCGAGCAGACCCGCAGGCCCCTGGGTAAGGGGCCGCAGAACCTCCAGAAGCCCCAGGCCGTACTCGTGATGCAGGAGCAGGGCCGCCGGCAGCAGGGTCTCCAGCCCGACCGCGCCCGGCGTGGCGTCCTGGAACGGGCGGCGCTTGTCCTCAGCCGGTGCCGGGGTATGGGCCGAGGTGATCACGTCGATCAGCCCATCGCGCACGGCCTCGATCAGGGCCAGCCGGTCGCTCTCCGCCCGCAGCGGGGGGTCGAGCCGGTAGAAGGTGCGGTAGTCACCGATGTCCAGCTCGTTGAAGCTGAGGTGGTTGACCGAGACCGACGCGGCGACCTCCAGCCCTCGCGCTCGGGCGCGGGCGAGCGTCTCCAGTGCGCCGGCGGTGGAAATCTGATCCACCAGAAAGCGGGCCCCGGTTTGTTCAACGAGGGCGAGGTCGCGCTCCAGCTGGATACGCTCGGCGATGGCCGGGGCGGCCGGCAGACCGAGGCGTGTGGCCAGCTCGCCCGAGGTCGCCACCGCCCCTTGCGATAGCCATGGATCCGCCGGCCGGTGGGCGATCAGGGCGTCGAAGGCGGTGGCGTAGCTCATCACCCGCATCAGGGTACGGCTATCGGCGATGACGTGATCGACGTCGGTGAAGTAGAGCGCACCGGCCTCTGTCATCAGTCCGATCTCGGCCATGCTCTGGCCTTCGAGGCCACGCGTGGCGGCCCCTGCGGCGCGCACATTGATCAGGCCGAGGGCCGCTCCGCGCCGCTGAACGAAGTCGATGCCCGCCGGATCGTCGAGAGCGGGGTCCGTGTCCGGCTGGACCACGATAGTGGTCACGCCCCCGGCCGCGGCGGCCAGGGCTGCGGACTTCAGCGTCTCGCGCGGCTCGGCCCCCGGCTCACCGGTCTTGACCCGGATGTCGATCAGCCCCGGTGCCAAGCACTGGCCGCCGGCGTCGACGATGGTCACGCCGGCCGGGGCCGCCGCACACGCGCCGCGCAGGACGTCGCGGATTCGGCCGTCCTCGACGAGGACGGCACCGGGGCCGTCATAACCGCTGGCAGGATCCAGCAGGCGGGCATTGAGCAGGGCGAAGACCGTCATGCGCGCGCCTCCGCGAGCGCCGCCAGCACCGCCATGCGGGCGGCCACGCCCATTTCCACCTGGTCCTGGATCAGCGAAACGGACAGGTCGTCGGCCACGTCGGAGTCGATCTCGACCCCGCGGTTCATCGGCCCGGGATGCATCACCTTCGCGCCCGGGTTGGCCCACGCCAGCTTCTCGCGGTCCAGACCGTAGAAGCGGAAGTATTCGCGCGTAGACGGGGCCAGCGACCCGGTCATCCGCTCCAGCTGCAACCGCAGCATCATGACCACATCACACCCCGCCAGCCCCTCGCGCATGTCGTGGAACACCTCGCAGCCCCAGCGGTCGGCGTCGCCGGGCACCAGCGTCGGCGGGCCGACGAGGCGGACCCTCGCCCCCATCATCGACAGCAGGACCACATTCGACCGTGCCACCCGGCTGTGGGCCACGTCGCCGCAGATGGCGACGGTCAGGCCGCCGACATCGCCGAACGCCCGGCGCAGGGACAGGAGGTCCAGAAGGGCCTGGGTCGGATGCTCATGGCGGCCGTCGCCGGCGTTGACCACGGCGCACCCGACCTTCTGCGACAGCAGGGCCGCCGCCCCGGAGGAGGCGTGTCGGACCACAAGAATGTCCGGCCGCATGGCGTTAAGGGTCACCGCCGTGTCGATCAGGGTCTCGCCCTTGGCCACGGAGGAGGCCTGCACCGGCATGGAGACTACGTCCGCCCCCAGCCGCTTGGCGGCGATCTCGAATGAGGAGCTGGTCCGCGTGGAGTTCTCGAAGAACAGGTTCACGACCGTATGGCCGCGCAGGATGTCGACGCCCTTGGACGACTGCCGGTTCAGCTCGACGAAGGCGGAGGCGAGGTCGAGTATCTGCGTGGTCGCGAGCGGGTTGAGGTCGGTCGCCGACAGGAAGTGCGGCTTCGGAAAGGGGACCCGGCGCGCGCGAATCGTCTCGACGAGGGCGTCAGAGGAGGTCATCGAGGGCCCGCTATAGGCAGGTCCGCGGCCGGAGGGAAGCGTGGCCCCCGAAATCCAGCTCAGGCGTAGCCGAGCAGGATCAGCAGCAGGGGTATCGTCAGGGCGCTGCCGACCGTGGTGAAGGCGATCGAGCCGGCCATCAGCTTTGCATCGCCGCCCATCTGGCGCGCCATGACATAGGCGGCGGCGGCCCCTGGTGCGGCACCGGCGAGCAGGGCCACGCCCTGGGCGGTGCGGTCTCCGCCGAGCAGGGCACAGACCCAGAACATGGTCAGCGGCAGGGCCACCAGCTTTACGAGGGCGATCAAGCCCAGCGTCACAGGCCGTCCGGCGGCATGGGTGAAGCTGAGTCCTGCCCCGACCACCAGCAGGCCCAGCGGCACCGCCGCCTCGCCGGTGAGGCGCAGCAGGCCGGCCACGGCACCCCCTGGCTCAAGCTCCGAGACGCTGAGCAGGGCACCGGCGGCGCAGGACAGAATGATCGGGTTGCGCGACAGCGAGCGCAGCGCGCCGCGCCAGCCGGACGCCTGGTCCGCGCCCCAGCGAGTCAGGACCAGCACGCAGATGACATTGACCGCTGGTGCCAGCACGCCGAAGGCGAGCGAGGCGAGGCCGACACTCTCGGGGCCCAGCACCCCAAGCGCCACCGGCAGGAAGACAAAGCCGTTCCAGCGGATGACTCCCTGGAAGACGCTGGTGAAGCCGGGTCCATCCAGCTTGATCAGCGGCCGCACCAGCAGGGTGACGAGGGCGAAGGCCAGTGTCACGCCGACCGTGGACATGGCCACCGGCCCTGCGGCTCCCGAGGCGAAGTCCGCCCCCCACACCGCCGGGACCAGGAAGCTGGGATAGAGCACGACGTAGGACAGGCGCTCGACGCCCTTCCAGCCATCGTCCTTCAGGAAGCCCAGCCGCCGCAGGCCCCAGCCGAAGGCGATCAGGAAGAAGACGGGTAGAACCCCGCCGAGCACGCCGATCATGCGCGGAGCCTGTCTAGCGCGCCCTGGAGGATCCACGCCGCGGCGGTGCGGTCGACCACCTCGGCGCGGCGCCGACGGCTGAGATCAAGACCCTCGATCAGGAACCGCTCGACCCCGGCGGTGGACAGTCGCTCGTCCCAGAAGGCGACGGTGACGGAGCGCAGGCGCTCGAGGTTGCGGGCGAAGGCACGCGCGGACTGCGCCCGGGGGCCCTCGCTGCCGTCCATGTTGGCGGGCAGGCCGATGACGATGCCCGACGCTCCGCGCTCGTCCATCAGGGCGAACAGCTGTTGGGCATCCTGCGTGAACTTGCTGCGCTTCAGGGTCTGCAGCGGGCTGGCGATCATGCGGCTGCGGTCAGACGCTGCCACACCTATGGTCGTCTCGCCGAGGTCGAGACCGAACCAAGGGGTGTTCGGGGCCGTGGCGGCGGGCAAAGCAGTCAGGTCGACGACGGGCACCGGCTGTGGCTAGGCGTTGCCATCGCCGCTGTCAAAGGCGAGGGTGCCGCCGACCGGAAGGAGACTCGCATGATCCGATCGACAGTCGTCCTGGCGCTGGCCGCCACCCTGCTCTCCGCCTGCGGCCAGGGCGCAGACACGCAGGAGGCCGCCTCGCCCGCCGCCCTCGAGCCGGCCGGCACGCCCGTGACGGTCGAGGTCGACGACGCCGCCTGGCTGCAGGCCGCCGCCTCCGTGGTCGAGCTGGTGGCCCTGCCGGACCTGAACGCCAAGGTGTTCGGCACTGCCGCGGGCGACCCGGCGGTCAATGGCCTGTACACCTACATTGCCTTTTTTGGCGGGGCAGCCGAGGGCTGGCGCGTTTACCGCCTTGGCGACTTCGAGGACTTTGAGGTGCTGGCCTCCGCTCCTGGCCGCATCGATCTCGAGGTTAACGAGAGCGCAGTCGACAGCGAAAGCGGCGGCATCGCCGCCTCGACCCGCCGGATCATCGTCGGCTGGACCCCGGGTGAGGACGGCGCGCCGCCGCAGACCATCAGCGTCACCCCGGCCGCCTGATCGGCGTCTCGCGCCTTGTGGCGCAGGCGTTCGGACGCTAATCCCGGCCGCTTGAGTTCCCGCAACGTCCGGAGCGACCGATGGCCATCGACGCCGCGACGGTGAGGCGCGTCGCCCACCTCGCCCGCATCAAGACTTCCGAGGACCGGCTCGAACCGCTGGCCGCCGAGCTGAACGGCATCCTCGCGTGGATCGCGCAACTGAACGAGGTCGATGTCGAGGGCGTCGAGCCGATGACCTCGAACGTGGCCCAGACCCTGCGGCTGCGTGAGGACGAGGTCACCGACGGGGACAAGCTCTCCGCCGTGCTGTCGAACGCGCCCAAGGCCGCGGACGGCTTCTTTGTCGTCCCCAAGGTGGTGGAATGAGCGACCTGACCTCCCTCACCCTGACCGACGCCGTCGAGGCCCTGAAGGCGCGCCGCGTCTCCTCGGAGGAGCTGACCACAGCCTTCCTCGGGGCCATCAGCACCGCCAATCCGGCGCTCAACGCCTATGTCGAGGTCACCGCCGACAAGGCGCTGGACATGGCCCGGACCTCGGACGCGCGGCTGGCCCGCGACCAAGGGGGGACCCTCGAAGGCGCGCCGCTCGGCATCAAGGATCTGTTCTGTACCGAGGGCGTTCAGACCGCCGCCGGCTCGAACATGCTGCGCGGCTTCGTCCCGCCGTACGAATCGACCGTCACCGCCAACCTTTGGCGCGACGGGGCGGTGATGCTCGGCAAGCTCAACATGGACGAGTTCGCCATGGGCTCGTCGAACGAAACCAGCGCCTTCGGCCCGGTGAAGAACCCGTGGAAGTCGTCGGCGCAAAATGCCGAGTTGACTCCCGGCGGCTCCTCCGGCGGATCGGCCTCGGCCGTCGCCGCCGACCTGTGTCTGGCCGCCACCGCCTCTGACACCGGCGGCTCGATCCGCCAGCCAGCCGCCTTCACCGGCACCGTCGGCATCAAGCCGACCTACGGCCGCGCCAGCCGCTTCGGCATGGTGGCCTTCGCCAGCTCGCTCGACCAGGCCGGCCCGATCACGAAGACAGTGGCGGACGCGGCCCTGATGCTGCGCTCGATGTGCTCCTTCGATCCGAAGGACTCGACCAGCCTCGACATCGAGACTCCCGACTGGTCCGCCGCCCTCGGTCAGGGTGTGAAGGGGCTGAAGATCGGCGTGCCGCGCGAGTATGTCGTCGACGGCATGCCGGCCGAGATTCAGGCCCTTTGGGACAAGGGCGTCGAATGGCTCAAGGCCGCCGGCGCGGAGATCGTCGACATCAGCCTGCCGCACACGAAGTACGCCCTGCCGACCTACTACATCGTCGCCCCGGCCGAGGCCTCGTCGAACCTGGCGCGGTATGACGGCATGCGCTTCGGCCACCGGGCCGACACGGCCGCCAACCTGACCGACCTTTACGAAACCACTCGCGCCGAGGGCTTCGGCAAGGAGGTCCAGCGCCGCCTGACCATCGGCGCCTATGTGCTCTCGGCCGGCTTTTACGACGCCTACTATGTGCGGGCGCTGAAGGTGCGCCGGCGCATCGCCGAGGACTTCGACAAGGTCTGGGGCCAGGTCGACGCCATCCTGACGCCGTCGACCCCGTCAGCCGCCTTCGCGCTCGGCGACAAGCAGATCGACCCGGTGACCATGTACCTGAACGACGTCTTCACGGTGACCGCCAACCTCGCCGGCCTGCCGGGCATCTCGGTGCCCGCCGGGGTCGACGCCGGCGGCCTGCCGCTGGGCCTGCAGGTGATCGGCAGGGCCCTTGACGAGGCGACCGTGTTCCGGGTCGCTGAGGCGCTGGAAGACGCGGCGGTCTTCACGGCGAAGCCGGCGAAGTGGTGGTAAAGCCTCCCTCCCCCGCCGGGAGAGGGAGGGTCTGACGTCAGAGCGCCTTCAGCTCGGTGTCTATGGCCGCCAGCATGGCATCGGTGATCGCGCCCTGCGACAGGGGCTGGACCTGCTTCAGCGACATGGCCTCGAATTGCGGCCGGGCCGGATGCTCGGCCACGCCCGGGATGTGCTTCTCCAGCACGGCTGCGGCGGCCGGGTTGGCGAGGATGTCGCGGATCGGGGTGTCGATGGTGAAGGCCGGGGCGGCCGGCGTCGCGGCGCCCGGGGCGGCATGGCCGGCGTGGC
>VYLJ01000348.1_pt1 | contig 10867 bp, 9 predicted proteins | sample 5114331 | NCBI WGS metagenome assembly VYLJ01 (sample SAMN12291791, study PRJNA351875) | freshwater metagenome | isolation source: freshwater lake | place: USA: Michigan, MSU2 Lake | collected 2011-08-16
TGATGGCGGCGTTGAGACTTTTCCGGAGGCTTGGACAAAAGTCTTGGCAGAGCAGGGCCGCTTGTGCGTCGTTGTTCTGAAAGGACCAATGGGCACAGCAAATATCTTCACTAAGAGTGGAACAAGTGTCGCTGGACGCGTTGTTTTTGATGCGACGGTTCCTGAATTGCCGGGCTTTTCGGTTGCACCTGCATTTGCATTTTAACGATTTGTTGTCAGATTCGGGGCATCGCTAGACTTTGGTTGGCAATCCAAGTTAGCTTGCTGAACTTCATGTGCGATTCGCACACCATGGGGATATTATGAGCGCCGCAGACGCACAAGCCGAACCGACTATGGAAGAAATCCTGGCCTCGATCCGCCGGATTATTTCTGAAGATGATAGCACAGCTCCAGCAGCTGAGGCCGCACCTGTGGCAGAACCTGATTTCGGTGATGAAGTTTTGGAACTGAACGAGCCCGTAGTGGAAATGCCAGAAACCGTCTCGCCAGATTTCGACTTTGACGCTTTGCCTGTCGATGATGAGCCAGAAGTCGCGCTGGAAGAAATTATTGTCGAAGATCGCGTGGAAGAGCCTGAGCCTGAGCCTGAGCCAGTAGCGCCGCCGCCAGCCCCTGTCGCAGCAGCACCCGTGCCTGAACCAGTCTATGTGCCGGCACCAGAACCTGAGCCAGCACCATTCCCGTTCGATCAAGGTCTCGTCAGCAATCCGATTGCCGACAAGACATCGAGCGTGTTTGCAAAATTGGCCCCCAACACCACGCTTCCCGGCATGTTCATCTCGGGCAATACGGTGGAAGCCATGGTGGGCGAGCTCATTAAGCCGATGTTGAAAGAATGGCTTGATGCGAATTTACCCCGCATTGTGGAAGAAAAAGTCGAAGCCGAAGTCGCACGGATCGCCCGTCGCTCCTTCTAAGACTGTGCTTTGCGCCCTTGAGGCCGCTTCCAACAGCAGAAAGTCTTCAAAAGAACGGCGTTGGCATGGTATGCCAACGTCGCTTTTGTTTGGTGCCAATGGGGCTAATCCCCGCCGCCCACATCACCTTTACTCGGGACACACATGTTAGAAAGTCATTTTTCCGCTCAAGCTGCTGAGCCTCGCCTTTATGCGGCGTGGGAACAATCAGGCGCGTTTAAGCCAAAAGCCGATCCAGACGCCGAGACTTTCTCCATCGTTATTCCGCCCCCAAATGTTACAGGATCCCTGCATATTGGCCACGCGCTGAATTGCACGCTGCAAGACATTTTATGTCGCTTTGAGAGGCTGCGCGGCAAGTCCGTCCTGTGGCAGCCGGGCCTCGATCACGCCGGTATTGCGACCCAAATGGTAGTTGAGCGTCAGATGGCGCAAAGCGGTACCAATGAAAATCGTCGGACGTTGGGGCGGGAAAAATTTCTAGAGCGCGTCTGGTCTTGGAAAGCCGAGAGCGGCGGGACAATCACCACCCAACTCAAGCGCTTGGGCGCGTCGTGTGACTGGAGCCGTGAACGCTTTACCCTGGATGACGGCTTGTCTGCGGCTGTGCGCAAGGTCTTTGTCCAGCTCCATAAAGAAGGTCTGATCTATCGCGACAAGCGCTTGGTTAACTGGGACCCCCACTTTGAAACCGCCGTCTCGGACCTCGAGGTGGTCAACGAAGAGCGGGCAGGCCATTTCTGGCACTTCAAATATCCGCTGGAAAATGGCGAGACCTATGAGTTCCCCATCGCATTCGACGAAAACGGCGAGCCTACAGAGTTTGAAACTCGCGACTATATTTCGATAGCCACAACGCGCCCTGAAACCATGTTGGGCGACGGCGCTGTGGCCGTTCACCCCAGTGACAAGCGCTATGCGTCGATTGTGGGCAAGCGCTGCCTCCTGCCGCTGGCAGATCGTTTGATCCCGATCATTGCCGATGAATATCCAGACCCAGACTTTGGCTCAGGTGCGGTGAAAATCACCGGCGCGCATGATTTCAACGACTATAAGGTTGCCCGTCGCCACAATATTGAGATGTTCATCCTGCTCGATACCAAAGGCCGGATGTTGGATGCCGACTATATCCCCGAAGCCTATCGCGGCCTCGACCGGTTTGAGGCGCGCAAGCAAGTGGTTGCTGACATTGATGCGCGCGGCCTGATGCTCAAAGTCGAAGACAAGCTGATCACCCAGCCACTGGGTGAGCGTTCCGATGTCGTGATTGAGCCAATGTTGACAGACCAATGGTATGTTGATGCAGCCAAGCTTGCCGTCAATGCGCTCAAAGCGGTGGAAAGCGGCGAGACCAAGTTCGTCCCCGAAAGCTGGACAGCGACCTATTATCAATGGATGCGCAATATCGAGCCTTGGTGCGTTTCGCGCCAACTCTGGTGGGGCCATCGGATCCCGGCATGGTATGATGAAGAGGGCCAAATCTTCGTTGAAGAAACCGAAGCCGAAGCCTATGCGGCGGCCAAGGCCAAGCATGGCCGCGATGTGACCTTGGTCCAAGACGAGGACGTTCTCGATACGTGGTTCTCGTCGGGCCTCTGGCCATTCTCTACGCTTGGCTGGCCTGAAGACACGGCGGAGATGAGCCGCTTTTATCCAACCAGCACCTTGGTGACGATGTTTGACATCATCTTCTTCTGGGTCGCCAGGATGATGATGTTTGGCTGTCACTTCACCGGCAAAGCACCTTTCTCGACTGTTGTGATCCACTCTCGGGTGGTCGATGAGAACGGTAAGAAAATGTCGAAGTCCAAGGGCAATATCATTGACCCCACGGTTCTGATTGACACCTATGGCGCCGACGCACTGCGCTTCACCCTCGCCATTGCAGCCGGCCCCGGCCGCGATATCCGCATGAGCGATAAGCGCGTGGAAGGGTACCGGAATTTCGGCACGAAATTGTGGAATGCCGCCCGCTTTGCCCAGATGAATGAGTGTAGCCTTTGGGAGGCCTTTGAGCCGAGCACGGTGAAACACACGCTGAACCGCTGGATCGTGTCGGAATTGACCAAGACCGCCCATGGTGTCGAAGCGGCTCTCTCTGCCCATCGTTTCGATGAAGCGGCCCAGACATCTTATGCCTTCGTTTGGGGTGTTTTCTGCGACCTCTATCTTGAGCTGGTCAAACCTTTGCTAAATGGCGAAGACGAGGAAGCCAAGTCTGAAACGCGCCGGACGGTCGCTTGGGTTCTCGATCAGATTTTGAAAGTCCTTCACCCCTTCATGCCGTTTGTGACGGAAGAATTGTGGGACAAGACAGCTGAGTTTGGTCCCAAGCGGGCGGGCTTGTTGATCAATGAAGCTTGGCCCAAACTCGATGCTAGCCTGATTGATGAAGCCGCCGCCGCGGAAGTCGGCTGGGTGGTCGATTTGGTCACGGGCCTGAGGTCGCTCCGCAGTGAAACCAACGTGCCAGCGGGTGCTAAAGTTCCAGCGCTGCTGATCGGCGCGTCTAAAGAAACTGCACAACGCCTTGAGCGCTATCAGGCTGAAATCGACCGCTTGGCATGCTTGGATTATTCGGTGGTAGCTGAAGCGGCCCCAGCTGGCAGCGTGACCTTTGTCTTGGGTGAAGCGATTGTCGCGATTCCTTTGGCTGGCGTCATGGATATTGGGGCAGAAAAAGCCCGCCTCTCCAAAGAGATTGCGCGCTGCACCAAGGAAATCGAGACGGTTTCCCGCAAGCTGGATAATCCAGGTTTTGTCGCCAAAGCACCCGCTGAGGTTATTGACGAACAGCGTGAACGGCGCGCCTCTTATGAAGCCGAGAAGCAGAAATACGAAGCGGCTTTGGCCCGTCTGGGCTAAGACTTTGCGTCCAATCCATTGAACAAGCCCGTGCGATCACGGGCTTGTTTGCATTTTTGATGTGTAATCGCCTGACTTAAACCGCGCTTCCCCTCTAGCATCGTGCGCTAAACGCGCTATCAATCCAGTGATAATGCAGAGCCTGAACAGGCACGAACTCAGGGAACGTCCACATGGATTTCAATTTTACCGACGAACAAAACATGCTGCGGGACTCGATCGCAAAGCTGGTCCAGCAAAAGTATGATTTCGACACACGTCGCAAAGCCATTCATTCCGAATCCGGCTGGCGGCCTGAGATCTGGGCTGAGATGGCTGAGATGGGGCTGATGATGGCGCCACTGCCTGAGTCCATGGGTGGCCTTGGCGGTGGTGCAATCGACACGCTCGTCATCATGGAAGAATTCGGCAAAGGCTTGGTGGTTGAGCCTTTCATTCCATCGGTTGTCGCCAGCGGCAATTTGTTGCGCGTGGCAGGCTCTGCCGCCCAGCAAGAAGAGCATGGCGGTCGCATCACAACCGGTGAGGGGATCTATGCCCTCGCCACCAGCGAGCCCAAGAGCCGCTATGACTTGGCCGATGTATCGACGACGGCGAAAAAGGACGGCTCGGGCTATATCTTGAACGGCCATAAATCGGTCGTCATTGGCGGGCCACAAGCTGATACATTGATCGTCATCGCCCGCACCGCAGGTGGCCAGCGCGAGCGTGCCGGTCTGACGGCTTTCTTGGTTTCCAAGTCTGCTGCAGGCGTATCGACCAAGGATTATCCAACCGTCGACGGCCTGCGCGCCAGCGACGTCTATCTGGAAAATGTTTCGGTCGGTGCTGATGCCGTTATCGGCCCCGTCGACGGGATCCTGCCTGCTTTGGAAGAGACCCAAGACAATGTCATCGCCGCTTTGTGCGCCGAAGCTGTCGGTGGCATGCGCGTTGCCCATGCGATGACGGTTGATTATGCCCGTCAGCGTAAGCAATTTGGCGTCGCTATTGGCTCGTTCCAAGTGCTGCAACACCGCATGGTCGACATGTTCATGTGGACCGAGCAATCAACTTCGATGGCCTATCTCGCCGCCATTCGCTGTGGCGAAGATGACGTGCTGGAACGCGCCAAGGCTTGCGCCGGTGCTAAGACGCAAATCGGTCGCGGTGGTCGCTTTGTTGGCCAAAACGCGATCCAAATCTTTGGCGGCATGGGCATGACGGACGAGCTGGCCATCGGCCATTACTTCAAGCGCCTGACCATGATCGACACCCAAGCCGGCAGCGCCGATTGGCATTTGAAGCGCTATGCGGCTTTGAGCGCTGGAGAAAAGGCTGCGGCTTAAGCTCTAGGGCTAACCCAAACATAGACATACTCAAAGGCCAGCCCGACGGGCTGGCCTTTTTGCTGGGTGGTTGTGCGTAAAGCCGTCTCTCAATCGGCGACTTGGTTCTGTCTCGAAGCAAGCTCGCGTAGGTTGTTCTCATGATCCTCGCGCTTGAGGCGATAGGTCGACATGATTGCCAGCATGGTCAACCATAGGAATAGAATGGTTGGCACATAGAATAGGCCAAGCCGGGTTAGGGCATCTTCGGGTATCTGCTCTGGCTTGACGCCAGCAGGAAATTGCGCCGCCGCCAAGACAAAGCCCGCCGTGATCACACCAAGCCCTTGAACGGATTTTCGAATGAAGGTCGACGCCGCAAAGAAAATGCCTTCCGACCGTCGCCCGGTCTTGATCTCTGCATCTTCTACCAGATCTGCCAGCATGGATGCCGACAGGATTTGGAAGCAAATGATCAGCCCAGTATCGACCATATTGGCGAGCATGACGATCCAGAACAGAGTTGGGTCGCCATTTTCTGGCATGACTCCGAGAAGACGCAGCACGATGGGCAAGGGTGCTCCCAGAAATGCAACCAACCCAATGATCATCGCACCCTGCTTCTTGCCGATTGATTTGGTCACAAGGGGGGCCATGACTGCCCCGATAATCGCAGAAACGAAGACGCTAATGGTCAAAAGTCCGGTCTGTTGGGGCGTGAAGCCCCAAAAGAAGGATGTAAAATAAAAGGTCATGGACGCAGACAGGCCTGACGCAATCGACCCGAAAATGGCTGCAAGAAACAAAGCGATGAAGGACCGATTGGCCAAAGTCTCGAAAATTTCCTTGAAAATTAAGCCGATCGACAAAGTGCGCACAGGAGGTGGCGCTTTGAGATGAACAATGCGCTTATGGGTTCCCAGCGCAGAGACCATAATCGCGACAAAAATCATCACCGAAGCGATAATGCCATAAGTCGAATAAGCATCCTTATTGAACTGGCCATTTGGAATGGTGGGGGTCGCAAAAGCTGGAAATAGCACCACAAACATAATCACGGCCATCATATTGCCGCCGGTCCAACCAAAGAAAAAGCGGAGGCTGAGGAGGCCGCTGCGTTGGTCGTAATTGTTGCTTAGCTCGGGGGCCAAGGCAGAACTGGGTGTTTCGTAAAAGGTGATGCAGGTCCTGATCAACACAGAAATCACCAGCACATACCAAAACAAGGCAATATCCGACCAACCCTCTGGAGGGTTCCAGAGAAGGAAAAAGGACGCGGCAACCGGGAGTGCCGAAGCATACATAAAGGGATGGCGACGGCCCCATTTGGATCTAAAATTATCAGACCAATAGCCAACAACTGGATCACTGAGCGCATCCAGAAACAAGGCAATCGTCATAGCGAGCCCGATCAGGCGCGCATCCACGCCCAAAACCTGGCTATAAAAAATCAATAAGAAGAAGCCAAAGCCATTGTCTTTCACACCGTAGGCTATTGCCCCAAAGCCATAGGAAATCTTGGTCGCTAGACTGGGTGGCGGGACGCTCGCCCTCACACTTGTGCTGTCAGATTGAGAATCAAGCCCGTCTGCCATGTCCGCCCCCGTCATTTGCGCCTGCTTTTGATCTAAAATCATGGGCGCTTTTGATGGAGTGTGGGCGCGTTTCTGGGCTTTGTAAATTCGGAAACGTTAGAGACTTGGTTTTTGGGCGGGAGCGAGATCAAGTTCACCTTACGGCATTTTGACCAACCCGCCTGAGTCCCTGTAGGAGGGAAGAAATCGCGTAAAGCGCAGAACGGCTCAGGGGTATCAAATGGAATTCGATCAGGTTGTTTTGGGTCGGCGCAGTATTCGTGGCTATAAGCCTGACCCTGTGCCGAAAGAGTTGATCGAGGAAATTTTGGCGCTGGCCATGCGTGCACCTTCGTCGATGAATACCCAGCCTTGGAACTTCTATGTCCTAACGGGCGAACCCTTAGACCGCATTCGCGCGGGTAATACGGAACGTAATCTGGCTGGCGTGCCGCACTCGCGCGAGTTTCGCATTGGTGGGGCCTTTGCGGGCGTCCACCGGGATCGCCAAGTGGGTGTCGCCAAGCAATTGTTTGCCGCCATGGGGATTGCGCGCGAAGATCAAGTCATGCGGCAGGATTGGGTGCTGCGCGGCTTTCGCCAGTTTGACGCCCCGGTGTGCATCATCATCACCTATGACAAAGTCCTAGATGGCAGCGACGATACGCCTTTTGACTGTGGGGCGGTGGCAACCGCTTTGGTCAATGCAGCTTGGTCGCGCGGGCTTGGTACCGTGATCAATAGCCAAGGCATCATGCAATCGCCAGTCGTGCGCGAACACGCGGGCATTGCAGACGATCAAGTCATCATGAAGAGCATTGCTCTAGGATGGCCAGACAAGACCTTCCCGGCCAATGCGGTGGTGTCAGAGCGCAAGAGCGTGGCCGACGCCACTACCTTTGTCGGTTTTGACGACTAAGCCCGATAACCTTTCTTAGCACGCTCAGTTCTTCTTCGTGCACCCCACGGTGCTCGGAGAATTACTGCATTCGCTGCAGAGCTACTTCCAGCTCAAAGAAAGCCCTGTCCGCTTAGAGCGCCAACCGGGGCCACCGCGACAGCCACAGCCGCTGCATTGGCTGGCATTGTGTTCCGGCTTACCCCCGCCGCCAGCCTGAACGGGCAAGGACTGGAGTTGCACTGGCGCACAAACCATGATCAGGCCAGCTAGTTGTGTTTTGTAGTGTGTCGCGTTCATGTGTGTTCCCAAGAGTGTTTTGTGTCTAGTCGCTTTTGGCGGCCTAATTTCGTTTCCCTTAGAGGCAGGGGCCAAAGCATCGGTGGGGCCTCTGCAAGGCCGGGCCTCGGTCATTGATGGCGACACGTTGGAGGTTCAAGGCACGCGCATCCGCCTGTTCGGCATTGATGCGCCCGAATCCGCACAAACCTGTTTAGATCAAGCAGCCAGAACCTATCGCTGCGGCCAGCGTGCGGCATTTGCTTTGTCCGACAAGGTGGGCGCGCGGGCCGTCTCCTGTCAGCCGACTGGCAAGGATCGCTTTGACCGTGTCGTGGCGCGCTGTTCTGTGGCGGGGGAAGACCTACAGGCTTGGATGGTGCGCAATGGCCATGCATTGGCCTTTCGACGCTATTCTAAAGCTTACCGTCCCTATGAAGCAGAGGCCAAAGCCGCGAAGGCAGGCATGTGGAAGGGTAGTTTCGAGGCCCCTTGGGACTGGCGGCGCGAACAGCCGCGTCAAAAAAGGTGAGGGGCCTATCGCGCTAGGACGTGCACAAATCCCGCACACCGGCTTCGATCATGGGTCCGCGCTCATGATGGGTGGCGACAGACTTGGTTGAGGGCACCTCCTTTAGTCGCTTGTGAGAGCTTTCAGCAGCAAGCGCCAAACCTGTGCGCGACCAAGACCTGAAGTCATAATCCGCCGCCATCGCGCGAATAGCACGACAATTGGGCGAGCTATATTTAGGATCTTCTGGGTTTGGCACTGTGCCAGACAAGCCAGAGGGGGACACACAGCCGCTGACCATCAAGGCCAGACAAATGATTGCTTTTTTCATCCGCTCACGCCTTCGCTTGGTCTAGAAGTGGGTCCATCATAAATATCCAAGATAGAATGACAACTAGGTTTCTAAGCAAGTTTGTGCGACCGTAATTGGGTAATGAAAGCAGGGCTGCAATGACATTTAAACGAGCGGGCGCAATCGGTCTGATCTTGCTTGTAGCCCTAGCCTTCTGGCTCTGGACTCCGGATCGCTCGCGAGAAGAACTGGAGGCGCGTTATCTTAGCAGTTCCACCGACCTCGTCGATATGGGCGGTTTTCGCCTGCATATCCGCGACACGGGCCTTAAATCAGCGCCAACCATCATTCTTCTGCATGGCTTTGGCTCTAGCCTACAGACGTGGGACCTTTGGGCCGAGCCGCTAGAGCGCACGCACCGCGTCGTGCGTTTAGACCTGCCCGGCGCTGGCCTGTCTGATCCAGATCCAACGGGGGATTATACTGACGCGCGTACCCACGCCCTCATCCTCAAGCTGATGGACAAGCTGGACATCAAGCAAGCCGTCTTTGTCGGCAATTCCTTGGGCGGCAGGATTGCATGGACCTTTACCGCCAAGCATCCAGAACGGGTCAGCAAGCTTGTGTTGATCTCGCCCGATGGGTTTGCCAGCCCCGGCTTTGCCTATGGCCAAAAGGCCGAAGTGCCCGCGCTTTTGTCCATTATGTCCTATGTTCTGCCCAAAGCGCTCTATCGGCCCAATATTGAGGCCGCTTATGCCGACCCTAAGCGGCTGACCGACGCGGTTTTTGACCGCTATTACGACCATACGCTGGCCCCCGGCAGCCGAGACGCCTTGTTGGCCCGCATGCAGCAAACCGTGCTCGTCGATCCACGGCCGATCCTGCCAAAAATCACCCAGCCGGTGTTGCTGCTGTGGGGTAAGAAAGACGCTCTTATCCCTGTGGCAAATGCCCAAGATTATCTCAAAGCTCTGCCCAATGCGCGGCTAACGACCTTCGACACCCTCGGCCATGTGCCGCATGAGGAAGATGCAACGGAGAGCATCGCGCCGCTATTGGTGTTTTTGAAGGGGTAGAGGGGTAGATTACACAATTATAGGTCATCACAAAATAGCTTGACACCCTGAATTACTTCAGGCTGTTTTCCTGGCTTAGTTGACCGGGGGGTGAGATGTCGAGATTACCAAAGAAATTTGTAGACCGGATTGTCGCTAGGCTAAAGACTTTCCAAAATGTAGCGACATCACAACGCGAAAGAGATGTGTCCGAAGCGGACACCGTGACTGTTGTGAAGGATTTGCTCGCGGACCTCTTTGGTTATGACAAGTATCAAGAATTGACCAGTGAGCAGCAGATTAGGGGCACATTCTGTGACTTGGCTGTCCGGCTTGATGGAAAGATACGTTTCTTGATTGAAGTAAAGAGTGCGGGGACTGACCTAAATGCGACGCACTTGCGCCAAGCCGTAAACTATGGCGCACATCAAGGAATTGAGTGGGTGATCCTTACAAATGCCGTTGAATGGCGGGTCTTCCGCTTACGTTTTAGTCAACCAATCGAGCATGAGGAAGTAACCAGCTTTAAGCTGGCTGAACTTTCGGCAAGAAAAGAAGACGATTTAGCAAAGCTACTTTTGTTGGCCAAGGAGGGGCAAGCAAGCGATGCCATGAACTCGTTCCATCAAAATGCGCAAGTTTTGAATCGGTTTGTGATCGCGCAATGCGTGCTAACCGATGGTGTTGTCAGTGCCGTTCGAAAAGAGATTCGGAGGCTGTTTCCTGATGTAAAGGCCGAAGCCAATACGATAATGGATATATTGTCTCATGAAGTCCTAAAGCGCGATGTTATCGAGGGGGATAAGGTCGTTGAGGCCAAAGCTCGCATAAAGAAAGCCGAACAGAAGCTTACGCGGAGTGCGAGTAAAGCTTCCGCACAAGCCGCGTCCGTTGCGGATTGATAGACCAAGCCACAGGGTCGAGCTGCCCCCCCCAAAGGAATACACCCTACCCAACCAGCCCCTCTAATCTCACTTCTTTGGCGGCGTAAGCAGCGGTTTCGACTTACAGTTCGGGGCAACAGGCACCGTTATGGACTTGTTTGAGCACAGGGCTGCGAAGCTCGCCGATTGAATCCCGCTCATGCGCTGCAGATAGTCTGGGGGAAACGACAAGATCCCAGTCGTCGGGTCGCGCACGAGGCCTCTTTCTTCCGGGGGCAG
>VYLJ01000353.1_pt1 | contig 10776 bp, 8 predicted proteins | sample 5114331 | NCBI WGS metagenome assembly VYLJ01 (sample SAMN12291791, study PRJNA351875) | freshwater metagenome | isolation source: freshwater lake | place: USA: Michigan, MSU2 Lake | collected 2011-08-16
GTGCCGCCCGTTCCCGGCGCTGCGCCGACGACGCCCGCATCTCCCGACGGCACGCCCGTCGTGCGGCGCGAAATGCGCGTCGTGACCCGTGACGGCGCAAGCCCGAATGTGATGATGTGGTCGTCGTCGAACGGCGACGGGATCGTCATTGCCGACGCGGTGAAGAAGGCACTCGAGCGTTTCGACGCGGCGGACACCAACAAGGACGGGACGATCAGCCCCGAGGAGCGCAAGGCGCAGCGCGACAAGTGGCGGTTGCGGGGATGAGCCTCAGGCGGAGGCGCGAAGCTGCGCCTCCGCCTCGGTCATATAGTCACGCGTTACCGGCAGCGCGTGGCGATTGCGCACGTACTGCACCTGGAAATTGCACATCGACCCCGTCTCGAACGACACCGCTGCGCCCGCAAGGTAGAAGGTCCACATGCGGTAGAAGCGCGCGTCATAGAGCGCCTCGATCTCCGCGCGCGCCGCGACCGTGCGCGCATACCAGTGGCGCAGCGTTTGGGCGTAGTGCAGCCGCAGCACCTCGACGTCGCTGATAATCAGCCCGCTGTCCTCGCTCGCGCCCGCGACCTCGCTCAGCGCCGGGCAGTAGCCGCCCGGGAAGATGTATTTCGCGGTGTACGCATCGGTCGTGCCCGGCCCGCCCATCCGGCCGATCGTGTGGAGCAGCATCACCCCGTCGTCCGCCAGCCGATTGGCGCACTGGCGAAAGAAGGTCCGATAGTGCGGCGGGCCGACATGTTCGAACATGCCGACCGACACGATCCGGTCGAAGGTCCCGGCGACTTCGCGATAGTCGGTCAGCTCGAAGCGCACCATGCCAGTGACGCCCGCCTCATCGGCGCGGCGTCGTGCGACTTTCAGCTGTTCTTCCGACAGCGTGATCCCGAGCACCTCGGCGCCGGTCTTCGTGTGGATGTAGAGCGCCATCCCGCCCCAGCCGCAGCCGATGTCCAGGACGCGCTGTCCGGGTGCCAGCGCGAGCTTCGCCGTGATATGTGCGAGCTTGTCGCGCTGCGCGGTCTCCAGGTCGTTGCCTGGATCGGTGAAATAGGCGCATGAATACTGCCGGTCGGCGTCGAGGAACAGGTCGTAGAGCCGGTCGTCGAGGTCGTAGTGGTGCGCGACGTTGCGTTTTGCTCGCCGACTCCAGTTGTAGTGGTCGAGCTTGTAGCGGACCTCATGGAGCGCGCGGCGCAGCACGGTGCCGTCGTGGCGATAGCCAGGCCTGTCCCACGGATTGTTGCGCCCAATCAGCTCGATCAGCCCGAGGATGTCGTCACCGTCGACGACCAGTCGACCATCCATATAGGCTTCGCCTGCCGCAAGATCCGGGTGGAGCGCCAGGTCGCGTACGAGGCGGCCGTCGGTCAGGCGGATCGAAACATCCGGAAAGCCCTCCGCGGCGCTGCCGAAGCGGCGCGTCGCACCCTTGTGGTCGGTCAGCGTCAGCGTGCCGCGCTTGATCGCCGACGACAGGAAGGTGTCGAGCAATGCCATTGGGACGTCTTATACCCTTGCGCGTGCGCAAGCCAAAGCCGTGACTTTTTTGCAACGCAGCATGAAACACTGTCGCTGCATCGACCCCGCTCTTGCCGCTGTCACGGAGTCGCAACATAGGCGCGACAGGGGCACGTGCGACGGCGCACGACGCCGGTGATTCGGCCGCGTGGACGGCTCGCTAGGGGTATCGAGATGAAGAAGCAGTTCTATGTCGGCGCGGCGTTCACCGCGCTTGCGTTCGCGAACACGGCATTTGCGCAGTCGACCGGAACGATCGACGCGGAAGAGGGCGAGGAGATCATCGTCACCGGCACGCGGAACTCGACCGGCATCGAAGGCGTGCTTGTTCCCGACACGCCCAAGGCGCGGACCGTGCTCGACAACCAGGTGCTTCGCCAGGCGGCACCCGGCCAGACGCTGCTTCAGGCGATCAACATCGTCCCGTCGGTAAACTTTACCAACAACGACCCGTTCGGCTCGTCGGGCGGTAACGTCCGCATTCGTGGCTTCGACGGCAACCGCATCTCGCTGACGTTCGACGGTCTGCCGCTCAACGACACTGGCAACTATGCCATCTTCTCGAATCAGCAGCTCGACCCCGAAATCGTCGCGCAGGTAAACGTCAATCAGGGCACGACCGACGTCGACAGCCCGACCGCAGCCTCGTCGGGCGGCACGATCAACTATCGGTCGCTGATCCCGAGCGAAGAGCATGGCGCGCTGCTGACCGCCGCCTTTGGTGAGAGCTATGCCGGTCGCCGCTATCACCGCGTATTCGGGATGCTGCAGACGGGCGATCTTTTTGGGTCCGGCGTCCGCGCGTTCATTTCGGCATCGAGCGCTCGCAACGAGAAGTTCCGCGGCCCGGGCGAGATCAACAAGCAGCAGTATAATGCGCGCGTTTACAAGGAATTTGGCTCGAACGGCGACTTTGTCTCGATCGCGGGGCATTATAACGAGAACCGCAACAACAGCTACCGCAACAATCTGACGCTCGCGCAGGCCGCGACCGAGTTCAACACTAACCGCCGGTTCCTGCTCGACAACAACCAGTTCTGCTTCCGCCCGACGCCCGGCGTCGGTGCCCAGAACGAAGCGAACGGCGCGCCGCAGGGCTCGCTAAATCCCGGCAGCACCGACACCAGCTGCACCAACTATTATGGCGTCCGCATCAACCCGTCGAACACCGGCAACGTCCGCTTCAATTCGAAGTTCACGTTGACCGACCAGCTGACCTTCACGCTCGACGCGGGTTACCAATATGTGCTGGCGAACGGCGGCGGCTTCGTCGCGAACGGCACCGCCACGTCGGACATCAACACGCAGGAACGCTCGAACCGCGCGCGCGGCTACGCAGCCGGAACCGGCGGCGTCGACTATAACGGTGACGGCGACCTCGACGACACGCTGGCGTTTTACGCTCCGAACAACACCAACACCAACCGCTTCACCGTGCTGTCGTCGTTGCGGTACGACATTACCGAAGACCATTACGTCCGCGTCGCCTATGCGTGGGACAAGGGCCGTCACCGCCAGACGGGCGAATACGGGTTCCTGACAGCAACCGGCGACCCCCAATATGTGTTCGGTGGCCGCGCCGGGTTCGCCAGCCCGCGCGACGCGAGCGGCTATGCGTTGCGCACGCGCGACCGCTTCTCGATCGCCGAGCTGAACCAGATTTCGGGCGAGTATCGCGGCAAGTTCTTCGATGATGTCGTCGAAGTTGTGCTGGGTGTCCGCGCACCCTTCTTCCGCCGCGAACTTAACCAGAACTGCTACACGATCGCGTTGAATGCCAACGTCGTGTGCACTGGCGCGACCTTCGGCACCACGCCGATCGCGCCTGCGGCAGGTTTTTATGTCGTGCCAAACAACACGACCTTTGCCGGTGCAATCCCGGCGAACGCGGTCTATGCGCCGTTCCGCGCCACCTACAAGTACAACCGCGTGCTGCCGAACATCGGCTTCACCATTCGCCCGGCGGACAACATCCAGATCTACGGCGCCTATGCCAAGGGCCTGTCGGTGCCCCGGACCGACAACCTTTACCGCGCGCCCTTCATCGGCGTCGCGCCCGAGGCATCGGACAACTTCGATCTTGGTGTGCGCTACACCAGCGGCATGGTGCAGGCATCGTTGGGCGCGTTCTACAACCGCTTTACCAACCGCATCCAGCAGACGACCGACAACGACACCAGCAGCCCTACCTTCGGCCAGTCGATCGACCGCAACGTCGGCAAAGTCGAGCTGAAAGGTCTGGAAGCGAGCCTGAACGTACGGCCCTTCCCGTGGTTCTCGTTCCGCGGCTTCGGATCGTATATCGACGCGCAGTACAAGGACAATCTGGTCCTGTCGCCGACGGTCACGCTGCCGCTGGCGGGCAAGAAGCTCGTCGAGACGCCCGAGTGGCAGTACGGCTATCGCGCGCAGTTCAACTTCGGTCCGGCGCAGCTCGGTCTCGAGTTCAAGCAGCGCACGTCGCGCACCGCGACCGACCTGAACGACGTGGTCGTGCCCGGCTACAACACGTTCAACCTCGATGCGCGGTTCAGCCTGGCGCAGTTCGGGTTGGAAAAGACGTTCGTCCAGCTGAACGTCGATAACCTGTTCGACACGCAGTATCTGGGCTCGATCAGCTCGACCCAGTCGCTCGGCACGAACAGCGCTGGCCTCATCCCTGGCCTTGCCACGACGGCGTCGATCCCGGGCGGCAACAACCCGACCTTCGCACCCGGTGCTCCGCGCGCGGTCATCGTGTCGCTGCAGGTCGGCTTCTGATGACGGCGGGGATGCCCGAAAGGGTGTCCCCGCTTACGATTTAAGCGGTTTTGCCATTACCCGGTGGACTGTCAGCTCGAAGAACGACAGCGGCAACGTGTCGTAATCCGGATCGAACGCAGCCTGGTCGTATTTGGCGCAGAACTCTTCGCACGCCGCGAAATGCTCGTGCCCGCGGAATGCCTCGCGTGCGTTGCGGTCCATGCCCAAGTGGTGGAAGTAGTAATAGCCCTGGAACGCGCCGTGGTTCGCGCAGATCCAGTGCTCTTCCGCGGTCACAAACGGCTTGACGATCGCGGCGGCGACGTCGGGGTGGTTGTAGCTGCCGAGCGTGTCGCCGATGTCGTGGAGCAGCGCCATCACGACATAGGTCTCGCCCCGCCCGTCGCGATACGCGTGGGTCGCAGTCTGCAGACTGTGCGTCAGCCGGTCGACCGGGAAGCCGCCGTAATCCCCGTCCAGCAGCCGCAGATGGTCGAGCACGCGGTCTGCGACCTTCGCGGCAAACGGCACGTAATGGCCCGCGATGATTGCCCAGTCCTCCTGCGTCCCGTCCGTCATCGCGCGGAATTTGGCGCGGGGTTCGTGGATGTCGACATCTGCCATGCGTGCTCTCCTGCGCCGAGCATAGCGTCGCCCGGCGAAGACGGCTAGGCAAGGCGCATGCCCGTGCCGCCCGCCACTCCGGCAACCTTCTTCGACGACAAGAACCGCGCGTTCTGGATGCTGCAGGGGGCGGGGTGGACCGGCTATCTGCTGCTCCGCATCGCGAGCGGCATCGCCAACGGCCTTGGCTTTCCGTTCCTCATCCAGGTGCTCGTCTCGGCCGCCACCGGATATTCGATGACGCTTGTCATGGCCGCGATCTACCGCGTGCTGATCCGCAAGCGCCCGCTGGTCATCTGGACCGGGGGTCTTGCGACCGTGATCGTCGCAGTGGGTGCCTTTTCGGTCATCGACGCCTGGGTCTTCAACATGGTCAACGAAGGGTCGACGGTGATTCGGGTCGACCTGTTCCTCGGCTCCGCGGTCCTCAACGGGCTGCTGTTGTCGGCTTGGACCGCGCTCTATTTCGGCATCAACTTCTTCCTGATCGCCGAGCGGCAGACGGTGCAGCTGCTGAAGCTCGAGGCGACCGCCTCGTCGGCGCAGCTTGCGATGCTGCGCTATCAGCTCAACCCGCATTTCCTGTTCAACACGCTCAACAGCATCTCGACGCTCGTGCTGCTCAAACAGACCGACCGGGCGAACGCGATGCTCGGGCGGCTGTCGTCGTTCCTGCGCTACACGCTGGTCAACGAACCCGAGGCGCAGGTGACGCTCGAGCAGGAGGTGGAGACGCTGAAGCTCTACCTCGAAATCGAAAAGATGCGTTTCGAGGACCGGCTCCAATCTAAATTCGACATCGATCCGCGCGCGGCAAAGGCCCGGCTGCCGTCGCTGCTGCTCCAGCCGCTCGTCGAAAATGCGATCAAATATGCGGTCACGCCGCAGGAGGAGGGTGCGGAAATCGCGGTCACGGCACGGCTCGTCGGCCAGCGCGTTCGGATCACCGTGTCGGACTCGGGGCCGGGGTTGAACGATGCGACAGTCCGCCCCAGTTACTCGACGGGTGTCGGGATCGCCAATATTCGCGACCGGTTGGCGCAGGCCTTTGGGGCCGACCACCGGTTCGAAAGCGGCAATGGTCCGGACGGGGGCTTCACCGTGACCATCGAAATTCCGGTGGTGGTCGAACAACAACGGCTGGAGGCTGCATGACGATCCGCACCATTCTCGTCGACGACGAGACACTGGCTATCCAAGGCATGGAGCACCGCCTGGCCGCGCATGACGATGTCTACGTCATCGACACCTGCTCAAACGGCCGCGAGGCCATCCGATCGATCAAGACCAACAAACCCGACCTTGTGTTCCTCGATATCCAGATGCCCGGGTTCGACGGGTTTTCGGTGGTGCAGGGGCTGATGGACACCGAGCCGCCGCTGTTTGTGTTCGTGACCGCATACAGCGACCATGCCATTCGAGCGTTCGACGCGGATGCGACCGATTATCTGGTCAAACCCGTCGAGGAAGCGCGGCTTGCCGACACGCTCGAGCGCGTGCGTCAGCGCCTTGCCGAAAAGCGCAGCAAGGAAGAGGCAGGGCGGCTGATGGAAGCGCTCGCCGAACATGCACCCGAAGCTGCCGAGGGCATGTCGGACGGCGCGTCCGCCGCTCCCTCGGTCGACCGCTACGAAAAGCTGCTCAACATCAAGGATCGCGGACAGATTTTCCGGGTCGATGTCGACAGCATCGAACGGATCGATGCGGCGGGCGACTATATGTGCATCTACACCGGCGACAACACGCTGATCCTGCGCGAAACGATGAAGGACCTCGAGCGTCGCCTCGATCCGCGCCGGTTCCAGCGCGTGCATCGCTCCACGATCGTCAACCTCGACCTCGTCAAGCAGGTCAAGCCGCACACCAACGGCGAATGTTTCCTCGTGCTTGGTTCAGGCGCGCAGGTGAAGGTGTCGCGCAGCTACAGGGACGTCGTCGCGCGCTTCGTGCACTAGCCGTCGTTGCGTCGCTACGCGCCCAAACACGCGGTTAAGCTGCCCGCAGGTGCGCAAGGAAGCCCGCGGTTGACACCTGCAAAGCCTTTGCCTGTTCGGACAATTCGGCGGCGGTCGCAAAGACGCCGCTGGTCAGCGCATTCGCATGGCCCGCGCTGTCGGCCCATTGGCGCATCCGTTGGCGGACATCCTCGGCATTGTCGGCGACGCGTTGGGCCTCGCGCCCGATTTCGTCTGTTGCGGCGCGCTGCTGAACGACTGCACCCGCAATCGAGGTCGCGATCCCGGCGACCGTGACGATTTCCGCACTTGTCGAGCGGATCTGGTCCGTCGCCGTCGCAGCATTGCCCGTGATGAGCGCGATCTGCCCCGCGACATCGCGCGCGGCATCGCCTGCGTGACGCGCGAGCGATTTCACTTCGCCCGCGACGACCGCAAAGCCGCGCCCGGCCTCGCCCGCCCGCGCAGCTTCAATGGTCGCGTTGAGCGCGAGCAGGTTCGTCTGCTGCGTCACATCCTCGATCAGCGCGACGATCCCGCGCGCACGGTCGGCCTCGCCCGACATGGCGGCCATCGCAGTCTCGCAGTCCCCTGCGAGCCGCTGCGCGCGGTCGCTGACCTTGGCATGATCCTCGACGCGTGCGGCGATGTCGCCGATCGAGCGCGCGAGTTGCGTTGCTGCCGCGGCGAGGGTGACCGTCGAAGCTGACGTCTCAGTCGCGCGCGCGGCGGTATCGTTTGCCGACGCGGTCGCAGCCATAGCGATCGTGTCGAGCCGCTGCGACGAGGACTGGAGCTTGGTCACCGCGCCCGCGAGCGAGTCGACCACGCCGACGACCGAGGTCTCGAACGCCTGTGCGAGCGCGACCATCTCCTCATGCCGCCGACGCTGGTTCGCGTCGTTTGCCTCGGCCTCGCGCCGCGCCTGTGCCATCAGCGCCTCGGCTTTCGCGCGTTCTTCTTCGCGCTCGCGTGCTTCGGCGGCGAGCAACCGGTCGGACCCGAGCGCGTGTTCGGCGAATAGGCGCATCTGCTGAACTGTTGTTTGCGCAAGGATATGGACGAAATAGAGGACGAACGGGATGGCAATCCATGTGCCGTTGGTGCTGCTGGTCCCCAGATTGACCACGAGGCCCAGCGCCGCCATTCCCGAAAAGGCAAGGAACGCGACCGGCAGGTTGAGGTAGAGGATCATGCCGATCGACACGAGCGCGAGCTGAAGCGCGACCGCGAGATAGACGATGCTCGGATCGGGGCTCGACGCAAGGCCGGTGCCGATCATCGCCCAGCCGCCGCCCAGCACAAAGGCAATCGCGGTGTGCATGCGCGCCGACATGCGCGGGCTGGCGGGATCGACATTGTCGGGCAGCATGAACCACGCGATGAGTCCGCCGACGACAGCCGTCATTGTCCCGCCACCGAGCAGCCCGGCCAGCGGCACATCGCGGAACAGCCAGAACAGCGATAATTCGATGAAGACCGCCGGAATAACGAGCGACTTGAGCGACCTCGTCGCCGCATCGACCTGCTGTGCGAAAACGCGTCGGCGGACCGGATCGTCGGGCACATCGAGACGCGTCAGATCCGCAACGTAATCCCGGACGCGCGGCCACAGCGCCACGGGGCGCCAGGCGGCAAGGTCGGGCAGACGTGGAGCCATTGCGGCACGCTTTGCCGTGAAAGGGTTGACGAACATTTACCATGCTCGTCTGCCTGCGTTTCGGGCACCGCCTGCACGGCGCTGCACAATAAAGCGGCAGCAACGCCTGCCCTCGCCGAGCCGCCGGCACATCGGTCGATTTGGCACACCCTTTGCTGCGCTGCACAAGCGATAGACCAAGGGGGCGCAATGAAACTCGTCGTTGCCATCATCAAGCCGTTCAAGCTCGACGAAGTTCGCGAGGCGCTGACCGCGCTTGGCGTCACTGGCATGACCGTGACCGAGGTGAAGGGCTTCGGACGGCAGAAGGGCCAGACCGAAATCTACCGCGGCGCGGAATACACCACCAACATGGTGCCCAAGCTCAAGATCGAAGTCGCATGCGACACGCCGATGAGCCCGCGCGTGGTCGAGGCGATCCAGGCGGCGGCGAACACCGGGTCGATCGGCGACGGCAAGATCTTCGTGCTCGAGATTGGCGAAGCAGTGCGCATCCGCACCGGGGAGACCGACGCCAATGCGCTCTGACATCACAAAAGCAAGCGGGGGAATGATGACGCTTTCCAACCTTTTCAAAGGCGGCGGCGCGGGCCTCTTGGCGTTCGCCGCCACGGCCGCGTCCGCGCAGGACGGTCCGATCAAGGCGCCGACGCCCGAACAGATGGCGGGAATGGTCGACAAGGGCGACGTCGCCTGGATGCTGACCTCGTCCGCGCTCGTCCTCATGATGTCGGTCCCCGCGCTTGCGCTGTTCTACGGCGGGCTGGTCCGCACCAAGAACATGCTCAGCGTGCTGATGCAGGTGTTCATGATTGTGAGCGTCGCCGCGCTCGTCTGGGTGGGCTGGGGCTACAGCCTCGCGTTCACCTCGACGAACAGTGTTGCGCCTGCGTTCATCGGCGGGCTCGACAAGGCGTTCCTCGCGGGCGTCAGCAGTGCGACCTATGCCGCGACGTTCTCGAACAACGTCTACATCCCCGAATTCGTCTTCGTCGTCTTCCAGATGACGTTCGCGATGATCACGCCCGCACTCATCGTCGGTGCGTTTGCAGAGCGCGTGAAGTTCAGCGCGCTCATGATTTTCGTCGTTGCGTGGCTTACCCTGGTCTATTTCCCGATCGCGCACATGGTCTGGTACTGGGCGGGCCCGGACTTCCTTCCCGACGCGCCGACCGACACCGGATATCTGTGGGGCATGGGCGCGCTCGACTTCGCGGGCGGGACCGTTGTCCACATCAACGCGGGGATTGCGGGGCTCGTCGGCTGCCTCGTCATCGGGCCGCGCCTCGGCTTCGGCAAGGAAGCGACACCGCCGCATAGCCTCACGATGACGATGATCGGCGCGAGCCTGCTCTGGGTCGGCTGGTTCGGCTTCAACGCGGGGTCGAACCTCGAGGCGAACGCGGTTACCGGTGTCGCGTTCATCAATACGATGGTCGCGACCGCCGCCGCTGCTGTCAGCTGGGCGCTGGTCGAGCAGTTCAGGCACGGCAAGCCGTCGCTGCTCGGTGCCGCCACCGGCGCAGTCGCGGGGCTGGTCGCGATCACCCCCGCCAGTGGCTTCGCCCATCCCGGCACTGCGATCGTGCTCGGGCTGGTCGTGTCGCCGATCTGCTACCTTTTCGTGTCGACGGTGAAGAACGCGCTCAAGTACGACGACACGCTCGACGTGTTCGGCGTGCACTGTGTCGGCGGCATCGTCGGCGCGATCGGGACCGCGGTCGTCGCCGATCCCGCGCTCGGCGGGCAGGGGTTCTTCGACTATACGGTCTTTCCGGCGGGTGTCGGCGCGTACGACATGGGCGCGCAGCTGGTGACGCAGATCAAGGCGGTGCTGATCACGCTGCTCTGGTCGGGCGTGGTCTCCGCCATCCTCTTCTACGCGCTCAAGGTCACCATCGGCCTGCGTCCGAGCGACGACGCCGAACGCGAAGGCCTCGACCTCGCCGAACACGGGGAGCGGGCTTACAACTATTGACCGATTTCACGAGCTTGGGTCGGCGGCGGAAAGGGCTCCTCTCCTCCGTATCCGCCGCCGCCCCAAACCAGGTTCCTCCTGCGAACCCCTGACCCGGCGGCGCAAGCTGCCGGGTCTTTTCTGTCAATCTCCCGCAAACACGAACGGCGAAACCCCGCGCTCGCGCTCGTTGAACACCAGCATCCGTCCTGCCGGGGGCGCGGCGCGTTGGGGGCAGTCGGGGCGGGTACAGGTGCGGCAACCGAGGCCGACGGGCGTGGCGGTGCCACGCGTCAGGTCGAAGCCGCGCGCCG
>VYLJ01000527.1_pt1 | contig 10739 bp, 8 predicted proteins | sample 5114331 | NCBI WGS metagenome assembly VYLJ01 (sample SAMN12291791, study PRJNA351875) | freshwater metagenome | isolation source: freshwater lake | place: USA: Michigan, MSU2 Lake | collected 2011-08-16
ATGGGGGCATTGCGGCTGGGGTTGTCTCTTTCATCGCTGATCTTTCAACGTAAAGTGCTTACTCTTTAACGATTATACTCGATTTGATCTTTATTTGGCGTTTAAGTCCCAATATCAGAATAGGAAAGATGCAATGCTCCGGTGCTGATTCGGAGCATCTTTCAATTTGACAACGCCGATTGTAGGGCTAATTCATGAATTAGCCCTACGCCGATTTTAGGGCTAATTCCACTGCTAAATCGAGCGACTCTTGTTCCCCACTTAAGCCCAACTATCGGCACTATTCGTTCATTAAACACTAATTGTCAAGATGCAGGGTAATCTTTCCTATCAAAGTAATTTCCGTTCCGGTGCTGATTGGGAGCATCTTTCAATTTGACAACGCCGAAAATCTACAGTTTCACCGATAGGTTATTGTCCGAATGCTTCGCCCCTACAGGACGCGGGCCGATAAAGACGCAAGATTTTGAACGACGATTCTCTCACAATCTTGCACCTGTTTTGCGAGAAAAGCCACAAAATCTCTACCTTGCTTACATCTCACATTTATTCAGCAAACCCTATATAATGTGTATATTAACAATCTACTACACACAACTAGGGATAGGATGATGACTAACATTATCATTGATGACCAACTCATGGCTGATGCTCTTAAAGCTACTGGTTTAAAGACTAAACAAGAAGTTGTTGAATTGGGTCTTAAGACTTTGATTCGGCTCAAACAACAGGAGAAAATTAAAGCCTTTAAAGGTAAGCTTAAATGGGAAGGAAACCTTGAGGAAATGAGGCACAATCAATGATTCTTGTGGATTCTAGTGTTTGGATTGATTTACTGCTGGGAGTTGAGCCGATAGCTATTGGTGATATTATTCTCACCGAAGTTCTCCAAGGTTTTAGGAGTGATAAGGATTATCAAATAGCCTATCGCTTACTAACTTCATTGACTATTTATGATTTACTAGGTTTGAGAATGGCATTGAAAAGCGCGGACAATTATCGCCAGTTACGCAAGAAGGGGATAACTATTAGGAAAACTGCTGATGTTATTATTGCCTCCTTTTGTATTGAAAATAATCTTCCGCTCCTTTTTTCAGATAAAGATTTTATTCCTTTCGTGAAGCACTTAAAGCTAATTTCAGCTTGTCCTACTACTAATGATGAACGATGATTGAGTTGCGACTCATTTCTATTAACGAATGTTGAGTAAAAAGTGCTTCTATTTGGGTTAGATTATTCTGAAATAATGCTTCTAATTCAACATTCGTAATGTTACCCGTAGTAACTAGCAGAAGCTTATAAGGGGTTCTTCTCGACTTTGTGTGATAATTTTTGCTTATAGAATCGTGAAATGTTTACTGGTAAAGACTTTTAGGACTATTTTGCGGATATTCTATCAGTATAGACCCCGTTTCCAGTGTCTTTGGTAATAACAATACGATTTTGTTGAATTGAAAGAGCGTTAATTTCTGCATCTGTCGTGGCATTTTATCGACTAAAAACTTCATGGTGCAATTTGGTAGATGCTTTTTACCTGAGTTAATCGAGTGGCAAACAATAACGCCGCTAGAATATCCTCCCGTTCCAAATCATCGTAGTCGGCTAAAATATCTTCGATACTCATGCCAGAACTAAGTAATTCTAGGATAAATTCAACAGGATAACGCAATCCTCGAAGGCAAGGTTTGCCGTGACATATATTCAAATCGAGGGTGATTCGCTGCCAAAGTTGTTTTTCCATCGGTAATTCAGTTGCTTATCATCGTCAGTTAATAAACTACTCCCGTCCGCTACTTTGTCCTTAGCTGCTATATTAACTGGTTAAACCGTGTTTTAGGGCAAAACGTACCAATTCCGTGCGACTATTAGTACCAGTCTTGCTAAATAAGCGACTGACGTATTTTTCTACGTTTCTGACGCTGGTTTCTAGACGACTGGCAATTTCTTTATTCATCAATCCCTCCGCTACTAAATCTAAAACACTTTGTTCCCGGGGGGTAAGGTCAATTTTAATCGGGGGGGGAGTAGTAGTAAAAGTGTTCTGTTGTCCCACCTGCTGTTTTAATTCCCGGATATCTCGGGCAATTTCTTCTAATCTAGCGTTTTCGCTGGTGGCTTGCAGGGATTGACGACGGCGCTCGATTAAAGACTTGATTAATGCTTCTAATTCTTCGGGATCGAAAGGCTTGGATAAATAAGCATCACAACCGGCATTATAACCCTGAATGCGATCGCTTGTCATCCCCCTAGCAGTGAGAAAAACCACGGGAATTGTCTGAAAACGAGCATCTTCGCGCAATTTCTTCAGAAACTGATAGCCATCCACCTGCGGCATCATAATGTCGGAGATGACTAATTCCGGAATTTCTTGATTGAGTAAATCCCAGGCTTCGTTAGCATTACTAGCAGTTCTTACCTCGAAGTCATCCCCGTACTGTAGATATGCTTGCACAGATTCACGAACCCCCGGTTCGTCATCCACTAACAAAACTTTCGCAGGTGTGTCCATGAATTTCTCGCAGCGATCGAATATTGTCCGAATCCTATCTTATCAGCTATCAGGGGATAGGGGATAGGGGATAGGGGATAGGGGATAGGGGATGGGGGATGGGGTGATGAGACAGCTTCCCCACTTCCCTATCTCCCCACACCCTACTTCCCAGATTATCCTCAAGATAGTGACGGTGAGTTAAACTAGCAGATAGAACTAAAAAGTTACAAAAATCACACAATGATTTTATAATCCTTTCACCATTCTTAACAAATCCCGTGACCATTCTCTGCTGGCTCGATCGCATTAGTGCTTCTGATCGCCCCCTGGTGGGGGAAAAAGCTTTTATTGCCAGTGAATTACACCAGCGAGGATACCCAATTATCGGGGGATTTGCCATTTTTAACCGCATTTTTGCGGAATTTTTGGAAAATATCAACAATGCTGACTCTTTCTTGACTGATTTTCCGCAATCTTCCCTCTATTTAGACGTAGATAACGCAAAAGCTCTGCAATTAGTCGCCAAAGAAAGTCGGCGCGCCATTTTACAAACGCAAATTCCTCCTCTCTGGTTAGAAGAACTAGAGGCGGCCGTGGCACAATTATCCATGGATACCCTAGTATGGCGCTTTTCCCTACCAGCTAATCTGGCTCGGCGAACTCTCGGTTTATTTTCCGCCCCAATCAGTGGAATTAAAGCAGATAATCTAGAAAATGCCCTAAAACAAGCTTGGGCGGAGTTATTCACCGCCAGAAGTCTATTTTATTGGCGAAAAATGGGAATTGGTTTAGAAAACATTCAATTATCTTTACTGGTACAACCGTTATTACCGGCCAATTGTGCGGGAAATGTGCTGATTAATGACGATAACTGGAAAATTCAGGCAGTTTGGGGGTTAGGACACAGTTTAGTTAATGGAGAAGTGGCACCGGATACCTACATTATCGATCGCTCCGGTCAATTACGCAGTCGGCAATTAGGCAATAAATCCCGCGCTTATTATCTCAATAGTGACAGTAATCTGCTCGCGCCACAATTATTAGCACCCAGTTTACAGGAAAGCTACTGTTTAGATAATTTCGCCCTCGATCGCCTTTGTCAACTGGTTCAATCTCTGCTGACGGAAAAACCGACGTTAACCAGCATAGAATGGCTGATGATGCTGGATGGTCAAATTTATATTCTTAGCTGTCACAGTCAGGAAATCACCGCTACTACCTCCAATTATCCCTTAAGAGGATTAGGGGCATCCCCGGGGTTGGCATCGGGAGTGGCAAAAGTGATCAGCAATTTCGACTCCCCAGAGGCAAATTTTCAGGATTGCATTCTGGTTACTACTAATTTACCTCCGAAAAAACTGCCCCATTTACGCCAAATTAGAGCAATGATCACGGAACAGGGGGGATTAACTAGCCATGGAGCCATTTTAGCCCGGGAATTAGCCATTCCTGCCGTTGTCGGGGTGAAAAATGCCACGGAAATTATCCGCTCAGGGGAGATAATTTTAGTAGATGGTACAAGGGGAATTATTTCTCTAGCATCTCAGGAACAGATTTCCTTACCCTCAGCACCCCCCAGAGAAACCGACGGGACGGCAATTGCTACCCGTTTGATGGTTAATCTCAGTCAAACTGAAAGTATTGCCGGAATCCAAGAACTGCCTATTGATGGGATCGGTTTATTGCGCTCAGAATGGATGATTTTAGAGTTACTTTCTCAGCGTAATCTAGAAGAATGGTTAACACCAGAGCATCAAGAAGCATTGATCGAGAGATTAAGTGATTTAATCGCACAATTTGCCCTTAGTATCCAGCCTAAGCCTTTATTTTACCGTTCTTTTGATGCTCAACATTCGACTAAAGACAGTCGGGGAACCCATGGTTATATATTAGATCCGACTCTATTCGATCTAGAATTGCAAGCTTTACGACGGGTACAAACCACCAGCGCCACCAATATTAATTTACTGCTTCCCTTTGTCCGCGGGGTTGAGGAATTTATTTTCTGCCGGCAACGGGTACAATCGGCTTTACTCACTCAAGTCCCTTCTTTCCAATTGGGGATAATGGTGGAAGTACCGGGGGTAATCTTTCAATTAGCGGATTATGTGCAAGCGGGGGTACAGTTAATCGCTATTGGTACTAATGATTTAACTCAATTACTTTTAGGTAGCGATCGAGAACATTTCTCAGAATATTTTAACGCCCGTCATCCCGCAGTCAGGGCAGCTTTAAAACAAATTATCACTCAAGCAAAAGTTTTACAGATTCCCTGTTCCGTTTGCGGCATGGCTATCGTCCAGTATCCTGAACTTATCGATGATCTGATTGCTTGGGGTGTGACTTCTCTTTCGGTGGATACAGAAGCAGTTTTAGCCACTAGAGAAGCAATTGTTCGCGCAGAAAGAAGGTTTTTATTGGAAAATAGCAGATAACTTCCGAACTACCTCACTACCTCACTACCTCACTACCTCACTACCTCACTACCCCACCACCCCACCACCCCAATTCATAATTCATAATTCATAATTCCCAACTACCCCACTACCCCACTTTCCCACTACCTCACTACCTCACTACCCCACCACCCCACCTCCCCAATTCATAATTCATAATTCATAATTCATAATTCCCACTTCATAACGCATACTTTGTGCTTTTTGTCAAAAAAACTTTTTTTTTGCAATAAAACTACACAAAAAAAAGATCATCGTTGTGGGTGAAATTGACTCATTTACCTGTCTTAATGAGGATTACCTTCTAGGTGTGGCAAGGGTTTCAACCGTTGCTGCCCAAAAAAGCATAGAATACCCCACTATGAAATTCAGTAAAATCGCTGTAACCATTGTAACATCGTTGTTAAATAAAAATCTTTCTCAATTAATTCTTAAGAATTTGTAAATATTGCGAAATGTTAATTTAAATATTCTCAAGTTTTTGGAGTTCATAGATAATTTTTGCTTATCTTTGTCGGAAAATAGAACTCCTGCAAAAATCCCACATCTACCATTGGGTTAGGATTCAGTTATCAGTTATCAGTTATCAGTTATCAGTTATCAGTTAACTGAGAAAACTCCCCACACCCTACACCCTACACCCTACACCCTACACCCCACACCCCACACCCCACACCCTGTCCCCTAATGCCTAGAGAATTTCAATAATTCCTTGACTGCCATCAAGACGAATTAATTGACCATCTTTTAACAATTTCATGGCATTATGCACATCCATAACCGCCGGAATTCCGTATTCTCTGGCAATAATAGCACCATGGGATAATTGTCCCCCCACCTCGGCAATAATGCCCACAGCCCGGGATAATAAAGGGGACCATCCTGAGTCAGTATAGGGAATAACGAGAATAGTATTAGGGGCAATTTCTAGATTTTGTAAGCTGGGCATAATTTTGACTCGTCCCTCCACTGTCCCCCCACTAGCGGCAATTCCCTGTAAGCGTTTTTTGGCAGTTAAATTTGAAACTAAAAATTCTCTTTTCGGGGGTTGTCCATAAACGATGTAGGGAATATCGGTTAATTGAGAGTTTTCTTGGAATTGTTGGCGACGCTGACGAATAATCTGGTTAAGATTGGCGATTTTATTATTCTGACCCAACTGGGTAACTTCTGAGTAATTTAGATAAAATATATCTCCCGTCTCCGATAATATTTGCTGCTGTAACCAGAGGGTTTCTAAAGCAAGAAAATGCCAGCGTAGGTGAGCTAAAAGACGGGAGTAAATTTCAGTCACTTGGTTTTTGATATTTAATCTTTTTTGGACATTGTGGGAAGATTTGACTTTTTTATGCCTATTATTGCTTGGACTATCTAAGGGGAGTTGTAGCAGCTCTTGGGGATTTTCTCGCCATCTCGGTATGGAAATATCAGTCCCCACTTCGCTTAAATAACCGTAGGTTTCTAACCAGAGGGAAAAAGCTGAGTCAAAATCTCGATCGATCGTATTTTTTCTCAGTTCAGATAGCGATCGCATTGAGGCTATTTCTGGTGCTTGGGAGTTATCCAATCTCTCAAAAGGTACTTGCGAAATACTGCGACGCAAAGCAAAGCTAAGAGGGGCAAGAATACTATAATAGGTAGCTTTTTTTAAGACGGTTAAAATCTCCTCAATTTGCTCTAAAATCTCCCCTGAAGATAAAGCTTCTGGGGAAGTAGCGTTAATTTTTTTGAGCGTCGGGATAAAATAGTTTTTTTGATCTTGGCTAAAGTCTTTTTCTAACTGTAATTCCCGTCCTAAAAGTTTTAATAAACCAGGGGAATTAGCCAAAGTTGCCGTTAAAGGTGGTTTGGTAAACTTTGCCCCTTTGGTCAGGAATTCTAAGCTTTCTGGAGGTAATCCCATGCGACGGAAAATTTTTCCTAACAAAGAAGCATTAAAATAGGCTCTTTGATAGTGTAAAGTCGCTGTTTCATTGAAGTCCAAATCGAGAGCTTTTTTGTCTAAAACTAACTGGAAAATATCTCCCCAAACTCCACAGGTTAAAGGACGATTAATTGACCAAGGTAAAGGACGAATCACCCCGGGGATAACTTCAGCCGCGATTTTTCTTGTCCAAATTGGCTGTAAATTAGTGATAGGACGGCACTGTAATAACCATAATTTGTGTCCGTCATGAGTCCATTCTATATCTTGGGGAATGCCATGATCAAGGGTTTCTAATTGCCGACAAAGATTAGCTACCTGTTGAATAATAGCCGGGGGAATATCTCCCGCTCCGATGATAATATTTTCTTCTAAATTAACTCGATAACTTTCGGGGGTGACTCTCCCCGATACAACTCTGGTGGCATCTCCGGGTAAAGCTTCAATAACCACATCTAAACTGAGAGGATTAATCGGATCACGACTGAAGGCAACCCCCGAAAAAACTCCTCGAATTTGTTCTTGAATTAACACAGCCATGGCCGTGTTTTCTTGACCTCGATCGAGTCGATAATTAACAGCATTAGGACTATTATAGGAGGTTTGGCAACTTAAAATCGCCGCCGCTAAATTTTCTTGATCAACAACGTTAAGAATTGTGGTATATTGTCCCGCAGATGAAGCGGTTTCACCATCTTCTCCAATAGCGGAAGAGCGCACGACTAAGGGATGATTTATATCAGGATGAAGAGATTCTATTAACGGTTGTGGATCATCTCCTGGTGGTAAAATCCAACCCCTAGGAATGGGATAACCGGCACGCTTAAGATCGGCTAAAGTGGCGGCCTTTTGTCCCACTTTTGAAGCTGCTAGATTGTCATCAAGAGTTTGGAGCGATCGATCTCCACGAAAAAAACGAAACATAGTTTTTGATTCATTGTTAACACTTGCTTCAGGTAAGTCTAAATCGTCGGCTATTTTTTGAAAAATTGCCCCTAATAAACAGGCTAAAGCAATGGCAATTATAATATAACCTGAATCCTGGGGACGGCGCAAGGTGAGAATTAAAGCTAATAAAAATAATCCTACCAATCTACCCGTAGATTTTTCTCGAAAAATAGTAAAGCTAATCCCACTAATGATTGAGGTGAGAAAAACAGCGACAAAATCGTGAACGATTAATCCCCAGAAAACATTAGTAGTTCCCGCACCTTTTCCTAACCAATAGCGCCCCATGACTAAGGCAATTAAAGCTAATAATTCCCAAGAAGAGCCGGTGGGAAAAAAGACACGGGTTAGGAAAATAACGATAATTCCCTTGGCTGCTTCCGAAATTACTGCTAAAATTCCCACTAATTTTCCTCCGTGGTAAAAGGCAGCAGTTACACCGATATTACCAGTCCCTAATTGGGATAATTTACGTCCGGTTACTAGATAATTTATCCAATCGATCAGAGGCAGTCCCCCGATAATAGGACAGACTAGAAAAATAAATAGGGATCCCCAAATTTCTCTCATTTAAAATGCGTCTTAGTTTACGATCTTGTCTTAGTAACGACCTTGAGAACATGAACACGAAAGCGATAAAATAAATTGAGCTTAATGGCTTAAAACTCAAGCAGATGGAGCAAATAAAGGCAATAATTGCGGATTTTAAGCGGCAAAATCAACCTCTCAAACTGAAGAAAAAAGCGAAAAGAGTAAGGTGGACGATGCACACCCTACAGACTTAAGAAAATCTGATTGACAGTGAGATTTAATTCCGTGAAAGTCTGAGAAATTAGGCGATCACTGTCTCGAAATTGCCGAATTTGATATTCTTCCTCAACTAAGCGACAAACAGAGATGGTCGGTTGTTTAGAAGTGCCAAGAAAATTACGCCCACCCAAGGCTGCATAATCGACAATCCAATATTCAGGAATACCCATTTCTTCATAATCAGCAAATTTTAAGTAGTAATCATCACGCCAGTTAGTCGATACCACTTCAATGATCAGAGGGATAGATGCACCCTCACTAAGGATTGATTCTTTTTTCCATAATTTTTCCTGAGCGAGCTTGGTTCGATTTAGCACTAATACATCAGGAAAATAACCAGAGTTTTTACCAGCAGGTCTGACAATCGCTTGGTTAGGAATTAAATAAGGAAGACCCAGTCTATCAATTATTCCACTGAGTTTAACAGTTAAAAATCCTTTGATTTCCTCGTGTTCTCCTGCGGGTTGTGCCATTTCAATAATATTTCCCTTGTGTAGCTCATAACGTACTCCAGAATTTTCAGGCAGCCAAGGGACGAATTCCTCGAAATTAACAGTTTTAGGTAGGGTTTGGCTCATAGCTGGCAAAATAGCTTTCTCTCTCTACTAACTTCCTTGGCTCTATTTTACCTTGAATGTAAAATAGGCATTGCCCACCCGACAAACTCTCTACACAATCTGCGATCGCACTATCGCTGCCAAAAACGATGAGGACGAAACCAAAAATATAATTGGTGACGACGGCGAGGTTCATAAAAGGAGTCAGTTGCCAGTTAGTTTTTAGATCTCCATTTGGCAATATTACACCCTCATAAAATTCTTTACCACCGGAGCCGCCTAGTAAGTTTATGATCGGGTCTCCTTGATTAACGCTGAATGTTACAGCCCCTCCTGATGATAAAGACGATGTCGGTGGCTTAGATGTGTAGTTATAGCGCTTTTCACGTTACTGAGGTATCGACAAGTTTTGCCAACAAAGGGTTTAAGCCTCTTGCCCATGGCTCATTCTGATGAAAAATGCTATGATTGCTTTGAGCGCATAGAGACAAGTGCTAATATTAGGAACAACAGCTTCGGAAATTTCCGATCCTCCTGGATAATAAATATAGCTATCGGAAATTTCCAATCCCTCTGGATAATTTGTCGGGGGAACGGCGAACGTAGTGATTTCCCTGGCAAGGGCTTCGGAAATTTCTGATTCTCCTGGATAATAGATATATCGGAAATTTCCAATCCCCCTGGATAATAGGTATAGCTAAATGTGTTATATTTTGGGTCATCAGAAAATGCCGGGGGACGTAATTGAAGAATTTCTGCACCCAATACCCTAGAGCAATCTTTAAATGGCGTATATTGTTTAACCATCGACATTTACTTGGTAATTGATAACCGGAAAAAGTGAGAGATTTAACCTGGATGACACTGATGGACAAAATTAACCAATCAACTCTGCTGTAACTCATACTACTCAGTCGTCTATGCTAAAACGATCCAAAAAACGCAAGTTTTTAAATTGATAGGCAAAAAAGTTTAATTTACTCAATAACTAAGAAGTTATACATAGATGTTTATTTTTGACAGTAAAACCGATATTTTAATTGATTCTCAGGAATTAACCTTTAAAAGTGAATATTTTTGTGACTTTTCTCGCTATTTTCAGAATCGAGAATTTGTCAACGGAGATGCTTTACAACTCAGTGGTGATCATTTTGAAGGGTATCTTTCAAGGATCATCATCGATGAAGTGATGTTAGAATTATCGCAACGTAATTGTTTAACGAATGTTGTGGGAGTAATCCATTCTAAAATGTGGGTTTTTGCGATTCCTGTTCATGTGAATTCTGTCTTCTTCCAAAATTTGTATCCATTAGAAAATAACTATCTTGGGATTATCCCCCCTAAATCAGAAATTTCCGTTTTTCAACATCCCTTTTCCAATCGTTTTCAGCTTTACGTTCATGATAATTATCTGCAACAATTGTGCCAAACTTTAGAGTTACCAGAAGCGAAAAAGTTTTTAAATTCTTCCGCTTCTTCTATTGTGATTTGCCCATCGGAAAAAATTCGTCATCTCCAACAATCTTGTCATCAACTTTATCAAATGCTATTTA
>VYLJ01000516.1_pt1 | contig 10694 bp, 12 predicted proteins | sample 5114331 | NCBI WGS metagenome assembly VYLJ01 (sample SAMN12291791, study PRJNA351875) | freshwater metagenome | isolation source: freshwater lake | place: USA: Michigan, MSU2 Lake | collected 2011-08-16
CCAAGTCCGCAGCAATTCAGGCGGCAGCATTCCTTGGCCCAAGTCTCGAATAGCAAATCCCAAGCTAACATCTTGGCGGACGCCGCAAAGATAGTTGTGAGGAAGCTTGACTGCCATGACCCAGTGCAGGCCCAAATTTGATGTGTTGCAAACCCTTCTGGCCAGCGGATTCTAGGGTTTATTGTTTAGATGACTGGCAGATTTTTACGTCAGAGCATCATTCAGCGGACCAACTGCGATCGGCCAAGTTCTGCTGAATTGCGGACAGTCTTTGCTGTGCCAGTTGTTGGCTTTTGGGCGGCCACCTCTGTTTTCCAAGAGCCGACATAGCCATGGTCGCGTCGCTTATGGATGCGGCGCTGGAATACTGTGACGAGACGAAAGAGCTTTAAGGATATCATCCTTGCCTGCCACAAACTTTCGCCCCCTAGAATATCTGGCACCCGCCTGCTCTGAGGCATCATCTGCAAAGACAAGAACGGGGAGCGATTGGTTTTCTTCGCCGATCAATTGGATGACTTCGTGCCGTGGTTTAGGCCAGTCGATCCGAACAATGTTCAGCCGAGTTAGAAGCTCGGGAAAGCTAACCAATACGCCCTCTAGCAAGGCACAATGCCAGCAATAAAAGCGCGTATCGGGAAAAGCGGGATCCAAAAAGTCCGGCTTAATCAAAATCAGCGTGTCGCGATCCACCATCATTACTATTCCTTGGCCGATACTATTCTGACGACTAGCTTGTTCCAAGCCGCTTTTCAAATTGGTCGAAACTAAAGCGCAATCAATCATTGAACGTCCGCTTTCGCCCTCCACACGCGCCCCAAGCCAGACCAACCCCTTTCGGCCAAGCGTAGACAAACGCCCGACGGCCCTGGTCAAAGTAGTTTCCCTCTGATTTGACGTTTAACTTTTCCGTTATTTGGGCATCGTTGCTTGCTAGTTGAGCCCATAGGTCACATATACGCCCTATGCCAGAACAACATATCATAGCTGCGATTTTATGGGCGCTCATTCTCGCTGGTGTGGGCGGCGCGCTGACCAGTATTGGGCCGTGGTATCGCAATCTCAAAAAGCCAAGTTGGCAGCCGCCCGATTGGCTGTTTGGCCCGGCTTGGACTTTGATTTTGTCATCGGCAGCTTGGGCGGCGATCCTCGCTTGGGAAGGGGCCTCCAGCCGTTCCGACCAAATGATTGTTATTGGGCTTTATGCTGCCAACTTCGTGTTTCACTTTGCGTGGTCACCTCTATTTTTTGCCCTCAAGCGCCCGGATTGGGCATTGAAAGAATCCTTCTTTCTTTGGGGCTCAGTTGTCGCGCTGTGCGTCGGTGTGTTGCCTTATTCAGCGCTCGCAAGTGCGCTGTTGCTGCCCTATGTGCTTTGGGTCACCTTTGCGACCTACCTCAATTACACCATCGTGAAACTCAATGGACCGTTTCAAAGCCCAGCGTCGTCCTGATCGGCGGTGTTTGAGGGCGTGTGCGGCCCCCGTCTCAGGTCACTTCTAATATAAAAGGCGGCGGGCACGTTTTAGCTTGAAAGCGGCCAGTTCTGGCTGCCAATGCGTCTTTATCGCGTCTAGGCTTTCCCCTGCCGTAATCGCTTCGCGCAACCAAGACACACCCGCTAGCTTATCGAAAAAGGGCGGATTGCCGGGCAAGAAGGAAAAATCTTTGCCATGATGACGTGCGACTTCGAGCAAGATCGCGATACCGGCATCCACGGGCGCAAAGGCTGCGCGATCTGTGATATGCACCTGCACGCCCGCGCACAACTGACTCTGAAACTTGGAAAAAGAAGGTGTAAACCAAGCCGGTCGGAAGTGGGCTCCGGGCAAGTTGCGCTGGTTGAGACGATCGGCAAGCCCGTGTGCATCGATGAAGGGCGCGCCAATCAGTTCGAACGGCTTTGTTGTGCCGCGCCCCTCAGACAGGTTCGTGCCTTCGATCAGGCACGTACCGGGATAGATGACATTCCGTGGCGAATGGGTATCGGATAGGCCCCGACAAAGCTCGCCAAGGCTGGGTCCAGCACCGGTCCTTCGACCCTGATACCGCCAATCGGGTTGGGCCGGTCGGCCACAATGACGCCCATCCCGGCTTCTCGCGCGGCTTGCATCACCAGGGCAAGCGTCCATGGATAGGTATAAAAGCGCGCGCCAATATCTTGGATATCAAACACCAGCACATCCAAACCGGCGAGCATGGCAGGCGTTGGTTTGCGGGTAGTTCCATAAAGGCTGTAGGCGGGCAGGCCAGTGCGAGCATCCATGTGATCAGCCACGGCAGCACCTGCTTGGGCATCGCCCCGCACGCCATGCTCGGGGCCAAATAGAGCCGCCAATTTGAAGTCCCTCGCTTGGGCCATCCGATTAATCGCACTTTCGAGTTTCACCGTGACGCCTGTTGGATTGGTGATCAGGCCAACCCTCTTGCCTGCGAGGAGCCCGCGCTTGGGTCCCAGTAGAACATCCAAGCCCGGGACAACCCTTCCAGCCCGCGCTTGGGCTGTCACAGTTGTGCCAGTCGCAAAAACGCTGGCTGTCGCCAAGCCCGCAAAGGAGCGACGCGAAAAAGTCCTGATGAATTGCACCTACAACAGCTCCCACTCGCCTTCGGCCAAACAACGCCCGTAACCATGACGTTATCCGGCTTAGAGGTCGTAATGCTAGCCTAAGAGTCCAGCAAAGTGTCAGTGCCTTCACGCTGAGACAGGCATGAACTTTCGATCATTAGCCAAAGCCAACATCGGAGGTCCAAAAAGCTATGAAAGAAATGGTGGAGCCAAGGGGAGTCGAACCCCTGACCTCTTGAATGCCATCGCCCCTTAGTCCGTTTTCGGACTATTTTACGGGTCTTCCAACTGGTTGATTTAAATCAATAAATCGCTCGACAAGCCGAAATGATTTTCCTACTGATACCCTCGAATTACCCGCATTTGGTACCGCGGTGGTACCGCGAAAACGAGCATTCGAGTGACATTGGCCCGCATTTTGCGTTCCAAAAATCAGAGGAGCATCACCATGGAAGACAGGGTCAAGCTCAGCAAACGCTTCATCGATTCCGTGCAACCGCCGAAAGCGTTGGAGAAGCGTTATGCCGATAGTGATGTACGCGGATTATGTCTGCGTGTCTATCGATCCGGTGAAAAGCGGTTCGCGGTTAAGTACCGCATGGGCCGCCAACAGAAGCTCTATACTATCGGCACGGTGGGCTCTCCCTGGACCGTTGAAACAGCCAGAGTGCGCGCTCGAGAAGTCCTGGCTGACCTGAGCCAAGGTATCGACCCCCAGGTGCAGAAGGTTGCTAGGCGCGACGACATGACGGTCGACGAACTGATCGATCTCTATCTCAAGGAAGGTCCTGCAGATAAGCCGAACAAGCGGGAAAGCAGCTGGGAGGGGGACCGGTCGAGCCTCCACTCCCACATCCGCCCCCTTATCGGAAAGCGGATCGCTTCCAGTCTGGTTCCCGCCGACCTCGCCAAGGTTCAGGTTGATATCGCAAACGGCAAGACGGCTCGAAAGACCAAATCCGAGAAGAAGCGCGGTTTGATTACAATCAGGGGAGGGAAGACTACTGCGGCTCTGACGGTGGTCAGCTTCCAAGCCATGATGAACTGGGCTGTAACGCGCGGCCTTTTGACCAAGCATCCAACCAAGGGTGTGGTGCGCTACAGACTTGAAAGGCGAGAACGCTTTATCAGCATGAACGAGGCACAACGTCTGTTCGACGCGATTGAAGAGCTGGAACGCCGCGGCGAGATCCATTCCCAATATGGCCTAATGGTTAGGCTGTTGATTATGACAGGTGCCCGTCGTGGCGAGATCGAGGGCTTGAAATGGCGCGAGATCGATATGGACCGTCGTCGCATTGTCCTTTCCCCTGAACGTTCCAAGACCGGAGCAAGGCGAATTCCGCTTTCAAACGCCGCTATGGAGACGCTTGCGCAGATCCCGCGAGATAGCCTTTTTGTCTTCCCTGCCCAGCGCCCTAACTCGACTTCAGGTCACACCCAAGCATTGCCACGTGTCTGGGACCGTATACGGATTGAAGCTGATCTACCCGATTTGCGGCTTCATGATCTACGCCACTCCTTTGCCTCGTTTGCTGCAGAAGCAGGTGCAAGCCTGCAGCTTATCGGAAAAGCGCTCGGCCATACCCACATAAAGACCACTGAACGCTACGCTCACCTTCGCGACGATCCATTACAGGCGATGGTGGATCTGGTTGGCGAGCGTTTTGAGAATATGGTTAGGAAGAAGGTGGAAGTCCCTCGGCCAACTAGTCCGGTCTTTGACGGGTTTTATGTGGACATCAACTCGGGGTGATGGGCTGCCTCTCGGCTACCCATAGTTTGGCCCTTGGAAGTTAGCATTAAGCGCCTTGCAGCGCTTTCGTTCTCGCTGTCCCCTCCCTCAAAACCGGCCATTCAGCATTCTACCAATTGTCGTCACAGGCAATTCTCAACAAAGAATGACGCATATATGCTGCAAATATTGACTAATGCTCAATAATCACGCATATATGCTGCACTATGGGATCATTTCTATGTTGCAGCTTACAGACATTGCCGAACAAATACGTGAAGCAAGGAAAGCGAGGAAGCTCTCGCAAGCCGCCTTGGCGGCACGCGCCGGCATTAGCCGTGCGCAAATCGAGCGGTTAGAAAACGACAAGCTAGGCGATATGGGGATCGTGTTGATCTTGCGCGTTCTGCGGGTCCTCGACCTTGATCTTTCGCTTCAAGCATTCAACCACGGTCGCCCAACCCTTGACGATCTCGTAAAGGATAATGACGGATGATCCAAGTTTGGACCGAGAGCCATGATGGCCACCAAGCTACTGGAGTATTGGATCGTAGTGGTTATCGTAGTGGTTCAAGCGGGTCGACGTTTGCCTATACGCCGCCAATCGATCAGGCCCGAGCGGTATCACTGACCATGCCCAGTCGGCTACCATCTTGGAATTGGCCCGTTGGCCTTGCTCCTATTTTCGAAATGAATCTGCCTGAGGGTGCTCTACGCGAGAGGCTCCAACGCCAGTTTGGCAAAGCAACTGGCAGGTTCGATGACCTGGATCTTCTGGCAATCACCGGGCGCACACAATTGGGACGACTACGTTATTCGCCTTTTGGCGAAGGCCTTGATCAGGCGGTTCCGTTTCAATCGGTTGACGAGATTCTGCGGGCGCGCCGGCAGGATGGCCTCTTCGATTATCTCATGGAGCGATATGCGGCCCAATCGGGGATTGCGGGCGTTCAGCCCAAAGTTCTCATTCGGGATCCAGAGAAGCTTTCAGACGCGCAAGCCCGCCAGTCCACCAGCCTTCAATCGACGACCCACATTGTCAAACTTTGGAACAAAGGCGAGTTCCCCCAGCTCGCAGCAAACGAATTCTTTTGCCTAACAGCCGCCCGAAATTTGGGTCTCAACATTCCTATCTTTGAGCTTTCCGACGATGGTCAAGCGTTGATTATTGAACGCTTCGACCTGGGTGCCGATCGCTGGCTCGGATTTGAGGACTTCTGTGTATTGAACGGGAAGGGGGCCATACGGAAATATGATGGCAGTATCGAGACCAGTCTCTTCAAGCGCTTGGGCCAATTTGTGGATCCAGTGTTTGCTCTCGAGGACAGTCGCGCACTCTTCAAACTGATTGTGCTCAATTGCGCGATCGGAAATGGCGACGCCCATCTGAAGAATTTCGGGCTTCTCTATGACAGCCTTGAACATAGCCCGCGCTTGGCTCCGGTCTATGATCTCGTAACCACCACCGCCTATTTGCCCATGGATCAAATGGCCCTTACTCTTGATGGCTCAACCCGATGGCCCACAATTCAGAAACTTAAAGAGTTAGGGCAAAGGCGTGCGGGTCTGACGGCCAAGCAAGCCAGCGAGCAAATTGAGGCGACAGCCGCGGTATTGCTGGACCTGCGGGCCGAGCTCACGACATGGTTTAAAGCGTCAGCCAATCCCGAGATCGGCAATGCGATGGTGGCACGCTGGGAAGCTTGGGCTGAATCCATATCTTGAAGATTGTCAGTTTCTAGCGTCATCCTGTCGAGATTGTTCGCATCTGGATCTTGTGCGCTCTGGGCTGAAGTACACCCATAAAAATTACCTTTTAAGATAAATCAGTGTCTGGCAGCTAGGTTTGACTACAATTTTATCTTTTACGATAAATTTTCTTGCAATCCTCTCCTGTATCAACGATATTTACTGAAATCGGTAAAGTGGAGTCGGCGGTGAGCACTTTTGAAACAACTCAATTGCCTGAAATCGGCAAGCGCATTCGCAACAGCAGGCTTTCTGCTGGCTTGAACTTACATGAATTGGCTCGTTTGAGCGGCATAAGCGCCCCCGCCCTTTCCCTAATTGAAAATGGCAAACGCGATTTGCGCTTGAGTAGCCTCTTTCGGATTGCCGGAGCTCTGCGCGTTGAAGCAACCACCTTGTTGCATGCTCAAGCGGAAAATCTCGTCACGCCTGATGCGCTAGGGGGTTCAGGTTACAACCTTGGTGACTATCAATGACCAATCGTGTCCCTGTCTGGTTTGATGCGCTTCACGTCGGGGACATCGAGGTTGGTGTCGATGGCGACCTCGGCTTCGAATACACACACAATTGGATTGCTACACGCGGTGCCTTTCCCCTGTCTGTGACGATGCCAGTGAGTGCGCAAAAAATCCCAAGTGACATCATCTCACCCTGGCTCGCCAATCTCTTGCCGGAAGAAGAACAACTATCAATTTTGACCCGTTCACTTGGATTGAACCAAGCGGACAGTTTGGCTGTGCTTCAGGAAATTGGTGGCGATACCGCCGGGGCGTTGTCGTTTGGAGCAAAGTCTGCTCCTGCCGACTGGGCCTATACGCCACTTGCCGAGTTTTACGGCACCAGAGATCAAGAGACAGCCCTCGCACGCCATTTTGAAGACTTGGCTCTCCGCCCTTTTTTGGTGGGCGAAGAGGGCGTACGTGTGTCGCTCGCCGGAGGACAAAGAAAAACCGCCCTAGCTGTCCTGGACGCTAACGGGCAGCCAGTTTTGCGTTTGCCTCGCGATACAGACGTGCTGGCAATCCCCCGAAATGGTGCGCCTTCCACCTTAATCCTTAAGCCTGATAATCCGATCTTGCCGGGGATTGTCGAGAACGAGAACTATTGCCTCCATCTTGCAAGCGCCATTGGTATTGCTTCAAGTGATGCAACAATTATTCGAGCTGGGACACGTAAAGCAATCGCTGTTTTACGATATGATCGCTACTTGACCAGATCGGGCGCGATCCAGCGGGTTCATCAGGAGGACTTTGCCCAAGCCAACCAGTTTCCGCCTGGCCGAAAGTATGAACGGGGTACAGTCACCGGTGTAAACCTCCCAACCCTTTTGAGGACCGCGCGCCATATCTCACCTGTCGACGCGCTTGCCTTATTGGATCAGCTGCTCTTCAACATTCTCGTTGCGAACACCGACGCTCATGCCAAGAATTATTCGCTTCTTCTCCCGATTAGTGCGGCACCGCGCTTGGCACCGCTTTATGACGTCTCTACGGTTTTGCCGTGGCCCCAGGTCAACCAGTATCTTGCTCAAACGATTGCCGGCAAGAAGCGAAAGCCTAGCGATATAGCACCGCGGCATTGGGAGGATATAGCACGTGCGGGAGGGTTCCGACCCGCAGATGTCCAATCACGCGTGGTCGAGCTTGTCGACGCGATGGTTGCCCAGCGGGTGGCAGTATCGGACACGGTTTCAGCAATGCCCGCATCCACCAAAGGATATGTGGAGGAAGCCGCCCGTCTCATCGAAGAGAATGCCCTGCGTATCGTTGGGCGCATTTAAGCTAGATCACAAACGGTCCGGCCCGCCACAGCATATTTCAGGATAGGCTTCAGCTTTCCGGCTGTCTTGAGATAATGAGCTGCCTGAATTCGCATGGTTCGGGGACGCAGCCGAATCCGCCAATTCTTCAGCTCCAGCCAGATCCTGGGGATTCAATACTAACTTGATTTAATGTCGTCTTCATGCTACAAAAGGATCAATAAAGAGTTATGAAGATCACATATGCCAACACCTCATCATCCCTCTTCTGCTGTTCAGCGCGCTTTACGCGCGCTTGGGGCTGACTTGCGCGATGCACGCAAGCGTCGGGAATTGCCAATGCAGATCATTGCCGAACGCGCCTTCACGTCACGTTCAACCCTGCAACGCGTCGAGCGCGGCGACCCAAGCGTCAGCATCGGCATTTACGCTGCCGTCATGCAAGCATTAGGACTTCTTGACGGGCTTGGAACTCTCGCCGACATCAACAATGATCCGGTAGGAAAGATCTTGGCCAGCGCGGCTTTACCCAAACGCGTCCATCTGAAGTCCAAGAGTATCCGTCCATGAACGATATCGAGGTCTATGTTGACCTATATTGCAAGAGTTTCTTTGTCGGTCTCGCGCGAATTAATCGTGCGCGCGGCAATCAAACCATGGTTGTTGATTGGCGCCGAGAAGTGACCCGTTAGAGGCACAAATTTTCATTGAGAATTGACCCATGTTTGAACTGTCCCCTGGCTGAGAGTCGGGGGATGAGGAGTGATCAAAATGGATTTATTGAGTGTGATACGCCGTTGGCATTTTCGCCAAGGGATGCCGAATAGTTTTCTCGATCTCCATCAGAGTTAACAAAACAGACAAATAAAGTAAATGCGGAATCTCGATGGCCGAAACCGTTAGTTTGCCTAGCTCAATGTTGGAGATATGCTGGCACCTAAACAATGGAGGTTGACGTGCTCCCCCGAAATCGGTCGATGGTAGATTAGAGTTTTTTGCCGTAATTTTCCTTGGCTGGATTTTTGGAGGCTGGGTCAGGTAAACTTGCTAGAAACCAGCGCCGCGCCACCATTCCCCCGACACTAGCTCATGCGTCTATTCAGTCGTCATCTTATCCCGCTTCCTGTTGGTGCTTCCACCTGTGCGCTGAATTGTGCAGCCGATATATTAGCCCCGCATAGAATGATCGCTGTCCGCTTGCCAGAAAGGCGGGTGGCTAATGGACCGCGCAAAGCGGCCCAAGGGGCTGCCGCTGCAGGCTCCAGCATCAAATTGGCCTGATCATGCCAGAGCTTCATTGCCTCGATCAAATCAGTTTCCGTTACGGTCACAACATCGTCGAGAAATGTCTGACAAAGAGAAAAAGAATAAGGCAGGCAGAACGGCGGAGCCAAACTATCGGCGATGGTAACTGGCACCCTCGCGTGAAGAGGGCGCCCCGCATCTAGGCTTGCGCGCATATTGGCTGCCCCTTCAGGTTCCACACCATAAATTGCACAATTTGGCGCAAGCGCTTTGATGGCACCCGCCACCCCGCCGGCCAAACCGCCCCCACCAATCGCTATGACCACCGCATCTATTTCGCCCGGAGCGTCCTCAAGCATTTCCAGTCCGACGGTTGCAGCCCCCGCAATAACGGCGGGATGTTCGAAAGGATGGATAAGTAGGCGCGCCTCCTGCTCAGCAATCTCTTGCGCGAGAGCCGCCGCTTCAGCGCCAGAATTGGTCAAGATTATCTCTGCGCCAAACGATCGGGCCCGCGCGATGCGCAACGCGCTCGCTGTGGAGGGCATGATGACTTTGGCGTGGACGCCCGTGGCTTGCGCTGCAAAGGCTGCGGCAATGGCATGATTGCCGGCGCTGAAAGCTACGATGTCGCGCTGAGGCTTTGAGGTCAGCGCGCAATTGAGCGCTCCGCGCGCTTTAAAGCTACCCGTTACTTGCAGGTGTTCCAGCTTGCACCAAAGCATCGCAGTACCGCAAGCAGCGCGCCCAATATCATCCAGTCGGACCAACGGTGTGCGGCGCACATGAGCTGCAAGGCGGACTTGGGCTGCCTGCGCTTGGCCCAAAAGATCGGCTGCGCTGACGTTCATGGGTGCTCATCCGCCGCACGCAGTTTGGCAAGGCCGTCAAGCCCCTTATCCATGAAGTCCACCGGCGGGTTCTTTAGATAGAGTGTGCGGTACCAGAGCGTGGTTAAAAGCTTGGCGACGTCTTCGTTTTCGGGGTGGGCTGCTCGCAGGTCGGGGTTATTCAGCACATAATATTCGTAAAGCAGGTTGTCGGCCGCGCCCGCTAGAGCATACGCTATAGCGACATACCCGTGCTTATTGGGAAAAGCCTGAGGGAACTGACGTTGAATATTATGAGCGATGCGTTCGTTCCACTCTTTTGTAAGCTTACGCCAGATCGATGCAAAGGGTGCAGCGGTATCATGCACTTCCAATAGGCACCGCATGGCACCCGGATTTGACGCGTAAAGCGCTGCCATGCGTTGATTGGCATAGTGGATCGATTCAAGCGGCGAAATTTTCGTTTGGGCCGACACATCGTTGCGATAGGTTTCCAGCAACTCAAAGAGCAATTCATTGGTGATATCGATCTTGCTCTGAAAGTAATGATAGAAAAGGCTGACTCGTGAGCCCGCGAGCGCGGTGATGTCCTCAATCCGAATGTCATGGAAAGTATTATCCTGCAAGAGGTCGCTTAGCGCCTGCTTTAGACGCTCGCGCGTTGCTTGGCCCCTTTTGGTGATTGGCGGCGGCGGTTTCGATTGAACCGCATTACTGCGCCGTTTCGTGGCACGCTGATCTTGATTCGGTGCCGCCGCGCGTTCACGGCCATTGAGTGAAGTCTGTACTTTTCGAGTCATTCTCGCC
>VYLJ01000361.1_pt1 | contig 10659 bp, 8 predicted proteins | sample 5114331 | NCBI WGS metagenome assembly VYLJ01 (sample SAMN12291791, study PRJNA351875) | freshwater metagenome | isolation source: freshwater lake | place: USA: Michigan, MSU2 Lake | collected 2011-08-16
GAAGCCCGACATCTGGGCCAAGCCCGCCGAGTTCCGCACGGCTGCGGTCAACTTCAACCGCGCCGCGCGCGCGCTGAATGCTGCCGCGACCAAGGGCGACGGTACCGCGACTGCCGCCGCCGCCCGCGCGCTCGGCGGGACGTGCAAAGGCTGCCACGACAGCTTCCGCGCCAAGGACGACTGAGCTTGTCGACCGAACACGCGCCGGTGCGCGTGTGGGACGCGCCGGTTCGCATCGTCCACTGGAGCTTCGTGGTGCTCACTCCGGCGCTGTGGTGGACCGGCGAGGAGGACCTGATCGAGCAGCACAAGCTGATCGGCCATGTCATGCTCGGGCTCGTCGCGTTCCGCATCCTGTGGGGGTTCGCGGGCAGCTCCACCGCGCGATTCGCGCGGTTTGTTACCGGCCCCGCGCGTCTGATCACCTATCTCAGGGGAAGCGCCGAAGCGCCGGTCGTCGGGCATAATCCCCTCGGTGCTCTGAGCGTGCTCGCACTTCTCGGCATTCTCGCAGCGCAGGTCGGGTTCGGGCTGTTCGCGCAGGACGTCGATGCGATCGAATCGGGGCCGCTCGCCTACCTCGTCTCGTACGAGGCGGCGGACGCGGCGCGCGAGTGGCACCATCTACTGTTCAACGTGCTGCTCGGCCTGATCGTGCTGCACCTGGCGGCGATCCTCTATTACCTGCTCGCCCGGCGCGACAATTTGGTCGGCCCGATGCTGAGCGGTCGCCGCACCTATGACGTCGAGGTCGAAGCGCCGGGTACCGCGCCGCTCTGGCGGTTCGCGGTGGCGGCAGTGCTCGCGGCGCTGTTCGCATGGTGGGTGTCAAAGGGCGCTCCGCTTCCCTGACTTTCGCGGAAGCGCCGATGGGCGTAACGGGGCGCGCATGTACAGCATCGACCACTTCATCGACGGCACCGCCGTCGCCGCCACCGGCCCGCGTTCGAGCCAGGTCTTCAACCCTTCGACCGGCGCGGTGCAGGGCAGTCTGACGCTCGGCAGCACCGCCGATCTCGACCGTGCCGTTGCCGTTGCCAAGGCCGCGCAACCGGCGTGGGCCGCGATGAACCCGCAGCGACGTGCGCGCGTCATGTTCGCGTGGAAGACGCTGATCGAGGCGCGTATGGACGAGCTGGCGGTTCTGCTCTCGTCCGAGCACGGCAAGGTCGTGGCCGATTCGAAAGGCGACATCCAGCGCGGCCTCGAAGTCGTCGAGTTCGTCTGCGGCGTCCCGCACCTGCTCAAAGGCGAGTATACCGAAGGCGCGGGGCCAGGCATCGACGTCTATTCGATGCGCCAGCCGCTCGGCATCGCGGCGGGAATTACGCCGTTCAACTTTCCCGCGATGATCCCGCTGTGGATGTCCGCACCCGCCATCGCATGCGGCAATGCGTTCATCCTGAAGCCCAGCGAGCGCGACCCGTCGGTCCCGAACCGCCTCGCCGAGCTCGCGATCGAGGCGGGATTGCCCGCAGGCATCCTCAACGTCGTGCACGGCGACAAGGAGGTCGTCGATGCGATCCTCGACCATGCGGACATCAAGGCGGTGAGCTTCGTCGGATCGACCGACATCGCGCAATATGTCTATGCGCGCGGTGCCGCGGCGGGGAAGCGCATGCAGTGCATGGGCGGTGCCAAGAACCACGGCATCGTCATGCCCGACGCCGACATGGACGCCGCGGTCGCGGACATCGTCGGCGCGGCTTACGGTTCGGCGGGCGAGCGTTGCATGGCGCTGCCCGTCGTGGTGCCGGTCGGCGCGGCGACGGCGGACACGCTGCGCGCCAAGCTCGAGACCGCGATCGCGGGCCTGCGTGTCGGCATCTCGACCGACCCTGACGCGCACTACGGCCCTGTCGTGACGCCGCAGCACAAGGCACGGATCGAAAGCTATATCGACATGGCGGCGCGCGAGGGGGCGGAGATCGTCGTCGACGGCCGGGGCTTCAGCCTGCAGGGCTATGAGGACGGCTTCTACCTCGCGCCGACACTGATCGACCGGGTGACACCCGCGATGCAAAGCTATCAGGAAGAGATTTTTGGGCCTGTCCTCCAGATTCTGCGGACCGAGACGCTCGAGGACGCGATCCGCCATGCCTCCGACCACCCCTATGGCAATGGCGTCGCCATCTTCACGCGCAACGGGCAGGCCGCACGCGAATTCGCAGCAAGGGTCGAGGTCGGCATGGTCGGCATCAACGTACCGATCCCGGTACCCGTCGCCTATCACAGCTTCGGCGGGTGGAAGCGTTCGGCATTCGGCGACCTCAACCAATACGGCCTCGACGCAATCCGCTTTTATACGCGCACCAAGACGGTGACGCAGCGTTGGCCAGACGGGATCGCGGCCGACTCGAGCTTCATCATCCCGACGATGAAGTAGCCCAGCGCGCGAGCATCGCCGCCGCATCCTGCTGCGATTGCAGCATCCCTGGCGTACGCGAGAAGCGTGGGGCGGGGGCGGCTTGTTTCAGTCCACCGTGTTCGATGTAGGTGCTACGCGCAACATTGTGCGGATGCGCGACGGCCTCGGCCAGTGGGAGAACGGGCGCGACGCACGCGTCTGAATCTCCGAACAGGTCCAGCCAATGCGCGCGCGGCTGCGCGGCGAAGATCGCGGTCAGTGCAGCGTTGGTGGCGGGCCAGTCGGCGGGGTTCTGCGTGAGGTCGGGGCGGTCGAGGCGCGTGACCAGTTCGCGCCAGAACTGCGGCTCGATCGCACCGACCGCGATCTCCTGCCCGTCTGCGCACAGGTAGCAGCGGTAGAACGGGGCAGCGCCGCCGAGCATGTTCTTGTCGCGATCGAGCGAGATCACGCCGGCAAGTCCTGCAAACATCGTCATCAGCGAGGTGACGCCGTCGACGATTGCCGCATCGACGACTTGGCCGCGCCCCGATCGCGTGCGCTCGTAGAGGGCGGCGAGAATGCCGAACGCGAGCAGCATCGACCCGCCGCCGAAATCGCCGACGAGGTTCAAGGGCGGCACTGCCGGTTCGCCTGGCCGTCCGATCGCGGCGAGCGCGCCGGTCAATGCGAGATAGGTGATGTCGTGCCCGGCAACCGTCGCGAGCGGCCCCTCCTGCCCCCAGCCGGTCATGCGACCGTAGATCAGGCGCGGGTTGTCGGCGCACAGGATTTCGGGTCCTAGGCCCAGCCGCTCCATTACGCCGGGGCGCAGACCTTCGATCAGGACATCGGCGTTGCGGCAAATATCGCGCGCGGCGTCGCGGCCTTCACCGGTGCGGACGTCGAGCGTGATCGTCGCGCGCCCGCGTCCCGCAACGGGATTGGGGAAGCCCGCGCCGCCTGGCCGGTCGATCCGCAGCACCTCGGCTCCGAGGTCGGCAAACAGCATCGCGCAATGCGGGCCCGGGCCGATGCTCGCGAACTCGACGAAGCGGAGACCCGCGAGCGGCCCGGCCATGCGGTCAGTCCGCGAACAGCAGCACGGGCGTCTCGATCAGCTGCTTCAACACCTGGACGTAGCTCGCCGCGTCGTGCCCGTCGACGACGCGGTGGTCGCAGCTGATCGACAGGTTCATCAGCTTTGCACGGCGAATGTCGTCGCCCCCAGATTCTTTGGCGAACACCGGCCGTTCGACGATGCGGTTCGGGCCGATGATCGCGACCTCAGGCCGGTTGATGACCGGCGTCGTCGCGATACCGCCGAGCGGACCGAGCGAGGTCACGGTGATCGTGCCGCCAGTGAGTTCGGCACTCGTCGCCTTGCCGGTGCGGGCTGCATCGGCCAGCCGCGCGATCTCGGTGGCGAGCTGCCACACGTTAAGGCTTTGCGCATCGCGAATGACGGGAACCATCAGCCCGGCATCGGTCTGTGCCGCCATGCCGAGATGCACGCTGCCGAAGCGCGTCACCACGCCCGCTTCATCGTCGTAGCGCGCGTTGAGCATCGGGAACTTCGGAAGCGTCCGGCAGATCGCGACGATGAGCAGCGGGAGCATCGTCAGCTTCGGCCGCGCACCCCGGTTCGCGTTGAGGTCGGCGCGCAGCTCCTCCAGCTTCGTGACCTCGATTTCCTCGACATAGGTGAAGTGCGGGATCGCGCGCTTCGACGCCGCCATGTTCTCGGCAATGCGGCGACGCATGCCGATCACCTTGACCTGCTCGTCGGCGCGCGGAACGGCGGGGGTGCCGTAGCCACTACCGGCATTGTAGCGGAGGTACGCGTCGAGATCGGCATGGCGCACGCGACCGTCCTCGCCCGCCTTCACATGGGCAAGGTCGACGCCGAGGTCGGTCGCCCGGGCCCGAACGGCGGGCGAGGCGAGGACGCGCTTCAAATCCTCCCCGGAACGGGGAGGGGGACCATCGCGCAGCGATGGTGGAGGGGCAGCGTCGACGGGCGCGGGCTCGGGAGCCGCCAGTGCCCCTCCACCAGCTCCGCTGGTCCCCCTCCCCGTATCGGGGAGGATTTGCTCGACCGTCTCCGCGTCCGGATTCTCGGCATCGATGCGCTCGTCGACGGCCTCCGCCTGGTCCTCCCCCTCGACCTCGATCACGGCGAGCGTCGAGCCGATCGGCACCATGTCGCCGACCTCGCCCGCCAAACTGACGACCACACCCGACACCGGCGACTCCATCTCGACCGTCGCCTTGTCCGTCATCATGTCGGCGAGGTTTGCGTCTTCCTCGATGCGGTCGCCGACCTTGACGTGCCAGGCGACGATTTCGGCCTCGGCGATGCCCTCGCCGATGTCGGGCAGGCGGAAGTTGTACGTCGCCAAATCAGGCCTCCAGCAGCTTGTCGAGCGCCATGCCGATGCGCACGGGACCCGGGAAATACGCCCATTCGAGCGAGTGCGGATAGGGCGTGTCGAATCCCGTCACGCGCGCGACCGGCGCTTCGAGGTGGTAGAAGCACCGCTCCTGCACCAGCGCAGAGAGCTCCGCACCGAAACCCGCCGTGCGCGTCGCTTCATGGACGATCAGGCAGCGGCCAGTCTTCTTCACGCTCGCCTCGATCGTCTCGATGTCGAGCGGCAAAAGCGTGCGCAGGTCGATAATCTCTGCATCGACATCTTTGTCCTCGCAGGTGCCGCGCGCGACGTGCACCATCGTGCCATAGGTCAGGACGGTCACGTCATTGCCCTCACGCACCACTGCCGCCTTGCCGAGCGGCACGGTGTAATGGCCCTCGGGCACCTCGGGCGTCTCGACCTTCGACCAAGGCTGGACGGGGCGGTCGTAATGGCCGTCGAACGGGCCGTTGTAGATGCGCTTCGGCTCGAAGAAGATGACGGGGTCGTTGTCCTCGATCGCGGCAAGCAGCAGGCCCTTGGCGTCATAGGGGTTCGACGGGATCACCGTCTTCAGCCCCGCGACATGGGTGAAGATGCCCTCGGGCGATTGCGAGTGCGTCTGCCCGCCGAAGATGCCGCCGCCAAAGGGCGAGCGCACCGTGATCGGCATCGGAAATTCACCCGCCGAGCGATAGCGCAGCCGCGCCGCCTCGCTCACCAGCTGGTCGAGCGCGGGGTAGATGTAATCGGCGAACTGGATCTCGGGCACCGGGCGCAGGCCGTACGCCGCCATGCCGACCGCGACGCCGACAATCCCGCACTCGCTGATGGGCGTATCGAACACGCGGGTCTTGCCGTGTTTCTTCTGCAACCCCGCCGTTGCGCGGAAGACGCCGCCGAAGAAACCGACATCCTCGCCCAGGACGGTGACGTCGGGGTCGCGCGACAGCGCGACGTCCATCGCCGAGTTGATCGCCTCGATCATGTTCATGCGCGGCATGGCTAGATTCCCGCCTTTGCGCGTTCGTCGCGCATCTGCTGGCGCTGCTCCACGAGGTGCCAGGGCAGTTCCTCGAACACGTCCTCGAACATGGTGTCGAACGGCTGGTGCATGCCGTGCCCCAGGATGCCGTTCTTTTCGGCCTCCTTCTGCGCGGCCTTCACCATCTCGGCGAGCTCGCGGTCCTGGTCGGCATGGCGGGCCTCGTCCCATTCGCCCAGTCCGATCAGGTGCGTCTTCAGCCGCGCGATCGGGTCGCCGAGCGGCCATTTCGACGCCTCGTCGGCGCTGCGATAGGCGCTGGGATCATCAGAGGTGCTCTGGCCCTCGGCGCGATAGGTGAAATGCTCGATCAGCGTGGGCCCGTTGTTGGTCCGGGCACGCTCGGCGGCCCAGGCGGTCGCGGCATACACTGCGAGCGGATCATTGCCGTCGACGCGCAGCGCCGCAATGCCATAGCCGACGCCGCGCGCGGCAAAGGTCGTCGCCTCGCCGCCGGCAAAGCCGACGAAGCTCGATATCGCCCATTGGTTGTTGACGACGTTCAAGATCACTGGTGCGCGATAGACGGTCGCAAACATGCACGCCGCGTGGAAATCGCCCTCGGCTGTGGACCCCTCGCCGCACCAGGTCGCTGCGATCCGCGTGTCGCCCTTCGCCGCCGAGGCGAGCGCCCATCCAACCGCTTGGGGATATTGCGTTGCGAGGTTGCCGCTAATCGAGAAGAACGCCCCCTCGCGCGTCGAATACATTATCGGCAGCTGCCGCCCCTTCAGCCGGTCGGCGCGGTTCGAATAGATCTGGTTCATCATGTCGACGAGCGACCAGTCGCGCGCGATGAGGATGCCCTGCTGGCGATAGCTCGGGAACGTCATGTCATCGCGCTGGAGCGCGAGCGCGGCGGCAACCGCCACCGCTTCCTCGCCCGTCGACTTCATGTAGAAGCTCGTCTTGCCCTGCCGCTGGGCGCGGAACATGCGCTCGTCGAACGCCCGCGTCAGCGCCATCGCGCGCAGCATGCGGCGCAGCGTGTCGGCATCGAGCCTGGGGTCCCATGGCCCGCTCGCGCGCCCATCGAGCTCGAGCACGCGCACAAGACCATAGGCCAGGTCGCGCATTGTCCCGGCCGGGGCGGCACTGTCGGGTCGCGCAGTCGCGTCGACGGGTGGAATCTCGACCGCGCCAAAGTCCGCCGCGTCCCCCGGCCGGAACGCCGGCTCGGGGATGTGGAGGCTCAACCGCGGCAGGTTGCGGCGCGACGGATCGGACGACTCGGGCAACAGGCTCTCCTCCGAGCCTCGCCTAACATCGCGCAACAATATTTCAACGTGCGCGATGCGCGATCGTCAGGGGACGATCGTCAGGCTCCCGCCACCGCCGGCCCGCCGATCCCCCCCGGACGCTTCGTGCTCGGCACCGACGAGCCACCGACGATTGCGGCCGGACGGTTGCCGCGGTCCCGGTCGCGCTCAACCGGCTCGCCCTTGATCGCGCGCTTGGCTTCTTCGCCCGACAGCGTCTCGAATTCGAGCAGCGCCTCGGCAAGCTTGTGTAACTCGCCAAGATTGTCGGTCAGCACCTGGCGCGCGCGCGCCTCGCCTTCCTCGACCAAGCGGCGGACCTCCTGGTCGATCAGCTTGGCGGTATCCTCCGACACCGACTGCGTGCGCGACACGCTGTGGCCGAGGAACACCTCGTCCTGGTTGTCGCGATAGCGCAGCCAGCCGAGCTTCTCGCTCATGCCGTATTCCATCACCATCGACCGCGCCATGTCAGTCGCCTGCTGGATGTCGTTCGACGCGCCGGTGTTGAGCTCGTCCTTGCCGTAGATGAGCTGCTCGGCGATGCGCCCGCCAAAGCAGAGCGCAAGCCGCGCCTTCATCTGCTTCATCGACATCGAATAGCGGTCGCGCTCGGGCAGATTCCACGTCACGCCCAGCGCGCGGCCGCGCGGGATGATCGTCACCTTGTGCAGCGGATCGCAGCCGTCGACATGGAGCGAGACCAGCGCATGACCCGCTTCGTGATAGGCCGTCGCCTTCTTCTCGTCCTCGGTCATGACCATCGAGCGCCGCTCGGCACCCATCATGACCTTGTCCTTGGCTTCCTCGAATTCGAGCATCGCGACGAGACGCTTGCCCTTGCGCGCGGCGAGCAGGGCCGCTTCGTTCGCGAGATTCGCGAGGTCGGCGCCCGAAAATCCCGGCGTGCCGCGCGCGAGCGTGCGGATGTCGACGTCGGGTGCGAGCGGCAGCTTCTTGGTGTGCACCTCGAGGATCTTCTCGCGCCCTTCGATATCGGGGCGCGGGACGACGACTTGCCGATCGAAGCGGCCAGGGCGCAGCAGCGCGGGGTCGAGTACGTCGGGACGGTTCGTCGCCGCGACGATGATGATCCCCTCGTTGGCTTCAAAGCCGTCCATCTCGACGAGCAGCTGGTTGAGCGTCTGTTCGCGCTCGTCGTTGCCGTTGCCGAGGCCTGCGCCACGATGGCGGCCGACCGCGTCGATTTCGTCGATGAAGACGATGCACGGCGCGTTCTTCTTGGCTTCGGCAAACATGTCGCGAACGCGGCTCGCGCCGACGCCCACGAACATCTCGACGAAGTCCGAACCCGAAATGGTGAAGAACGGGACGCCGGCCTCACCCGCGATCGCGCGGGCAAGCAACGTCTTCCCGGTGCCGGGCGAGCCAACGAGCAGCGCGCCCTTCGGGATCTTGCCGCCAAGGCGCGCAAACTTCGACGGGTCCTTCAGGAACTCGACGATCTCCTGCAGCTCCTCGCGTGCCTCATCGATTCCGGCGACGTCGTTGAACGTAACCTTCCCTTCGCGCTGCGTGAGCATCCGCGCGCGCGACTTCCCGAAGCCCATCGCTCCGCCGCCCGCGTTTTTCTGCATCTGGCGCATGACGAAGATCGCCAGACCGATCATCAGGACGAACGGCAATGCCTGATAAAGCAGGATCAACCAGATCGAAGCGCCTTCCTCAGGCTGTCCGGTGAAGCGGACGTTCGCCTTGGCCAAACGGTCGGTGAGCGTCGGGTCGGCAACCGCATAGGTGCGGAAGGTTTCACCGTTCGCAAGCGTGCCGGAAATAACCTCCTTCGAGATGCGGACGTCCTTGACCGAGCCCTCGTCGACTTTCGCGATGAATTCCGAATAGGCAATGCCGTTCCCGGCCGTCGCGGTCGCGTTGCGGCTTTCGAACATCATCACGAATGCGAGCAAGCCGACGAGAATCGCGGCCCAGATCGCGACGCTCTTCATCCAGGGATTGGGTCCGCCCTGTCCGGGCTGCGGCTTGTCGTCGTTCATGCGGGTTAGACCTTTCACCACCCAAGATAGGCCTTCAGGCCTTAATGGCAATGGAACGCGGAGGCCTGTGCGAATCTGGAACCGTTTTTCGCACGGTGCGCCCGATGCCGCGCGCGCGGATTAGGACGAGCGGCGCGGCGGGGCGCGTTCGAACCGATACGCGGGCCAGCGGGCTTCATTGTCGATCGGCACACCGACGAAGGTGACGAGGACCGAGCCGACCGACAGCTTCTGGTCGAGCTCGAGTGCACGCAGGCGCGCCATCAAATCGCTTCGGACCTCGGCCTTTGGGTCGATGAAGGCGATGCATCGCAAGGCCACGCGGCGGACAATCTCGTCGGATTTGCCGGTGACGACGAACTCGATGGGGCCACCCTCGACGGGGACCAAATACCCGAACTCGCGCTCCGCCACCGCGTCGAGTGCCTCTTCGGCGTCGGCCAGATGTTCGGCGCTCATCGCGACCGCGACCGGATCGAGCCAGTCGACCTGCGCGAGCGCCTTGCGCAGTCGCGCGCGGTCATAGGCGTCATCGGTGTTGCTCGGGTCAGCGACCGCGGCGACACCGGCCGCCGCAACGATGTCCGCCAGCTCGCGTCGTCGCCAGCGCAGCAGCGGGCGGACGACATCGCCGTTTTTCGCGCGGATGCCCGCCAGTCCGCCGACGCCCGACGCGCGGTTCAGCCGCATGATCACGGTTTCGAGCTGGTCGTCGGCATGATGCGCGGTCAGCACCCACCCGAGCTTTCTGCGTGCGCGCCACTCGAGCAGCGCACGATAGCGTTCGACCCGCGCCTTTGCCGAAACATTTCCGCGCGGGTCGATGCGAACCGACAGTGTCTCGTGCGGCACGCCGAGCACGGCGCAGACCGTCGCGACATGTGCCGCCTCGCCGGCCGACTCGCGCCGCAGTCCGTGATCGACGGTCGCCGCCTCGACACGGCCGGGAAAGGCAGCAGTGGCCATGACCAGCATCGCCATGCTGTCCGGTCCGCCGGAAACCGCGAGTCCGAACCGCTCCGCCCCGGCACGACCCGTCAGCCGTTCGACATCGGCCCTGAACCTCGCGGCAGCGCCGTCAGGCGGCGCACTTGGCGTCGGCACGTCCCTTGGCGGCGCGCGCCTTCTGGTCGGCGGTCAGCCGGGTGCCGTAAACATCGTCCAGTTCCGCAAACACCTTGCAGGCATCGGCGGGCTTTTTGAGCCTGACCAGCGCCTGGCCGAGCCATGTCAGACTGTCCGACGCACGCTCGCCCTTGGGCGCCTTCTGGTAATTGTCGTAAAAGGCGACGCTTGCGAGTGCGGGCTTGCCCTCGTCCAGATACGCGCGACCGAGCAGGTTCTGCGCATAGCTCCAGCGGCGGTGCGTGACCGGATACTTGGCCGTGAACTCCTTCAGCTTCGTCTGCGCCTCGGGGTAGAATTTGGCGGTGTAGAGGCGGAAGCCATAGCTGTAGAGGTCCTCCGCCGCATCGCCCGTCGACGGCATCTCGACCGCGGCGACGGCCGTTTTGCGCGCAGGGTCGGGCCTGGCGGTCGTCGCGGTCGGCGTCGTCGGGGTCGGTTTGGTCGCGGCGGC
>VYLJ01000365.1_pt1 | contig 10615 bp, 7 predicted proteins | sample 5114331 | NCBI WGS metagenome assembly VYLJ01 (sample SAMN12291791, study PRJNA351875) | freshwater metagenome | isolation source: freshwater lake | place: USA: Michigan, MSU2 Lake | collected 2011-08-16
CGCGCCCTCGGCGACGGCACCCAGCACCGTGCCCGGGGTCACCGTGGTGCCGGCCTCGGTGTGGATGGCCGACAGTACGCCGTCGGCGGGGGCGGCCACCTCCAGCGACACCTTGTCGGTCTCCAGCTCGACCAGGATCTCGTCCTTGCGGACCGGATCGCCCACCTTTTTGGTCCACCTGGCGATGGTCGCCTCGGTGACGGATTCGCCCAGGGTAGGGGTCAGGATATCGGCCATGTCGCGGTCCGGTTCAGCTCTGGTGTTCGGCAGGTCTAGTCGGCGGGTGTATCGGTTACGTCAAGCCCGGGGCGGGCCCGGCCCTCGTCAGGCCAAGGCCTCGCCGAGCAGGGACTCAAGTTCCTTCAGGTGGCGGCTCATCAGGCCAGCGGCGGTCGAGGCCGAGGCCTGACGGCCGACGTAGCGCGCTCGCTTCGCCTTCACGTCCAGCTTCTCCAGCGTCAGCTCCAGCCACGGATCGACGAAGGTCCAGCCGCCCATGTTCTTCGGCTCTTCCTGGCACCAGACCAGCTCCGCCCCGGGGAAGCGGGCCAGCTCGCTCATCAGCGACTTCATCGGCCATGGATAGAACTGCTCGAGGCGCAGGATGTAGATATCGTCGACCCCGGCCTTCTCGCGCGCGTCCAGCAGGTCGTAGTAGACCTTGCCCGAGCACAGGATGACGCGGCGGATGTCCTTGTCGCCGCGGATCCTGATCCCCGCCAGCGCCGGCCGCGTTTGGGCGTCGTCGTGCAGCACCCGGTGGAACGAGCTGCCCTCTGCCAGGTCGGCCAGGCTGGACACCGCCTTCTTGTGCCGCAGCAGCGACTTGGGCGTCATCAGGATCAGCGGCTTGCGGAACGGCCGGTGAACCTGACGGCGCAGGATGTGGAAGTAGTTGGCCGGGGTCGTGCAGTTGGCGACCTGCATGTTGTCCTCGGCGCAGGCCTGCAGGAAACGCTCCAGACGGGCCGAGGAGTGCTCCGGCCCCTGCCCCTCGTAACCGTGCGGCAGCAGCATGGTCAGGCCGCACATCCGCAGCCACTTGCGCTCGCCCGAGCTGATGAACTGGTCGATCACCACCTGGGCGCCGTTCACGAAGTCGCCGAACTGGGCCTCCCACAGAACCAGGCTGTTGGGATCGGCGAGGGCGTAGCCGTACTCGAAGCCGAGCACCGCCTCCTCGGACAGGGCCGAGTCGATCACCTCGAACTGGGCCTGCCCCTCGCGCAGGTTGCTGAGCGGGACGTAGCGGGCCTCGGTGGTCTGGTCGATGATCGCGGAGTGGCGCTGGCTGAAGGTGCCGCGCACCGAGTCCTGGCCCGACAGGCGCACGGGGAAGCCCTCGTCGACGAGGCTGGCGAAGGCCAGGCTCTCGGCGGTGGCCCAGTCCAGCCCTTCGCCGGTCTCGATCGCCTCGCGCCGGCCCTCGAGCACGCGCTTCAGCGTCTTGTGGATGTCGATGTCGTTGGGGACGGTGGTCAGGCGCTGGCCGTAGGCCTGCAGCTGCGTCAGCGGCACGGCGGTCTCGCCGCGGCGCTCGTCGCTGTCCGGCAGGCCCAGGCCCTGCCACCTGCCGTCCAGCCAGTCGGCCTTGTCGGCCTTGAAGGCCTTGCCGGCGTCGAACTCGGCGTCGAGAAAGGCCTCGAACCGCGCCACCTCGGCCTCGACCTCCGCGGCCGTGACCACGCCCTCGGCGATCAGGCGTTGGGCGTAGATCTCGCGCGTGGACGGCTGCGCCTTGATCCGGGCGTACATGATCGGCTGGGTGAACGTCGGGTCGTCGCCCTCGTTGTGGCCGAAGCGGCGGTAGCAGAACATGTCCACCACCGCGTCCTTGTTGAACTTCTGCCGGTACTCGGTGGCCACCTTGGCGGCGAACACCACGGCCTCGGGGTCATCGCCGTTGACGTGGAAGATCGGTGCCTGGACCATCAGGGCCACGTCCGACGGATAGGGCGACGAGCGCGAGTTCCGCGGGCTGGTGGTGAAGCCGATCTGGTTGTTGATGACGAAGTGCAGGGTGCCGCCGGTGCGGTAGCCCTTCAGCCCCATCAGGGCGAAGCACTCGGCCACCACGCCCTGGCCGGCGAAGGCGGCGTCGCCGTGGATCAGCAGCGGCAGCACATGGGAGCGGTCCAGCGCCCATTCGGCCTCGGGCTTGCCGGCATTGGCCTCGCGGATGTCGAAGGCCTGCTTGGCGCGCGCCTTGCCCAGCACCACCGGATTTACGATCTCCAGGTGCGACGGGTTGGCGGTCAGCGACAGGTGCACCTTGTTGTTGTCGAAGGTGCGGTCCGAGCTGGCACCCATATGATACTTGACGTCGCCCGAGCCCTCGATATCGCCCGGCACGGTCGAGCCGCCCTGGAACTCGTGGAAGATGGCGCGGTAAGGCTTGCCCATCACCGCCGCCAGCACGTTCAGGCGGCCGCGGTGGGCCATGCCCAGCACCACCTCGTCGACGCCGAGAGCGCCGCCGCGCTTGATCACCTGCTCCAGCGCCGGGACCATGGCCTCGCCGCCGTCCAGGCCGAAGCGCTTGGTGCCGGGGAAGCGCCTGTGCAGGAATCGCTCGAAGGTCTCGGCCTCGATCAGCTTGTTCAGGATCGCCAGCTTGCCCTCGCGGGTGAAGGCGTTGGTCTGCAGCTTGTCCGGGCCCTCGACCCGCTGCTGCAGCCAGGCCTTCTCCTCGGGCTCGGCGATATGCATGTACTGGATGCCGAGGTTGCCGCAGTAGGTACGGCGCAGGATCTCCAGCACCTCGCGCAGGGTGCCCGTCTCCAGACCCAGCACGCCGTCCAGATAGATCGGTCGGTCGATGTCGGCGGCGCTGAAACCCCAGTGCTCGAAGGTCAGCTCGGCGTTCTGCACCGGCGGCTCGATGCCCAGCGGGTCGAGGTTGGCCTGCAGGTGGCCGCGGATACGGTAGGCCCGGATCAGCATCAGGGCGCGGATCGAGTCATGGGCCGCGGCGCGCACATCCACGGCGCTGGCCGCCGAGGTCAGGGCCGGAGCGGCAGCCGCAGGGGCGGCAGCGGGCTTGCCGGCCGTAGGCTTTGCCCCTTTGGCAGAGGCGGGGGCCGAGGCCGGCTCGGGCCAGCGGCCATCGAACACGGCGGTGGCCTCTGTCGGCTGGGTGGCGGCGGAACGGCCCCAGGCACCGGCCCGGGCGTTCTGGCGCACCACATCGGCCTGGTCACGCAGCTGGTCGAAGAAGGCGCGCCATTCCACCGGGACGGACGCCGGATCATCGGCCCATCTGGCGTGGAGCTCCTCGATGAAGGCGGCGTTCGCGCCATAGAGGAAGGAGGTCTCGGCGAAGACCTGGTTCAGCCCGCCGGCATCGTCAGCCATCTCGTTCGTCAGTCCTTTGGGGTCGCGCGCGCCCGTCCGCGCGAGGGCGGCGCGTTCATATAAGGGCTGTTTCCTTATGGGTCATGACCGAACAAGGGCGAAAGGCACGCAAAATCGCCGCGTCCGGTGCCGGTTTCGTCACGGAGGGCCCAAAGATTCCACGACGGGCACAAAGGGCGAGGGTCTACCGCCGCAGGCCGTGAGCTCTTCCCCGGATCGAAAGGCGCTGCGCGCGGCCGGGCCGCCGCCGCCATCGTGCCCTCTGTGATCCCACCGTGTCCTCCATGATGAACCGGTCTGGCCAGCCCCGCAGGAAGGCGGATCAGTCCTTGAGGACCTCGACCAGGGTCTTGCCCAGGCGCGCCGGCGAGGGCGAGACCCTGATGCCGGCCGCTTCCATGGCCGCGATCTTCGACTCCGCGTCGCCCTTGCCGCCGGAAACGACGGCACCGGCATGACCCATGGTGCGGCCCTTGGGGGCGGTGCGACCGGCGATGAAGCCCGCCATGGGTTTCTTTCGGCCCTTCTTCGCCTCGTCGATCAGGAACTGGGCGGCCTCTTCCTCGGCCGAGCCGCCGATCTCGCCGATCATGATGATCGACCGGGTGGCCTCGTCGGCCAGGAACATCTCCAGCACGTCGATGAACTCAGTGCCCTTGACCGGGTCGCCGCCGATGCCGACCGCGGTGGTCTGGCCCAGGCCCTCGTTCGAGGTCTGGAACACGGCCTCATAGGTCAGGGTGCCCGAGCGCGAAACAATGCCGACCGAGCCCTTGCGGAAGATCGAGCCCGGCATGATTCCGATCTTGCACTCTTCCGGGGTCAGGATGCCCGGGCAGTTCGGGCCGAGCAGGCGCGACCTGGAGCGGTCCAGCCGCGCCTTGACCCGCACCATGTCCAGAACCGGGATGCCCTCGGTGATACAGACGATGAAGGGGACTTCGGCGTCGATGGCCTCGATGATGGCCGCCGCGGCGCCCGCCGGCGGCACATAGATGACCGTGGCGTCGGCGCCGGTCTTCTCGCGACCCTCGGCCACCGAGGCGAAGATCGGCAGCGCCCTGCCGTCGAGGCCCGAGCTCCAGCTCTCGCCGCCCTTGGCCGGGTGGATGCCGCCGACCATCTGCGTGCCGAAATAGGCCAGCGCCTGTTCGGTGTGGAAGGTGCCGGTCTTGCCGGTCAGGCCCTGGACCAGGACCCTGGTGGTCTTGTCGACGAGAATGGACATACGGTCGTTCTTTCAGACGGAGAGAAAGGGGTTTTCGACGCGGACCGACCCGTAGGTCTGTCCGTGACTGAGATCTTCGGAATAGAGGACGCGCGCCCCGAGCCGCTCCGCGGCGGCGAGGATGGCCCCGTCCCAGTAGGAAATGCGGTATCGGCGGGCGTGATCGACCCCGGCGATCACGACCTCGGGGGTGACCGGCTGGCACGGCTTGCGGGCGATCGTCCGCACCCACTCGCGCGCCTTTTCCGGCGTCAGCGGCCGGCGGCCCTTGCGAATGGCGTTGTCATAGAATTCGGCCAGCACCTGGGCCGAGGTGCAATAGTCGTCGCTCAGCACGATGTCGCGCGCACGCGACCAGCGCGGCCCCGCGTGCTCGCGCCCGAGCGCGGCGTAGAGCAGAACATTGGTGTCGAGGAAGACGTCAGAACTGGCGATCAAACCGGTGTCCGCCGCTGTAGGTCTCCTGCCGGCTCGGGCGCCAGTCGCCCATGTCGCCGTCGGACTCGTCGATCAGCTTCAGAAGCGCCTCGCGCGCCTCGTCCTTCGCCTGCTCCTCCTCGACCAGCCGGGCGAGGAAGCCGCGCACCATCTCGTTGACGCTGGTCCGCTTCATGGCGGCCAGAACGCGCACCTTGTCGAGGAGCGCGTCATCGATGGCGAGAGTCAGATTCTTGGTCGAGGCGGCCACGGGTTATGTGTAGCACATAATCCGTGGAGCCGTCACGGCCTCAGGCCACCGCCTTGACGATCTTCTGGGCGGCGTCGTCCAGATCATCGGCGGCGGTGATGCGCAGGCCGGATTCGTTGAGAATCTTCTTGCCCAGCCCGGCGTTGGTGCCCTCGAGGCGGACCACCAGCGGCACCTTGAGGCCCACTTCCTTGACCGCGGCGACCACGCCCTCGGCGATCACGTCGCAGCGCATGATGCCGCCGAAGATGTTGACCAGGATGCCCTCGACCCGCGGGTCGGCGGTGATGATCTTGAAGGCCGCAGCGACCTTCTCCTTGCTGGCGCCGCCGCCGACGTCGCAGAAGTTGGCCGGCTCCTTGCCGTACAGCTTGATAATGTCCATCGTCGCCATGGCCAGGCCGGCCCCGTTGACCATGCAGCCGATGTTCCCGTCCAGCGCCACATAGGCGAGGTCCCACCTCGAGGCCTCGATCTCCTTGGCGTCTTCCTCGGTCTCGTCGCGCAGGGCGCGCATGTCATCGTGGCGGAACAGGGCGTTGCCGTCGAAGCTGACCTTGGCGTCCAGCACCCGCAGGTGGCCGTCGGTCATGACGATCAGCGGATTGACCTCGAGCAGGCTCATGTCCTTCTCGACGAAGGCCTGGTAGAGCGCGGGGAACAGGGTCCTCGCGTCCTCGGCGGCTGGGCCGGTCAGGCCGTAGGTGGCGACGATGGTGGCCACGTCGGCGGCGGTCACGCCGGTCTCCGGGTCGATCGCCAGGGTGATGATCTTCTCGGGCGTGTCGTGGGCCACGGCCTCGATGTCCATGCCGCCCTCGGTCGAGATGACGAAGGCGACGCGGCCGACCGAGCGGTCCACCAGCAGCGAGCAGTAGAGTTCGCGGGCGATGTTGGCCCCGTCCTCGATGTACAGGCGGTTGACCTGCTTGCCGGCCTCGCCGGTCTGGGCCGTCACCAGGGTGTTGCCCAGCATCTCGCGGGCATGGTGCACGACCTCCTCGACCGAACGGGCCAGGCGCACGCCGCCCCTGGCCTCGGGGGTCAGCTCCCGGAAGAAACCCTTGCCCCGGCCGCCGGCGTGGATCTGCGACTTGACCACATAGAGTGGGCCCGGCAGCTGTCGGGCGGCCCCCTCGGCCTGGTCGACGGCGGTTATGGCCACCCCGGCGGCCACCGGTGCCCCGAAGCCCTTCAGGACCTGCTTGGCCTGGTACTCATGGATATTCATGGATGTCGCCCGGTCGTGGGGAGGAAGGATCGCCGCGCATATAGGCGAGCGTCGCCGAACGGCGCAACCGGGCTTGGCCGCACCGTCCGGGCCCGCCTCCAGGACTTCAGTCGATCCAGTCGCGCTTCAGGGTGCGCGAGGCCCCGATCAGCAGCAGCGCCGCCAGCACATAGAAGCCCATGCCGGTGTAGATGGCCCAGCGCAGGCTCTCCTCGCCGAACTGCGGCGCCAGCAGGTCGCTCATCCAGCCGAAGTAGTAGAAGCCGACGGCGATCCCGAGCAGGTTGTTGATCAGCAGGAACAGGGCCGAGGCGGTCGAGCGCATCGGTGCCGGCACAAGGTGCTGGATCGAGGCGGTGATCGGGCCGAGCCAGGCCAGATTCAGCCCGCTCGGGATCAGGAAAATCAGGAAGGCCAGCACCAGCTGCTGGGTCTGGCTACCGCCACCGGGCAGGACCAGACCGATCAGCCAGGGGGCGTTCATGGCGGCGATGAACAGCGGTGCCGAGATCAGGAAGGCCACCGCCGGCACCAGCGGATAGGCACCCTTGCCGCGTTTGGCGGTCTTGTCAGCGATGACGCCGCCCAGCCAGATTCCGAGGATGCCGCCGATCAGGCCGATGCCGGCAGAATACCAGCTGACCCCGGTCAGGGTCAGGTCGAAGCTGCGCATGAAGAACAGCGGCATCCAGCCGCCCACCCCATAGCCGCACACTGACGACGAGGCTGCGCCCAGAGCCAACAACCAGAAACTCCTCTTGCGCGCCACCACCGAGGCGGCGGTCTTGGCGATCAGCACCGAGACTCCGATCACCAGCGCCAGCAGGCCGGCGAACACCAGCACCAGCGGCTGGCCGACGCCGAGGCCGGCGAACTGGCTCAGCCCCGCGAGCACGAAAAGGCCGGCGGCAAGGCCCAGCAGCCCGAGGGCGATGGCCTTGCCCAGCCGGTCGCCGTCCGGGGCGGCCGCGCTCTGGGTGGCCAGTACCTCCTCCGTCGACCGGGGCGCATCGGTCGCGCCGCGTTGGGGATCCCGCACGGTAAGGCGCAACAGGGGCGCGATCAGCACCCCGATCAGGCCGACCACGATGAAGGCGGTGCGCCAGCCGTAGGTGGCCGCCAGCAGGCCACCGGCCAGAGTGCCGGCCGCGACCCCCAGCGGGATGCCGAAGGCGAAGGCCGCCAGCGCCCGGGCCCGCTGCTCCGGCGGGAAGTAGTCGGCGATCAGCGAATAGGCCGGAGCCACGCCGCCGGCCTCGCCGACACCCACCCCCATCCGGAACAGGAACAGCTGGGTATAGGACTGGGCCACGCCGCACAGGGCGGTGAAGCCCGACCAGACCGCCAGGGCCACCGTGATGATCCACACCCGGCTCATGCGGTCGGCCAGCCAGGCCAGGGGAATGGCAAGGGTCGAATAGACCGAGGCGAAGGCGATGCCGCCGAGCAGCCCGAACTGGCTGTCGGACATGCCGAACTCTTCCTTCAGCGGCGCGGCGAGGATGGCGATGATCTGCCGGTCGAGAAAATTCAGCATGTAGACGAGGATCAGGACCGCCAGCACATAGTAGCGGTATCCGGGGCGCTCGGTCCGGGCAGCCTCGCCTTGGCTCATCGCGATGTCCTCTTGCCTCTTTGAACCCCAACCCTAGCCGGTCAGGACGGCGTGGCAAGACAATAGGGCGGCGACTCTGAAGCCGCCGCCCTCCCGTCGTTGCGTGGCGTGCGTCAGAACTTGACGCCGACCGTGGCCGTGACCGTTTGCGGCGGCCCGTAGAAGCCGATCACCGAGTTGCCGAGCAGGGCACCCGGGAAGTTGTAGCCGCCGACGCGGTACGCCTCGTCGGTCAGGTTCTTGCCGTACACCCCGACGGTCCAGCGGTCGCTGGCCGCGGTCCACACCAGGCTCAGGTCGACCAGCCAGTAGGCTTCCTGGTCGAGCAGCGGCGCAGCGGTCTCGAACATCTGGAAGTCGCCGCGGTAGCTGGCGCTGGGGGTGACCACGAGGCTGGAGCCGTCACCGAACAGATGGCTGTAGCTGGCACCAATTGTGCCCTGCCATTCCGGGGTGTTCTGGAAGGCGCGGGCCGAGGAGACATCGACGAAGCAGCCCGGCTGGGTGGTGCAGGTCTGATTCAGTGGCCCGGTCGGGATGTAGGCGAGGAACTCATCGAAGCTGGCGTCAATGTAGCTCAGGGCCGTGTTGAACACGAGCGAGTCGGAGACGCGCAGCGTGCCCTCGAACTCCCAGCCGCGGATCGACGAGGCACCGACATTGTCGACCACCGAGGCGACGGTCGCGCCCGCCGGATACTGGGTGGTGATCTGCTGGTCCTGGTAGGACGAGTCGAAGATCGCCGTGGCGAAGTTCAGACGGCGGTTGAACAGCGAGCCCTTCAACCCGATCTCCAGGGTCTCAACCGTTTCCGGATCGTAGCCATTGACCGTGCCCGGGAACAGGACGGCGTCGCCGCGCATGTCGAACCCGCCCGACTTGAAGCCCTCGCCCCACGAGGCGTAGGCGTTCAGCGTGGGGCTGAACTCCCAGGCGACGCTGACGCGCGGAGTGAACTGTTCGAACTCTTCGGTCGCCGTATAGTTGGTGCGCGGCGCGCCCAGCGGCACGGCGGCGAGGTTGCGGAAGCGCGGGCTGCGGATGCCGAGGTACTGCTGCCGGAATACCGTCCCGGTCTTCTCGTCCCGGGTCCAGCGGCCGCCGACCGACACCGACAGGGCATCGGTAATGTCGACGCTGACGTCACCGAACACGGCGACGCTCTCGGTGTCGACCGAGCCGGAGGTCAGGGTGGTCAGGTTGACGGCACCGACCACGGTGTCGAACGCCCCCGAGGCGGTGGCGTCGAGGTAGTAGACCCCGAACACGCCCGACCAGCGTTCGCCCTCGAACAGCGCCTGGAGCTCCTGGCTGAACTGCTGGTCGTCATAGGCCGCCGGGATGTCGAGCGTCGGTGCCGGCAGGTTATCGAAGTCGATGTTCCCGCGCGTCTCGCCGCTGCGATAGGCCGTGATCGACTTGAAGGTCAGGGTCTCGTTGACGTTCCATTCGCCAGTCAGCGACAGGCCGCCAGTCTCGACCCGGTTGGCGTCGCCTGCCCCGGCGTTGGTGTCGTAGACCGAGCCCGGCTGCGGGGCCAGCTCGCGATAGCCGTGGCGGGCATTGGAGTCGTCGGTCACCAGATCGCCGGCCAGGCGGAAGAAGACGTTGTCCGACGGCGCGAACTCGAGGCTGGCGCGGGCGGCGGTGACGTCCTTGTTGTAGTGCTCGTTGCCGGTGTTCAGGTTGGTGCCGTAGCCGTCGCGCAGATAGCGAGCGTAGGCGACCGAGAAACCCAGCTGATCGCTCATCGGGACCTCGCCCGAAACGATCACATCCCGCTGACCGTAGGACCCGACCGAGGCACGGACGCGGCCCGCAGGCTCGTCGCCGATGCGGCGGGTGACGTACTTGATGGCACCGCCGATGGTGTTGCGGCCGTAGAGCGTCCCTTGCGGTCCGCGCAGCACCTCGATGCGCTCGATGTCGAAAATGTCGAGCACCGCCGCCTGCGGACGGGCGATGTAGACGTCATCGACGTACAGGCCCACGCCGGGCTCGAAGCCCCACAGCGGATCCTGCTGGCCGACCCCGCGGATGAAGGAGATCAGGGTCGAGTTGGAGCCGCGGGCCACCTGCAGCGTCAGGCTGGGCGTGTAGCGGGTCAGTTCGGTGATGTCCTGGGCCCCGGTATTCTCGAGGCGCTCGGACGAGAAGGCCGAGACAGCCACGGGCACGTCCTGCAGGCTTTCCTCGCGGCGACGGGCGGTGACGATGATCTCGTCAACCGTGGTCGCGGCCGGGTCCCGGGCGGCCTGGGCATAGGTCGGGGCGGCGAGCGCGCCCCAGGCGGCGCCGGCCAGCAGCGCGGACTTCACGACGGTCTTCAGCATGGGGTTCAGCCCTCCTTCAGCGATTCCTCAGGGTGGATGCCGCTTTATTCAGCGTTCAATGATTTTTTTGGGAAGCTACGCGCTTTTCGAGTCCTGTCAAACGGATGACACAGCGTCATCCCATTCCCGTCGCAGATGTGGCGCCTTTGCAAGGGGGCAGCGACGG
>VYLJ01000367.1_pt1 | contig 10599 bp, 9 predicted proteins | sample 5114331 | NCBI WGS metagenome assembly VYLJ01 (sample SAMN12291791, study PRJNA351875) | freshwater metagenome | isolation source: freshwater lake | place: USA: Michigan, MSU2 Lake | collected 2011-08-16
CAGCTTAATGAAGATTGTCATTATAAGCGCTTATTTTCCCCCGCAAGCTTCAGCGGGAGCTAATCGAATCGCCTCTTTTGCGAGGGGACTAAAGTCGGCCGGCTGGGAAGTCAATGTCGTCGCGCCGTGGTTTGAGGGGGATGCACTCCACAGTTCCGACGAGGACCTGAGATCGATTACGGTTTGGACGCCTTACCCTAAGGTACGTCGCCATAGCTTTCTCACACGGTTTTTAGATGAGTCTCGGATAGCTTTTGACCTTGCTCGCCGGGCTCGGAAAATTAAGTCCGACGTCTACCTTATAACAACTCCGTATATGAGCTTTGTTTTGATATCAGCATTCCTGCTTAATCGGTCAAAACTAGCGACAGATATTCGGGACCTGACTTGGGAGTATCCGGTAGAAAGCTTCCTTCCCAGAGTTTTGCAGTTTTTACTTGGAAAGATTGCCCTCGTTGGGTTGTCCCGCTCAAGGCTCTTGACCACATCCACCGAGGCGGAGCTGGAATACCTCCGTCGCAAGATACCAAACATCGAGTCTATTCTTGTCAGCAATGGCATTGAGGATGCTTACATCTCGACATTGGAGACGGGTGCGCGGGAAGCGCGAAGAGAGGAATTTCTTGTCACCTATATCGGAACAGTAGGGCGGGCGCAGGGGCTTGAAATACTGTTGGAAGCGGCCGAACAGCTGCCGCAATTCAGGTTTCGCATCGTTGGAGAGGGCGATGAGCTTGAGCGATTACTTAGCATCGCCGCTAATCTGAATGTCCAGAATGCGTCTTTAGTCGGGCGGGTGCCGAGAGGCGAACTCCGCTCTGTATATTTGAACTCTAGCGTTCTCTTTCTTCGGCTGCAGACCGGGTTCTCCAGCGCTATACCGTCCAAGGTTTATGAGTATTTAGCCGCAGGATGCCCGATTATCTATATGGGTGACGTGAACGATACAGCATGGACGAGGCTCTCTGAGTTTGAGGGAACGTACAGGGTCGATAATGGCGACCTATCCGGGCTGACTGATGCCATTTTAACGATAGAAAGAGGAAATGGGATTTGCCCAAAACAGAACCGATCAAGATTGAGGTCGTTTTACACGCGAGAGGCGCAAGCCCTACATCTTGGGAAAAATCTGCAGCACGTGTTTGTTAACACTCTTTCATTGAACACTGTTACTGGGGGACAAAAGTAATGCCGGGCAATACAACACCTTTGGTTCTCGTGTGCCTGAATGAGTTGAACTTCGATCTGATATCCGATTACTCAGCAAACGGTTCATTACCTAACCTTGAGAAATTACGGAAGGCTGCAGTTAGAACAACATCCGAGGATCAATACGACCTCTTGGAGCCATGGATTCAGTGGGTCTCGCTTTATTCTGGCCTGAGCGCCCGCGAACATGGCGTTTATCGCTTGGGGGATGTCATTGATACATCTGTACCCCAAATCTTCGAAGATCTAGAACAGCTCGGGCTTAAGGTGGGGGCGGTTGCTCCCATGAATGCGGCAAATCGGCTGAGAAGCCCAGCCTACTTTTTGCCAGACCCCTGGACCCAGACACATCCTGATAATTCCGCTTTAGCTGGCCGGCTTAGCCGAGCGATTTCCCAAGTTGTCAATGATAACGCACAAGCGAAAATAACCATGGAAAGCGCCTTTACTCTAGGGTCATCGCTGCTGCGGTTTGCTCGTCCTTCTAACTACCCGCTCTATGGTCGTTTGGGATTTGGTGCCGCGACTGCTCGTAAATGGCACAAGCCAATTCTATTTGATCTGTTTCTTGCAGATTTACATCTTCAACTGTTTCAAAGTAAGCGGCCTGATTTTTCATCTGTCTTTCTAAATGCGGCGGCGCATATTCAGCATCACTACCTGTACAATGCGCGGCGGTTTCGCCATAAAAAGTCGAACCCAACATGGTATGTTGGTGATTCAGAAGATCCGTTTCACGATGTCCTTAAGGCTTACGATCGTATTGTTGGTGACATAATGGCTATGAAGGATGTAACGGCGTTCTTTGTCACAGGCCTCACTCAAAAGCCCTACGAAGATATCACTTTCTACTGGCGCTTAAAGGATCACGCTGATTTTCTTCGCTCCCTTGGAGTAGACTTTCGAGAAGTGCACCCTAGGATGACCCGAGATTTCCTGGTTGTTTTTGATAACTCGGAAGCGGCCCTCCGAGGTGAAGCGATCATCAGAAGCGTTCGCATGAATGACAATGGCATCGGCTTGTTTGATGATGTCGATAACCGTGGACATTCATTATTCGTGACCTTGACCTACCCATATGATGTCACATCGAAAATGCGGATTTCTTGCGGCGAAAAAGACATTGGTTTTCTCCGCCCGTCTGTGGCGTTTGTTGCACTTAAAAATGGACAGCATGACGGCGTTGGGTTTTTCACTGCGTTCCCGCCCGCAGCGGAGGCGCTGGAAGTTGGGCACGTGAAGAACATTCGTGAAATCATATTGAACCATTTTAAATAACAGCTTTTCTTAAATAACAGCTCGTGAAGGAGTGGTGCGGCCGATCGGAGTCGTTCGGTCTGTCTGTGCGGGGGTTCGAGCAGAACTATTTTGACTTTCTGGCCTTTCCCTAATAGCCGACTGGATCGGAGTAGATAGCAGCCTGAGTTCCATTTCGTTGTCGGGCGCGGACTAGGGAAGATGGACGCACATTTCCCCCGCCCACCCGATAAGCACTAAAGGGCGCGCGGGAAAAGTGGGAACCTGTTTTCCGTGGCCCGCGCTATAGAACCTAGAGCATCCGCCAGCAAAAGTCCGAAATGGCTCTGCGTCGGGCTGTGAGATCACAAATAAGTCGCGCAGACAAGGTAGGAGCCACTTTTCCGACCGCAAAGGTGACTAGAACAAAACAGCAACATTCAGCAAAAGTGCGCAGCGGTTTTCCGAAGGCCGAGCCCTATAGGACCTACTGACCTGTTCTAATTCTTCGGACTACTGCTATTTTGGATGAGCGACCAGACCTGCCTCTTCGATATACCCCTTGAGGAGCGCCGGAGCGTCGGGTCGGAGCGCGAAGGCCTCATATACCGCAGCGTCCCGACCCGTCGCGTTAGCGGGCGAAGCAGTATTTGATCTTCTGCTGGCGTCAGGTCTCTGAGGCTCGAATGAGGGCGGACCTCATTCTAATGTCGACGCCAGGCTTCGATGACAACCTTTGCCTCGCTCCGGTCCTGGAACTATGCCAGGCTTAGATAATCTTACACGATTACCGTCCCGGAACTTGCCGTTGACCGTCAGGCATCTGAGCTTCGGGCCATTGGCGCACCAGTCGAACACGAAGTCACAACTCCACACCTAGCTAACTCCTGAGGGCGTGTTCGGCATCGGACGCCCGTTGGCAACGCGCTTACGGCCGCGTTTGCAGGGGACCTGAAACTTGTGCGTTCGCTAGGCTCATCGCATGGCTGTCCCCGCGCATGAAGATCGAGGGTCCGCCGGTATCCATAGCGCGGATAGGACCAGACAACTCGGACATGCGCGCACAGCCAGGGCATCCTTTGAAGTCGCCGAGAGCATCTGTTCACCGAATATCTCGCCACGTTCAGGAGCGTGTGGGCGCGACGGTGCGATAGACCTCGTTCAATCGCATACGCGTCGGCGGAGCGGCAGGCCGGCACAATTACCTTCTTCTTGCGGCGATCACCTTAATCACCTCGATCTCGAGATCTCGGTCGACGACCAACTTCGTCAGTCGCGCGTTCTCCCCCTCCAGCTGCTTCAGCCGGCGCACCTCGTCCGTCAACATGACACTTACCACAGAAATGCAAGCCACGGTAAACAGCGCGACACCGGATGTTTGTGCTTGGGCATAGTACTTCAGCAAGGGGACCACAGATCAGGCCCAGCTGGCAATTGTGGCAAGCGTCTAGGGACGCTTGTATCTAAATTCGGGCCCAGCTTCACCGCGCCAAGACAATTCAACCCAACCTTCGGGCGATTGTAATCCGAGAGCTGCCACTAAGAGCGCCTCGCATTAGTCGGGGCAGCGTCTGTCTATACCACGTAGTTGAAGGAGTTGTGACATAGGATCCCTCTGGTCTATTCCCGCAGTGTCAATGCAAAGAGAATCGACAATCGCATTGCTAATCTGAGCGCTACAAAACTCATCAAATGCGGCAAACATGGGTGCATTGTTCAATTCAAGAAAAACCCAGTTACCCGTCTCTCGATTTATCTTAAACTGGCACGTACAAAAGTCGACCCTCAGGCGCCTGGTAAGTTTGCGCAGCTTTGCGGCCACGTCTTCGGGTACTTTTGAAGGCGGAAGCAGTTTTATCGATGCGTTTTGGTCACCACGATAATCGAGATGGCCGGATCCTATTTCAAATACAAAGAGCCTATCTTGAATGAGAAACGCTCGATACTCGGGATCGCTTAGTTTGGTTTGGATAATCGCAGGCGACGGCTTGATCCACTCGTGATCTGGCAATTCACTAATCGTGTTCGACAAGCATATCGTTTGAGATCCACCGCAAATCGGTTTGGCTGTGAAGTCAAAAGGCCGTGCCTGATAATCCAACATATTATTGGTGATTTGTGTTTGGGGTATTTCTAGTCCAACCGCCTTGGCCTGTGCGAGCATTGGCACTTTGAGCGATGTCATGGAAGACATATCGCGATTTAGCCAATTTATCTGACTGTTTAAATGCAAGTAAGCTGTTATTGCGCCGTGCCATGCATCATCTCGGCCCGAGGGCCCTGTCACGCTTTGAGACTGAAACACGTTCCAACGTGTAAATGCCGATCGCGGGCGCACTTGGATGCCGTTGACAATCAAGGTTTGCTTTTGCAAGTCCCAGACCAATTCAGGCTCATGATTGGGACCATGGCGAAGATCAAGAACGCTTAAAGCCCGGCTTAAGGCCACCTTGTGAATGGACTGAAGATTAGGGTCGTGAAGTCCCCCCGCAAGGAGGATGTCAGGCGAGCTCGCTGCAACCATACAGTTCAAGTGCCTCCATCTCTAGGCGGGAAAGGAGAATTAGTGCGTCGATAGGTTCTGAAGATGTCCTCATCTGTTTCACGCTCTAAAAGACCACTTCCACCGACCAGTGCCTTAGGCGATAGTGGCGGCGGCCATGTTTCCGCAAAGAGTTCTTCTGGGTTTACTGGCCTAGGCCAGAGGTAGGACTCCTCATCCATTGCTAGATTTGTCACCCGTCCAATTGGGTAAGGTGGGCGTTCTATAATCGGGTCGGTCAATACAAAAGTTGACGCAGGCGTGTCTGTGCGTGCGTGAATTTTGACGCCTCTCAGTTTACCCGTCCCGTTATCCCATTCAAATTGGGTGCTAATAGGGAAGAGGGCTGGCAAGCTGACACCAGCAGGAGGTTCGGCCAGAAAATCCAGATCAAGAATGCCATCGGCAGAAAGCTCGCCTTCGCCGGCCTTTAAGTGTGCATTGCTCCAGCCGCTCGAAGAAACCTGCCCCTGGACAACGATGAGGGTACTATTTCTGTCAGGCACCTGCATTATCTGGATATCGGTTACCGAGCAGACTTTCATCAGTGCTGCCATCTTTACTTCCACCCCAAGTGCAACAGCTTTCTGGAACTACAACATCAAGCAAAAGTGCGCATATCATCATCGAACTAGACGTGGTATCACCTAATTGGGTGATTGAAATCTTACGGGGGTTCGATACTCAAGTATGGTTATTCAGGATTGAATTTACCATGAGAAGAATTGCGATGATTGAAGATGACCCCGATGTCGTCGAATTGGTCACAAAGCAAATTGAAAATGCTCCAGATATGGAGATGGCGTGGATTGCTTCAAACTTTAGCGAAGGTTTAGCCGCCATCGATCAAGGCGGGTTTGATGTGTTGCTTTGCGATCTAGGACTTCCCGACGGCAACGGGATCGACCTTATCGTTCAATGCAAGCAGGTGGCACCCCAGGTTGATGTAATTGTGATGACGAGTTTTGCCGAGCAGTCCAAAATCCTGCGAACCCTGCGTGCTGGAGCGCGCTCATACATTCTAAAAGACGAAAGCCTAGAAGATTGCACCTCTGCAATACGCGAAACTATTTCCGGCGGCTCTGCAATTAGTCCAGCGATCGCGCGACAGTTGGTGAAGTTGGTTCAACAAGACAATCCACAAACTTCTTCTGACGAAGGTCACTTAACAAAAAGAGAGCTAGAAATTCTAAACTTCTTGGCGCGGGGGTTTTCAGTCCCGGAGCTTTCAGAAATACTGAAGCTATCGAAGAACACCATTGCCACTCATGTTAAGAGCATTTACAAAAAATTGGCCGTTAACTCTCGAACTCAGGCTGTATATGAAGCGTCAAGCCGCGGATTCATCGATAACATCTAAAACCATTCTGGTTTTGATGGCAGTAAGCTTACTGGTTTTGCTAGCTTTTAGCTTGGTGTCGGCACCGCGGCTAGAAAATCAGTCATCGAGAATTTCGTTTAAGACCATTCCTTCTGCTTTCGGCCAAACCATTGAATTCAAAAAAGGCGAGCTACAATTCACTCAAGATGGGCTGCCGAGTGAAGATCAATGGCAAAGTGTAAACCTCCCCAATCGTTTTTTGAAGAAATCCCAACTGCCTGCGAATACCCAAGCTCAGACTGCTTGGGTGCGGCTCAAATTCAAGCGTTCTGACTTGGGGCCTGGCGCGTTGGCGCTTGCGACTGATTTCTCGCGTGGCCGGTATGAAATTACGCTCAATGGTGTCGATGTTTATCGCAACTATACGGCTCCCACCGATACCATTTATTTTTGGAACCGGCCATTTTACGCTCAGCTTCCCAGCAGGCTTTTGGAAGCAAACAATGAGATCCTACTAAGAATCGATCCAACCGCTACAAATCAGCAAGGCGTGGGCATTTTACGTCTTGGCCCCGATCCTGCGATGGAACAGCTATATAAGCTGCGACTTGCTGTAGGTACCGAAATTCCTGAATCCATCAGTAACATTGTCCTCGCCCTCAGCTTCGGTTTAGGAACCTTGTGGTTGTTTCGACGACGCGATTTGAACATTGGCTTAATGTCCTTTGTTGGTTTCGCCTGGTATTTTAGAAACTTGCATTATTACATCGAAGAACCACCATTCCTCAAATTGGTTTTTTCAGAAATTTCCAATGGATCCTTGCATATTCTGGTCTTCGCCATTTTCAGCTACGCAGCTCATTTCATGAAGATTGAGAATTTAGCGCGGTATCTAAAGGCGCTGTTTCTTGTGACCATTCTATTGCTGATTGCCCATGGCATATTATTGCAGATTTTTGACCGCACTAAATTTGGTCTTTTGTTAAGCTGTTTGGCTTCGCTTGCATTTCTTACTCCACTCCTCGTTCATGCCTGGCACCGACAAAGCCGCGAGAATATGGCGCTTGTCATAGCTATCTCGCTCATGATTGCCTGTTCTATCCATGACTATGCGCTAGTGGCCTTTTCCTGGATTGGTGCAACATTTTTCTTGCAGCCCTATAGTTCGATCATGATGTATGGCGTTTTTGGGCTTACGCTTGGATTTAGATTGCTTACAGCATTAGATACCGCCGAAACCTTAAACACAGTCCTTGATCACCGCGTTAAAATCGCGAACGAAGCACTTGCACGAAGCGAGAAGGCCAAGCGCGAATTGGAGGTGCAAGCGGCACTAGACGCCGAGAGAGAAAGAATCATGGTCGAAATTCATGATCGTATTGGTTCGAACTTAGGTATTACATTAGCTGCCATTCGACACCAAGAGCCTGATTCTAAAGCTGTTCCAGCAATCAAAAGAGCAATTTCTGATCTAAAAATCTCAGTCGACAGCCTGGAACCGTTTGACGGTGACATCGTTGCTTTGCTCGCTAATTTCCGTCATCGCGTTGAAGCGGATGTGAATGAAGCTGGCCTGAAATTTACTTGGAAGATGAACGATTGCCCTCAGATTCCGTGGCTGGATGCAGTATGCGCGCTTCATGTCTTGCGGATTCTGCAAGAAGGAGTTGCCAACATTATTGCGCACTCACGCGCATCGGTCATAGAAGTCTCCAGTGTTGAGCAAACGCGCGATCGAGGCGCTGGTGTTCTCATAACTGTTCAAGATAACGGCATCGGGATACACGATGAGCGGGGCAGATCTGGACGAGGGCTCCAAAATATGGAGCGACGAGCCGCTGCAATCAAATCAGAGATTGTTGTCACAAACCGAGCATCGGGCGGCACAAGCGTTAGCCTTTGGCTCCCCGTCGTTTGGAAGGACGTTGCTCACCTAAACTAAGTAATTGGAGACGCGATATCTGAAGCTTGCCGCTCTGTGTCCCAAACCACCCGCAATCGGCCAGTCCAAGTAGTAGAAACCATTTAGCGCTTAGCATGAGCAGCCGATTGTAAATTATAGCATTTAAGTGTATTTTCTATATATTATTGATCCCGCTCAGAGGTTTCCGCCATCCACTCGGAGAATCTGGGCCCTCCCTGAAGTGCACCCATTGTTCGGGCCAGTGGGAGTTAGAGTTTCCCGGCCTAAGTCACGTTAGCGGGCTGGGATCGCCAACGTAATTTATCAATGAGATCGGGACGTTCGGCACGCCCTTGAACCAATGGCGGGTGGGCCTCACTACCGATGGCGCTCTATGGCCTGACCTCGTTGTAATACCTGCGATAAGTCTCCAACTATGTGCTTCGCCGCCCTTCGGGTCCTTCGCATCCGCAAGGGACAAGAACCAGTGAGCGTTCAAACATTCAGCGCGGAACTTGCCGTTAAAGCTTTCGATAAAGGCGTTGTCGGTTGGTTTGCCTGGCCGCGAGCAGTTCGGCGTGATACGGAAGGGCACCTTAAAAGTCGCACGCACCACTGCGGATCTTGACGGTGCCGAGTGTGTAAAGCGTATTCATATTGCCGAAGCTTTAGCCCATCGGCGGGTGGAGCCTAATCCGGCGCAAGCCATCTCGACACCCAGCTTCCAAAGGCCTTAACGCTTGCCCATTGGCACTTTATCCGCCGTTGTCGCGCCTTTGGAGAACAAAGGTGTTGGCGCTTCGGTCTTGGATTTTTCCGCCTTGGGCTTGCGGATTTCCTTATTACTTTTCTTTTGTCCCTTGGCCATCTGGTACTCACTTCGGTGAAAGATTTATGCGGGGACAGGGCGAGAGGCCCGAGGATGCGGCCAATGCTGAGGCATCGGCCGCATCCAATTGGGCATATCATTTAGGCTTCAAATCGAAGCCTAGATGTTAAGCGCGATCTTGCAGGTTTTCGGCAGACATTTTGCCGCTCTTGCGATCTGCCACAAGGTCATAGCTGACCTTTTGGCCGTCGCGCAGGTCGCTCATGCCCGAGCGTTCCACTGCACTGATGTGGACGAAGGCATCAGGGCCGCCGTCATCAGGAGCGATAAAGCCAAAGCCTTTTTGGCCGTTAAACCATTTTACTGTTCCGGTAGTCATTAGAGTAGTTCCGTTCATAGAAAGATGATGCCTGCATGTGCAGGCATTTTGGCGTCGACATTTCAGGAGGTATTTTTGAGAGCAGCGCCGATGAACTCAGCGAACAGACAAGCATAGAACCGTCATTAGACGCGTGCCCTATGCGCCCTTCCCAGCCAATTAGCAAGCAGTTTCGAGTTGGAATGCATTTTAGCTAGCGCCGAAGCGAAAGCAGCAATCTATCCTCAATGTGAGCATAACCCCTTCCCCTATGCCGCTCTCTCCCCTAATCCTGACCCATGCGATACGCGCTACAAGCGCCGCGAGGGATAAAAGTCGGGCTCCTCGGTGGTTCTTTTGATCCTGCCCATTCTGGCCACGCCCATGTGGCCGAAACAGCCCGTGCCCGGCTGGGCCTGACTTGTGTCTGGTGGCTGGTCTCCCCGCAAAACCCGTTGAAGCCGAAATCCACGCCCCTTAAGAACCGTTTGGCCTCGGCACGCGCAGTGGCACGCGGACGGCACAACATTGTCACCGATATTGAAACGCAATTGAAAACCCAATTCACCATCGACACATTGAAAGGCCTAAAGAGGCGGTTTCCCGGTGTACATTTTGTCTGGCTGATGGGGGCGGATAATTTAAGCGGGTTTGAGCGATGGCGCGGCTGGCAGGATATTGCGCGCCTAATTCCAATTTGTGTGGTGTCCCGACCGGGGGCAGGACCACGGGCTCGACTAGGGCGATTAGCACAACGTTTTCCTCATGCGCGGTTGAATTTGGCCGATGCCACGGCTTGCCCGCGCGCGGCACCACCCGCTTGGGTCTATATACCTGCGCGTTGGAATCCATTATCTTCAACCGGGCTGCGGGCTAGCGGTGCCGGTTTGTCATTGGCTTGAGTTGGTTTGAATTGAGTTGGTTTGAAGATTGTTTCTTGGGGTGAGAATTTAAATGCTTGAGGATTTGGTGCGACAACACCAGCAAGATTTGCTGGATGGTGGGCGGACTATCAGCATCGCGCTCGGGCTACACAACCCCGCTGCCCATATTGAGCGGGCCGAGCGTGAAGTGCTGGATCGGCTCCTGCCCCAGTTGGGTGAATTGATTGGCCCGGCGGCACGCCTGATCGACCTCGGCCCTTTTACGGGGTTGCGGACCGCACAAGTTCTGATGGCGCTGGAGCGTCCCAAAGCCATTG